>Ga0208459_1000283_pt1 | contig 61565 bp, 61 predicted proteins | sample AD_UKC087_MetaG_FD_184433 | JGI IMG/M metagenome (GOLD analysis project Ga0208459, IMG submission 184433) | Active sludge microbial communities of municipal wastewater-treating anaerobic digesters from USA - AD_UKC087_MetaG (SPAdes) (version 2) | ecosystem: Engineered > Bioreactor > Anaerobic >... | reverse complement strand
TTGCTTTGCGCAATATGTCGAAAACTCCTGTCAATGTTGACGGTGTAAACGTTACTGATGATGTATTTGCTGTTTTAGATAAAATGAAATCTTTCTCTGAAAAAGTCAGAAAAGGTGAATGGAAGGGATTTACCGGAAAGCCTATTAAATATATAGTTAATATCGGAATAGGCGGTTCGGATTTGGGTCCAGTTATGGTAACAGAAGCTCTCAAACCATATTCGAAAAGAGACCTTGAGATGTTCTTTGTTTCCAATGTTGACGGAACTCATATTGCCGAAACTTTGCGCGCGATCAGTGCGGAAGAATCTCTTTTCATTGTCGCTTCAAAGACTTTTACGACTCAGGAAACAATGGCCAACGCTGAAAGCGCGAAGAAGTGGCTTGTTGAAAAACTCGGCGATGAAAAAGCTGTTGCCAAGCATTTTGTTGCTCTTTCTACAAATTCTCAAGAGGTGTCAAAATTCGGAATCGATACTGCGAATATGTTTGAATTCTGGGACTGGGTAGGCGGAAGATACTCTCTTACATCTGCAATCGGTCTTTCTATCATGCTTTCCATCGGTTACGAAAATTTCTACGAACTTCTTGAAGGTTATCATTCAATGGATAATCATTTCAGAAATACGGCATTTGATAAAAACATTCCTGTCATCATGGCTCTACTTGGAATATGGTATAATAATTTCTTTGGAGCTGAATCTCATGCGATTCTTCCATACGATCAATACATGCATCGCTTTCCGGCGTATTTTCAGCAGGGAGATATGGAATCAAACGGCAAATATACTGATAGAGACGGAAAGAGAGTCGACTACAGCACCGGTCCGGTAATATGGGGTGAACCTGGAACAAACGGACAGCATGCATTTTATCAGCTGATACATCAGGGAACAAAACTGATACCTTGCGATTTTATAGGTTTTGCGGAAAGCCAGAATAAGATCGGGGATCATCACATTAAATTTATGAGTAATTTCTTTGCTCAGCCTCAGGCTCTTGCTTTCGGAAAAACTGCGGAAGAGCTCCGCAAAGAAGGTGAAAAAGAGGAACTTATTCCTCATAAGACTTTTGAAGGAAACAGACCTACAAATAGTATAATGGCCAAAAAACTTACTCCTAAAGTTCTTGGAAAACTTGTAGCGATGTATGAACATAAAATATTTGTTCAGGGAGTTATCTGGAATATATTTTCATTTGATCAGTGGGGAGTACAGCTTGGAAAAGTTCTTGCTCAGAAAATAATGCCTCAGCTTGAGAATGATACAATGGCACTTTCAAACGATTCATCTACAAATGGCTTGATAGAGTTTTATAGGAAGAATCAATAGTTTCTACAGGATGTAGAAACATTGCCCGCGAGGCGGACGAAGTCCGCAGCGGGACAACGCTAGCAATACCTCAGAGATTGCGGTGTAAAGTTAATTTAAAGTTATAATCGAAGCAGACACGATGTCTGCTGAGTGATAGCAACTATTGAATGCAAGAATAAGTAATTCTCCCTAAGAGGCGGAAACTGACGAGACGCTTTCGTTGCGACGTTGTGTCGCACATTGAAGTGTCTCGATTGTCGGGATCGTTCCGACAGCCCGCGAGAGGAGCTTTAGCTCCCAGCGGGAGACCGCAAGCGTTACCTCAGAGATTGCGGTGTAAAGTTGATTTAAGGATGCATTCGAAGCGAACATGTATATCGCACAGGATGTGAACACCATTTTGTTTTGCTACGTCGTACATTACCATTGAGAAATGCTTTATTACCGAAGTCCTTTTCATACCATCGGAGTAAGATATGAATAAATTGATTTCTGCATTTTTATCAGGTCTTCTTTTTTTTACAACTGCATGTACCGGCAAATATCTTTCAAAAGAGGATTATTCTGCAAGTGCTCAGAGTATGCGTGAAGGCAATCCTGCAATTGCCTTGGAGCATTTTCCTTCAGGAGAATCAAATTCGTTCATTGTTGCGATGGAAAAAACCTATCTTAATCTTTTATCAGGCAATTATGATGTTTCACTACTTTTTAAATATAGAAAACATATAGATAATCAGATAAAATACCAGATATCCCGTGAAGCAAAATCTTTTTTCTATCTGCATACTCCGGAAGGATATTATGCATCAGAACATGAAATTATAATGATGCATATTCTTTTATCATGGGGGTTTTCGGGTCAGAAAAAATATGAAGAAGCTGAAGTCGAAGCAAGAAAAGCTGCAACTTTGTTTTCCAAAGAATTGAACGATAAAGGTAAATTTGACGATCCTCTCATTCGTATCATGCTCGCATATGTTTGGACTCTTTGCGGAAACTGGGATGAAGCTAGAGTTGATTTTCGAGCGGCTTATAAGCTTAATAAAACTCTTGTTTGGTCAAAAAAACTTGCAGAATTGGATAAACAGCCTGAAAATCTTTTTTTTATTTTCGGAGGACCCGGTGTTGAGCCTGAGTGGGACAAGACATCAAATGGTGAAGTAATTACTGGAATGAAAGGCCTCAGTTTCGAATCACAATCAAAACGAAGCGAGCTTATGATTTACGATGCATATCGGAAAAATATCCCGTTATTTATCAGTCCCGATTCTTCAGCATGGTATAAGCGACATATAGAGAGAAACAATGCTATACAAGAATTTGTACAGGATTTGCATTATGGTAAGACTGTAACTACTCAGGGAACATTAAGTACAATACAAGTTCTCGGAGCTGTTTCTGTCGGGCTTTTAGTTATAACTTCAGGATTGGCTGCCGGTGTTGGTATAATATATTTAGGTGCAATAGCCGAAAGCGGTGAGATGATGGCTGTGGGCTGCATTCCGATAATTTCTGGCTATAAGATCGGAAAAGGAATAATGGTGGACGGCTATAATGATGCATCAGAAAACTATAATAAAAATGTAGATCCTTCAAATTATTACAGATATGTCCGTTTTCTTCCGGAATATTTGTGGATAGGATGGACTAATAATAAAATCAATTATCCGATACAAATTAAAAAAAATAATGAAATAATTAAAAAAGTGAATTCTGAAGTTATCTTAACAGAAGACAAGAAAGCCATCACCAATTTATATTATGCGGATGTTGACCTGAAATATTCAGATTCATTTAATAAAAATGATTCAAAACCATCTGTCAATCTTCTTCATAAAGCGATTGCGAACAATAACAACCAAAGACTTTCTTATTTACTACAGAAGGGAGAGCTTAAAGAAAGACGTGATAAAAACGGGTTTACTCCTCTTCAATTGGCTTTCAATTTGAAAAAAATTGATGCATTTAGAATTCTACTAAAGAATGGCGCCGATCCTTACGTTGAATATGAAGATGGAGAAACTCTCCTTGTTAAATCTGCAAGAAACATGGATAATATTTATCTTTCTGCATTGATTGAAAATGGTATTGACTGCAATTCTTATGATATAAATGGAAAAACGCCGCTGATCTGCGCTGTTGAGGATTTTTCTGAAAGTTCTGTAAAAACACTTCTTAGTTCCGGGGCTTTGGTTAATTTGTCTTCAAAAAAAGATAAGAAAACACCACTTCATTTTGCGGTAATACGGAATAATAAGGCTATTGTACTTCAATTATTAGAATACAATGCTGACGTCTCATTGAAAGATTCGCAAAACATGACACCTGCTGATTATGCTAATAAATTTGGTTTTGAAGAAATTTATGATTTAATTCAAAATGTGAATAAAAAAAGCCGGTAGAACCGGCTTTTTTTATTACAAACAATCTAAAATTATTTTTTTCTAAGAAGAGCTTCAACTTTTGTCTGAAGTCCAAAAAGGTTAAGAAAACCGGATGCGTCTGTCTGATCATAAAGCTCGCTTTTCTCGAAAGATGCAATATTTTCGCTGTAAAGTGAATATTGTGATTTTCTTCCGACAACCATAGCATGTCCTTTGTAAAGTTTAACCTTGACAGTCCCGGTAACAAATCTCTGTGTTTCGTCAATTAGAGCATCCATTGCTTCTCTTTTTCTCGCGAACCACAATCCGTAATAAATCAGACGGGCATATTCAGCTGCTAGAGAATCTTTCAAATGCTGAGTGTCTTTATCGAGACATATTGATTCAAGATCGCGGTGAGCGGCAAGAAGAACTGTTCCGGCAGGTGTTTCATATACTCCGCGGGATTTAATTCCTACAAGTCTGTTTTCTACAATATCAACACGACCGACGCCATGGTTACCCGCGATTTTATTGAGCTTTTTCATTAGGTTTGCTGCGGAGAGTTTTTCGCCGTTGATTGCAACAGGAATACCTTCAACAAAATCTATTTCGATATATTCCGGTTTGTCCGGAGCTTTTTCAGCCGATTTAGTCAATATGAACATTTCTTCATCTGCTTCATTATAAGGGTCTTCAAGAATTCCGCCCTCGTATGAAATATGCATGAGATTTCTGTCCATGCTGTAAGGTTTTTTCTTGCTTCCGGGAACAGGAATTCCGTTTTTATCGGCATAATCATAAAGAAGTGATCTTGAATGAAGATCCCATTCTCTCCATGGGGCAATAATTTTAAGATTCGGAGCGAGGGCCTTGAATGTCATTTCAAAACGAACCTGGTCGTTTCCTTTTCCTGTAGCGCCGTGACAAACCGCGTCAGCACCTTCTTTCAAAGCGATTTCAACCTGTTTCTTAGCTATAACAGGACGTGCTAGCGATGTTCCGAGAAGATATCTGTCCTCATAAATAGCATTTGCTTTAATAGCTTTGAAAACATAATCACGAGCGAATTCTTCCTGAAGATCTTCAATATAGCATTTGCTTGCGCCGGTTTTCTTTGCTTTTTCATCAAGTCCGTCAAGTTCTTCTTCCTGTCCTACATCGGCTGCGAAGCAAACAACTTCACATTTATAGTTTTCAAGAAGCCACTTTACTATAACCGAAGTGTCAAGCCCGCCGGAATAGGCGAGGACTACTTTTTTCGCTTCCATAAAAATCTCCTTATTTATTCATAAGAGCGCATATCAGCGCTTTTTGTAAGTGCATTCTATTTTCTGCTTCTCTGAATACAATCGATTTTTGACTTTCGATTACATCTTCGTCGATTTCTTCACCGCGGTGAGCTGGAAGGCAATGCATGACGGAAGCCTTTGGAGCGCATTTTTCGATGAGCTTCATTGATATTTTGTATTTTGCAAAAGCTTTTTTGCGTTTTGCTGCGTCTTTTTCCTGACCCATGCTCGCCCAGACATCGGTATAAAGATAATCTGATTTTTCCGCAGCTTCTTCTATATCGCTTGTAACGAGAACGGTGGAACCGTTTCTAGATGCCAGTTTCTCGGCAGTTTTTACAACTTTCGGATCAGGAAAATAATTTTTAGGACACGCAACAGCTACATTAACTCCGAGATTAGCACCTGTAAGAAGAAGTGAATTTGCAACATTGTTTCCATCGCCTATGAAGCAGAGCTTCTTGCCGGCAATATTTTTATCGTCTTCATACATTGTAAAATAATCAGTAAGAGCCTGACAAGGATGATATGAATCTGTAAGACCGTTTATAACAGGAATTGATGCATATTCTGCAAGAGTTTCAACTTTGTCCTGACCGAATGTTCTCACCATTAGGCAGTCAAGATAACCTGAAAGCACGCGTGCAGTATCGGACAAAGGTTCACCTCTTCCGAGTTGGATATCCGCGGATGATAAGAATAGACCGCTTCCGCCGAGCTGATACATTCCGGCTTCAAAAGAAACCCTTGTTCTTGTAGATGATTTTTCAAAAATCATTCCAAGTGTTTTTCCCGGAAGATAATGATGTTTTTTCCCGGTTTTCTGCATATTCTTTAAATATGCGGCGAACTCAAAGAGAGAATATACTTCTTCTCTGGACAGATCTGTATCCACAAGAAGATCAACGGTTTTAATAGAAGGTATACTTTTTAGAAACATATCAGTCCTCATTGAATGATTTAAGAGTTTTTTCGAAAATATCAAGTCCTTCAGAGACTTCTTCTTCTGTAATATTCAGAGCCGGAACAAATCTGATAATATTTTCAGAAGTGCAATTCATCAAAAGACCGTTTTCAAGTGCTTTTAGAACAAGGGGTCTTCCTTTAAAAGACATTTCAATTCCAATCAAAAGACCCATGCCCCGGATTGATTTTATTCTCGGTTCATTTTGCATGATATTTTGAATTCTTGAAACAATGATTTCTGATATTTTGTTTACATGTTTCAGAAGAGAGCTGTCCAGTCTTGAAAGAACTGATTTTGCTCCTGCGCTTGCAAGATGGTTTCCTCCGAATGTTGTTCCATGAGCACCGCCCGGAAAATGCTGAACAAGTTCATCTTTTGCGTGAATCGCTCCGATAGGGACTCCTCCGGCTAAACCTTTTGCAAGAGTGATGATATCCGGTTCAAATCTGTAATGCTGGTAGGCGAATGCCTTGCCTGTTCTTCCTACTCCTGTTTGGATCTCATCAATAATCATTATTATCTTTTTATCGGTACATATCTTTCTGATAGCTTTGACAAATGCTTCATCAGCCTTGATGATTCCGCCTTCGCCCTGAATCATTTCTAGAATTACTGCACAGGTGGTTTCATCCGCTTCTTTTTCGAAAGCTTCGATATCATTAAACGGAATATGCTTGAATCCGGGAACCAATGGTCCGAAACCATTATAGATTTTTGACTGAGCAGTTGCGGTCATGCTCCCGAAAGTTCTTCCGTGAAAAGATTTGTCGAAGCTGATAATTTTATATTTTTCAGAATTGATTGAAGTTCCGTATCTCCGCGCAAGCTTTATAGCAGCTTCATTCGCTTCGGTTCCGCTGTTTACAAAAAGGGTCTTTCCTTTAAAAGATTTTTCGTTTAAAAGTTTTGCGGCTTCAATCTGTTCAAGATTATACAAGTGATTTGATGAATGAATTATCTTCTCAACCTGTGATTTTAAAGCTTCTGAGAGGATTGGATCATTGTAACCGAAAGTGTTCACAGCAATTCCGGCAAGAAAATCTATATACTTTTTCCCCTCGTAATCATAAGCTGTAGAGCCTTCACCGTATTTAAAACATACAGAAAGCTTCTCTCCGTAATTTTGAAAAAGATATTTATTGTCTAAGTTTTTTATCTCATTGATTTTCATAATTTTGCTCCGTCTGATTTTCTGAAAATTTTGTTCATTTTTTCATGTTCTTTGTCAGATCGTCGCTTCATTAAACTTATTTTTGCCTGAGAGCGGTAAAAAGGCTGAATAGCCTCCTGTACTCTAATGCCGAATTCTTCTATAAGATGCTGAAACTCTGCAGAAAGATCATCAAGATTCTTTTCTCTTAACCGCAAAGCCTGATATTCTTTATGTTTTTTGTCAATTTCGCTTTTCAGATAATCTACTTCTTTTGATTTTTCTTTCAGGGTAAGTGCAAAATTTTTATTGAGAAGTTTAATCTTCTCTTCATATGTTTTTACGAGAGCTGAAGTTTTTTTCTTCAGTTCTTCCTGTGATTTTTTAAGACATTCAGCCCTTTCTTTGGCTCTTTCTTTTTTTATCACACTTGATATTTTGCTCTTCATTATAAGCATAATTCACCGGATGCTTCGAAAAATAAAGGACTAATATTTTCCCGCTTTGTCTTTTGTCAATACTAATAAATCAGAAAATAATTCTGATCGATAAAGAATTGTTTTTTAACACCATGTTAATATTTAAAAAAGATTTAAAAAAGTCCTTGCAAAGCTAAGCATTTTTTAAAGGATAGAAAAAAACGTTTCGCGGGAACCTAAGTCTAACCGGTCATACCTCGGCGTTAATAAAATATAGATCTTTACAATGAATTTTACGTCGGTTGCAAATATTGCGGGCGGCATCGGACTTTTCCTTATCGGAATGTTCATGTCTACCGAAGGTTTAAGGATGCTTGCGGGTGATTCTCTGCGGAGAATTTTGTCGCGCTTTACCGGCGGTTCTCTGCGCTCAATTTCTCTCGGCGCAGCCCTTACAATACTTGTCCAGTCTTCACATGTCACAACTATTGCTACAATCGGTTTTGTAAGCGCCGGATTAATCACTTTTCATCAATCACTCGGTATAATTTTCGGAGCCAATCTCGGTAAAACTTCAATCGGCTGGATAATATCATTACTCGGATTTAAACTCAAGATCGGACTTATCGCAATGATTGCAGTTGCAGTCGGCGCCACAATGAAGCTTGCTTTTAAAAATTATCTTTCAAAGCTCGGATTTGTCATTGCCGGATTCGGTTTGATATTTATAGGCATTGATTTTCTACAGAACGGAATAAATGATTTCGGATCTCTTTTTTCAATTTCAAACTATATTGATGATTCAATATTTACACGATTTAAACTTCTCGGAATCGGTGTTATAATGACTGTAATTGCCCAGTCCAGCGGTGCCGCTTTGACTATTACCTTAGCAGCAGTACATCTTGGACAGATTTCAGTAGAGCATGCCGCGGCAATGGTAATAGGTCAGAATATCGGTTCAACGTTAACTGCGGCTTTTGCAGCTTTCGGTGCAAGTTCATCAGCAAAAAAAACCGCGTTAGCACATATTTTTTTCAACCTGTTCACGGGAATTATTCTTTTTATTCTTCTTCACCCATTTATAGTATTTATTTCCGGGATATTTTCTTCTGTAATACACGGGGAAGAAGTAATTGCCGTATCACTTTTTCATACATCTTTTAATTTTGTCGGAATTATATTATTTTTACCGTTTATAAAATATTTTTCATCATTTTTATCTTATCTTATTCCGTCAAAAAAATCTTTTACGGAACATCTTGATAAAAACGTTGAAACTCTTCCTGCGGTTGCTGTTGAATCAGCCAGAAGATCAGCACTTGAAATTGTTTCGCATCTATGCACTAAATGTACTCAGGTTCTGCGCACGAATGAAATGAGTTTTAATTCATCTGAAATTAAAAATTCTACAGCTAAAATCGCCGAGTTTATGAGCAGAGTGCGGATGCATCAGGGGATCGATTATGAACGAAAACGAAAAATTTCACTGCTTCATGCGGTTGAACATATTGACTATGTAACAGATTGCGCCGATGAAACAGAAACATGGAAAAACCTCCAAAGATATGATTTGCTTAAAAATCTCCGTGAAGATCTGGCTGCAGAACTCGATAAAATAATTCTTTGGATAAACAATAAAGATGAAAAATATAATGCCAAATCAATTGAAAACGTAAGTGAGCGCATGATAGAATCAAGGAAAAGAGTTCGCGCCAAGATACTTGAAAGTCTTTCAAAAGGCGAAATCGAATCTGAAGATGCTTTTCGGCAGATCGAAGCTTTGAGATGGCTTGAAAGACTTACTTATAGAATATGGCGTTCAGTGTATTATCTCATCGATTAGCATATGATCTCTGTAACAAAACAGAGACCTATATATAGAATTTATTTTTTTAGATAAAGGAGTTATATAATGGATTTGATGAATTCATTTTATGAAAGGGCAAAGACCCTGAACAAGACGATTCTTTTTCCGGAAGGAACTGAATCCCGTACGATTAAGGCTGTTAGTGAAATTGCACAGAAAAAAATAGCGAAACCGGTTCTTCTGGGTGATGAAACTGCAATCAAGGCCAAAGCTTCTTCTGAGGGTGTATCCCTTGAGGGTGTTGAGATAATAAATCCGGTTAAGGATTCAAGATATGAAGAATATTCCAATAAGTTTTTCGAGATGAGAAAAGCGAAAGGAATGACCATCGAGAAAGCGCGTGAGACAATGAAGGATCCGATTTACTTTGCGACTATGATGATACAGTCAAATGCCGCAGACGGACTCGTTTCGGGCGCTGAACATTCTACAGCAGATACGATCAGACCGGCTTTGCAGATAATAAAAACAAAACCGGGTATCAGCGTAGTATCCGGATGCTTCATCATGTACGTTCCGAATTCAACTTTCGGCGATAATGGACTTTTTGTTTTTGCGGATTGTGCGGTTAATCCGGATCCTACAAGCGAACAGCTTGCTGAAATCGCAATATCTTCGGCAGAAACAGCGAAATCACTTTGCTCAATGGAGCCTCGTGTTGCAATGCTTTCTTTCTCGACTAAAAAAAGTGCTGACCATCCAAATGTTGATAAAGTTATAAAAGCATTTGAAATAGCAAAAGAAAAAGCTCCGTCACTTGAAATCGACGGAGAACTTCAGGCAGATGCAGCTCTTGTTGAGTCAGTTGGACAGAAAAAATCACCGGGCAGCAAGGTTGCCGGAAAAGCAAACATTCTTATTTTCCCGGATCTTCAGAGCGGAAATATAGGATATAAGCTTGTTGAACGTCTTGCAAAGGCTCATGCAATAGGACCGTTTCTTCAGGGGCTTAACAAGCCGGTAAACGATCTTTCGCGCGGCTGCAGTGTTCAGGATATAATAGACGTTACGGCTGTTACAGCAATTCAGGCAGCCGGAAAATAATTTTAATAATCGGAGATAAATAATGATAATACTAAGTATTAATTCGGGCAGTTCTTCACTGAAGTTCATGCTCTACAATTACACGAATAAAGAAACCATCTCAACCGGAATTGTTGAACGTGTAGGAATGGAAAGAAGTTTTATTGAATTTACGTGCAGAGATAAATGTAAGGTTAAGATAGAACATAATTGTCCTAATCATGAAGTCGCGATAGAACTAATGATGAAGACGATGACAAATCCTGAATACAATATTCTTCAGTCTGTTGACCAAATAAAAGCTGTCGGACACAGAGTTCTTCACGGTGGAGATGTTATCAAGCAGTCTGTAATAATAGATGATGAGATAATGAAAACATTTAAAGATCTCATCGACCTTGGACCTCTTCACATGCCGCCTAATATAACCGGAATTGAAGCCGCTAAAGCAGTAATGCCGGATGTTCCGCACATGGCAATTATGGATACCGCATTCCATCAGACTATGCCTGCGCATACATATATGTACGCGCTTCCTTATGAATGGTATGAAAATCATAAGGTTAGAAGATACGGTTTTCACGGAACAAGTCATCTTTATGTTTCTAAAAGAGCTGCTGTTCTTCTTGGAAAAGAACCTAAAGATACAAATGCCGTAATTCTTCACATCGGAAACGGTGCTTCGGCATGTGCTATAAAAAACGGTAAATGCTATGACACAAGCATGGGTCTTACTCCGCTTGAAGGTTTGATTATGGGAACACGTTCAGGAGATTTCGACGCAGCGGTAGTTGAATATATAATCGGAAAAGAAAATCTTTCTCCGGCTGAGATGAATAATATTCTTAATAAGAAAAGCGGACATATCGGTATAACCGGCAAGTATTCCGACAGACGTGACTTAGTCGATAATGCCGATAAAGGCGACAAGCGCTGTCAGCTTGCTATAGATATGGAATGCTACCGTTTAAAAAAATATATCGGTTCATATATCGCTGGACTCGGCGGAGCGGACGCTCTTGTTTTTACTGCAGGGGTTGGCGAAATGAGCCCGATAATAAGAGAAAAAGCACTGGAAGGACTTGAGTGTATCGGGCTGAAGCTTGACAAAGAAAAAAATAAAATCTGCAGAAACAGAAATGCTGAATTTGAAATCAGTGCATCTGATTCAAAAATCAAAATATTTGTAATTCCTACAGATGAAGAAATTGTTTTCATAGAAGACGTTGTTGCGCTTCTTCATGGAACATACAAAGATCCTGCTGAATATGTTTATTCTTTTCAGAAGAAAGATTACATTAATGAACAGAGAAAATCTGCATTTGAAGAAGATGTTAAAGAAAAGCCTGATCTCAAAAAGATTGCGGTTTATCCTAAATAAATGAAAGATTCCATAAAAAACTATTATCTAGAAGAAGCAGAAGATATATTTGAAAGATTGGGCGAGGCGCGCTACCGCGCCCGTCAGCTTTTTTCATGGCTCTACGCGAAAAATGTATCATCATTCGATGATATGAGCAATTATTCAAAAGATCTTAGATCAAAATTAACTGAGGAATTTTCTGTTTCTCCTTTGGTTCTTGAAGAAAGACTGCTCTCGAAAATTGACGGTACAGAAAAATTTTTATTTAAAACAGAAGACGGGCACTTTATTGAATCGGTTCTTCTTCGTAATGAGGCAAGCGATGACGGTCGTTTGACGATATGTATTTCAAGCCAGATAGGATGCGCCATGGGCTGCACCTTCTGTTCAACAGCAAAAATCGGTTTTATTCGTAATCTTACTGTTGCGGAAATTCTTGACCAGATAATACATGTCAGAAGAGTTACCGGTCTTTTAAATAATAATATTGTTTTTATGGGGATGGGGGAACCTTTCAACAATTATGACAATGTGATTAAAGCCGCTAATATTATGAATTACAGCTTCGGTTTTCATATATCGGTCAGAAAAATTACAATTTCAACATGCGGAATTCTACCTGCAATCAAGAGATACGTAAAAGAAAAACATCTTTTCAATCTTGCAATTTCTTTAAATGACAGCGACCCGGCATTGCGTAAAATAAACATGCCTGTTGAGAATAAATATCCGATTAAAGAGGTAGCCGATTTTATAAATAAGAATCCCGCTGCGGGATATAACCGTATGACTATTGAATATGTCATGAGAAAAGACAATATCTCAAAGAAAAACGCCGAAGAAATAAATAAACTTTTCAAGTTTGCTCACGTGATGCTGAATTTAATACCGCTTAATTCACCAGAATGTCCGGTTAAAAAAGATATTGAAAAATTTATGCAGTATTGTTCGATCATGAATATTCCTATAATTGTAAGAAAATCGCTCGGTTCTGATATATCAGGAGGATGCGGTCAGCTTGCAGGAAAAAAATACTCCGGCGGATCCGGCGAAATAATTGAGGTATAATGAATTTTATTTTTGCACTTTTAAGTTTTGTTAAACGTCATAAAATTCTGGTATTTGTTGTTATTCCTTCGTGTGTTTTTCTTTTGTTTTCAGCTTACGCCGCTTTTGTTTATGTGCAATGGCGAAGTGACAGGCCTCTTGCACTTGACAGACTTGCTAAATACAAACAGCTTATTGACAGAACCGAGGATATCAACCGCGGGCTTGTTTACTCTGCCTCGGATATCGATGTCGGCAAAAAAGTTGTCGAAGTTCCGAGCAGAATTTATGACAGAAACGGCGAAATCATAGGTGAATATTTTAATCAGAAGCGCGAACTTATTCCTTTTAACTCAATTCCGAAAGATATTATTAATGCAGTTGTAGCAAGTGAAGACAGGGATTTCTACAAACATAAGGGGATCAATCCAAAAGGCATATTCAGAGCGGTTTTAAAAAATGTTTTCAGTTTCAGTTTTTCCCAGGGCGGAAGTACAGTCACACAGCAGCTTGCAAAAAACTTTTTTACTGATATGGATAAAAGTATAAAACGAAAAATATATGAAGCCTTTTGTGCATACGAAATAGAAAGGCTTTATGACAAAGATGATATAATGTCTATGTATCTTAATCTCATTTATTTCGGAAACGGCGCCTATGGAGTAGAATCCGCTTCAAAAATGTTTTTCGGAAAAAGCGCAATAGAATGCAATACAGCGGAATGCGCTATGATCGTTTCAACTATTTCAAACCCGCTTTATTACTCTCCGATGAATAATCTGAACAATTCTGTTAAAAAAACGAATGTCATATTAAATTCTCTTGCTGATGCGGGATTCTTTTCTGAAAAAAAAGCTGATTTTCTTTATAAGGAATTTTTGAATAAATGGGATATCAAGTTTAACGATGACGGAAAAGCTCAATCATCGCTCATAGCCTCTTCCGGAATGAGTATGTATAGAATAAACAGAGCTCCATATTTTAATGAATATGTCAGAAGAATAATCGTTGAAAAATTCGGCGAGGATTCACTGCGTTCAGGCGGACTTTCCATTTATACAACAATAGACGGAAGAAAACAGGATATCGCACGTAACGCACTCGTTGACGGTGTTTCAAGATTGCGTTCCGGCTATTCCGGAAAACATCCTGAATCTGTGAGCGGAGCCATGGTTTCAATAAATCCTTCAACAGGTGAAATTATTTCATATGTCGGCGGATTTGAGTTTAATTCAAAGAATCAGCTCGATCTGGTAAGCCAGAGCCGCCGTCAGCCGGGTTCATCATTTAAACCGCTTGTGTATTGTGCGGCTTTTGAAGATAAGGATATTACACCTGCGACAATAATTAAAGATGAAAAAGTTAAATTCGGAAAATATTCACCATCGAATTATAGCGGGACGTATTCGGGTGATGTAACAGTTCACCAGGCTCTTGTCCGGTCAATCAATACCATTGCAGTCAAAGTTCTTGATAAAACGGGTTATTCCACTGTACGAAAATATATTCAGGATTCGCTGGAATTATCAGGTTCTGAAGCAGATAAAAGGTTTCAAAAAACTTTATCAATGGCTCTTGGAACTTACGAACTTTCACCGCTTGAAAATGCTACACTTCATGCTGTTATTGTCAACGGCGGCGATTTTGTAAAACCATGGGGAATAAAATCCGTTAAGGATTTTAACGGGAATATGGTCTGGGACGCAGAAGAAGAAGAAAAAACATATATAGAAAAGAAACGTAATTCTCTTGGGAAAATTATTTCACCGCAGGCTGCCGCAGTAACTGTAAATGTTTTAAGGTATGTTCTTAAAAAAGGCGGTACGGGACAATATGTAACATCCGCTTATAGGATTGATTTTCAGGCTGCTGGTAAAACAGGAACTTCAACCAATTACAATGATGCTTGGTTTGTAGGATATACTTCAGATTCTGTAACTGCTATATGGATGGGAAATACCAAAGGTGCCATTTCTCTAGGGCGCGGCAAAAGCGGCGGTTCTCTTTGTGCACCGGTCTGGGGAAGATATATTTCTGCAGCATGTTCTGAAGAAAAACCTTCTGATTTTATTATTCCCGAAGAAGGAATATCGCGTCAGACGATATGTCTTGACAGCGGAAAAGTCCCGAAAGATAATGCCTTTTGCCCTGAAACCGCAACAGATGAATTATTTTTAAGCGGTACAGAACCAGGCGAATATTGCGACATCCATTCCGGTTCGGCATCGGTACCTAAAAATGTAGTCTCTGAGGAGTAGCGAACATATGAATAAATTTTTATTATTGCCGGCGCTTCTTTGTATCAGCTATTTTGCATGGCCCGTCAAAAGCGGACGCGTCACTTCAAGTTTTGCAGAATTCCGACCCGACCACCTTCATGACGGAGTTGATATGATAAGCTCTTCTTATGATGTATTTCCTGTTGAAGATGGTGAACTTCTGTATATGTGGAATAAGGATCTTTTTCCTTTTGATGATTATACCGGCAGCGGCAATTATAAATTTATTTCTCACAGTGCATTCATCTCACAATACCTGCATCTTGATGATTCTTCCAATAGTGCGAAAAAAGCTGTTACTTCTGAACCAATTGGGAAATATGCAAATACCGGAAGAAGTTTCGGTAATCATATTCATTTCTGTATTATTCAGCCTAAAGACTGGTCCAGTATAAACCCATTTACAATGGCTCAACCGATTGAAGATAAACGCCAGCCGGTAATTTCGGATATTGCCTTTGATATTGACGGAAAGATTATGATTGTGAAAGACAAAACAACTGTCAGACTGACAAAAGACAGACCACTCTTAATAAAAGCATTTGATGAGATAAACAAAGGTGACCGTCATGGTCTTTACGCATTAAAGGTTTATCATAACAGCAAAATTATCCTGGATATCAAATTTGATAAAATTGTATCAAAAGACGGTCAGCTTCTATTATCAGGAAGAAAATTCGAGAATATATTTAATTCTTCTTTTTATCTAGTCAGCGGAATAAAATGGAACAATGGTGAAAATTCTTTTTCTGTAAGAGCTCTTGATTATTCCGGTAATGAAACCGTAAAGGATTTTACACTTATTGCTAATAAAGAATTCTGATATGGGAAATTCTATTTCAAAATACAGAAGAATGCGTAAAATAAAGCAGAATGACATGGCTAAAGCTATGGGAGTTACCCCGTCATACTTATGCAAAATAGAAAGAGACAGCATAGACGCTCCTGAATCATTTAAGAAAAGCTGCGCTGAATATCTTGATGTAGAATTAAACGTTCTTTTTTCTCCTTCCAAAAAGGTTATTGTCGAATCTGATTCTAACATGGTTTGGAATGAACGGACAAAAAAAGGAATTACCCAAAGAGAACTTGCCGCTATGCTTAAATGTTCTCCATCTTATCTTTCAAAAATTGAAAAAGGTGAAATTGATCCGCCGCTTGAGTTTAAAAAAGAATGTGCTAAAATATTCAGAAAAAAAGCGGATAAACTTTTTCCGGATTTTAACGGAGCAGCAGGGTGAACGGTTTTCCCGAGTATTTTTATTTTATTCTGCCAGTTTTAATTCTTTTGTCGGCCTTTTTTTCAGGTTCTGAAACGGCTCTTTTTTCTATCGGTAAGGCCGATATATTCAGAATGGCGAACGGTACAGCTAAAGAAAAAAAAATATACCGTATTCTTGTTTCTCCTGAAAAAGTTTTAATTTCACTCCTTCTGTGTAATCTTCTTGTAAATATATCCGTATCAACAATAATTGCAGAGATATGTATTGATATTTCTCCGAAGTATGGGCATTATTTCGCTATGCTTATAGCAACTCCCTTAATCATAATATTCGGCGAAATAATGCCGAAGGTAGTAGCAATAAACAACAGCCTTAGGTTTGCAAAAGCCGTTATATCTCCTTTCAATGTTTTTCATTTTATTGTAACACCTATAAGGTTTCTTATTCTCGGAATAATGCATTCAGTAATAAAAATACTGAAAATTGATTTTTCTGACAGCGTTAACATTACGGAAGGTGAAATTGATGCAGCGCTTGATATAAGCAAAGATGACGGAGCCTTACAGCCCGCGGAAATTGAATTTATCCGTAATGTAATAAAACTTTCAAAAAAAACAGCTCAAAGTATAATGATACCGCGAAATGAGATAACTGTTATCGAATACGGTACAAGTATTGAAAAAGCGATGCAGATTTTTATGAAAAAGAAATTCATGAGAATTCCGGTTTTTAAGGATAATATAGACAATATTGTCGGCTTTCTTGATTATAGATATCTTCTTCCATATCACTATGGGCTAAAAAAAGCTAAGAATATCAATAAACTTCTTTTAGATCCTAATCATTTTCCTTCTACCAAGGAATTGTCTTCACTTCTTCATTCTTTTATTGAAAAGCGTATTCAAATGGCCGTTGTTGTCGATGAATACGGAGGAACGATGGGGATAGTAACTCTTTCTTCCATGATTGCTGAAGTAATGGGTGAAAAATTTTCTTTATCAAGGGAAGAAATAAAACCGGAAGTTCGTTCATGTGAAGGAATTTCAGTAATAACCGGTGATATGCAGATTGTTGATTTCAATTCGGAATTTGCCGAATCTATTAAAACAGATGACAGTGAAACCATTGCAGGCTTTATAATAGAGAAACTTGAAAGACTTCCTTTCAGAGGAGATACTGTCGCCATAGATAGACATATTCTGAGAGTAAGAAGTGTCAGAAGAAAGAGAATTGAAACCATCGAAGTACTGGAAAAAGTAAATGATTGAATTAATATATGAAATTGCAATATTATGCTTTATTCTATTATCTTTTTTCTTTTCTGCATCAGAAACGGCTGTTATGTCCGCTAATAAACTTCACCTTAAATCTTTGGCAGAAAAAAGAAAATTCGGAGCATTGATGGCTTTACGGATATTAGAAAAATCTGAAAATACTATTGCCGCAATTCTTATAGGAAACAATATTGCAAATATCGGAACAACTGTTCTTGTCGCTTATGTTGCGAATACTTTTTACCAAACAGGTCCGGAAGAATTATTTATTATATCTGCAGTTCTTACAGTTTTTCTTTTACTCTTTGGAGAAATCATACCCAAAATATTTGCCCGTTCAAAAACTTCTTTTTTTATCTGTTATTTTTCTTATACCATTAATGCTGTTATAGCGTTTTTAAAACCTCTGGTTTTTATATCATTATCATTTTCATCAATAGCAAAAAAAATATTTAAAACATCTTCTGATAAGTCATTTCTGCGCTCCCGCGAAGAGATAGGTCTCTTTTTTAAAATCGGAGAACAAACCGGAGTAATCAAACGTGACTACAAAGAGTATGTAGATGAAATTCTTCAAATGAATGAAGTCATGGTTAAAGAAATAATGACTCCCACTATTGATATAGTATCAATTGAATCCGGAGACAGCATAAAGGATGTAGTCAGGATTATTGATAAAACTCATTTTTCAAGAATCGCAGTATATGAAAAGAGGGTAGATAATATAATAGGATATATCAGTTTCAAAGATTTGTTTATGAATCCGTCTTCAATTAAAAACGTTATCAAACCTGCAATTTATGTTCCTGAAACTAAATTGATTTATGAACTTTACCACGAATTTTTAAATAACGGAATAATGATGGTTTTTGTTGTCAATGAGCATGGAGCAGTAACCGGACTTGCGACAAGAGAAGATATTGCAGAGGAAATTTTCGGAGAGATTCAGACGAGAGAACATGAATCAAAAGATTTCGTAGCAGAAATTACAAAAGGTAAATATCTGGTCGATGCTTCACTTGATATTGACATCTTTGAAAAAATATTTTCTTTGAAAATTGATAAAAGAAATTATGATACAGTCGCAGGTTTTATAATGTGGCTTTCCGGAAAAATCCCAAAGACCGGAGAGAAGTACATTTATGAAGGATGTGAAATTACCATCAGTGAATCTGACAGCAGATCAATAAAATCAGTTACTGTAAGAAAACGCACATCTTAAATTTTTATTGCATAAAGATGTGCCACTTTCCGCGTTTTATGCTTTTTACAAATTCCTTTTCAGTTTGTAAAATCGATAACTTTTTTGACTCTATACCGTCATAAAATAACACAAAATCAAAGATCTTTTTACTGCTGTCCTGCGATTCAAATGTTCTGGCAATTCCGTTTGCCGTAAGCATCTTTCTTCCTGCAACAGTTTCCATTATAAAAGGTATGCCTGATCCGTTATTTACTGTTTCATATGATTTGTAAACAAGTTCCGTACAGACAAGAGCCGAATCAGTTAAAAAATTAAAATCGAAATCATAAGGTCTGCCGCTGTAATGGTATGCCTTTATGATTGCTTTTGCTATTTCGTTTTTGGGAAGTCTCGGTCTCAAGACTGCAATTGAATCACAGTCTGCAGAATGTTCGATTGATGTAAAAAGCACACCCTCGCTTATTGCTTCAACTACACTTCGTTCATAACCGGATTCATCGGGCTGAAGAGAGATTGAGTAGGCCGATGGATATTTATCTTTTAATAAAAACTCAATGTCACTGTAATTTTCATTTTTAAGAAAATCATTAATACTATCATTAAAATATTTTTTTCTCTGTTCAGCTGTTCCGATATAAATTGCCGCATGAGTCCAAAAACCCGGAATGCCGGCATTAGTTAAATACCACTCTCTTCTTTCCAGCAAAATGTCACCGGGCAATAAAATGCTTTTAATATGCTCAATCTGTTTTTTAGAAATAAGATTTTTATTATGACGCAAAATTTTAATATCACCGGCAGTTTCAGAAATATTTTTCTGTACCGGGAAAACAGCCCTTTTAAATCCTTCTTTTATAACTGACAACGAATTTTTAGCAGTAAGAATTTCACCTTTTCCTTTGCCTGCATTCCATAGGTATTTTGAATCTTCATCCATTGCTGAAATCAGAAGTTTATTCTTTGGAACTTCATAATTCATAGAAATAGAATTATATGCAGCAAACTCGGTAGCAGTCATCACATTTAAATAATTGAATTTCAGTTTAGAATATAGTCCCGAGGGAAAACCTTCTTCAGGTATCTTATCATTCAAAATGGTATGAAATGCTGTGTCTTTTTCCATTTCTGTTATAAATTCAAGCGCGAAACGGTATTTTGCGAGAAAAAGAGATCTTTTGATATGGAAAATTCTCGATTCTGAATATCTGGAATAAGTCATAATTGATTTCAGTTCGTATTCTAATGATTCAAGAGTAAAAAAATAATCAAGAAAAGATGTCCATGCTGACTTTAACCAGACTCTTTTACTTTCAGCCGGCAATTCGGATTTTTTCGTTTTTTTTGTTAAATCACCTGAATTGCTGTTTTTAATAAAATTTAAAACCGAAAACATACCGTTCCTTGAAATCAGAACGGTATTTTCAGCAGAATTGAAAATAGATTCATATTTTGTATCATCTGTTTGATCTGGGAAAACAGAATAAGGATTAAAGGTAAAAATTAAAGCCAAAAGAATTAAGTATTTCATCTATATTTCTCCGCATTATATGAATTCAAAATATTTAACGGCCTCATCTTCGACAAATTTAGGTGTTGAGGATGAAGATACTATCTGAATAGATTTTGCATTTCCCAGAACTTCGGAAATCTTCACCAGTTCTTCTGTAGAGGAAGCAAAATATGTATTCTCATTTATTTTATGGAGATTATTGAACAGTTTCATGGCATTAGAGGATTCTTTATCGCCTAAAACAACTGTTGCATCAACTTTAGCCTGAAGATCAATTGCCTGCTTTTCTCTTTGATCTGTTATAGAACAAATCGAATCAAATATCTCTATTTTTGCCTCAGGAAGATATTTTTTAGCTAGTGTTTCCGTTTTTTCGAGAAGATCTCTGGAACTTGTTGTCTGTGAACATATGAAAACTTTTTTATTTTTTAATGATTCGCTGTGATTTCTGAAAAATATTTCTGAAAGATTTTCATCTTCAATTACATCGGAATTGTCTGCATAGCTAAGAAGAGACTGAACTTCAGGATGATTTTTTTTACCGGTTATAATGATATGAAATCCTTCTCCGGATTTTTCTAATATTTTATTTTGGAGATTTTTAACCTTAAAACACGTTAAATCAAGTACTTCATGATGCTTTCTTATTTCTTTTTCTGTAAATCTGTTGATTCCGTGAGTTCTTATAACCACTACAGATTCAGAATCAACAGCTGAATAATCGTTGGCTGTTTGAATTCCCAAATGCGACAAATATGATATATACCGGTTATTGTGAATAAGTTTTCCGATAATTACCAGTTTTCTTTTTTTATTTCCATTCATCAGGTTCTTTTCGGCAGTTTTTACTCCGGGGCAGAAACCTGACAATTTCGGGATACATACTTTCATAAAACCTGCAAATCTCTTTAAAAAATATATTGAAGCATTATTTTTGTATTGCAAATAATAATGCAATATTAATAATAATAGGTAAGCTGAATTTTTTGAGCAATTTCATAAGGGTTGGTTAGATGGATTGTCCGAACAATGTAAAGAGACCTTTTTTGCTGTTTTTAGCATTATTATTCTGCTTATCATGCGGACATAGTAAAAATAATGAACTTTTACAGACAATGGATAAAATTGTCTCTGTAATTGAGTCAAGTTTAGTTATTGCCGAAAGAAATGCTGAAAATCTGGACAATGTTACAGAAGTTCTGCTTCTAACCTCAGAAAATTACAATCTGGATATTTCTTCAATGGATGAAGCTGCCGGCGGGAATTACCGCTTTTTTAATAACACACAATATTACAAATATAAAAATGACGGCAAAGCTGCTATCGCAACAAGCGGTTTTGTCCCTGTAAATGATGATGTTAAGAGAAAAATGCTTCTTCTTGAAAATGCCCAGACAGAAATGATTAAAGCGCAGAAATTAACACCGTTTTCCGCCCAATCATGGATTATGACCGGTGATCCGATTGCTTTAACATATCCGTATAAGGATTTAATGTCCGGAATTAAACCAAAACTTGATATGCGCCAAATGTACTGGTGGAATATGATTTCGGGGAAAAATAATCCCGATAAAAAAGTAATGTGGTCGCCTGAGCCTTATGGAAGTCTTGTCGGCAACGGCTGGATTATAATGGTAATATCTCCTATTTATACTGAAAAAGGTTTTATCGGGGGTGCTTCGGTTGATATCAAAATCAAGGAGTTAGCAGATTCGATTATTTCCAATAAAGACGAGATTTTAATGCTTGTTTCAAAGAAATCTCTGGTTATTTCAAAATCATTGGGAGCAACAATATTTTCTGATATAAATGAAGTTGGTTTAATTTATTATCTTGATCAACTTTCCAATCATCCTGTAACAAACGAAGAATACAGACTTTCTTATGAAAAAAATCCTCCAGAAATAAGGAAGCTCGCTGAAAATATACAATCCGTTAAACCTTTTGATTTCGAGTATAAGGGAAAAATCTTTAAGTGTTTTTCAAAAAAATTAAAAGGTCCCGATCTTTATTTACTTGGATTTATTGAGGAGTAAATAATTGAATTTCCGCCGTAAAGTCATCATTGGATATGTTATGGTTATTTCTGTTTTTACAGTCTTGACTATAGCAAATGTTCTATACCTTGATTATAATTCGGATAATATTAATGAAATTCTTGAAAAAAAGCTTAGAACCGAAAAAAGCTTTAATGATGCAATTTTAATTGTGAACACGCTTCATGCGGAAATATGGGATATTATTCTATTCGATCAGGAAAAGAAAAATCAGAAAATCGAAGATTTAGATTTCAAGGCAAAACTTTTTTATGATTCAATATACGATTTAATCCGTGATTATCCCGAAAAAAAAGAATTCTTCAAGGATATAAATTCAAATTTCATATTATACTATCAGGTCGGAATCGGTCTTGCGAAGTCACCTTACGGCAATATATATTTGCAGAAGGATTCAACACAAAAGTTTAAAGAAAATAAGGATATTTTGATTTCTCTTCTCAACCGTTCTGTTGTAAATTCAAAATCAGAACTTGAAAGTGCTCTTATTCATTTAAAAAAGAGTTCAATGATCGCACTTGTGATAAGCATAACTGTTGCCCTATTTGCCATTATCGGTGCAATAATAATGTCAATAAAAATCTCAGGCAAGCTTATCCATCCGATTTACGTACTTCTTTCAGCCATGAAAAAATTTGAACAGGGAGATCTGTCGGCACACATTGATGCATGCAGTAATGATGAAATAGGAATGCTCTCCAATGCTTTTAATGTTATGGCAACATCTTTGCGCGAATACATGGTTAAAAGAGAAGAGCTTTTAAGCGAACTTGAATTTAAGACAATTAATCTTGAACGCGAAATAAGGGAAAAGGAATTAGCACAGCATGCGCTTAAAGCAAATGAAAATGAATTGAGAGGTATTATCGAATCAATGCCGATGGCGTTGATTGTAGCAGACAAAATCGGAAGAATAGTATATAAGAATAATGTATTTCAAAAAAATATAGAAATTGATCTGGATATACAATCTGTTCAGCAGCTTTGGGAGTCAATAGCTGCCAGAAGCGGAAACAGAAAAATCAGAAATCTTTGGGAAGGCTCATATTCGATTTATCTTAAAACAGGATACTTCCGTCCTGTTGAAATGTGTTTTCATGATTCCGTTAAAAAAACTTATTTTGAATTATATTACGCCAATCTTTCTACGGGCGGAATTTATCTAATTAACGATATTTCTATTCAAAAACTTACCGAAGAAGAGCTAGCGGATGAAAGAGAAAGGCTCGCGGTTACATTAAGAAGTATCGGTGATGCAGTAATAAGTACCGATATTAATGCCAATGTAGTTTTTATGAATTCGATAGCTGAAAAATTAACAGGATGGACAAGCCAGGAAGCGAAAGGCCTTCCGATAAAAGAAGTTTTCAATATCATCAATGAAGTTACAAGATCAGTTGTTGATTCTCCGGTTTTGAAAGTTCTTGAAACAGGACAAATTGAAGCATTATCCGGGAATACCATTCTTATTTCTAGATACGGTAATGAAATATCCATTGCAGACAGTGCGGCACCGATACTTGACAGAAGAAGTCAGATAATCGGAGTTGTTTTGGTTTTTAGAGATGTAACCGAAAAGAAAATTCTGGAAGAAGAAATTCTAAAGAAGCAGAAACTTGATTCGCTTGGTGTTCTAGCAGGCGGTATTGCCCATGATTTCAATAATATCCTTACTGCGATAATGGGAAACATTAATCTTTCACGCTTAAACAGCTCTCTTGATGAACTGACTGTTAAGTATCTTACTGAAGCGGAAAATGCAACTAAACGTGCAAGTCATTTAACCCAGCAGCTTTTGACATTTGCAAAAGGCGGAATACCGATAAGAAGAACCGGGGACATCAAACTGTTACTTGAAGAGTCTCTTGAGTTTCTTCTCAGAGGTTCAAATATCCGTTATGTCTTCGAATCTGAGGAAAATCTTTTTACTGTTTCATATGATGATTCGCAAATCAGTCAGGTATTCAACAATCTGATCATTAATGCAAGGCAGGCTATGCCCGGCGGAGGCGTATTAACTTCCAGAATTGAGAATTATGAAGCAAAGAATGAAACACTGACGGATATAAAAGACGGAAAATATATAAGAATTTCATTCGTTGATCAGGGCAGGGGGATATCTCCTGAAAATGTTTCAAGAATATTTGATCCGTATTTTACGACAAAAGCAGACGGTCATGGTCTTGGACTTGCAACAGTTTATTCTATAGTAAGAAAGCATGAGGGCGGCATACGTGTAATTTCAGGTGAAACGAGCGGAACAACTTTTATGGTATTTCTGCCTTCTACCGATGATCCTGTTCAAAAATCAATTATATCCAGGGAAACAAGTAATATAGTTCATGAAGGAAAAGTTCTCGTTCTTGATGATGATATACAGGTAAGAGAAACGGCTTCCATGATCCTTAAAAGAATCGGATATGAAGTTGATATTATTGATTCATGTGATGAAGCGGTGGGCATGTTTAAATCATCAAAAGATTCAGATCAAACATACAAATTTGTAATTTTAGATATAACAATTCCGGGAGATCACGGCGGATTGTATGTTCTTGAAAAAATACGGGAAATTGATCCGTCATCAATCGCTATAGTTTCAAGCGGATACTCGAATGACCCAATAATGGCTGATTTTAAAAGTTATGGATTTAACGGCATAATAGTAAAACCTTATACAATAGAAATGGTAAAAGAGGCTATTGAATCTGTTTTGCAGAACAAAATATATAGTTGATTTAAACCCTGATTACGTCTATAGTTAATTAGATTCATGAACTTACCGGAATATTTCTGTTCAAGGTATATTGGTTTCTGTAACAATGTTTAATTTTTTGTGTCTCATAGTTAATAAAGAAGGAGTAAAGGATGAAAAAACTAATTTTAGCTGTATCAACCCTCCTGCTTACAAGCGGGATTATTTTTTCACAGAATATGCGTGATTCAATTTTTAATGCAGTTAAAGATCAGAAAAGCCGTGATGCAAAGACTCTCGAAGAAACCAAAAAGCAGGTCGATGATATCCGTAAACAGATTATAGCGGAAAATAAAAAATTTCAGGTCGGAATAACCTGGGCAATAAAACAGAATATATCAAAAATTACAGGCGATAAACCCCTTCCGAATATTCCAAAACCGAAACCGAAGCCTAAACCTGTACAGCCTATTGATAAACCAAAGCCTGTTCAGCCCGTGGATAAACCTAAACCTTCTGACCCGATTGTATTGCCTAAACCGGGAATTCAGGACAAGCCCGTAACGCCCGAAAAACCAGTTACTCCGCTTAAACCTGATCCTGTGCCTATAATTCCAGTACCTCTTTTATCAGTTGATCCCAATCAATCAGCATTTAATTGGCGTGACAAGGGAATGCTGACTCCAATCAGATTTCAGGGTCTATGCGGAAGTTGTTGGGCTTTTGCAGCTATGGCAGTTTATGAAAGTGTTTATTTAATAAATTATAAAACAACTCTTGATTTGTCCGAACAGTATATTGTTGACTGCGCAGTATTATCCGACGGCCGTGATGCCGGAAGTTGCGACGGCGGATCTTATTGGAGTGTTTTTGCATTTCTTCTGGATAATGGTGCAGTTGAAGAAAAAATGAAACCCTACAAAGCAAAAAATTCTTCTTGCGGAGGAGTTCTAACATCAAATTACCGTGTTGTTGAATGGAAAGCAATAAATGACGGAAAATTTCCAACTGTTAGACAGATTAAAGAAGCTGTAGCGAAATATGGACCTGTTGCAGCAAGTGTAAAAGTAACACCGGCTTTTCAGGCGTATACCGGCGGAATATTTGATGAATTTGCAAAAGTCAGTAATCAATATGACACAAATCATGCGATAGTTATAGTCGGTTGGGATGACTCAAAAAAATCTTTTCTTATAAAAAATTCATGGGGAGAAGACTGGGGAGAAAAAGGGTATATGTGGATTGAGTATGGTTGCAATAATATAGGACGCGGTGCATCTTATATAACGGTAGGTAAATAGAATGAAGTATTTTCTTCTGGTTATTATTGGGTTATTTATTTCCTGTGCTTCCGACTCTCGCATCATTAAACTTGGAGACAAAGAAGAAACAGTTACATTAAATAATGGAGAATCAATATCCTTGTCTGTTAAGTCTCAACTCTCAACCGGATATAAATGGTCTGTTGAGAAAAAACCGGATTTTATAGAGATTCTTTCTGAAAATGAAGTGATTACTGAAGATACTCAATTGGCCGGCGGATTTGATTATCAGATTTTCAAGATAAAAGCATTAAAATCCGGAGAAGGTGAAATCGTTCTTCAGTATTATCAGCCATGGAAGAAGGAAGAAAATCCTTATAAAGACAAGAAGATTAAGATTATTGTAAAATAATCCGTTGCTGATTTAAAAAACGCTGTTTCTTTTTAGCATACGATAAATCGTTTTGCTTAAACCTTGAAACAGCGTTTTTTTATGGACAAATTATGTTTTTTTTGATACTAATGAAATGTAACTAAGCGTATACGAGTGGAAGTTAGCAATGATTTGTGAAAGATGCAAAAAAAATGAAGCTTCGGTACATCTTACTGAAATTATTAAAAGTGTAAAAAGTGAAATTCATTTATGCGAAGTTTGCGCCCGGGAGATTGGACTGAATTCAAAGTTAAGCTCTTTTTCACTCTCAATACCTGATATTCTATCTTTTCTGGACAGCGAAACAATTCAGGAAGGAGAAGAAGTCAAAATCTGTCCGAGTTGTTCCTTTACGTTTGCAGATATCAGCAGAAAAAATAAATTAGGGTGTCAGAATTGTTATAGTGTTTTTTCAGATGCTCTCGAACAGATGATTAGAAATATTAAGCCAAATTTTTCCGGATATACAGGCCGAGTCCCTGAAAATTATGAAAGATGCGATAATTATGAAAATATTGTCCTGCAAGACGATATTGAAACAGAGGATATTGTTTCCTTGAAAAAAATGCTTTCTACATCGCTAATGGAAGAAAATTATGAAAAGGCCGCGCTTATTCGGGACAGAATGAACATGATTCTTTCACAGGCGGCAAGATAATTTGCAAGAAACAATCAAATGGCTCAAACCAGGAATAAAACCGGAATCAGCACTTTCAAGCGGCGTGCTTTTATACCGGACTTTTTCAGATTTACAGTTTCAGGCTGAAAATGACTCCATTTTTTTTGAGAGAATTCATCAAAAACAGGATTTAATAAAGCCTTGTTTAAGCTCCAAATCTCTATTGTCCTTATCTTACGAAAATGATTATGATTATGTAGACAATCTTTCTGAAACAGGTTTGATTCAATCAGATAAAACCGATAATTCAACATTTCTTGTAAATGCTAAGAAGGGTTATTCCTTAACCTTTTCTTGTTCAGAACATTTATGTATTAATGTGATAAAAAACGGTTTATCAATTAAATCGGCTTTGAAAGAAGCTGTTAAAATTGACAAAATAATAAATTCCGTTTCAGCATATTCCTTTTCCGAGAAATTCGGTCACGTGATGTCTTCGCTGCAGAAATCAGGTTCAGCTTCATTTGCTTATACATTTCTTCATTTGCCTGTATTGTCGTTAATTAAAGCAACGGTTGAAATTCAAAAGAGATTGAGTAAAACCGGAATACTTTTTGAAAATTGCAATAATTCAGCTTCTTCAAATTCTATTGGTATTTATAAAGTTTCAAATAAATACTCATTTGGTTCTTCCGAAGAGGACATTTCATCCCAAATTACAGATATATCTTCAACACTTATTCAAATGGAAAATGAAACCCGTGAAGAATATTATTCAGAAAATAAAGCCGAATTTGAAGATAAAATTATGAAATCGCTTGGAATTCTTGAAAGAGCAAAAATGCTTTCTCACCAAGAATCTCTTGAACATTTATCAAACATCAGATGCGGTATTATTTTATCAGTTATTAAATCAATTTCATTAAATGATATCAACCCGTTATTTTTTACATTAGGCCACAATAATTTAAAATACAGCATGGCATCTTCAGGTATACCTTTAGCAGAAGAAAATTGCTATCGCGCGGAAAAAATCAGAAAATTGATTATTAAGAGGAATGATGATATTTGAGTTTACTAAAAGAGCACGAAAAATTATTGATTCAGTTTCGCAGACTGAAGCGGTAAGACTTGGAAATGAAACTATTGATCCGGAACATATTCTTCTGGCAATTCTGAAAGAGCATGATTCGACAGCAATGAAAATTCTTGGCCGTCTTGGAATTAATTTTGATCTTCTGAAACGCACAATTGATAAATCATTACTAAACAGGGATGTCAATTTCGTAGTGGGAGCTATTCCTTCAAGCATGAGATTTAATCTTGTCGTCGAGAATGCCAAAGAAGAATCTCACCGAAGCGGAAATCTATATACCGGAACAGAACATCTTCTTCTTGCGCTTTTCAAAGAAGGGAGAACCAAAGGGATTGACGGATTGATTGAAGCCGGAATATCCTATGATGTGATTAAAGAAGAGATAGATAAAATATATAATTCAAAAGGTGAAGCAGATAACGGATCAAAGAAAAAGAGTGCATTCCCGCTGTCTGATTACACAAGCAATCTCACGGAAAAAGCTTCTAAAGGTCTGCTCGATCCAGTAGTGGGCAGAGAAGATGAAATTGACCGTGTTATCCGCATACTATCGAGAAAAACCAAAAACAACCCTGTTCTAATCGGTGAAGCAGGTGTCGGAAAAACTGCTATAGCAGAAGGCCTTGCACAGAGAATTTCATTTAAAAATGTTCCGGATATATTAAGTAATAAAGTAATTCTTTCTTTCGATATTGCATCAATTGTTGCCGGAACAAAATACCGCGGTGAATTTGAAGACAGACTAAAAAAAATTATCAATGAAATAAAAAATTCATCAAATATAATTCTCTTTATTGACGAGCTTCATACAATAATGGGAGCGGGGGCTGCGGAAGGAGCTATTGATGCCGCAAATATTCTTAAACCGTTTCTTGCCAGAAGTGAAATCCAGTGTATCGGAGCAACAACTCTTAAAGAATATAAAAAGTATATAGAAAAAGATGCCGCACTGGAAAGAAGATTTCAAACAGTTCTTGTAAAAGAACCTTCAATTGAAGGAACAGTTAAAATATTGACAGGACTAAAGGAAACATTTGAACAACATCATAAAGTTAAGTATGAAGATTCAGCTATTGAGGCTGCAGCAAGATTATCAGCAAGATATATCCGAGACAGATTCCTTCCGGATAAGGCGATAGATCTTCTTGATGAGGCAGGTGCTAAAGCTAAACTTGAAAACTCCTTTAAACCTGAAGATATTTCAGAAATTGAGAAAACTATCGACGAAAAAAAATCTGAAAAAATGATTTATGTAGAGAATCAGAATTATGAACAGGCGGCATTTGTCAGAGACGAAATTATTAAATTAAAAAAAGATTTCTCTAAAAAAATTGCCGATTGGAAAAATAGAACCGGAAAATACGCTGTTAATGTTACTGAAGACTGCATTAAAAAAATAATATCTCAATCAACTTCAATTCCTGTTGCAGAAATGGGTTTTGAAGATAAAAATAAAATCTTAAACCTGGAAAAATATTTACAGAAAGAAATAATCGGTCAGGAGTCCGCAATATCTTCAATATGCAGATCATTAAGACGATCGACAGCAGGTCTTCGCAGAACTAATAGACCAATTGGAATATTTCTTTTCGCAGGACCTACCGGAGTAGGTAAAACAGAGCTTGCAAAAGTTCTTGCCCGCAATTACTTCGGCGACAACAACTCGCTGATACGAATTGATATGAGTGAGTATATGGAGAAACATGCGGTTTCCCGTCTTGCAGGTTCTCCTCCGGGATATGTAGGTTATGAGGATGGCGGACAACTCACGGAGAAAATCAAACGAAAACCATATTGCGTTATTCTGTTTGATGAAATTGAGAAAGCACATCCTGATTTTTTCAATATTCTTCTTCAAATATTTGATGAAGGTGAATTGACAGATAATTCCGGCAATAAAATTTCATTCCGTGATACATTGATAATAATGACTTCAAATATCGGTAATTCAAGATTCGACCGTACAGGAAAACTGGGATTTGCAGGCAGCTCTATCGAAGAAAATGTCAAAGCTTTTGATGAAGTTAAAAAATCATTTAATCCGGAATTTATAAACAGAATTGATGAAATAATAGCATTTTCGCATTTGAATCGTGATGATATAAAAGAAATTGTAACTTTAATGTTTACAGAGATTAAGAGTACTCTTCTGGAAAGAAAAATTAACATTGATTTTGATTCTAAAGCTGTTGATTATATTGCAGAAAAAGGTTTTAGTGAAGAATATGGTGCAAGATTTTTGAGAAGAATAATTCAAACAGAAATAGAAGACACCTTATCTTCAAAAATTATATCAGCCGATCCGGGTGAAATAATATCCATAAAAGTTATTTGCAATGATGCTATTGATTTTAAAATCGAAACCAAAACCAAGAAGAAAAGAGCCGTCTTAGCGAAATGAGTGATTTTAATGACATTTTGCATTTAAAATCGTTAAAAAACCGGTACTTTCTCCCGAAGTATCTGAGGGAAATGAGAAAACTCAGAATCGGAGGTCTTTCGGGGGGAAATACTATTAATGTCATAACAGACGGAGACGTATGTTTTTCACTAATAATTTCATCTATCAAAAAAGCAAAGAAAAGCATTAATCTAGAAACCTATATTTTCAACAGCGATAATGTCGGATGGCTGATTGCAAAGGAGCTGGCAAAAGCGTCGGCACGCGGTGTTGAAATCAACCTCATATATGATTCAGTAGGATCAGTTCAGACAAATTCTAAACTTTTCGAATTTATGAAATCTTCAGGCATTGATATTATTGAATTTCATCCCATATTAAATATCAGAAAAATATTAAAAATAAATCTTCGCGATCATAGAAAGCTTATGGTTATTGACGGTAAAACTGCATTTATCGGCGGTATGAACATAGGTAAAGAATATGCAGGAAAAAAATATAAGGGTGATGAATGGCGCGATACTCACATTAAAATTGAAGGACCTGCCGTTAAAGATATTCAGTATTTTTTTATGGAAAATTATATTCGAAGCGGCGGAATAATTTCTGATTTTGCTTCATATTTTCCGGAATTAAGCAAGCGTGACGGAAAACTTGTTATGATTCTTTCAAGTAAAACCAGAAGAAATATTAGACCAATAAAAGAATCTTATCTTTCAGCGATTAGAAACGCAAAAGAATTTATCTATATAACTAATGCTTATTTTGTACCGGATTCTAAAATATACAGGGCATTGATCAATTCAGCAATGAAGGGCGTTGATGTATGTCTCATTCTTCCCAAAAAGACTGATATACCGATAGTGAGATATGCAGGGATGTATCTATATAAAAGATTTTTGAAGAATGGAGTTAAAATCTATGAGTACGATCATTCTGTTCTTCATGCTAAAACAGCGGTAATTGACGGAATCTGGTCAACTATCGGATCTGCTAATCTTGATCGCAGAAGCGTTAATTACAATCTTGAGATAAACGCGGTCATTCTCGATCAGGAATTCGGGAAACAGATGAAAGAAATCTTTAAGAGTGATATTTCTAAATCCAAACAGATGACTCTGGAGCATTACGAGAGAAGATCAGTTTTACATTTTGTCTTACAGTGGCTTTCGTACAGATTTAGAAAATTCTTATAAAATAATCAAAAATCGGCCGCAATATGAGCAAATGGAAATCTTGTTTCTCTCCATTATTTCATTTATTTCTATAGGCGGAATATTCATGTGGCATCCCGAACATGTATTCTTTTCGACTATTGCAAAAGGTTCAGAACATTTGCTGCGCATTTTTTCATAATATGCAAAAGAACGTTTGTCAATTAGCCCGCAAAGTGATTCAATTTTAGAATGTATTTCAGGACTCTTTGTTTCATCGTATAAACGGTTTAAACGGTCAAGCCTGATTAACAGTTCAAGATCTGAAGTAGGTACGCCTGCAAGATTTGCTGAATGATCCATCTGAACGGGTTTGTTTGAATCAATATTGTCATAATAATTTTCTGAATGCTTCTTGAGTATTGAATAAACTTCCTCACTTGATTTTGCGCCATCAAGCTCATCGCGGTTCTTTTTAACGGAAAATATTTTTGCAATCATACTGACAAGAAAAAGATATTCAGTACTCATTGATGTCGGAAAAATGCAAAGAAGAAGGTATTTAACATTTTTATTGTCATAACTGGAATAATTAATTCCTTCTGAGGAAATTCCGAAAACAAAATTTAATTCGTTAACTGAATCTGTTCTTGCATGCGGAATCGCAAAACCATTGCCGATGCCTGTATTTTCGAGAGATTCCCGGTGAATCACCTGTGCGTAATAACGGGGGGTTGAATTGATTTTTTTTTGCGATTCAAGGTGAGAAATCATTTCTTTGATTGCAACTTGCTTTTCATTACTTGTAAGAAACAGAACGTTTTCAGGTTTGAAGATACTGCCGAGTTCCATATAACACCACTATGTCCAGACTATTTTACTTTTAAACTCTGTAAAGTAAATTTCAAAAAAAACATAAAAAGAAATTTGTTTACAGGATTTTGGGAAATTGTGATTATTGCAAAGGCATAAATCGTCATTAATTTAGTCAAAGGTAATTGAATGCACCGAAAAATTGGAATAATCGGCGGAACTGGAGGCATGGGGTCTCTTTTTTCCGGCGTTTTTAAATCAATGGGTCATGCCGTAACAGTTGCGTCAAGGCATACAGCTGTTACTCCGGAAGAATGTGCCCGGACAAACGATATAGTAATTATCACAGTACCCATTAATCACACGATTGAAGTTATAAGTCGCATAGCACCTCTTGTAAATAAAGATTCTTTACTGATGGATTTTACTTCCCTGAAAAAAAGGGAAGTTGACGCAATGCTTCAAAATTCAACTTGCGAAGTTATCGGTTGTCATCCGGTTTTCGGGCCTTCTGTAAATAATCTTCAGAATCAGGTAATTGTTCTTACTCCTGCGCGTGGAAATAAATGGATTACTGAAATTACTGCAATGTTTAAACAAGCAGGGGCTTTAATTGAAATTACGACTCCGGAAAAACATGATGAAGTAATGGCAATTGTACAAGGCCTTATTCATTTTACTTCTATAACTTTAGTTAATACAATGAGAAAAATGAATGCTGTTCCTGAAGAAATTGAAAAATTCGCATCTCCTGTTTACCGCATGAGAGTTGATTTTGCAGAGAGAATTTTAAACCAGAATCCTGAATTATATGCTGATATTGCCATATCTAATCCGAAAGTACCTGAGATTCTTGAGACCTATATTAAAACATCTCAGGAACTTTTAGAATCAGTAATCAGCCAAAACAGGGAAAGCTTTATTGAGCAGTTTAAACTTGCATCAGATTATCTCGGAGATACAAAAATTGATGCAGAAAAAAGAACAGACAGAATAATTGATTTCGCATCGAAGTTAAAGGGGTCCGGATCTGATGTATAAAGCTTATGTCGATGGATCGTTTATTAATGGAAATACCGGCTACGGTTTCGTAATTGTAAATGAAAATGATGTGATACATCAAGAATCAGGCTATCTTGATTCTGACGGATCACACCGCCAGGTTGCAGGTGAAATTGAGGCTGCAAAAAAAGTTATAGTTTGGTGCAAAGAAAACTCAGTTAAGGATATTATGATTCACTATGATTATGAAGGTGTTTCATCTTGGGCACAAGGAAAATGGAAAACCAACATCAAACTTACAAAAGATTATGCTTCATTTGTAAAAGAATCAGGAATCATCATCAAATGGATAAAAGTAAAAGCACATTCAGGTGATGAATATAATGAAGTTGCCGATTCTCTTGCAAAAACCGGAGCGATGTCAAAACCTGTATCAAATGATACCGAAAACGAAAGAATATCATATGCCGAAACATTCTGCTCAGATATTTTGAATGAAGGACTGGCAGTAAAGCGGGTGGAGAAACAGGGATATTCACGTATAGAGATCTATCTTGGGACAGATAAAACAGGTATAGCCGATGTTTATTTTAAGAAAAAGAGCGGCCTGAAAGTTGATCTCAGAGGTTTTAAAGATGAATATTACAAGGACAGAATAATGACAATCTGGAATTCCTTTATAAGTAACATAAAATAAAGAAATTAAATCAGGCTTATATATGATCCTGATTATAAATAAAACGAGGCAGTATGAAAAAGTTAATAGCTTATATATTTATATTTTTTGCAGTATTTATCTGGTCGCTCATAAATCCTCATGATTATTTTACATGGTTTCTGGAAGCTGCTCCAGCAATTTTGTTTTTATTGATTTTTTCGCTTACTTATAAAAAATTCAAATTTTCTTTGTTTGTGTATTCATTTGTTCTCCTTCATTGTTGTGTATTACTAATAGGAGCTAAATATACCTACGCAGAGGTTCCTTTATTTAATTATTTCAAAGAAGTATTCGGATTTGAAAGGAATAATTATGACAAGGTGGGTCATTTCATGCAGGGTTTTGTTCCTGCTTTTATAGCAAGAGAACTTCTTGTCAGATTAAAAGTCGTCAATGGTAAAAACTGGCTTAAATATATCGTTGTTTCCATTTGTCTTGCAATCAGCGCATTTTATGAATTTGTTGAATGGTGGGTATCCGCGGCAACAGGAGAATCTGCAGATTCTTTTCTCGGGACACAAGGATACGTTTGGGATACTCAGTCAGATATGCTTTATGCAACAATAGGGGCTATAATTGCCGTTACGGTTTTTTCGCGGCTTCACGATATGTCCATGAAAAAACTAAAAAATTAATTAAACTTAATTTTAGCGATATAAGCATCAAGATTGGGGCTTACTCCGTTTTCGTCTTTACGTCCTCTTACAGGCTGTGCACCGTATTCTTTAATTAGTGCAGGGTTTCCCATTGACGGTTCTGAATATTCTGCATATTCCGCTGTAAAAAGAGGAATATGCATTTTCTGGGCGGATTTTGCGGCTTCAAATATTCCGCCTTCATCTTTTGCCGGAGATTCAACAATAAATACAGCTTTGGATAAAGCGCAGATCAGCTTGTTTCTTTCTATTGCTCTATAGATGTTGAATTCTTCTTTAAGATAAAAGGGGGATATAATTAAGAAATTATCCGGATTGTAGATAGATTGTATTTTCTCAGTCATAGTGTATGTGAAAAATCCGCAAGGAAGAATTCCTATTGTCTTTCCTCCAGCTTCGATTGTTGATCTATGAAGAATAGATCCTCCCCCTTTACTCATATTCCCGACTGTAGTTATTGAATGAGATGATAAAATTTTAGCGCCCTTGAAAATTATCATTGAACCTTTCTCGCTGGTTTCAGAATGAGCGAGAACTGCAGCAAGGGTTTCATTTAGAATCAGCGGAGAACCCATTAAATATAACACCGGAGGAGCAGAATTGCCCAAACGCTGTTTTAATATTTCTGGATAATCTTTGCTGAAAATAAATAATGGCTTAATTCCGACTTCTTCCATGTCAGCGCAATCATCTTCAATTTCATCAGAAATTTTTATAGCAGAAATAATACCTTTAATAATACTTTCTTTAAACGAAAACTCTTCTCTAATTTCCTTTTCAGAAAGAGAAAATAAATCATCTATATTAAGCGATAGTGATGTAAGAGTTTCGTATATCTCAGAAATTGAAGCACTCCCAATTCCTTCAGCACGCTCGAGTGCAATCCACTGTGTATTTCTGTTCATTATATCTCCATTTAGCTAAATAACTTTGCGGCCAGTTCCTCTGAATATTATTACAAGAAAGAATGCACCGCCGGCGAAACCGGTTATTATTCCGGCTGGAATTTCAAACGGATAAAAAACTGTACGCGCAAAAGTATCGCACAGAGTTAAAAAAACAGCTCCGCACACAGGAACAAGAAATATTAGTTTTTTTGTGCTTTCTCCGGCAAAATGCCTTACAAAATGCGGAATAATCAATCCTACAAACGGAATTACTCCAGCAGCTGAAACAGATATTGAAACAAGGGCTGAAGCTGCAAGAAAAAGAATTAAAATGTCTGAATTCTTTATCCCGGATCCGATTCTAAAGGATTCTCCGAAAGAAATAATTGTAAGTTTTTGAGAATTATAAAGTATTACCAAAAATGATACAGCAAATACAGGAATAATAAACGGTATCAATTCAAATCTTGCTATCGATATATCTCCCATCATCCAAGACAATGCTTTGTGTACTGCTCTGGATTCGGAAAAAGAAAACAATAACATAACTGCTGATGAAAAAAACATATTTAAACTTACCCCAAAGAGAATAAGTCTTGAATCAGAAAGTTCAAAACGTTTTGCCGCAATTACCGTAACTGCGGCTGAAAACGAAGCTCCTGCAAAAGCAAAAAACGGAATAGAAGATGAAGGCATTGCAAATATTATTGCGAATGCCGCGGCAAATGAAGCTCCGCCTGAAACTCCGGTAGTATATGCTTCAGCCAGAGGATTTCTGAATATTGATTGAAATACCAGAGCGCTTAGAGCCAGGGAGGCTCCGGTTAATGATGCTGCAAGTAATCTTGGAATACGCAGATTAATTATTATAAAATAATCAGGAGTATTTTTGCTCAACGAAAACAGATTGATGAAATCTCCTCCCGAAGAAAGAAATATCAGATAAAGCAGGACAATAGACGGCAGCAATAAATATTTAAGTTTCATTTTCCCTTAAAGCTTTTAACAGAAGCTATATAATCAATCGGAGTATAGTAACAGGAGTTTTCTGAATTATAAATCTGCAAAGAAATATTTTTAAGTCCGATCCGCCTTAAAACCTTTTTAAGTTCAACAGCTCCTCCGATATCAGAAATCAGTATAATATCCGGATTTAATTTGGCAAGATATTCCATTGAAATAAAAGGGTAGGGATTTTTAGTATTTATTATGTTTGAAAATCCTGCTGATTCAGCGGCATCAGACATGAACGAATTTGAACTCACTGCAACAAGCGGAACTGAATTTAAAAGTATAACTGCTTTTTTCATTGTTACCGGAGAAAATGACGCTACAATTTGTCTATAAGCTGTAAGTTTATTTTCAGCATTATAATTCAGCTTCTTGGCAATCAAACGATAGTTATATTCAATATCCGCGTAAGATTCATTTTCTTGTAAATATAATATTTCTATTCCGGCACATTTGATCTGCTCATTTTTTATCATGGTTTCATCTTCAATACTCATTATTACAAGGTCGGGATTTAAAGAAATAATTTTCTCCATGCTGGGTATTATGGAATTTCCTATAAGTTCGGCATTTTTCACTACCGGACAAAACGGAGTTATACCTACAAGAATGTCAGATTTACCCATGTCTATAATCATTCTGGTAATGGAAGGGGAAAGTGAAACAATACGGTTATATTTATAATCGGCTTTTGAAGACGAACCGTTCTTACAGGATAAAAAAAATAAGACAATTATGGAGGCAAATACTCTCATATATGTTCCCAATAAAAATCTACCCAATCGCCGGATCCTATGATTTCTCCTGCAGTAATATCATCCAGATTTTTCCTTGAAACAAGAACATATACATCGATTATTACATTTTTGAATATTTCTTTGATTTTTCTTGCAGTTTCACCGGAATCATAAATATCGTCGCAGAGAAGATACCTTCCTGATCCGAGCTCGGGAACATCTCCGATAATAAAGTCTCCGCGTGATTTACCCCTATAACTTGATATTTCGACATATTTGATGGGCAGAGACAGATTACGGCTCATAAAGTATGATAGGAAAAAACCTCCCTTAAGAGGGCAGATTATTCCATCATAATGAATTCCTTTTGCTTCTGCTGCTGAAAGCAGTTTATGACAAAGTTCAGCATATTTGTCGTGAGATATGAAATAATTACTCATGCTTTTTTGTTTTTTAATGTGCCTTTTTTTTCAAGGAAAATATAAACTGTTTTTTAATTTTGTTTGACTTAATATTATTAAATTATTCTTTAATTATTAAGAGTTCTTTATGCCGGTAAAATTTGTTAAATCACTTAATTATGCAGTTGAAGGAATTTTGCATGCAGCTAAAACGCAAAGACATGTCAGGATTCATTTTCTTGTAATAATAATACTGCTCATTGTTTGTTTTCTTTTAGGCGTTCAAAAAAATGATTTTATTATTGTATCTTTGATTGCAGCACTTGTTATCATTTCGGAAATATTCAATTCAGCAGTTGAAACTCTTGTTGATATGGTATCACCGAGAAAAAACGAAATGGCAAGAGTTACTAAAGATATGGCTGCCGGTGCTGTTCTGATTTCAGCAGGTACTGCAATCATAGCTGCATTCTATATTCTGATTCCATATCTTGAATCATTTTATATGAACGGATTCAAGATTATCAAACACGAAAACGGGGATATTGCACTTTCTGCAATGATGATAGTAACACTTTCAGTAATAATGATTAAATCTTATTTCGGAAAAGGTACACCATTACGCGGCGGAATGCCTTCAGGTCATTCGGCTTTATCTTTTTCAGCAATAGTTTCTGCATTGTACAGCTTAGACAGCATTATTGCCGTTTGTGCAATAATTATCATTGGATTCGCGATATCATTGAGCCGCATATTTCAGAAAATTCACACACCGCTTGAGGTCTTTGCAGGAATGATGACAGGAGCAACTATTACCTGGGGAATGTTTTTGGTATTCGCTGCCTGATTATTTTTAATTAAATCTTATAATTTATAAAAATAGAAGAATGCTTGAAGATAACCAGTTTGCTCTAAGCAAACTGGTTATTGTCTGATTTATTTTATATTGTAATAGTTCTGCAGAGCCTGATAAGTTGTAGCATATTCCTGTGCAGCATTCCAGAAAATATATCCGCCGACTTTAGCGTCATGAACTGCTTTTATCTGCTCTTCCTGATATTTTTGAAAAGAAAGACCGCTTGTTTTCACTTTCATCTTAAAAGCCTGAATATAAGGTACGATACGTGCATTCAAAACTCTTTCTTTAGCTCTGACTGAAGTTGTATAAACAGTATAATAAGGATCTTTTATCATTTTCTGGCTCCACGTATAATGAGAAGGATACGCCATCGGACAGATTACATCGGCAACCTTATCCATGGATTCCATACGCTGTCCGATGATATCATTTGCATTAAGAGGGATTCGTCCGAAGACATCTGCGGCAACACGCACATTATAAGATTTAACTCTTTCTTTTGTAGTAGAAATGAGTGTTTCTACAAATGAATACCTCTGTTCCAAAGTTAAATGTTTCAATTTTGAAGAATCTTCAAATCTGATATAATCAAGCTGAATTTCCTTAAAACCGTTTTTTGCAGCACTTTCACTTACTGCATAAATCGATTCCAGCTTTTCCTTTGAAACCGGATATACTGTAAGTCCGTCCTGAAAGCAGACAACACGGGCGATAGGGTGAAGACCTGCATCAAGAATCATTTTGACATTTTCTGCCGGAGTTGCACATTTATTTCCCGGAGCCGGCTGAACATCAATAACAAGTGTGTTTATATTGGATTTTTTTGCCATTTCAATGAACTTAGCGAGTTTTTCAGGATTTTTTCCAGAAGGCTGAGTTAGATAAATTCCTCTGTAAAAATCAGGAAAAACATATGCTTTTGATTCAGCGGTTTTAACATCCTGTTTGATGTCATTTTTTTTGTCAGAATCTGATGTAATTGTTTTGTTGGCAACAGCTGCAGCAACAGCCAATACCGACACTAAAGAAAACGCAATAACAATAATCTTTTTCATTTTGAACCTTTTCTAATAATTAAGCTGGATGCATGAACTGTTTAAAATATCGGCAATATTTGACAAGCAAAAGATATCTTTTGTGAAGATATAATTTATTTTAACAATATTTTACCGAGTAAAGTATAAATATAAACAAATATGTATATTGTCTTGACGGAATTTATTTATTTTTAATTAGTTTGTCAACATAGGAGAAAAGTAAATGAAAAGAACAGCATCAATTTTCATTGCAGCATTATGTTTTTTTACAGCATGCACAGAAAAATCTAATTCATCTGGCGCTATTGAACTTGACGGAGTTAAAATTGATCTTCCTTATCATTATTGCATCAAGCATAATGACGGGTACAGAATTATACTTCTTAATCATAATCAGGTATCAGAGCAGGAAATACGAAATATTTTCAGAGAAACACCTGAAAACGAATTGTCCATCACAATACTTTATGATTCAGACTCAATGGCTTCTTCCGTAATAGCCGATAATTACCGGCAATTGGGAATTAGAATGAAACTTGATAAAGAACCATTCAAAATCGGAGATTACATAACAATAATCCTGACTGATACTGTTAAGTTTAAACCCGTAACGGGGAAATTTAAAGACAAAGAATTAACCATATCTGGATCTTTTTCAGCAAAATATTTGGGTGAGTCGGAATAAATAATTAAACAAGCATGCAGTGGTAATAGTAATTGTATGTTTGTTTAATGTTATGAGACATAATATATATTGTCCATAGGGTAAAACCGAAAAAAAGCCACTAAATCAAAGCGAATATTTATGAATCGCAATGTTTTTGAATAAATGTTGTGGAGTAAAAACTAACGTAGCAACGGAAACTTTCTGCCAAGATACGATTCCGTTGCTACGTGGCATCAATGCGCCAGTGTAGGGCGTCATTTGCTTTAAACTTGATTAATTAGCGATAATTGTCAAGCAATATGACACTTTTTTGGCGCTTTGTTGCTGTGTTTTTCCTCAAAAAAATTTAATTTTTTGGTGGTTAAAAATGCAGATTAACGGTTATGAAATCAATTCATGCCCGCATTTGAAGAACGTTCAATCGGGCTGGATTGAGCCGGGATCATCGGCAAACATTCCCTACGCAATAGCAGACCTAAACCTAGACAAAGACGAATTTTCACTTCTTGTTTTTTTCATCCTGAAATCACATAATCCGGACGCGCCGCGCTCTTCGTGGTGGAGTTATACACGCTTACAGGACAAATTTAAAATGTCGCGTGTGGCAATTCGCCGCGCAACTTTTATTCTTCAGGTCGCCGGTCTCATCTGGATAAACAAGCCGCCGAAACATAAAGATTTATCCGTTTCCGGAAAAGGTCGGAAAAACTTTTACGTCTATCGGCATATTAACCCGTCAGAAGCTCACATATTCCGGCAGGCGGTAGAATGGGCGCGTGTTGAGTACTCCGCGGTCTATAATCCGGACGGGAGTCGCCGAAAATGACAAAAGTTATCCACAAAGTTATTAACAGTTTATCCACTCTAAGAGGCAATCAGTTCAATATTGAACTAATAATCAGTTCAATATTGAACTGTAAATATATATTAATATTAATTATTAATAAGCATAGTAGGGGGACGCGAGTTTTCCACTTGTGGATAACTCGCTTGGGATGCTCGCTTACGCTCGCTATTCGGTCAATTCCGCTGTCGCGGAATTTCCAAGATTTTAATCATCGGTGCTTTCTGGACTCACGTCCGCCGTTAACACGGCGACCTTGTGAGCTTGTAATAAATTACATCACCCGTTTTCTGTGCGCTACCGCTTCGCGGCGGGAGGGGATGGTTTATAGGGCGAGGGAAGAATTTTATTTTGTATAAGGAGGTTCAACGGTTATGATTCTAAATTTGAATTTTGAGGAACTGAACATGATCCGGCAGGCTATTCTTGATAAGCTTGTCGGATTGCAGAAGGCAAAAATCGAAGCGGACGCGCTCGAAACGCTTCTTGATAAACTTCCGGAGGTTCACGCATGACACTAATTATTTGTTTTTTATTTTTGCTCTGGTATCTTGGTGTCTATTTCGTCCGCGCTAAATATGACGTATGTTTTCCGGTGTGTATGCTGTCTTGGTTGCTTTTGCCGTTCGCGGCTCGGAGGTGTTGAAGATGAAAAAAATTCCTTGTGAAGTTTATTCCCGTGTTTGCGGATATTATAGACCTGTTAGTCAATGGCACGCAGGGAAGCGTTCGGAATATGAAGACAGGAAAACATATGACGCGAATAATTCAGAAAATTAAACGCGCTGTCATTGCTTTTTTTTCAGGTGCTGCCGTTGGTGCGTTCGCGGTGTGGTTTGCAATTAATCACGAAGCCGCGAACGTTCCGCCGGATGCCGTCAAAGTTTCGCACGTCTCCGGAGATGAAATAAAATTTAATCCGGAGATTAAACCGGATAAAATTATTTTACGCGCTGAATCGTCCGGCGTTGGTGTTTCGGATGTCATAGTTTCGGAAAATGCTTTTCCGGCGGCGCGTGCATGGCGCGAAAAAACAAACAGCATTCAAGCGCAATACTCCACGAACAAAGATTTTCAAGTTTTATATTTCCGGCGTTTCGGTCAATTCGCTTTCGGCGGTGGTCTCGGCTCGAATCTTTCCGCGCCTCTTACCGGCGCACGGATCACGCTCGCCGCTCAATTTCACTTTTAAGCATAAAAAAACCCGCTCGGACGAATCCGGCGCGGGTGGTGTATAATTCAAATGCCTTAACATTCAATACCGTATAACCAAAAAGTCAAACATTTTTATTAAAAAACATCTTGAACCACTCAAATTAGAATAAAAAAGACTTGACAAAACCGCATTTTCGTGCATTTAATTTGCATAGACAAGATATTGGAAAACCTGATTTAATTCAGTTCTTTTCCACGGTTTCGCCGGTTTCCCGTAAGATACAAATATAAAAACCGGCTCATTTTATTTCAGGGGAAAAACACAAATGGCTAAATTGTCTCAGTCAATTCTTGGATCTCTCACGCGCTTAAATTCCACAGTTGCCAGCCTTGCGAAGCGCGCCGAAAAACTCGATTCAATCGCTAAGGAAGAAGCGAAAATACGCGTTACAATTCTGAAAACAAAAATTGCCGAACTCGAAAAAGCAATTCGGACAAAGAAGTAATCAATATGGCAGTTGTAAACGTTGGGCGCGGCTCTTATGAGCTTTTAACAAAAACAGTTTTGGAACTTGCATTGAAATACAATGACGATGTTTCAGCCGTTGCCGCGTTTCCAGTTGTTGACTTTTTCGAGTTCGTTTCTCGCGGCGTTCCTTACATAGCCGAAACAAAAGAGATTATAAAACGTCCGCGATTAACTATTCAGTCCGGCGGTGACTGTGACGACAAAACAGTTCTTGTCTTGGCTTACGCGATTAAAAACAAAATTCCGGCGCGTGTCGTACTCGCTGGAAAGAAAGACACTCCGGAAAAGTTTCATCACATTTTCCCAGAGCTTTATATCAACGGGAAATGGATCACTTTTGACGCGACATATAAGTGGTGTCGGCTCGGTGAACGTATGAACAGTTACGACAATTTTAAAATTGTTTATGAGGTTAGATAATGGATTTATCAAATATTTTTGTCAATGGGTCTTTCGTGGGTATGAGTATGTTTATCACATATACATTCATGCGTCACACAATGAAAATGAATGAAGGTATTCTGACCGAACTTAAAACAGCGATTAACAATCTCAATATTTCAACGATAGCAATGGTGAAAGACCTTGAAGCTCTCAAAGATGAGGTAAGCAAGAAATGATTGTTTATGATGACTATTCTCCGGTCGGCTGGGGTGTTAAGAAAGCTTTTAAAAAAGCAAAGAAAACAATCAAGAAAGCCGCGCCGAAAAAGATAATTAAGAAAGCCGCAAACGCGACAAAGAAGACCGCTAAGGTTGCGCAAACTATTGCTAAAGATCCCGCATTTCAACAGATGGTTACTGTAGGCGCTACTGTTTTAGGCGGCCCAGCGGGAGGGATGTCGGCACAACAGGCTTTTTCTGTTGTTAATGCGTCCGGACAGGATAGAATGAACATGCTTTCAGATTATGCCGCGACCGCTCTATCTGATAACGAAACTTATCAGCAGGCACAGCAGGTATATTCTGACGTGTCTAATATTCAGGATCAGTATTCAGCAATGTTCAGCAGTTCCGGAGCGTCCGTTTCAAAACAAGCGGAAAGCGCGTCAAATTATGGAACTATTGACCGTTCCGGATTTTCTACGGTTTCCGCAGAAACAACACCAAAAGAAACACCGGCAAAAAGTGGAAAAAACAATATGATGCTTCTCGCTGGTCTCGGTGTTGCCGCGTTTTTTCTACTCGGAAAGAAAAGAGGTAAAAGATGAGTTTTGATATAGGTCAATACGGTGTTACAGTATTAACCGCGCCTAGTTATGCGTCAACGGCTAAATCAACACCGGCAGAAAGTACAGCACCTAAAACAGCGGTAGCGAAAACGACACAATCAAACGGTATTCCGAAAACTTTGACTGTGTCGGCTCAACAGCAAGCCGCACAAGCACAGCCGGAAAAAAGTAACATGATGCTTTATGTCGGTCTTGGTATTGCCGCGTTTTTCTTATTCGGAAAAAAGAAAGGTCGTAGAAAATGAGCGATAAAATAATCACAAACGCAAGACTAAGCGCAGAGCTTGAAAAATATCCTTATTGGAATTATGCGGAAGCATACACGCCGATGTCGATTAAATTCCATGACCACACCGGCGCGGAATATAACAGATCAGCAACACCGCTTGGCGCGTTGACTTGTGAAATTCAATACTGGATGGTACAGGATAAAATCACGCTTGTGACTTGGTACAATGTCGCGCATATTCTCGCCGCTTACGCGCTTTATAATATGCAGACCGGAAAGACTTATTCAGACGAAACAAAAGCGGAAATAAAAACTTTTGTTCAGTCTTTTGATTCTTCGTATGCTGATTGGCAGATTGTCAACACGCTCGCGACTTTCGCCATTCACCGCAATTCAATACCGTATGGAGAATATTTATTTAATCCAACAGTTGCGTTGAAGACGTGGCAGACACAAGGCGCGTCCGGTTTCGGATTCGGTAAAATCATTGCAGGGCTTGGCGTACTCGCCGCGCTCGCTAAATAGATAAAAAAATAGGAAGGGAAAAAATGAAAGGTATCGCAAAAAATTTCACTGATACAAACGTCTTGATGGGCGCGGGTCTCGGTGTGATTGGCGCGCTTGGCGTGTCAATTTACGGGGCTAAATTCATCAAAGATGAAAAAATCAGAATGGTTCTTGCAGCTCTCGCGCCGGGTCTCGCGGCGTCATTCATCAGCAAGAATAAAAACACTGTTATGGCAGCGGCTGCCGCTGGTCTCGCGGTTGGTCTTGTGCCGGTAATCGGTAAGGCTCTCACGCCTAAAACGGCAACACCGACAGCGGCAACAAATACAAATATGACCGCCGGTCTGATTGATGACAGATACACAGATGTCAACGGCGACATTTACGCGGACGTTTCCGGAATTGATATTCCCGATCACGAAGCAGCATAAGGAGGATATAAATATGCAAAATCTTGTTCAGAGAAATTATTTTCACGAAAAAAAACTTGGAACTTCTGGCGGTATAATGCGCTTTTTCGACAGTGCAGTAAGCGGAAATATATCCAAATATGAAACTAACTGGCCTAACGCTAAAGCAAGTTTGCCAACTGGTAAATCACTGATGATTGAAAAAGTTGGTGTTGATATTGCTCATGCTGATGGCACAGCAGTTTCAGCAGAAACAATCAGTCAGATAAGAAGGGCGGTTCTTGAGATAAAGTATAACGGTATGCGCGAAGTAAGAACTTACCGCCTTTCTGAATTTCTTGATTCTCCTGTTTCGGGGCAATCAAATCTTAAAGTCGGTACTGTTTTCATTCCGCTAAATCAGGCAGAGCCAATTAGAGAGAATATTCCTCTTGATATCACTTTGGATTATCCAGCGGTAACAAAAGAAGTTCTTTTTACATTGAACCTTAAAGGTTCCGAAACAAGCGTAATGCAGTAAGGGGTTAGGAGATGGATATTAAAGGATTTTCTTTTAAAGTTGTACCGGGAGAATCAAACGACAACATTCAAAGACTGTTTAATTTGAAGGATTATAACGGTAGTCCAGTTATAAAATATTTACTTATTCCGGATACTGTGGAATACAAAAGAATATATATAACCGTCAAACACATTAATAGTGGTAAAAATTTTATCATTAATGCAAGTCTGTATTCTTTGCGGCAGAATCATTTTATACCTGTTAATTTACCTGAAGGTGAATACGAAATAACATTCCGCTCAACAAATATTGTAGATGTTATCGTAGATTTTACGGCAATGGTGGATTACATAAAATGAGATGCTGTACATCACATTTACAGATCATAGCATCGGCGGACAGTTTAATAAGTGTTGATAATAAGCGCGTATCAGTACCGAAAGGAATTTCTGTTCTTGATGTGAAGCCCGGCTGGGAAGTGTCCTTTCCTGCCGGTGTGACCGCTTATGATTTACCGGCAAACGCTTTTTTTTTCTCTCGGAGTAATAACGACAGAGAATTTCAGCTTTTAAAAGAAAAGCTGGATTTAATCACGTCGAATATTTCAGAAAATCAAAGTGTAATATCAAGTCAGCTTTCCGCGCTTGCCGCCGATGTCGCAGAGATAAAAGCGACCGGCGCGAAAAGCTCGGAAGTGTCCGCGATAATTTCGCGGCTTGATGAGCTTTCCGGAAATGTTGTTACCGTATCTCAGTTAAACGAATTAAGCGGACAGATTGACGAAACTTATTTGAAAATATCGGACTATAATCCAGCGACGGGAAATATTCCACCGGTCGGTTTTGTCTATGCTCAATATCCGGGAATGCTTACGCCTTGGGATTTATTCGGAGATATTCAATCAAATTGGACTGAAAGGTTTAATACTGAAGGTGTCTTTTTCCGTACTCCGGGGGGTAATGCTTCAGCATTTGAATCCGGAATCCAAGGACAGCAATTAATAACACATACACATCAAGTTAATGCTGAAAATCCAAATCGGACAAATCTCGGAACTGATACAGGCGGTCAAACTGTGGGAAGCGTGTCTATTGTTGCGACTACTTATACCTCAAGCGCGCCGAATGTTGTAAACGGAACGGAAACACGTCCATATAATCGTACTTTCAAATTATGGGAGAAAACAAGCAATGGATAAAATCGAAAAGTATTTTAAACCGTTTTTTGATGCTTGGAATAATTCCGGTAATTCCGGTAAATTCGGGATTAAATATATCATAACGTCAAGTTATCGTCCGCAGTCGAAAACGTCTTATCACCGTTTTCAGGGAATGGCAATTGACATTATTCTGAAGACAGCGTCCGGAGGTTTTGCGCCGATTGAATTTTATGAAAGCCTTTTTCTTGATCTTTACGAAAAGGGCTTTCTCGGTGGTTGCGGAATAGATAACAACACGGACAATATTCATATTCATTTGGACGCAAGACACGAAGACGGAAAGCCGCGTTTTTTCTTCTTGGAAAATGACGCAAAATATTTATGTCCGTTTGACGGAACTTATCAGCAATTAAAAAATAACAGGAAATAAAATGCGTCTTTTCAATGAGCAAGGGCAATACATAAAGACTGTCGAAAACCTGCCGATTTATTCAAAGTCGGCAGGCGGCTTTTACACTGATAACTTCAAATACTTGTCGAATGCAATTGCGCGGGATCTTGTAACTTTTTTTAATATGTGGATTAGTAATAATTATGATCTTGCTGATAAAATCGAAGATATAAAAATCACGTCTTTATATCGGGATCCAAATATTGACCCTTATCCATCGCGCGCGCATTCTCGAAATGTAGCGTGTGACTTTTATATCCGTCCTCATAATCTTATGCCGTATTTCTTTTGCATGCTTCATAAATATTTCAATTGGCGAATTGGAATAAGCTTATGGAATTATCATATTCACGTTGACCACTTGGAAGGCGCGGAAAATGGCGGTGTCAAGTTTGTTGAAATAGATTCTTTCGGGGCTAATTCTGTTTCCAATAATCCGGATAAAAGTTCAACATTAGGTATCGGCGGAGATGCTTACGACAAACTTGAAGGAAAAGTTTTATCACATTATGCGATAAACAAAATAAATTATTTCACGTCTGACACAACAACACTTTGGGAAGAACATATTCCGGCAAGTGCAAAGTTAAGTATGGGTTCTGATCCGACATCTAATACCGCTTTCTATCAGATAAAGGACACGATTAAAAATCTTCCGTCTTCCGCATTGGGTGGGGCTTTTAATTTGTTTGGTAATCCTCAATGGATTGCCGCCGGTCTCATAGCGTGGGCAATTTACAGAAAGTCAAAAGGTCAACCGGTAATACCGCCGAGTCTCAAACGTAAAATAAACCAACTGACGTCGAAGAAAAAAACCGCTTGAATTATTCACAAGAAACAATAACTTGGATTTATTGAGGTGTGATAATGCGTTTAACAATTGAAATATCAGACGATAAAATCAAAACCGCTGCGAAGCGTGCCGGAATGAAAAAAGCGGATTTTATGAAAACAGAAAAAGAAAAAATTGAAGATCTTATAAGCTGTTATTATGACGGGTCTTGTCGTCTTATTTCAGCAGCAGAATTATCCGAACTTGAAGAAACACTTTATTTGAACAGCAACCCGAAAACACGAAAGGAAATTGAGGAAGGTTTGAAAACTCCTTTGTCAGAATGTGAGGAAGTTAACTGGTGAGATATAAGATTGTTTACACCAAGAAAGCAAAAAAGCATATTGAAAAAATCAAGGGAACATCTTTAGAATCAAAAGTCAAAGACCTTCTAAAAATTATTTCAGAAAATCCTTACGTTTCCGGAAACAAGTTTGAAAAACTTCACGGCAATTTAGACGGTGCGTATTCACGCCGCATTAATCTTCAGCACAGATTAGTTTACTCCGTACATGAGAAAGAAAAGACGATTGTTGTCTTGTCGATGTGGACGCATTACGGAGATTAATCTTTTGTCCTGGCTAAGTTATTAAAATAAAACATATTACGAATTAAAACTATTATTGACGCTCTAACTTGTAGTACAATTTAGAAATATAAATTTGTAGTACAGAATAAAACACACAATACAATAATAAACACATTGCATTAATGCAAATTAAGATTAATATAATTGACTAAAACGTCGGAAACGCTCATTTTGACACTAGTTTTCAGTACATTTCCGGAAAAGACCGAAAACGGGCGTTTTGACGTCTCGGATGCTTTCAGGGTATGCCGTGAAAACGTTTGCTTTGCCACGCAGAGAGGCGCAAACACGCCGGACGAGTAAAACCATTAATGAGCATGAAAAAAGGGCAAAAATGCCCTTTTTTTGATGTCTTGAAACTGTAATACTATTTTGTCTATACAAAACCGTGAAAAATCAACCTTTTGATGGATCTCCGGAACCATTTTCAGGCGTCTGAAGCATTCGCGCTATGTTCATAAGACCGTCAAGCATGCCGCCGCCTTGCTTGCTCTGTATCTCCTGCATGAGTGTCTGCATGTCAAGTGTCTGTTGATGAAACGTGTCACGTTCTTTCCTGGTCAACTCAAGTTCCTTCTCAAGCCGTCCTAAATGGACGCCTTCAGCAACAATCTGTTGACGGTTGGCGAGTGCCTGCATCTGTAAAGCCATTGCTTGGTTTGCTGTCGCGTTGATTGTGTCCATTGTTGCCTGAAAGTCTGTGATTGCTTTCATGTCGATTTTCGGAACTTGAAAAGGTGATGCGTCCCCCGTTGTTTTAGCCACTTTCCCCATGACTGAAAATTCTTTTGATGTGATTGTTGTCCAGCCGCCGCGCATTTTTTGTTCACGTCCGTATTTCTGAAATCCTTTGACGTGTCTAAATGGGTTGTAGTATTCCAGGACAAGTTTAAATTTTCCGGTGTAGCCGTGTTCGATTATTTCTTCAGTCATTGGGCAGTGTCCAGTCCTACTCATAACTAAAATACTAAAATCTGTTTTTTCTGGATTGTAGCCTTTTACGGTTACAGTCCAGTGTCCGGCAATTCTTGACTCTTTTTCTTCACTGTGATACTTGACCGCTCTTTTTAAGTGAGTTAGTAACGTTGGATCTTCTTCGGTGTAAAAATGCGCTTCGCGCTCGATGTCGGCGGGCAGTTCGTATTCTGTTACGTCCTGCGCGACGAGAAAATCCGGAGTTTCTTCCGGATGAAAGCCTTCTGCTGCAGTAAGATCATTTACATCTTTTGTTTCTGCTTCATTTTTCTTGCTCATAGCTACCTCAAAATAGATTAAATTAATTAAAATACAACTTTACCGCTAAAAAAAGCTTGCAAAAAATCAAGGATTAAATCAAAAAACATTAGCTTTGATGAGTTCTTTTCATCGGTTACGCATTAATAATCTAGGGTGACGCACTTCGTTTACGGGGGTCACTCATTCAGAATCCACCCCTTATGAGACATAATATATATTATCGGAAGTTATATAAGATATCAATTATTCTCAAAATCAGGTATTATCTTTTTTTATTTGCCAAATATGACTTAAAATATTATTGGTTTAAATGTTTTTTGTGTTTAAAAATGAGGTTTTCATGAAGAAGAAATGCGCAATTGTCGGTGCTACGGGTTTTGGCGGTCTTGGTCTACTTGAAATTTTAACACGTCACCCGGAACTGGAAGCCACTCAGCTTTTTGCCAGAAAGGAAACCGGAATTAAAATTAATGATATTTTCCCGAGCTTAACCGGTTTTTATGATTATGAAGTAAAAGATCTGTCGGAAATTGACTATGATTCAATTGATATAGCTTTTTTTTCAACACCAGATCAGGCAGGAATGGAAATTATTAAACCTTTCTTTGAAAGAAATATTCCTGTTGTTGATTTCAGCGGCGATTTTAGATTCAATACTGTTGAAGAATATAAAATCTATGCTGAAAACAAATCAATGGTTCCTGAACATAAATCTCCTGAATTACTCAAGCATTCAGTCTATGGTTTACCTGAACTTAATCGTGAAAAAATTAAAAATGCAAAAATTGTAGGAAATCCAGGATGTTTTGCAATATCAATGATTCTTGCATCTATTCCATTAACAGAGCTGGGTCTCATAAAAAAAGGTACTCTTGTTGCAGACAGCAAGTCCGGAGTTTCAGGTGCAGGCAAAAACCCAGGTGCGGCCAATTTTTATCCCCAAAGGCATGAAAATGTTAATACGTACCGCGAAGGCAGACACCAGCATTTAGTTGAAGTTGAAAACATGATAAATCTTAAGAATAACGGGCATAAACTTTTCTTCATTCCGCAGGTAATTCCGATATCAAGAGGAATTCTCTCTAACGTCTATGCGGATCCGTCCTCAAAAATTTCTTCAGAGGAACTTTTTTCAGCTTTTTCTGATTATTATAAAGATTCACCTTTTGTAAGAGTTACTTCCAAATCGCCTAATCTTTCAGATGTCAGAGGCTCGAATTTCTGCATTATACGGCCTTTTTTCGATGAAAGAACTGGAAAAATTCTCGTAACAAGCATAATTGACAATTTGATGAAGGGTCAATCAGGGAATGCAATTCAGAATGCAAACATAATGCTTGGGTTTGAAGAAACTGCCGGAATTATGGTTCCGGGCAATTTTCCTTGATGAATTATTTATTTATTATAATGTCTTCATTGCACTTGACAAAGCGTTTTGCTGATAATATAATAAGCCGTATACCTTATTAGTCGTGTTTTACTTTCATTTTATCAGGTAGTGTGATGGCAAGAGAAATTTTAAACGGTATTGTTGCTTCCCCTGGAATAAGAATCGGCACGGCTTATTTATATAAGGGCGCCCGAATAGTAATACCGAAATATTCAATTTCTGAATCTGAAGTTGAACAGCAGATATCGAGACTGAATGTTGCAGTCTCAAAGACCAAACAGGAAATAAAGGAAATTCAGCAGCAGGTCGCCTCCTCTCTTTCTGATGAAATGGCGGATATATTTACTTCGCATTTGATGGTTCTTGAAGATCCTCAGATAGTAAAAAAAGCAATTGAAATATTACAAAAAGAAAAACGCAATATAGAATGGGTTCTAAACGATATATCTCTTCAACTAATCCAGTCTCTTGATTCAATTGAAGATGATTATATGCGCGAGCGTATTCTGGATATTTCAGATATCCATAAACGTCTTATAGGAAACCTTCAGAAAGTTGAGTTCGAATCTCTTGCGGATTTAAAGGATGAAGTAATCGTTTTTGCCGCTGAATTGACTCCGTCTGATACTGCTTCTATGAATAAAGATAATGTACTTGCCTTTGTGACAAATTCCGGAGGAAGAACTTCTCACACGGCAATACTGGCAAGAGCACTTGAAATTCCGGCAATAGTCGGAACAGTACACGGCACAAGCAAAATCAAAGACGGTGACAAGGTTATAGTTGACGGTGTTCATGGAAAAGTATTAATAAATCCGACAGATGAAGAAATTCAGGATTATATTGATCATCAGCAGAAACTTCTTATTCTTGAAAAAGAACTCTCAAAATTAACATATCAGCCGTCAGTAACAAAAGACGGAACCCGCATAATTCTTAATGGAAATATTGAATTGCCTGAAGAAATGCGCATAATGAAAGAAAAAGGCGCTTCAGGTATAGGCCTTTTCAGATCTGAATTTCTTTTTATCGGTTCAAATCTTCCTGATGAAGAAAAACAGTTTAGAGAATATGTAAGAGTTATTGAATATTTCAAACCAGCTTCTGTAACAATCAGAACAATAGATGTAGGCGGAGATAAAATATTTTCTTTTAACAAGGAATATGTCGAAAGAAATCCTTTTCTCGGATGCCGCGCTGTCAGATTTTCGCTTGCAAACATCCCGATTTTCAAAACTCAACTTCGCGCAATTATGAGAGCAAGCAGTTTCGGAAACGTAAAACTAATGATTCCTATGATTTCAACAGTAAACGAAATTTACAGCGTAAAGGAAATTCTTGAAGAAGTTAAATATGATCTTAGAGCAGAAGGTCATTCTTTTGATGAAAATATAAAATTCGGAATAATGATGGAAGTACCTGCTGCGATAATAACAGCAGATATTCTCGCCAAACATGTTGATTTCTTTTCCGTAGGTACGAATGATCTGATTCAATATACTTTGGCTGTTGACCGTATCGGCGAAAAAATAGCGTATCTTTATAATCCTCTTGATCTTTCTGTTTTACGGATGCTTAAACGCGTGGTTGAAATTGCCAAAGTTACTAATACATCAATTTCGATATGCGGAGAAATTGCGGGAGAACCGAAATATACGATGCTTCTGCTTGGTCTTGGATTCAGAGAGCTTTCTATGAGCGCATCATTTATGAATCATATCCGTCAGATAATCAGAAATGTGACCATAGCCGAGTGCGAGCAAATTGCTGCCGATTTATTCAGTATTGAAAAAACTCATGAGTCAGAAAGATATCTGAAGGATTACCTGAAAAATAAATTTAATTTTGTTATTATGTGATGAAACTATATTCCGAGTTGGCTGAATATTATTATTTTATAGAAAATAATGGAAGAAATATCTCCAATGATGTTTTCTTTATCAGAAATTACCTGCCCAATAAAATACCTGTTTATCTCCTGGATATTGGATGCGGAACCGGTGAACATTGCAATCTTTTAAGCCGGGAAGCGGTAAAATGCACCGGAATAGATTCCAGCGAAGACATGATTAAGATTGCAAAAAAAAGATACGGCGGAATTGAATTTCTTGTATCGGATATGAAGAAATTTGAATATTTTGAAAAATATGACTGCGCAATAAGTCTTTTCGGTTCAATGGATTATCTTTTGGATAACAATGAAATTAATTTGGCTCTATGGAATACAAGAAATGCTCTTAAAAAAAATGGAATTGCAATTTTTGAAATTTGGAGCGCTGAACCTGTCCTTCTAATCAGAAAAAAAGAAATCAGCCATGTTTCAACCACAATCGCTTCAGGTAAAAAAATCAAAAGAGAAAGAGGATTTAACGTAATAAATGATTCTGATGTTGTAACAGTCCAGGTTGATTATAGATATGAAATCAGCGGAGGAACTGATGTTAAAAAACTCACAGATTCTCATACAATGCGCGCATACAGAACCGGCGAATTTGATGATATCACAAAGGAAAACGGCTTCAAAATCATAGACAAATTTTCAAGCACTCAGAAAGAAAAAGTTAAAAGCAATTCAAACCGAATTGTTTATGTTCTCGAAAAAATTTAACCGTGAATTGCTTTTTCTCCGCTGTTATCTTTTGACGTAGAAGATACAAAATCCTGACTCTCGGAATCATTTTTCATAAGTTTTTCAGGCGATTCAAGAGCAAGAAATAAAACTTCCTCCATTTTTCTCACAGGATGGAAAGTTATTTTTTCTCTTACGCTTTCAGGTATTTTCTCTATATCTGATTCATTATCCTTCGGTATAATAACTTCTGTTATACCAAGTCTGTGCGCGGCGATTACTTTTTCCTTCAATCCGCCGATTGGAAGAACCTTCCCTCTCAATGTAATTTCGCCTGTCATTGCGACATTGCATTTCACAGGAATTTTCGACAAAAGGGATGCAATGACAACCCCCATTGTGATACCGGCTGATGGACCGTCTTTAGGAATGGCACCTTCCGGAACATGGAGATGAAGATCATACTCAGTTGTGAGATCGGGATTAATATTAAAAATATGGAGGTTTGATCTGACATAAGTAAAAGCTGCCTGAGCGCTTTCCTGCATGACTTCGCCGAGCTTCCCGGTCAGCATGAGATTTCCCTTCCCTTTCACAAGAGAAGCTTCTATCGGCATAACATCACCGCCGACACTAGTCCATGCGAGTCCGTTAGCAAGCCCGATCTCGTTCTGTTTTTCTTTTTCATTATCCTTATACTTTACTGCACCGAGATAATTTTTAAGAACTTCAGGAGTTATTTCTTTAACAAAAGCTGATCTTTCTTCTTCCTTGATATTTTCAACAAGTTCACAAGCAAGTTTGCGGCATACTTTTCCGATTGTTCTTTCAAGACTTCTTACACCTGCTTCACGGGTATAGTGACGGACAAGATAATAAATCATATCATCTGAAATCATAAGATTAGATTCGCTTATACCGTTTTCTTTCATCTGCTTAGGAAGAAGATATTTCTTTGCGATATTAAGTTTTTCAATCTCAGTATAACTGCCGATTTCAATTATTTCCATTCGGTCAAGCAAAGGCAACGGAATCTGATGAGCCACATTCGCAGTTGTTATAAAAAGAACCTGGGACAGGTCAAAAGGAATCTCTATATAATGATCCTGAAATGTTGAATTCTGTTCAGGATCAAGAACTTCGAGAAGCGCACTTGACGGATCACCCCTGAAATCAGTGGACATTTTATCAATTTCATCAAGAAGAATCACGGGATTTGATTTGCCAGATTTTTTCATTGCCTGAATAATTTTTCCCGGAAGAGAACCAACATAAGTTCTGCGATGACCGCGAATTTCAGCCTCATCCCTGACTCCGCCAAGAGCAATGCGTACAAATTTTCTGTTTAAAGCGCGGGCAACGCTCATGCCGAGAGATGTTTTACCGACTCCAGGAGGGCCCACGAAGCACAATATAGGTCCCTTAATTTTATTTGAAAGATGTTTAACTGCTATAAATTCAATAATTCTTTCTTTGACTTCATCAAGACCGAAATGATCTTCATCAAGCACGTTTTTAGCATGTTCTACACTTTTATTGTCTCTGGTTTTTTCCTGCCAAGGAAGATCTCTAAGCCATTCGATATAACTTCTGACGACTGCAGATTCACTTGATAAAGGCGGCATTTTGGATAAACGTTTAATTTCCTTAAAAGCTTTTTCTTTAGCTTCTTCAGACATCTGCGATTTCTCAACGGATTTTGTGAGCTCCTCAGCTTCATCCGCAGGTTCTTCACCGTCATTAAGTTCTTTTTTGATTATCTTCATCTGTTCGTTAAGATAATAATCTTTCTGAGTTTTCTCCATGTGGCGACGAACCTGAGAATGTATCTTTTTCTCAAGTTCAAGAACTTCTGATTCACCTTTAATATATTTGATAAGCAGAGGAATCCGTTCTGCCGGATTCGCAGTTTCAAGAAGAGTCTGCTTTAATTCAACTCTCATTGATACATAAGAGGATACGGCATCCGTCATGTGAGCGAGATCTTCGATGTTTCTGACACTTGACAGAGCTTCTTTCGGGATTTTTTTATTCTGTGAAATATATTCTTCAAAGGCAATAAACAATTCTTCTTTCAGCTGAAATACGGAATCGTCTACATCGTACTGTTTTTCGAAAATTTTAACTGATGATTCAAAATATTTTTCTTCTGTTTCCTGTAAATCGTCAACGTAAACTCTTCCGATTCCTTCAACAAGAACTTTTATCGTTCCGTTAGGAAGCTTAAGCAGCTGAAGAATTTCGCATACTGTTCCGACTTTATGAAGATCCTTCATTTCAGGTACAGCGATATCAGGATCTGTTTGTGTTATGAGAACAATAAGACGGTCATTCTGCATTGCATTATCAAGAGCCTTGACCGACATATCTCGTCCGACAAACAGCGGAATTACCATGTGAGGGAAGATTACAACATCCCTCAACGGCAATAACGGATATTTCTTTGAATCATCTATTGTTTTTTTCATAACTATGCGGTTTTTTCCCTGTTACGCAGTTTTATTTCAGGTTTCTTTTCACCCAAAACAACCTTTTCATCTATAGTGATTTTCTGAACATTGTTCTTTGAAGGTACTTCGAACATCAGATCAAGCATGAGTTTTTCAAGAACGGTTCTAAGACCTCGTGCACCGCAATCGCGTTTTATTGCAATTTTTGCGATTTCGCATACAGCCTCATGAGTGAATTCGAGTTCAACATCTTCAAGAGCAAATATTTTCTGATATTGTTTGATTAATGCGTTTCTCGGCTGAGTAAGAATCATTTTAAATGCTTCTTCATCAAGATCTTCAAGAGTATCAATCATCGGAAGTCTTCCAATAAGCTCAGGAATGACACCGAATTTTACAAGGTCATCCGACTCGATAAGTTTCATTATATCTGATTTCTTAAGTTCTTCTTTAGTTTTAATGTCAGCTCCGAAACCGATTGATTTAACAGATATTCTGTTCTGCACGATCTTATCAAGACCGACAAAAGCTCCGCCGCAGATAAATAGAATATTGCGTGTATCAATCTGAATATAATCCTGATGCGGATGTTTACGTCCTCCCTGCGGAGGCACATTTGCGACAGTTCCTTCAATAATCTTTAAAAGAGCCTGCTGAACGCCTTCTCCGGAAACATCTCTTGTGATTGAAGGATTTTCTGATTTACGTGAAATCTTATCTACTTCATCGATGTAAATAATTCCGGTTTCAGCACGTTTTACATCGCTGTCTGCATTGCGGATAAGCCTGAGAAGGATATTTTCAACATCTTCTCCGACATAACCTGCCTCAGTAAGACTTGTAGCATCAGCAATTGCAAACGGAACATTCAAAAGCTTAGCAAGAGTCTGCGCAAGAAGAGTTTTACCTGTTCCTGTCGGACCGATAAGCAGAATGTTGCTTTTTTCGATTTCAACATCACCCTTCTTAAGTCTTGAATTTGAAAATATTCTTTTATAATGATTATAAACGGCTACGGAAAGGACTTTTTTTGCGTGATCCTGACCTACTACATACTCATCAAGATATTTTTTTATAACAGCCGGTTTTGGTATATCCGCAATTGATTTTTCAGGTGATTCATCACCCATAAACTCTTCTTCTTCAACAATTTCCGTGCAAAGAGAAATACATTCATTGCAGATGAAAACCCCGGGACCGGCGATCATTTTTTTGACCATCTCCTGCGGTTTTCCGCAGAAAGAACAAATCGGCTGTTTAGGATTTTTAGCTTCTTTTTTTGCCATTTTTTTCCTCAATTATGCCCGCTTCTCAAGTATTTTATCTATAAGACCATACTCAAGTGCAGCAGGTGATGTCATAAAGTTATCACGATCTGAATCTTTTTCAATTTGTTCGAGAGATTTTCCGGTATTAGCCGCCATCATTTCATTGAGGCGTTTTTTGAGACTCAGGGTTTCTCTCGCGTGAATTTCGATATCTGAAGCCTGTCCGCTGAATCCGCCGGAAGGCTGATGTATCATTATTCTTGAATTCGGCAAAGCAGCTCTCTTACCTTTTGCGCCGCCGCAAAGAAGAAAAGCACCCATGCTCGCAGCCTGACCTACGCAAAGAGTTGCAACATCTGCTTTGATAAGCTGCATTGTATCATAAATTGCAAGCCCTGAAGTTACCACACCGCCGGGAGAATTTATATACATGTGAATGTCCTTCGATGGATCTTCAGCTTCAAGAAATAAAAGCTGTGCAATTATTACATTGGCAACATGGTCATCGATCGCTTCACCTAAAAATATAATTCTGTCTTTTAAAAGCCTTGAATATATATCATATGATCTTTCGCCGCGTGATGTCTGTTCGATTACAAATGGGATCATGCTCATAAAAACTCCTGTAGGAAATAATATTTACGGAACTAATAACAATGTATAAAAAAAATACATCGAGTCAAAACATATTACTTAATTTTCGGCAAAAAATGCCAAAACCAAAAGAGAGCCGCTTTCGCGGCTCATATTATTTAAAGAATTCTTTAACACTTATTGGTGATAACTGCTTAATTTTCGCGTTGGTGTACAGAAAATCGTAAACTTTCTCAAAAAGCATCTCTGAATGAATCTGTTCATAAAGATTATTCTGTTTTACCATTTTCATTACTTCAGCTTCAGTCGTGTGGCCTCTTTCTGCCATTTTAGCAACTTCCTGTTTGAAATCCTCAGGATTAACTTTTATGTTTTCTGTTTTTGCCACATCTGAAAGTGTTAATGAAGTTTTAATCGATTTCATCGCTTCTTCTTCAAGTTTTTTCTCGAAATTATCGCCTTCTTTACCCATTATTTTTGAAAAATCGGCAATAGTTCCATTAAAACTTGAGAGTCCGATTTTAGCCTTAAATCTGTCAAAAACCGATTTCTTTTCGCCTTCGATAATTGAAAGAGGAATTTCAAATGAACCTTTTTCGACTATTTTTTCAAGAATCTGGTTTTTTGCCATAGATTTTGCTCTGTCAGTGCAATACTTCAAAAGATCATCTTTGATTTTCGTTTTCATCTGATCAACAGATTCAAAACCGGCGTCTTTTGCAAACTGATCATTGAGTTCAGGAAGCTTTCTTTCGCTGATTTCTTTAATTTTGATAATATGGGTTACTTTCTTTGAAGCAAGGTCTTTAACTGAATAATCCTTAGGATACGAGAAATTCACTGTTTTCTCTTCGCCAGCTTTCATTCCTTTTACATAATTATCAAATTCATGCTCTTCCTTATTTTTTCCGCAAACGACTGTTACAGTTCCCCACTGACGCGACTCAAGCTCATCTGATTTTAAATCATCAGTGCGTTTAACGTCAATTTTTACAAGATCTCCGTCTTCAATAACAGCTGCAGCATCTTCTTTTTTGTTGATTACTGCAAAACGTTCTCTAACGGCATCAATTTCGAAATTAAGATCTTCGGCAGTTATTTCAATCTGTTTTTCTTCAGCGGATATGCCCTTATAGTCCTTGAGATTGATTATAGGATAAATCTCAAATGTCGCCTTATATTTAAGGTTTTCATCTTTAGAAAACTTATCGAATTCTATTTTAGGATATGAAATCGGATTATAATTTTTCTCTTTTACAGCGGCAAGATATGTTTCACGAATAATGTCATCGCAGGCAATTTCATCAGCTTTAGCTGTAAATTTTTTCTTGATGATATCCATGGGAACTTTCCCTTTTCTGAAACCGTCAATAGCTGCTTCTGAACGGATTTTAGTGAAAGCCGATTCGTACTTGGACTGAATACTTTCCTTTTCAACTTCTATTTCAAGTTCGATGGATGCGTTCTCAAGTTTTTTGTCTTTTAATATTTTCACGATATACCTCGAATACAATAATGAGCAAAAAAAAATGCCGCAACGACTGTTGCGGCATGAGCGGGAAACGGGATTTGAACCCGCGACTTCAACCTTGGCAAGGTTGCACTCTACCGCTGAGTTATTCCCGCAAATTTGCGAGTGGAGGGACTTGAACCCACACGCGTTTAAACACTAGATCCTAAGTCTAGCGCGTCTGCCAATTTCGCCACACTCGCAAGCTATGCGACTAAAACACACTTTATACTGATTTCTGTCAAGTTTTTTCAATAAAAATTAAAAAGCCTTTAAAGAAATAGTGGGTGAGCGACGGGGCTCGAACCCGCAACAACAGGATCCACAATCCTGGGCTCTACCATTGAACTACGCTCACCGTGTTAGACAATTAAAGATTCTGCACTTCTTCTGTCAATAAAAATCTTGATAGAATTGATGTTGACACTTAATATGATTAAGAAATCTTTAATTATGTCTAAAATTATAATTCTTCCTGAAAACATTAAAAATATGATAGCTGCGGGCGAAGTTGTAGCCGGGCCCTATTCTGTAATCAAAGAATTGGTTGAAAATTCCATAGATGCCGACAGTTCCGAAATAGAAATATCCGTATTTGAATCAGGAATGAAAAAAATAATTGTGCGGGACAACGGTTCCGGCATTTCAAAAGATGATCTGCCTCTTGCGATAAGAGAACACGCTACATCAAAAATACGCGATGTAAATGACATATATTCCATAACATCATATGGTTTCCGCGGTGAAGCTCTTGCAAGTATCGCTTCTATAGCAAAACTCTGCATAATGTCGAAAGAGAAAAATTCAGATTGCGGAGGAAAGCTTTCTGCAGAATTCGATTCAGTTGAATTTACGGATTATTTCGGTGAAGACGGAACAACCGTAATAGTTGAAAATCTTTTTTACAACACCCCTGCCCGCAAAAAATTTTTAAAATCACTTCAGTCGGAAAAAAAACTCATAAGAGAAACTATTTATTCTCTGGCTTTATCGAGGCCTGAAATATCCTTCAGGTACTCATTTGACGGAACTGCCACGTCGGTAATTTCAAAAACTTCGGATGAAAAATCCAGGATATCGGATCTTTATGATTATTCAATGCTCCTTGAAGGCGAAATATGTGATGTTGACGTATCGGTAAAGGCTTTTATTTCAAAGCCTTCAGCATTCAAAAAAACACGTTCCGATCAGTATCTTTTCGTAAACAGACGTCCTATAGAATACAAATATCTTAATTATACTCTTAAACGCGCCTATGAGGGTTTTCTTTCAGACGGATATCCTCAGTGCTTTTTTTACGTTAACATAAAT
>Ga0208459_1000278_pt1 | contig 62066 bp, 47 predicted proteins | sample AD_UKC087_MetaG_FD_184433 | JGI IMG/M metagenome (GOLD analysis project Ga0208459, IMG submission 184433) | Active sludge microbial communities of municipal wastewater-treating anaerobic digesters from USA - AD_UKC087_MetaG (SPAdes) (version 2) | ecosystem: Engineered > Bioreactor > Anaerobic >... | reverse complement strand
CTGGCCGCGTACTCGGTGGAACCGTTCGATTTCGTCGCCCAGGAGAGAAAGGGCGCGGAGCCATGACAGACACTCCAATGAACCCCATGAACCAGGCAATGAACCCAACAGAACCCTTGAAGCCGAACACAAACGGAATGCTGAGACTCTTCGTCTACGGCACACTGAAGCGCGGTTTCTGGAACCACGACCGCTTTTGCCGGGGAGTCCTGGCGGTGGAGGACACCTTGGTCCGCGGCCGCCTCTTCGAGACATCCTCCGGAATCCCGGTCCTGCAGGTCCCGGAGGAGGATATCCTCGCCGTCGGGACCACCAATCCACTCGCCGACGTGGCCACACAAGCGCACGTGAAGGCTCGCATGTCCAATCCCGAGCCAATCCCCGACCGGCTTTCGAAGAAGGGCACAGGCGCGCCCTGGGGCCCCGTGTACGGGGAGATTCTTACCTTCGACGATCCCGTGATCCGCCTTCCGGCCATCGACCGGCTGGAGGGGTTTCATCCCGGCGGTCCCTGCCTCTACCGCCGGGTTCTGGTACCGGCCCAGGTCAACGGAGCCGGTCTTCCCGCTTGGCTCTATGTGGGGGAGGACCCGATTTCGAAGAGGTTTACACCTCTTGGGGAGTCTTGTTGGCCCCGGTAGCTTCCGTTCGGTCTAATCCGGAGAAACTCGGAAAAACCGTTTGACAGGCAAGCCGAATTTCGTATAATATACGCCAGTTTTGTCTGATCGGACCGGATGGAAGCCGATGGGGCTATCCAGGACGGGGCCGATTCGTTAAACCGAAGGTCTGAGGCCGTTCAGGAATGGGACGAGACCCTGTGCGACTGGAGTCAGTGATGGAAGATCGATGGCTCTCCGTAGATGAGATTTCAGCCTATCTCGGCATCAAGCGGGATACGGTCTACAAATGGATTTCTGAAAAACAAATGCCGGCGCACCGGATGGGCCGCCTGTGGAAATTCCGCAAAGACGAAGTGGACGAGTGGGTGAAGACAGGCGGGGCCGGAGACAACGAGCAGGGCCAGACACCTGACGGCAGGAAGAGATAACCCAGCGCGGAGGCTGATGATGCTGAACCTAAAGTTACGAGACGAATTCCTCGGTTCCCAGATGCCGGGCACAGCCATTGCCCTGCGCAGGAAGGACAACACTGGAGCCGCTCAGAGAACACCGGATTTCATCCTTTCAATTACATATCCAACAGCGGACGTTCAGACTGCTTTGCGCGCGGTCAGCACAGATCGCTCGAAGCGCCCCATTGTCCTGATGGGGGACCGGGGCCGCGGTAAGTCTCACATCATGGCCGTGATGCACCACGCAGTCGAATCATCCTCTCAGGTTCAGAAGTGGGCCAACGAATGGGGAAACAGACTTGGCTCGCAGCTTTTGAGTAAGCTAAATCTCGATGACGGATTCTTTGCCATTTCCGAACCGGTCCACAACCATGAGTACCCTCTGTTGTGGGACCTCATATTCGAGCGTCACCCTAAGGGAGAGTTTTTCAGAGGCAAATTCAACCAAATGGGTCGGCCATATCCTCCGCGATCCCTTTTGGAGGAGATGTTCGAGGCTCAACCCGTAGCGCTGATTCTCGATGAATTCCAGAAGTGGTTCGACGGTCTGAGTGATCAGCCTGGGCCGGAAGGAATCAAGTACCGGACCTTGGCCGAGAATTTCATCCAGAATCTGTCTGAACTATCCAAGGACCGACCAGACCTTCTGATCCTTGTCGTCTCAGTGCTCAATAATAATACAGAGGCCTTTAGGCAGGTCCACCGTGACGGTCCTGTCATCGTTGATTTCCGAGGGCCCACTGCAAAGGAAGACCGGAAGAATCTGCTCCTATATCGTCTCTTTGAGAACCGCCAGAACATCCCGACGGACGCGATACGGAGTCTTCTTGATTCCTATGCGTCCGAGCGTTTCCGGCTTCGTTTTTCTCATCTTCCGGAATCCGAAAGATCTCGCGTCGTATCGGAGGTCATGGCCTGCTGGCCGTTCTCGCCGGAGCTTATGGAGCTACTGGAAGATCACATCCTAATGGCTGAAGCCGCTCAGGAGACACGCGACCTTATTCGCATCCTCGCCTCCTCATACCGAGAAAGAGGAGAAAAAGTCCCGATCATTACACCCGCCGATTTCTTCGTGGATGATGATACATGCGGCGTTCAATCGCTGCTGGATTCGATTGCCACAGTAGGTGAGCAGGAGAGGCTCCGGCAAGTGGCCCAACGAAATCTCGAAACAGTCAAGACAATCGGAGCCCCTGTACCCCATGCGCGCGAACTGGTCAGCGCACTCTGGATACGATCCATGTCGCCCGGAAGAAACGCGGGTGGGACGCGACAGGAGCTTCAGCTCGACATTACACGGGAGCAGCCCGTCGACGACAATTCCTTCCAGGGCGAACTCGTCCAGTTGATTGAGGCCAGTATAAACATCCATGGCGAAGAAAGCCCGGACGGTCGCCTGCGGTTTGGTTTGGAGGAAAATCCACGCTCGAAAGTCCGTGCTTCGGCCAAGAACGACAAGCTATGGCAACAGGGCGTTTCGGCTGCCGAGGTGGGTCAAACGGTCTATCCAGGGAAAGATATTGAGCACGTGCGCAATACCCTGCGGCACATCCTTGTTCCGGAAACAAGGCAATCCTCCTCTCGCGTCATAGCTCTCGGCCCAAACTGGCAGAATGACCCATGGGCTGATGTCGATGATTTGGACAAGCCTTCGAAATGGGACAGGCCGGTTCTCCTTGTCATACCTGAGCCGCTGCAGACCAGCGAGGGGAAGCGGGTTGATGCTCTCGGGAAATGGCTCGCCAGTCATGTCCCTGCGAAGCGGAACACCGTCCGATTCCTGTTGCCATCGGACGGAGTGAAAAGCATTTATCAGGACGCAGAACTTCTTTTCTGCTCAAGGTGCTCCTACCTTACCTCGATTGCGTGGCGTGATGATTCCAAATACCGCGGCTTGAAAGAGGAATTCGATAAGCCGCTTCGGGACGCACTGAAGAAGCGGTTCGACAAGTTTGCCGTGCTGCGGCGCTGGAATTACCAGGAACCAGATCAATGCGTATTCGACGTGGAACGTGTGACCGCGCAAGGCGGTGAAATCCCGACCGCAGTCGAGAAATCTCTTGTCGAGGACCTCTTCGATCCAGCGGAGTTTCAGTCCCTGGTTTTGGAGCGGGCCAAGGAGTCATGCCTGGTAGGGGACCTGCTCGATGAGCTGACTGAACCGCCGCCTCCGGACACCAAGGATGCCATACCGTTTCTTGGTGAGACCCCCATCTATGAAGAGATTCTGAAGATCGTCTCGCGGGGCAAGATCGTGGTCAATGTCGGCGGGACCTGGGTTGGCCGCCTACCGGAACATTCGAGCGATGAGGAAGCGCTCCGTTTTATTCGGTCCAAGGCTTTCCGCTCCGGGCAGGAGATGCGACAGATCCAACTTGGCCTTCCGGCTGCGGTTGGCGGGACGACCGTTACGGGTCCAGGGACTCATGCTTCCGTGCCTACACCGCAAGCGCCCACCGGCGGTGGTCCGCAGCCCCCGGTGATACCTCCAATTACGCCGCCAACAGGACCTGTAGGGCCCGTGCTCCCAGTGACCGCGGCTTCGGAGGTCCGCCGGACGGACGAAGCGACCACCGGCATCAACCTCACCGCGTGCTTCGAAAAATGGGGCATTGATCCCAGCGCCGTGCTGGATACGACCAAGATCGAATTCAACAACCTCACCGTACAGCAAGTGAAGCAGATTCTCACGCGCCTTCCTTCGAGTCTCAAAGCCTCTATGGAAGTGACGTTCACCAAGGAGGGAGGCGAAGAATGAGCGCACCTGCTTGGTTGGACATCATCCTGGACTCTCCCTCGCCGACAGACGCCTGGCGCGGCGTCTTCGCGAGATTAAGGGATCTGGCCGTAACCTGCGGCTCCCCAGTCGATCTCCATAACCAGACTGTCGCTCCCGACCGCCTCCTGGCCGAGACCGCCTGGGAATTATGGGGGTCTTACCCGGACACCGCTCCCAGGACTGCAACCCACCTAAAGGAATGGTGTGCTGCGCCATCCAGCATCGGCCGCGCCGTCCTTGTGCTGGATGCCCTGTCCCTTCGCGAGATGCCATGGCTCCTGGGAGGAGCTCAAGCACGAGATATCCAGCCCACTGATGTGCGTGTGACCGGCGCTGAAGCGCCATCCGACACTGACCAGTTTGCCCATGCGCTGGGTTTACCTTCTCGCAGTCATCTGGCGGGAAATGGCGCTCCGGCTAGTTTCAATCTCTTCCCATCAAAGGCTTACACGGATGTGATCAGCGTCCCATTTGAGGACGCCGTCGGGGGCATTTCCCACGAGTCCAACGTCTTCGTGTGGCATAGCTGGCTCGACGATCTCATCCACGTTCACAAGAAACTCCCGGATCAAATCTACAAGATCGCGGCTGCCACGCTCCAGGACGACGGATTCTGGAACTTCGCTAACAGGCTTCGGCAGGGAAGAAAGCTGATTATCACCTCCGACCACGGTTATGCAGTGAGCAAGCTGTTTTCAAGCGAGGAGATCGATCCGGATGTTATCGAAAAGCTGCGCGAGACCTTCGGCGCAGCCCGCTACAAGAAAGCAAATGGCCCTTGGCAGGAACGGTTCATGCCCCCGATTGTGGTAAGCCACAACGAGCACCACATCGTCATGGGCCAGAGAAAATGGAAGGTCCAGGGCGGCTTCCCCCATGTGTGTCATGGGGGCTTAAGCCTTCTGGAAGTCGCTGTGCCCTTCATTGAACTACCGCCGCTGTGATCACGGAGCGCATGGTGAGTAACGGTAAGATCGATCTGTTTGGAGTGGAGCCAACGCCGGCTGACGAGAAGTCGGCCGGGAAGAAGGCTCGCAAGAAGGCGAATGGTTACGAGCCGCCCAACCTCGGCAAGGCCATCCGTCTTCCGGTTCCCGATTTCAGCGATCCGGACAGGCCGCCGGTTTGTCTGGAAGTGGACTTTCCCATCGCGCCCATCAACGCCTTGGCGGGTCTGGAAGCAAGTTCAGGTGCGGCCAAGAAACCAATTTACCAGATGTCCAAATGGTGGGCCCGTCGTCAATCAAGCGTCTTTCGGAGCTTGTTGATCGCGGCCGCCACGGAAGCGCCCGGCGACCCATCCCAGGCGGCCAAACGAGTCTGGGACCATTACTACTGCAACCACCAGAAGGCTGGCCATTTTCGCAAACTTCGGGTGCTCGATATCTTCATGGGCGGCGGGACCACGCTGGTCGAAGGCGCGCGGCTTGGCTTCCAGATGGCGGGCGTTGATCTCAATCCCGTGGCCTGGTTCGTGACGAAGAACGAGCTTGCATGCAGCGATCCCGCGCAAGTCAAAGCGCTCTTCGAGGATATCGAGGCCAAGGTCAAGCCCCTCGTTCAGCCTTTCTACACCACGACTTGTCCGCGGGGCCACACGGGCCGGTGGGTGGACCGGGAGACTGGCAAGGTCGTGAACGTCGATCCTGCCGAGATTTCGCCGGACCAGCGCAGCCGGTACCGGTGGGAAGGGCCGGAAATCATCTACACCTTCTGGGCCAAGCACGGACCCTGTAATGCGCGAGGCTGCAACCATCGCACACCGATCTTCCGCTCGCCCGTCATCGCCGAAAAGAAGCTGACCGCCTACTTCATCCCCTCGACATGCCCCTCCTGCGGTCATGAGTTCAATATCGAGCTGGGTGAGACGCGCATGGCTCCCGGAGTCGAACGTGTCGTGCTCGATAACGAGCCAAGCTTCACGGAGACAAGCCAGAAATTCGCACAACTCCTCAAGGACTACAGCAAGGGAAGCAAAGAGGAAAAGCAGGACCGGATAAATCAAGCCTTGGAGAAGCTAAACGCTGAGGCCGGTTTGCATTGCCCGAAATGCGGTTCATTCGCCGGGGGAAAGATCAAGAAGGTTCTTGAGGATCACCGGGGCAGAAGGCTGCAGATGGGGAGCCTGGTCGCCTATGAGTTCAAAGTAGGAAACGTTAAAAAGAAAGACCTCGGCATCGAGAGCCGCCATGTCTACATGTATCTTCTGATTCACCCCAAGTGGCTGGAGGGCGCGTCCGGTCTCGATGATGGCGTGGAACTGGGTGGTTACGCCGGGGCTGAACCAGAGATGACCGCCCGATGGTTCGAGGGGCGGCTTGAGGGCATGCGCTTCGTCGAGGTCCGCGGCCGAATCCGTCTGGCTGATGAAGATATCGCCGAGGAGGACGAAGAAGAGGCCGGCGAAAACGAGGACGGTGCAGAGGAAGATGACGCCGAGTCTGCGGCGGACCGCAAAAAGTTCGGACTGCCCCGCGAGATCGTGCTCGCCGACGGCACACGCATCCAGACACGGGCGGGGACGGTGCCGCAGAAATCTCACTTCACCTGCCAGAAATGCGGCAAGAAACAGGACATTCTCGAATCGGTCAGGCCCACGAAGCACACCGCACCCGTTGCGGCCTACGCCCTGCAATGTCACTGCCCGCAGTGTGACGCCGAGGGGTACGGCTACAACGGCCGCTTCTTCAGACCAGTTGAGCCGGGCGACGTGAAGCGGCTGATCATGGCCGAGCGGGAATGGGCCGACCGGAATGAGACCGATCTGAACGAATACTGGCCGCGCCAGGAGTGCTGGGACGCCTACATGATGCGAGCCAACGGCGGGGTCAACGTCGGTTGGGGATACACCCATTGGTGGAAGATGTTCAACCCGCGCCAGCTTCTCGTGCATACGCAGCTCATGCGCGCCATCACTGAAGCGCCAGAAGACAAATGGTCGTTGGATGTGAGAGAGCAGTTGATTGGGGCACATGAATCATACTTGCGTTACATGACCATGTTCACAACATATCATCCTCGCAATGATCAGATAACGGCCCATTTCGCAAATGCAAACTACCACCCCAAAATGCAATCTGTTGAGCCTTCACCGTTTGCCTCTGTTGGAAATGGAACATGGGGGAGCTGTAGATCTGGCACTATCGGTGCCCTCTGTTTCGTAAGAACTCCCTGGGAGCCAGCCATTAATTCAGGGAAAACTTTTCGAGTCGCGCCGGGCGATTCAATTCCTTATGATAGTTCACATATTCTTGCGGGATCAAGTACCGATCTAAGTGCGTTTAACAATCACCACTTTGATTTAGTCATCACTGACCCACCTTTCGGAAACAATGTCTTTTATGCTGACCTTGCAGACTATTTCTATGTTTGGATGCGCCTGCCTTTGCTTAGGTGGTACCGCGGCCTGCCGGAGCGCAAGTATTTTGAGCCGGAACGGACTCCCCATGCGGTGGAGGCCGTGGACAACACCGTCGAGCACCCCGATGACCGAGAGGACTACGAGCGGGAGCGGTTCCTCACGAACGGCATCCTCGCCACGGTGCGCGAACTGACCGGAAACAAGGAACTCGGAGAAAAGGACCCGAACCCGGTCTACCGGCCCGAACCAGCCTCTGACTTCTATCAGCAGACGCTCACCGCCTGCTGGGCCGAGGCGGGACGGCTCCTGAAGCCGGGTGGTCTCATGGCTTTCACCTTCCACCACAGCGCCGATGCGCCGTGGATAGATGTTCTCGAAGCTCTCTTTGATGGGGGGTATTTGTTAGTTTCTACATATCCGATAAGAAGTGATGAAACATTTGCAGAGGGTAAATTTGGCTCAAAGAAGATCGAGTACGACATCGTCCATGTCTGCCGAAAACGGCTGGAAGAACCACAACCCGTGAGCTGGGCGCGGATGCGCCGGTGGGTCAAGGACGAGGCTGCCCGGCTCAAGGAGCTTCTGGAGCATTCGCACGGAAAGGAGCTTCCCGAATCGGATCTTCTGGTCATTCTGCGGGGAAAAGCCCTCGAGTTCTACAGCCGCCATTACGGCCAGGTCTTTACGGGTGACGGGCAGGTGTTAGGAGTGCGAGACGCGCTCCTTGGGATCAACCTGCTCTTAGACGACCTGCTGGCGGGAAAGGATCAGAACGGCAAGCGCCGTCCACCCGACGCGGCGGAACCGGCATCGCGGCTGTTCCTGCGCGTCTTCCAAAACCGCCGCTCCATGGCCCGGGATGAATTGCACAAAATGCTGCGCGGCACGGGCGTTTCTCAGGGGGACTTCGAGGCGCGAGGCTGGATTCGGGTGGTCGGAACGCAGGTGAACGTGATCCCCATCGAGGAGCGTTTCCAGTATTTCACGGCCCCGGGACGAAACCGCAAGGTCCTCAAGACCGACCTGGACCAAGCCCATTTCCTGATCGGCGCAGCGACGCCCGGCAGCGGCGTGGATGTTTCAGACGAACTCAACCGGGCCACCTTTCAGATCAAGCGGTCGGTGGATGCAATTCTGGACTGGTACGCCCAGACCGACCCGGACACGGGAATTCAACGGGCTGCCAGGCTTGCGCTGGACCTTGTCAGCCATTGGCGGGCCAAACCGGAGAAGGGCCCGGCATTCAGGCAGATGACCCTGTTCGAACAATTGGAGGCGGAGGTCGAATGATGCGGGATATGTCCTCAAGCGCTTGGCTTCGCCGCGGATCAAGCATCGTGTTTGACCGGGTCACCCTCGGCCCGCTCATCGGCGGGGGTGCCCTTGTGTCCATGCGGGAAGCTCTTAGGTGGATGAATGCCTGGCCGGTTGAGCCGCCGGGTAACGGTCGGACGGTGCTCGTGTGCGGCATCGAGACCTTCCTCGATGTCATGGAACCGGCCGAGGCCCAGGATTTCCTGAAAAGCCGGGTTAAGCCTTTCGTGCAGGAATTCCAGGCCCGTTGGGATCAGCGTGGGCTGGTGTTCGGCTTCGGTACCCATGAGAGATCTTTTGAGCTGACAGCGTCCGACGAAGAGGTGCTGTTCATCCGCCGGGACGGCGAGCGGGTACGGCTGTCGTACTCGCTCTGGGATGGAAGCGCCACCATGAACGTGGCGCGCCTGATTCGTGATGAACAGGGAAAGAGCATAACGGTTGGATACTATGTCGCAAGGATTTCCTGACCTGCAGATCGGCCGGAAGGTCGAACACCCCGAGCTGGGAGAAGGCGTGGTCGTCGGCTTCGAGCCGACGGGATTCGTCCGCGTCTTCTTTCGGTCGCTGGGTGAACGACAAGTACCACTGCAAGCGCTTCAGGAAGCAGAAAGCTGGTCCGACCGAGTCATCGCCGGGCTGAAACCGGTCACCCCGGAGGCCATCGAGCGCCTGTGGCTGGCTGTCGAAGCCGCCGAGCTGCCGCTCATGGAAAGCGCGGCAACCCTGACCTCCGCCAAGGTGGACCTGCTGCCTCATCAGGTGGTGCTTGTGCATCGGGTCGCCAACGCAAGGCCCAGGAGATTCCTCATCGCTGACGAAGTCGGTCTTGGCAAGACCATCGAGACGGCCCTGATCCTTCGCGAGCTGGCCTCGCGCGGCGAAATGCGCCGGGCGCTGATGGTCGTGCCGGCAGGGTTGGTGGACAACTGGCGGCGCGAACTCAACGAGGTCTTCAATCTCGATTTCGAGGTATTTGGGTCGGAGGGAGATGTAACGGACCGGAAGTCAAATGCCTTTGCCAAGCACAACCGGTTGATTGTCTCCGTGGATACACTCAAAAGACGCACACGGGTAAAGAGGCTTCTGGAAGCGCCTCCGTGGGACCTTGTGGTGTTCGACGAGGCCCATCACTTAAGTGTTTACAAGACCGGCAAGAAGACGCGCAAGACCGAAAACTTCAAGCTGGCAGAATCCCTACGTCCCCATTGCCGGGACCTGCTCCTGCTCTCCGCCACGCCGCACCAGGGGGATCATTTCCGGTTCTGGATGCTCGTGCGGTTGCTTGACCCATCCCTCTTCGAAGATGAACGCGACATGGTCGAGAACCGACACCGGCTTAACGCCGTGGTGGTGCGACGGACCAAAGCAGATGCTTGCGCTTCAGATGGGAGTCCACTTTTTGCTCGGCGGATTGTTCATACCCAAGGATTCACGCTCGGCGAAAGGGAGATGACGTTTTATCAGGCCCTGCTCGATTACCTGCGTGACGGGTACAACCTCGCGGCCACCCAGGGGAAACAGGGACGTGCGCTCGGATTCGTCATGACCATCTTCCAGAAGATCGCTGCAAGCAGTTTCGCCGCAGTCCGGGCGACCCTGCGCAGGCGGCTCTTGATGCTGACCGTCGAGGAAGCCATCGAGAGAGACGAGCTGCTGGATGTGGATGGTCGGGACCGCGCCATCGAAGATGCGAGGGACCTTATTCGCGAGATTCACAATCTATCTGACGACATCTTCGGCAAGGCCCAGGCGGAGCAGTTGCTCGCTGACGCCAAGGTCCAGCTCCTGAAGAAGCGGAAAGAGACCGCCGCCTTCGTCCAGACCGCGGAGAGTTACGACGACACCGAGCTTGCGGCGGTCACAGGTGAAGATGCTGTCGCAAGCCTTGTCTCCGTGGCCCTTCCCGAGGAGCGAAGGAGGATTCGAGAGCTCCTCGATCAGTTCCCCGAAGGGATGGAAACCAAGACAGGAGTCCTTCTGGAGGCTCTGCGGCAACTCTGGCGAATCAGCCCCGACGAGAAAGTCGTGATCTTCACTACCTATCTCGGGAGCATCGAGAGTCTGCGGGCAGCAATCGACACCGTCTTCCCCGGAAAACGCGTCGAAGTCTTGAAGGGTGGCGACCACGGGGCCAAGGTGGCGGCCCAGCGGCGATTCCGCCGTCCCGATGGACCCAAGGTGCTGCTCAGCACGGCAGCAGGACGCGAGGGAATAAACCTTCAGTTCTCACGAGTGCTATTCAATTACGATCTTCCATGGAACCCCATGGACCTGGAGCAGCGCATCGGACGTATCCACCGGTACGGGCAGAAGGACACAGCCCAAGTCTACAACTTGGTCGCATCGGACACCATTGAGGGCAAGATATTTCTTCTGCTCGAAGAAAAGCTGCATGGAATAGCTCAGACCCTGGGCAAGCTGGACGACAATGGCCAGATTGCGGAAGACCTCAGAGGGCAGGTTCTGGGCCAGCTTAGCAGCCGCCTCAGTTACGACCGTTTGTACCAAGAGGCGATCCTCGATCCGACCCTAAAACGCACGCGGCAAGAGCTCGAAGTTGCGATGACCAATGCCAACCTTGCTCGCGAGGTGGTCTTCGAGCTTTTCCAGGACCTCGATAGATTCAATTTGGGCGACTACAAACAGTTCGACGACGAGGGCCGGGGCATGCAGCGGCTTCTGTCCTTCGCCCAGCGGGCAGCCCGCCTCGATGGCGCTGAGTTGCGCCCCAGTGGTAAGGATGTCTTCTTGCTGAACCGCCCAAATTTCGAGCCGATCCGATTCACGACGGATCGTGACAAGGCACTTCAGGAGGAGGAGTTGAACCTCCTGGGCCTCGAGCATCCGGTGGTCAGACAGTGGCTCGATGCCTATACCTCAGTCAAACCACAAGATCGGGCGCTTATCGGCAACATCGAGGGCAAGGGAGACGAGACGGGCTTGATCACGATTTGGCTCGTGGTGATCCACGGCAAGGGCGGCCAGGTCCAACAGAAGGTCGTAAGGTTGGGAATTTCTGAAGGAGGCGAGCGTTCGCCCTATCTGGAACGGCTGTCACAAGAGCTTCTTCAAACGCGCCCCTCTCAGACACACCGCTTTCAGGACAAAGGACAAATCGGTTCCCTAATCAACGGCACGGCCTCCGAACTCCTCCATCGCGAACTGGTCTATTCAGGATTCCTGCAGGAAGAAGCGTCCTACTCAAGCCGATTGCTGGCGTGCATAGGGGTAAGCAGATAATGACGAACGAGGAAATAGCCAGATTCTTCAATAACGCGCGGCCCTTCATCCAGGGCAACCCGAACCTGCGCGATCCCCAGGTCGAGGGATGGTTTCGCACGCGCCAACATTTCCGGAACACTTCCGAGCACGCCATCCTTCAGATTCCTGTGGGCTGCGGCAAGACGGGCCTCATGGCCCTGCTGCCTTTTGAGACCGCCCAGGGGCGGGTCCTGGTGATTGCCCCGAACCTTGAGATTCGTCGGGGCATTTCCACTGCCTTCGATGTCGCCGGACGTGAATGTTTCTGGACCTCGACGCGCGTTCTGACCGACGTGAGTCATGGCCCCTTCACGGCCGTCCTGGACGGCCAGGACGCGAACATCCACGACTGCGAGAACTCGCATATCGTGGTTACCAACATCCAGCAACTGGCCAGCCGGGCTGACCGCTGGCTTCCGGCCTTCGCGGATGATTTCTTCGACCTGATCCTGGTGGACGAGGGGCACCACAACGTGGCCAGAAGTTGGGAACGGGTTTTCGAGCGGTTCCCAAACGCCAAGTTCGTCAGCCTCACTGCCACTCCCTTCAGGGGCGACGGACGTGAGATCGCTGGTGAGCGGGTCTATGCCTACCCATTCCGGACGGCCATGGTGCGAGGATACATCAAGCAAATAACCGCCGTGAACGTCGCGCCCGAGGAGATTTCCTTCACCTATCGAGGAGACGCCAGGCGGCACACGATTGAAGAGGTCCTTCAACTGCGGGACGAGGAATGGTTCAGCCGGGGTGTGGCCCTCGCACCGGAGTGCAACCGGTCCATCGTTGACGCCAGCATCCAGTGGCTTCAGCACCTCCGGGAGACCGGCACATTCCATCAAATGATCGCGGTCGCATGTTCGGTGGACCACGCCCGCCAGGTGCGGTCGCTTTACGCCGAGCGCGGTCTGCAGGCGCGTGAAATCCATAGCAACATGCCGGCGGAGGAAATTGAGGATGTGCTCCAGGACCTCCGGCGCGGCCGGATCGACTGCATCGTTCAAGTCCGGATGCTTGGCGAGGGATTTGACCATCCGAACCTGAGCGTGGCTGCGATCTTCCAGCCCTTCCGCTCGCTGTCGCCCTACGTCCAGTTTATCGGAAGGGTCATGCGGGTGATCCACCAGAACAATCCGCAGCACCCGGACAACCGGGGCGTGGCGGTCTCCCACGTAGGGCTGAACATCGACCGTCATTGGGAGGATTTTAGGCGGATCGACCAGGAGGACCAGGAACTCATCCAGGGCTGGCTTGAAGCGGGCGACGAGCGACCTCCGGCCGATGAGCCGGGCCGTCGGCGACGCCTGACGCCGGACATGGTGGTGCAGAACGAGATCATCAGCCACTTCATCGAGCAGGAATACCTCGACCCGATGGATGACGCCGTTATCGACGACCTCGTCCAGGAGTTTCGGAGACGCGGCCTTGACCCTGAGGCTCTTGGGTTATCCCGCGAAAACCTCCGCCAGCGCCTCATCCAGGCTCGGACCCGCGAGAGCATGGAGCCCCGAGAGATACCGGTCACGCCCCAGCGTCGCCGCCAGGAGGCCCGCCGAAGGCTCAACGAGCGCTCCCTGGCCCTGTCCAGCAGAATCCTGAACGCCCTCGGCGCGTCCATCAACGGCCGCAACATCGTGCTGGCTTACCCAGAGCTGCGAAGCGCCAACAACTACGCGGCAGTCATCATGATCGTGAATGGGGCCGTCAATGAGCGGCTCGAGTCGGACGGTGGAACCCGCGGCGAAATCCCACTGGAGCGGCTGGAGGAGGTTCTGGACCAGATTGACCAGATCGGGGACTCCGTCCAGGCCCAAATCCAGGAGCGCCTTTCAAGGAGATGACCGATGCCCAAGCTGAAACGCCTTCTCGTATCCGCCTGCTTCGAGACCGCCCAGCGCAAGAGACGCTGTTGCCGGAATCGCGGACATGAGATCTGCAAGGGCGACAAATGCTTGGTCGTTAAAGAGAATATGTCGGATCACAGCTACTGCATGGAGTGCGCGGCCCTGATTCTTCAGAAAGCTCGAGAAGAGCTGGCATGTTTGATCACTGAATCGGAAGAGGATAACGATGCCACAACAGGATAAGCCACCCGTTACCCAGCGCGCATACACCCTTCGGCTCCGTGGGGCTGATCCGAGTGATACTTCATGGCGCAAGGCGCTCTGGCAGACCCACGAGGGAGTCAATAAGGGAGCCAAAGCGTTCGGCGACTGGTTGCTCACCTTGCGCGGCGGATTAGACCACACTCTGGCGGATACCAAGGTCAAGGGTGGGAAGGGGAAGCCTGACCGCGATCCGACCGATGAGGAGCGCAAGGCGCGGCGTGTTCTGTTAGCCCTGTCGTGGCTTTCGGTGGAGTCGAAACTCGGCGCTCCGGTAGATTACATCATTGCGTCCGGTAAAGATGCCGCCGAAGATCGCAACGGCAAGGTTGTCGCGGCGCTAGAAGAAATCCTCAAAAGCAGGAACCTTGCGGATAACGAGATTGGCGAGTGGAAGAATGATTGCTCGGCTTCCCTGAGCGCTGCCATTCGGGACGACGCCGTTTGGGTCAACCGGAGCAAGGCGTTTGATGATGCGGTCAACTCAATAGGTTGCTCACTCACGCGCGAGGAAGCGTGGGACATGCTGGAACGATTCCTCGGAAGCCGTGATGCCTATCTAACCCCGGTAAAAGGCTCTGAGGACGAATCCTCCGCCACGGAGCAAGAGGAGAAAGCGAAGGACCTCGTCCAGAAGGCTGGGCAATGGCTCAGCAGCCGGTTCGGCACCGGCAAAGGAGCGGACTTCTCCCGGATGGCCGCCGTATATGGGAAGATCGCAGCGTGGGCTGGCGCACACTCACCGAACAAGGATGCCATTGCCAGCCTTGCGACCGCCCTCAGTGAATTCACTCCTGCATCGAACGACCTACAGGGCGTGCTTGGTCTGATCAGTGGTCCCGGATACAAGAGCGCGACGCGCAACCTTCTCACCCAGATCGCCGACAAAACCATCGTTACTCAAGAGGATTTGAAGAAACTGAACGAAACGGCGGCCGCGGATAGAGGAAAATGTGAGACGAACACTGGATCGAAGGGGCAACGAGCATACTCAGACGCCATCTTGAAGGACGTGGAGTCGGTTTGTGGGTTCACCTACCGGGTCGATGAAAACGGCAACGCTGTTTCAGTCTCAAACTATTCCCTGTATGGCGACGATTACAATTGGGGCTCGGCCAGGCATTCCGAGTTCGCCGTCATACTTGACCATGCTGCCCGGCGTGTTTCGCTGGCTCACACGTGGATCAAGCGTGCCGAGGCGGAGCGTCGCAGGTTTGAGGATGACGCCCAGAGGATGGCCAATGTCCCTGGTCCGGTGAAGGAATGGTTGGATTCTTTCTGCCTCGAACGCTCGGGAATGTCAGGCGGGTTGGAACCCTACCGTATCCGTCGGCGGGCGGTGGACGGATGGAAGGAAGTGGTCACCGCATGGAGTAAGAGTTCATGCAGTACCAGCGCCGACCGGATTGCCGCCGCTCGGGCGTTGCAGGACGATCCGGAGATCGACAAGTTTGGCGACATCCAGCTATTCGAGGCTCTCGCCGAAGACGACGCCGTATGCGTTTGGCACAAGGAAGGCGATGCCGCGAAAGCTCCCGACCCTCAGCCGCTGATTGACTACGCTCTTGCTGCCGAAGCGGAATTCAAGAAACGGCACTTCAAGGTGCCGGCGTACCGCCACCCCGACGCGCTTTTGCATCCCATCTTCTGCGATTTCGGGAAGTCCCGCTGGGACATCTGTTTTGACGTCCACAAAAACGCGCAAACGCCCTTTCCTCGAGCGCTTTGCCTGACGCTTTGGACCGGGAACGGGATGGTATCAGTTCCTTTGTGCTGGCAGTCCAAGAGGTTGGCGCATGATCTGGCTCTCGGACAAGATGTTCAGAATGATGGATCTTCCGAGGTTGCCCGCGCGGACAGATTGGGACGAGCGGCTTCAAATGTGACCAAGAGCGATGAGGTGAAAATCTCAGGGCTCTTTGAACAAGCAGACTGGAATGGCAGGTTGCAGGCTCCAAGGCAGCAGTTGGAAGCCATCGCCGTAGTGAGGGACAACCTCAGTTTATCCGACCAAGAACGTGAGCGCCGGATGTCCGGAATGATGGACCGCATCCGTTGGTTGGTGACTTTCTCGGCAAAGCTGCAACCGCAAGGTCCGTGGTGCGAATTTGCCGAAAAGCTCCAGCTCAGAATCAACCCGCAATACTGGCCCCATGCTGATACAAACAAGGATCGGAAAGGCCACGCCCGGCTCATCCTCTCCCGTCTACCCGGCCTGCGAGTGCTTTCCGTCGACCTCGGCCACCGCTACGCCGCAGCGTGCGCGGTATGGGAAGCGGTAAACGCTGAGCAGGTCAAGAAAGCGTGCCAGGTCGCCGGGCATGAAGCGCCGAAGGCGAGCGATCTTTACCTGCATCTCAAGAGAAAAGCGACAAAGCAGAAGAAGGGCAATCAAGTCGTGGTTGAGGAAACCACCATCTATCGCCGCATCGGCGCGGACACATTGCCGGGCGGCACGCAGCATCCCGCCCCGTGGGCGCGCCTGGACCGCCAGTTCCTCATCAAGCTCCAGGGCGAGGAGGAAGGGGTTCGCGAGGCGTCCAACGAGGAGGTCTTGAAGGTTTATCAACTGGAGGCGGAACTGGGCCGAACCGCGCCGATCATCGACCGATTGGTCAAGGCCGGCTGGGGTCAGTCCGGCAAGCAAAGAACGAGGCTCGAGGCGCTGCGTGAATTGGGATGGAAACCGGCAAGCGAAGCCGCCGGGGTATCTGACGGTATGGACGCAGACGAGGGTGAGGTCCGCAAACCGTCGCTCTCCGTCGACGAACTGATGTCCTCCGCCGTCCGCACCATGCGCCTCGCGCTCAAGCGCCATGGCGACCGGGCGCGAATCGCTCATTACCTCATAACCGACGAGAAGACCAAGCCTGGTGGCACTAAAGAAAAACTGGATGAGAACGGACGTGTCGATCTTTTACAGGATGCACTTGTCATGTGGCACGATCTGTTCTCGTCTCGCGGATGGCGGGACGATGCGGCAAGGCAACTGTGGGATGAACATGTCGTTAAGTTGTCCGGATACAAGGCTCCGGAGGAAATCGGCGAGGAATCTTCAGGTCCAGAGCGCAAGAAGAAGCAAAAGGAGAATCGAGAAAAACTCTACGATGTGGCGAAGGCGATGGCCCAAGATGTGACCATTCGCGAGGCTCTCCACGACGCCTGGAAGAAACGATGGAAAGATGACGACGAGCGGTGGAAAAAACAGCTTCGCTGGTTCAAGGATTGGGTTCTCCCACGTGGAAAACACGCCAGTGACCCGACCATTCGCAAGGTCGGCGGACTCTCCCTTCCCCGTCTTGCAACGCTGACCGAGTTCCGCCGCAAAGTTCAGGTGGGATTCTTCACCCGCCTTCGACCGGACGGCACAAGGGCCGAGACCAAAGAACAGTTCGGGCAGAGCGCCTTGGACGCACTGGAACATCTACGCGAGCAGCGCGTCAAGCAACTTGCCAGTCGCATAGCCGAGGCGGCGCTCGGTATCGGACGGATGAGGCGGCCCATGGGAGGCAAAGACCCAAAGCGCCCGAATGGCCGGGTTGATGAACCGTGCCACGCCATCGTCATCGAAGACCTCACCCATTACCGGCCGGAGGAGACACGCACGCGCCGGGAGAATCGCCAGCTCATGTCCTGGTCGTCCTCGAAGGTCAAGAAGTACTTGGCCGAAGCCTGCCAACTTCATGGCCTGCACCTCCGCGAAGTTTCGGCGAGCTACACGTCGCGTCAGGACTCCCGCACAGGAGCCCCGGGCATCCGCTGTCAGGATGTGCCGGTCAAGGAATTCATGAGGTCGCCCTTCTGGCGAAAGCAGGTCGCGCAGGCCGAGAAGAAACAGACCGAAGGCAAGGGCGACGCACGCGAACGGTTTCTCCTTAAACTGAACACTCTGTGGAAAGACAAGACTGTCGCTGATTGGAAGAAGGCCGGGAGCATACGTATTCCCCTCAATGGCGGCGAGGTGTTCGTTTCCGCCAATCCCGCTTCGCCCGCTGCCAAGGGGCTCCAAGCCGACCTGAACGCCGCCGCCAACATCGGCCTACGTGCGCTCACCGACCCGGACTGGCCCGGCAAGTGGTGGTATGTGCCCTGCGAGCCAGCCAGCTTCAGGCCCGTAAAGGACAAAGTCGACGGCAGCGCGGTAGTGAATCCAGACCAGGCGCTGCGGCAATCCGCCCCGGCGCAGAGTGGTGATGCCGCGAAGGATAAAAAGAAGCGCGGGAATAAGGGTGGCGGCAAATCCAAAGAAGTCGTCAACCTCTGGCGCGATATCTCGTCATCCCCGCTCGAATGCATCGAATTCGGAGAGTGGAAAGAATACGCCGCCTATCAGAACGAGGTGCAATGCCAGGTTATCCGTGTCTTGGAGGAACAGATAAAAGGCCGCGACAAGCAACCGCACGAGGGGTCCAAGGAGGATGACATTTCGTTCTGAGAAGGATGCAACCGATGGATGAAAGCCTGTGGCCCGCCCGGAACGTGGCCGAATATGCCTACTGCCCGCGTCTTTTCTACTACATGCAGGTGGAAGGCATCTTTGTTCCCAGCAGTGATACGGAGAAAGGGGTGGCTGTCCATCGACGTGTGGATAAACCCAGCACCGCTCTGGAAAAGGCGGACGCAGGTGAGGATGATCCCGAACGGCCAAAGGTCGTTCGAAGTCTGGCTTTGACGAGCGAGTCGCTCGGCCTCACCGCGACCTTGGACTTGGCGGAAATCTCGGGGCAGACCGCCGTGCCGGTGGAGTACCGCAAGGGGCGTCCAAAGCACATTTCCATGGGGCCTTCCGCCGCCGACGATTGCGGCGATATGGAACAACTACCGCTTCAACATGCGGAGGCGTGGTCCACGGACCGAATTCAAGTCAGCCTGCAAGCTGTTTTGCTTGAGGATGCCGGGTACACGGTTAGTGAAGCGGTCATTTATTACGCCGGGGAAAAGCTTCGTCTCAGGATTCCCGTCGATGATGCTCTCAAGGCGGAGGCCTTGCGGACCCTGGAGGATGCGAAACAATGCGCGGAAGGCTCACGGCCACTACCGCTCGTGAACGATCCGCGCTGTCCAAGATGCTCCCTTCAGCCGATATGCCTGCCGGACGAGGTCAACTACCAGCGTGCCCAATCTCCATCCGACGAACTGACACCGAGAAAGATCTGGCCGCCGTGCGATGACGGCATTCACGTGGTAGCCCAGCAAGAAGGCGTGAAGGTCGGGGTTCGCGGGATGGAATTGAGAGTCACCGACAAGAATGGCGCTGTGGTGAAGAGCGTACCGCTGGCCAACCTCGAAAGCCTCTCGCTTCTGGGCTCGGTGCAAATCACCACCCAAGCAATTCACGCGCTCGCCGGCATGAACACGCCCATCGCGTTTCTTTCACCGGCGGGACGACTGGTGGCCATGATCGACCCGCTCGATTCGGTCAGCGCCGAGGTTCGAAGGTCACAGATTCGCAAGCTCGACTGTCCGGATGTATGCCTCGAACTGGCACGCGCCCTTGTGGCGGCCAAGATCGTGAATCAGCGAACACTCCTCCTCCGCAATCACAGTTCGCTGCCTGCCGGCGTAGCCGCCGATCTGGCGAAGGAGGCCAAGAACGCGGCGCAGGCGGATTCAGTGGATGCGGTGCGCGGGCATGAGGGTCAGGCGGCGGCCATCTACTTTGGGCATTTTTCCGGAATGTTCAAGGGCCCACTGTCGGTGGAATTCGATGCCAATGGCAGAAAACGAAGACCTCCGCCCGACCCCATCAACTCCTGTCTGTCGCTGGCGTATTCGATGCTGACCCACGAGTGCGTGGCGGCGTTGCGCCTCGCGAGGTTGGAGCCCTCTATCGGCGGATTCCACGTATCGAGGCCGGGGCGTCCCGCGTTTGCGCTCGATCTCATGGAGCCGTTTCGGCCGTTGGTTGCGGATTCAGTCGCGATCACATGCTTCAATCGCGGTGAATTGACCGAGGGGCATTTTCTTCGCACCGCATCCGGATGTTCGCTCACAGACGCCGGAAGACGGAGTTTTTTCAATGCTCTTGGCAGAAGAATGGATACAGAGGTCACCCATCCGGTCTTCGAGTATCGTTTGAGCTACCGGCGAATGATCGTTTTGCATGCGCGAATGATTGCGGCCTGGCTCACGGGAGATATTCCTTCTCTGGCGTTCCTGACCACGCGCTGAGTGGCCGGAGGCTATTATGCGTCGATGCTACCTGGTTTGTTACGACATCAGAGACCCGAAAAGATTGCGGCGCGTCCACAAGGTGTTAAAAGGGTATGGCGAAGCCTGGCAGTTTTCGGTCTTCTTCTGTGTGCTCAAAGATATCGACCGCGTGCGCTTACAGACTGATCTTGAGGAGCAAATGAACCAGAAGGAGGATCAGGCGATGATTCTGGACCTTGGTCCTAACGAGAAGGAGGCACGGGAAGCGGCCACGGTTATCGGCCAACCTCTTCCCGAGCAGGACAGCGGCATCGTTGTTGTTTGACTTTCTGACCGTCGAAAGGTATATTGTTACATTGCCTCTACAGGAGGCGAGAACGCCACGGCACGTGTCTTCCCCTTCAATGGGCGTGGCACCGTGGAGTCGATCAGTTTTGTTCCGACGAAGGAGACTCCTCAACAGCCTCCGCGAGCGCGGAGGTGGTGAAGGGGGGTCCAGGGGATGCTCGAACCCCTTGAGATTCCTTGAAATGAAGGGAGTCGGAGCCACATGAATGTGCCCGTCGCAAGGTGTGATTTTTCCAATGCTCGCACAGCGGTTCGAAAACGCAGTGCCAGCAAGGGGTTGGAAGGGCGGCGGGTGCCGACGTCGGCACCAACCTGATCGACGGACACGACAGAGCGCGAACGATTCCTCAATGAGCATATCGGTGCCGACGTCGGCACCAACCTGATCGACGGACACATAAGTAGAGGACGCCGGCGCGAGGATCGAGCGGAAGGTGCCGACGTCGGCACCAACCTGATCGACGGACACTGGTGGAGAGCTGCCTGAATCAGAGGTTGTTAAAAGGTGCCGACGTCGGCACCAACCTGATCGACGGACACTCAACGGAACAGTGCTGTATATCAGCGATGAGATGGTGCCGACGTCGGCACCAACCTGATCGACGGACACCACACTGAATTTGCGACAGGTTTGCGACACAACTTGCGACATTCGCTTAGGGTCGCAGGTTAGGAAATCGACATTGACACCGCTTCCGGCCTGCCGGAACGGCGTGCTCTTTGATAACCCGTTGATATGAAAGGTTTTCGTTTAACGGCGGGAGAAAGAGAACGGTTATGAAGAGGGTTGCACACGGGGAGCCAATCTTTTATAGGTTGTTTTATAGTGGCCCTCACCCTCTCCCCACTCTCTCCTGGAGCTCCATGGGCCCTCTCCGGTTTCTCTGCATGATGAGTTGACTGACGAAGGAGAGGGACCTGATTCAAAAGTGATAAAGAAGATTGACACTATCCGATCCAGCCCTCTATCACGCTTTGCTTCAAGTCATGCTCACGGGCAGCATCCACGATCGTCTTGTGCCCCTTGATGATCTCCAGTACCAGGTCGGTCTTCCGTTTAGCGCTCCATTTCTCGATGGACGGGTGGTTCACTACATTGCTCTTTATAATACTTCCCCCTCTTGCTTTTATTACCGCTTATCTCTGGTACAGTCTATGGGGGGATCACTATATTGTAATGACCCCCGATAATCAGTTCTATGCCTTTACAACCGGAAGCTCTGACCATGACGTGGTAAACCTTGCAGATCTTCTTGTTTGCCTCATCCACCATGGCCGTGAGAATCCAGAGGCCCCATGGATAATAGTTCCTCTTCCCCATCGCTGGTTTATCTCATCCATGGTCTTCATAAGGGCAATTTCTTTCTCCCCCTCTCGTGAAGCATGGAAGAGGTTCATTTGTACCTGGCCCCTCTTTACGATGCCTGAGAGCATGACCCCCACCTTGCGGTAAGCCGGGCCACGGCGATAAATGCGCCTCAAAAGGGCGTGGGCGTAGCGAATAAGGTCCGGAGTATAGGCCGTTGCCACAGGGATATTCGCAGAACAAATATGCGTCCGAGGATATCCATTATTGAAAGGGAATTCCATGAGCATTACCTGCACAAATGAAGCCGCTGAATCCTGGGCACGAAGCTTCTCTGCCGCCCTGGAGATATAGGCTGAGGCGGCCTCCTGGAGTTCCTCAATCGCATACACCTTGCGACCGAACGACCTGGAGCATATGATAGTCTTCTTGGGCTGCTCAGCCTCATCAAGAGGGATACAGGATATGCCTCTCAACTCCATGACTGTGCGTAATCCCGTAACGGCCATGTGTTTTCTCACCCATTCATCCGGCGCCTTCATCAAATCCAAAGCTGTCATAATGCCATGACGTTTTAAGAATTTTGTATGTTGCCGCCCAATTCCCCATATATCCTCAATATCAACATCAGCCAAAGACTCCTCAATCCGGTCTGAGATATCAAACACCCCTTTATGCGCAGGCACTTTTTTCGCTATTTTCCCTGCAGCTTTAGCCAGGGTTTTAGATGGACCTATGCCAACGGACACGGGAATATGAGTGCCCCTCTTCACAGCCTCTCTGATGGTCATTCCATATTCAGTGAGGTCGGCATCTATGCCATCAAGGTCCAGGAAGGCTTCATCAATGCTGTATATCTCCATGTCTGGAGTGAATTTTGAGAGTATCTCCATAACCCTGCGTGACATGTCACCATATAGAGGAAAGTTAGATGAAAATACATGCACCCCATGCTTCTTTATAAGATTCAGGCACTGGTGAAGCGGTTCACCCATCTTGACGCCAAGGGCCTTGGCCTCGTTAGATCTGGCTATAATGCACCCGTCATTATTGGACAGAACAACAACGGGCTTCTTCTCCAGGGCGGGATTGAAAACTCGCTCACATGCTGCATAAAAATTGTTGCAGTCGATAAGGGCAAACCTGCTCATGTTTATTTAATCTTTCGGAATATATGCAGTGCGCTCGTCACTACCCCTCTTATTTCAACATCCATGGTGTCAGTGAGTTCGATATGGGGATATTTTGGATTACCAGCCAGCAGGAAACGTTTCTTTCCATCGGGATGGCAAGAAAAGGTTTTGACCAGAAATTCACCATTAATCATGGCTATCACGATATCACCGGATCTTGGTTCAAGAGACCAGTCCACAACGAGAATATCCCCGGACTGAATGCCCGCTTCTATCATGGAGTCTCCCTCGACGCGCACAAAGTATGTTGACGCTGGATGAGCAATCAGAAACTCATTCAGATCGAGGTGCCTATCTATATTATCGTCTGCGGGCGAGGGAAAACCTGCTGATATGCGTACCTGGTAAAGAGGAAGTTCAAGCTTGACATTGGATCTATAGCCCCAAGCCTCCGTAACGTGCATCTCATATGTCCTAGCCATAAAACAAGATTCTATCACTCCACTGGATCATAGTAAAGGAGAGGCAGGATAAAAAACGGCTATTTGCAATATGAGTCACAGGCTTAAAACTCTGACAAAGCTGCTGCCCAGTACAGGTACCGCAAGTCCCAAGATCCACTTACCATTGTGCTGTACCGCTTGCCTCTCATAGCGTGCATCACTCTTCATGCAACTTGCTTGCTATGCACCCCAAACCGCATCTCAACCCTGGCTTTGTCGTATCATTAACAATAATTCAATATTTTAATGCTTAATTCCGATATCATGCATCGATGAACGTATTCAAGACGGTCCCGGTGGACATCATTCAGATACACGAGAAGTCGGCGGTGGATCTCTTCATCAGGCACGAGGACAAGCTCGTCCTCTTTCTCCAGAAAGGGGCGACCTTCACGAAGAACCACCTGGTGGACCTCAACCGCTTCCGCATCGACCGGATGTACATCCGGGGCGAAGAGGCCCTGAGCTTCGAGAGCTACCTCCATTCCCACCTGGACAAGATCCTCACCGACCCCACCGTGCCCTCGAAGGTCAAGGCGGCCACGTTCTACGCCTCGTCCATCCACGCCCTCAGGAAGGCCTTCGACGACCCGAACGCCGAAGGGATCGAGGAGATCAAGAATACGCTCAAGCCCATGTTCAAAAACATCTTCGAGAAGCAGGTCCTGCTGGACGACCTCTTCTCCATCACGGAGCACGACTTCAGCACCTACACCCACAGCGTCAACGTGGGCATCTACGCCACCGCGCTCGCCATCCACTTCTACCGGAACGACGCGTCGGTGGGCACGGCTGAGCTCGAGCGGCTGTGCTACGGGTTCTTCCTCCACGACATCGGCAAATCGAAGGTCCCCGTGGGCATCCTCAGGAGGCACGGTCCCTTGAGCGAAGACGAGTGGAAGGTCATGAGAAAGCACCCTGAATGGGGGTACGCCATCCTCATGGAGACAGGACACCTCACCGACGAGGCCGCGTACATCTCCATGCAGCACCACGAGAAGCCCGACGGGACAGGCTATCCGTCCGGCATGAGGGACATCCACCCCTGCGCAAGGATCTGCACCTTCGCCGACATCTTCGACGCCCTGACCGCCGAGCGCCCCTACAAGAAATCCATGAAGCCCTTCACGGCCCTGGAGCTCATGCAGAAGGAGGTCTTCACCGAATTCGACCGCCAGCTCATGCAGGCCTTCATCAGGATGCTGGGGCCGGGCGGGTCAGACCCGACCTCGGGGAACGCTGCCTGAGGAACGGACAGCCGTCCTCTTTTCAGCACGATACAAAGCCTTCCCCGAGAAATGGAGCTCGGTGTAGACTTTTTGCCCCTCCCGCGAGTCTTGACAGGACAGATGAAGGCAAATAGACAAAAGGGAGATCATCGGGCACGCGGCTGGCCGCCTGCCCCTCCGTCTGAAGCCGGATACCTGAAAGGCTTCAGGAGAAAGGATTCCCAGGGGTGACTATGAAGAAAAGGTATCCGTGGCTCATCGCCCTTGCCGTGCTGATCGTCGCGGCCACGGGCGGGGTCCTGTGGACCCGCTCGGACAAGGAGGGCTCGTCCTCCTATGCAGCCGAACCGGTCAGGCGGGGCGACATCGTTGAGACCATCAGCGCCACCGGCACGGTGGAACCCGAGGACCTCATCGACATCGGCGCCCAGGTTGCCGGGCGCATCGTGGAATTCGGCAGGGACGCACAGGGAGCCCAGATCGACTACGGCTCCCAGGTGAAGGCGGGCATGCTCCTGGCGCGCATCGACGACTCCGTGTACAAGGCCAGGGTCGAGCAGGCTTCGGCCGCTCTGCAGAGCGCCCTGGCGAACCACGAGCGGGCCAAGGCCGACCTCCTGCAGCTCATCGCCAAGCATGACCAGGCTAAAAACGACTGGGACCGCGCCCAAAAGCTCGGGCCGTCGGAGGCGCTCTCGAAAAGCGCCTATGAAGGATACCGCTCCGCCGCCCTCGTGGCGGAGGCCGGCGTGGAGATGGGCAGGGCTGCGGTCAAGCAGGCCGAGGCGGCGATCGTCCAGGCCAGGGCGGACCTCAGCCAGGCGAAGCAGAACCTGAGCTACTGCACCATCCCCTCCCCGGTGGACGGCGTGGTCATCGACCGGCGGGTGAACATCGGCCAGACCGTGGTGGCGAGCCTCAACGCGCCGAGCCTGTTCCTCATCGCCAAGGACCTCAAACAGGTCCAGGTCTGGGTCGCGGTGAACGAGGCTGACATCGGCTACATCCAGCCCGGCCAGAAGGTGAGCTTCACCGTGGACGCGTATCCCGACGAGGAGTTCACGGGCACGGTCCGGAAGATCCGGCTCAACGCCAGCATGACCCAGAACGTGGTGACCTACACCGTGGAGGTGGCCACGGACAACCGTGACGGAAGGCTCCTGCCCTACCTCACGGCCAACATGCACTTCGAGACGGCCAGGCAGGACGATGTCCTCATCGTGCCCAACACGGCCCTGAAATGGTCGCCGTCCGCTGGCAAGGGACGGGACGGCAGCGGCTCCCCCGAAAAGGAAGGCGCCGGGGCGGGCTATGGGACGCCCGGCACGGGCAGGATATGGGTCCTTCAGGGAGAGGAGCTGAAGCCCATCACGGTGGAGATCGGGGTCAGCAACGGCATCGAGACCGCGGTGAAGGCCCCCGGCCTCAAGGAGGGCATGATGGTGGTCACCGGTGTGCAGGCCATATCCGGAAAAGGAAAGAAGGATGCGACGAACCCCTTCGTGCCGCAGATGCCGCGCCGCGGAAAGCGCTGACGCGGGGTCCGGCGGGAAAGGCATGTAAGCGATGGACCTCATCGAACTGAAGAACCTGCGCAAGGTCTACCACCTCGGGGAGCTCGACGTCCCGGTGCTGAACGGGATCTCCATGACCGTCTCGGCCGGCGAGATGGTGTCCCTCATGGGGGCCTCGGGATCGGGGAAGAGCACGCTCATGAACATCCTCGGATGCCTCGACAGGCCTTCTTCCGGCCAGTATCTCCTCGAGGGCCGGGACATCACGGCGCTCGACGCCGACGAGCAGGCCGAGATCAGGAATGCGAAGATCGGCTTCGTGTTCCAGAACTTCAACCTCCTGCCCAGGACGAGCGCGCTCGACAATGTCATGATACCGCTGGAGTACCGCACGACCCGGCTTTCCGCCCGGGAAACCCGGGAGAAGGCCGAGGCCCTGCTGGAGAAGATGGGCCTGAAGGACCGGATGCACCACCACCCCTCCCAGCTCTCGGGAGGCCAGCAGCAGCGCGTGGCCATTGCCCGCTCGCTGGTGAACAGTCCCTCCATCCTGTTCGCGGACGAGCCCACGGGCAACCTCGACTCCCGCACCAGCCGCGAGATCCTCGAGATGTTCCAGCAGCTCAATGAAGAAGAGCGCATCACCATCATGCTCGTGACGCACGATCCCGAGGTGGCCGCCCATGCCGGGAGGGTCATCCACATCTGCGACGGCCTCATCGTGGACGGGGCGTACTGCCGTGAAGCAGGAGACGCCGCATGAAGGTCCTGCGCTCCTCCCGCACCGCGCTTACGGCGCTGAACCGCAACAAGACCAGGGCCGTGCTCACCACCCTGGGGATCGTCATCGGCATCGCCGCAGTGATCGCCATGATGGAGATCGGCAACGGCGCCTCGAAAGCCATCCAGGACACCATCTCGAGCATGGGCAGCAACACCCTGCTCATCCATCCGGCGTCCACGTCGTCCGGCGGTGCAAGCGCAGGCGCAGGGACGGGCATCACGCTCACGGCCGAGGACAAGGACGCCATCCTGGGCGGCTGCCCCGATGTGGCGCAGGCGGCCGTGGTGGTGAGGACGAGCGGGCAGGCGGTCTATGCCAGCAAGAACTGGGTGCCGGGCTCCATATACGGCACCGAGCCGTCCTACCTGGACGTCCGGGACTGGAAGACCCTCTCCGAGGGTGACGTCTTCACGGAGCGGGACATCCGGAACGCCAGCAAGGTGTGCATCATCGGCCAGACGGTCAAGCGGGAGCTGTTCGGGGACGAGCCTCCCGTCGGCCGGGACATCCGCATCAACAACATCTCGTTCAAGGTCGTGGGCGTGCTCTCCCCCAAGGGTGCGAACCTCATGGGCATGGACCAGGACGACCTCATCCTGGCCCCCTGGACCACGATCAAGTACCGGGTGTCGAACAAGCGCACCACGAGCACGCAGACCGCGTCGACGAGCTCGTCTTCGGATTCGGTCAACAGTCTGAGCAGCCTCTACCCCTCCAAGGGCACGAGCCTCTACCCCTCCCCCTCCGCGTCCCAGCAGGCGAACAACCCCATGCCCGTGCGCTTCGCCAACATCGACCAGATCATGGTGTCCGCGGTGTCTTCCCGGTCGATATCCGCGGCCATCGATCAGATCACCGAGGTCCTGCGGGAGCGCCACCGCATCCCGGAGGGCCAGGAGGACGACTTCAACATCCGCGACATGACCGAGCTGACCAAGACGCTCACCTCCACCTCGACCCTCATGACCAGGCTCCTGCTCATCGTGGCCCTCATCTCGCTGGTGGTGGGCGGCGTGGGCATCATGAACATCATGCTCGTGTCCGTGACCGAGCGTACCCGGGAGATCGGCCTGCGGATGGCCGTGGGCGCCAAGGGCCGGGACATCCTGGCCCAGTTCCTCCTGGAGGCGGTCATCCTCTGCCTGACCGGCGGCCTGATGGGCATCGCCCTGGGCCGGGGGATCTCCCTGATCATCTCCTCGGTCCTGCGCTGGCCCACCGAGATCTCCATGCCCGCCATCGTCATGTCCGTGGTGGTGGCAGGCACCGTGGGCATCGTGTTCGGATTCTACCCTGCATGGAGGGCCTCGCGGCTCGACCCCATCGAGGCGCTCCGCTATGAGTGAGGCATCATGACCATGAACTTTATCGCCACAAGGATCTTTTCCGGCTCAATGATACGCGGGGCAGCGATCGTTGCCGCCTGCGTGCTCATCTCGTCCTGCGCGGTGGGACCCGACTACGTGAAACCCGCCGCCGAGACCCCCCAGGCATGGGTCGGGGCCTCCACCGCAGAGCCCGCGAACCTGGCGGCCTGGTGGGAGACGTTCGGCGACCCCGTGCTCACCGGCCTCATCGGGCAGGGACAGAAGTCGAACCTGGACCTGAAGATCGCGTCCGAGCGCCTCAGGCAGTCCCGGGCGGCGCAGGGCCAGGCCTCGGGGGCCCTGTGGCCTTCCCTGAATCTGGGTGCGGGGTACCAGCGCAGCGCCACCAACCCGCCGGACGATGCAGGCGCCGCCGGATCGGATTCGGGCTCCAGAAGCCTCTACCGGGCAGGCTTCGACTCCTCCTGGGAGATCGACGTCTTCGGGGGCGCCAGGCGCGGCATCGAGGCGGCCGGCGCTGAGGTCAGGGCGTCCGGGGAAGACCTGCGGGACGTGCTCGTCTCCGTGGCAGGCGACATCGGCGTGAACTACCTCACCCTGAGGGGCCTCCAGGAGCAGCTCGCCATCACCCGGGAAAACCTCGCCGCGCAGGAGAGCTCCGTGAGGATCACGAAGAAGCGCTTCGACGCGGGCTTCGCCAGCGAGCTCGACCTCTCCAACTCCCAGGCCCAGGTGGCCGCCACCAGGGCTCAGATCCCCTCCCTCCAGGCCCAGATCAATCAGACCATCTACGCGCTCGGCCTGCTCCTCGGGCGTGAGCCCGGGGCGCTGCTGGCGGAGCTGAGCCCGGAAGAACCGCTCCCTGAGGTCCCGGACCAGGTGCCGGCAGGGCTCCCGTCGGGGCTCCTCCAGAGGCGGCCCGACATACGCGCCGCGGAGGCGCGCCTGCACGCGGCCACCGCCCGGATCGGGGTCGCAAAGGCCGACCTCTTCCCGAGGTTCTTCCTGAACGGATCCGCGAGCATCCAGGCAACGCACCTGGAGTCCTGGAGCTCCTCTGTCTACCGCCTGTGGTCCGTGGGACCGTCCGTGAGCTGGAACCTGTTCAGCGGCGGCGCCACCCGCGCCAGGATCGAGGAAAACCGGTCCAGGGCGGACCAGGCCTTCGTGGAGTACCAAAGGGCCGTCCTCACGGCCCTGGGCGAGGTGGAGAGCTCCTGGATCGCCTTCGACAAGGAGACCGTGCGCGCCGCTTCCCTGCGCACGGCGGTGGAAAACAACCGGCGCGCCGTGGAGCTGGCCAACAGGCTGTATATCGAAGGCCAGACCGACTTCCTCTCCGTGCTCGACGCCCAGCGCTCGCTCTACAGCGCCCAGCAGGCGCTGAGCAGCAGCCGCAGCAAAAGATCGACCCACCTGGTGAGCCTTTACAAGGCCCTCGGCGGAGGCTGGGAGAGCGCCGGTCCGGTGGAGTGACCTCCCCCTTTCACGCCCTCGCGGGTACGTTCGGAAATATTCATTTCCGTTCTTGAAAACACGTCCTTCCCCGCATATATAAGGTGAATTGCCCCCGAGGCCAAGCAGTGCCAAGGCCCGGGGAATACCTGCATATGAGAGGATTGCCCGTAACGATGAAAAAGAACGATCTGAGCTCTATCGACTGGTATACCCTGCCCAGCGAGGAGGCCTTCTCCCGTCTGGGATCAGGCGTCTCCGGCCTGACAGACGAAGAGGCGGCGCGCCGCCTGGAGAAGTACGGCCCCAACGAGCTGCAGGCCGCCGGCCACATCTCGCCCTGGACCATCTTCCTCGGGCAGTTCAAGAACGTTCTCATCATCATCCTCCTCATAGCAACCCTGCTCTCGGCCTTCCTGGGACATGCGGTGGAGGCCGTGGCCATCGCCGTGATCGTGCTGTTCGCCGTAGTCCTGGGGTTCATACAGGAATACCGCGCCGAGCGGGCCATCGAGTCCCTGCGGAAGATGGCAGCCCCCACGGCGACCGTGCTGCGCGGCGGCCGGGAGGTCGAAGCCCCGGCGCGCGAGCTCGTGCCGGGAGACGTGGTCATCCTGCGGGCAGGAGACAGGGTCCCTGCGGACGCCAGGCTCATCGAGGCGGTCAACCTCCAGATCGAGGAGGCTGCGCTCACGGGCGAGTCGCTCCCCGTGGAAAAGATCACCGACCCCCTGCCCGGCCTCGGCCTCGCCCTGGGCGACCGCAGGAACATGGGCTATTCGGGCACGGCGGTGAGCTACGGCAGGGGCCGCGGGGTCGTCACGTCCACCGGCATGGCCACCGAATTCGGCAAGATCGCCACCATGCTGCAGACGGTCGAGACCGGCAAGACGCCCCTGCAGGAAAACCTCGACCGGGTGGGAGGGATCCTGGCCAAGGCCGCCTTCGTGGTGGTGGCGCTCATCGTGGCCCTGGGCCTGTTCAGAGGCCAGCCCTTCATCGACATGCTCATCTTCGGCATCGCCCTTGCCGTGGCCGTGGTGCCCGAGGCGCTTCCCGCCGTGGTCACCATCTCGCTGGCCATCGGCGTGCAGCGCATGGTCAAGCGCCACGCCCTCATGCGCCGCCTGCCCGCGGTGGAGACCCTCGGGAGCACGTCCATCATCTGCTCGGACAAAACAGGCACCCTCACCAAGGACGAGATGACGGTGCGGAAGATCTTCACCTCGGACGGCATGTGGGAGGTCTCCGGGGCCGGCTACGAGCCCTCCGGCGCCTTTTCCTCGAAGGGATCGGCCGGGCCGTCCGCGCCGGTCCTGACGATGCTCACCGCCGGGGTCCTGGCGTCCGACGCCGACATCGTCTTCAGCGAGGCCGAGGGACGCTGGCAGGTCAAGGGCGACCCCACCGAGGGGGCCCTGGTGACGGCGGCCGCAAAGGCCGGCATCAGCAAGGCAGAGCTCGTGGCCTCGTTCCCCCGGGTGGACGAAATCCCGTTCACCTCGGAGACCAAGCGCATGACCACCCTGTGCTCCGGGCCGGAAGGGGTGACGGCCTTCTCCAAGGGGGCGCCGGAGGTCATCCTCGGATCGTGCACCAAAATCTCCACCCCCGAGGGAGAGGCCCCTCTCGACGCACCCACCAGGGAACGGATCATCGACGCGGCCCGCACCATGGCGGAGGAGGCGCTCCGGGTGCTCGCCCTGGCCCATAAGCCGGGCACGGTACTCGCCGATGCGGAGCAGGGGATGACCTTCCTGGGTCTGGCCGGCATGATCGACCCCCCGCGGCCCGAGGCGAAGCCTGCCATCGAGACGTGCGAGCGGGCCGGCATCAAGCCGGTGATGATCACGGGCGACCACCCGGTCACCGCCTGCGCCGTGGCCCGGGACCTCGGTCTGCTCAAGGAGGGGCGCGTCGTCACGGGCGCCGAGCTGGAAGCGATGGACGACGCGGAGTTCGAGCGGGAGGTGGAGAACATCGAGGTCTACGCGCGGGTCGCACCGGCGCACAAGCTGCGGGTGGTCACCGCGCTCCAGGCGAAGGGGCACGTGGTGGCCATGACGGGCGACGGGGTGAACGACGCCCCTGCCCTGAAAAAGGCGGACATCGGCATCGCCATGGGCATCACCGGCACGGACGTGACCAAGGAGGCGGCGGCCATGATGCTCACGGACGACAACTTCGCGTCCATCGTGGCAGCGGTCGAGGAAGGCCGGGGCATCTTCGAGAACATCAAGAAATACCTGATGTACCTCCTCTCCTCCAACATCGGCGAGATCGGCCTCATGGCCGGGGCATCGCTCCTGGGGTTCCCCCTGCCGCTCACCGCCGTGCAGATCCTGTACGTCAACCTCGCCACGGACGGGCTGCCTGCCCTGGCCCTGGCGGTGGACCCGCCCGAGCGGGACATCATGCAGCGCCCGCCCCGGAACCCGCGGGAAGGCATCTTCTCCCGGCCGGTCATTGGCCTCATGGCCGTAGGAGGGGCCTGGTCAACGCTCGTCAACCTGGTCCTCTTCGCCTGGATGCTGAGCTCGGGCAGAAGCATCAAGGAGGCGATGACCATGACCTTTGTCTCCCTGGTGCTCATCCAGTTCTTCAAGGCCTACAATTTCCGCTCGGACCGCCGTTCGGTGTTCGACCGCCCCTTTGCCAACAGGTGGCTGAACCTGGCCATCATCTGGGAGGTGCTCCTGCTCATTATCATCGTGTACGTGCCGGTCCTGCAGGCGCCTTTCGGCTCCTTCAGCCTCCCTGCGGTGGACTGGGTCATCGTGATCGCCATGGCGGCGACGGTGGTGCCGGTGCTGGAGGTCACGAAGAAGCTGGTGAACCGTTCCCGCGCCCGGGCGTAAGCCGCGCCCGGCGCGGTCCTGCACGATGGGTTATGGTGGTTCTGCCCTACTTAGGGCCTCCGCACCATTCCCTGGATGACCATTCACCATGTCCAAGCTTTCCACGTCAGGGCACGGTGACTGTTTTTATCTCATCAATTCAATCTATTACACGCATCGTTCCAGTCCCGTCAGATTGGCATGGTACTGGCAAAAGCAGATACAGAAGTGATCGAGAACCGTTTATGCGGGAGGAAATCATGGAAGCTGCGAAAAAGCCGGCCGAATGCTCATGCGGGGCCATCTCCGACGTGGTGTGCGACGGATGCGGCAAGACCATATGCAGCATGTGCTCTACCCGGCAGATCTGCTCTTTCGACCCACGCCACATCCTGGTGAAGCACTACTGCCAGGCATGCGCACATGACGTGCGGAAAAACGTGTGGGGAGAGCTGTACTGGAAAGGGCTGATCTCTCTGTTAACGTAGCGTAAAGCAAGGTTCAGGACAACACGAAGCAAGAGTTCCTGTAAGGAAACATTCAGCAACAAGGTGCATTTTCTGCTCATCCCGGGGGGATACCATCGGGGTATCCCCCCCGGGAACTCCCAGTGGGCAAGCCCACCACGTACTTATCTCATGAACAAAAATTTATTGCAAGATCCTGTGTTTGCCGATACATACCTTTGTTATGGAAGATACGTTCAGACTTGAAGACATCACCTTTCCTCTCCTGATGAAGGATGCCTGCGACAAGAGCTTCACCGGCATCATCTTCGTGTCTTCCGGAGAGCGGAGAAAAGGGCTCATCTTCAAAGACGGCGTGCTCTGCTCCATCCAGTCCAACAGGACCGACGAGCTGCTCGGGAGCATCCTCGTCACCATGGGGGCCATCACTGAGGACGAGAACGAGCAGTCCCTCAAGCGCTCCCGCCTGGAGCGCAGAAAACAGGGGGTCATCCTGCTCGAGATGGAGCTCGTGGACTCGAAGATGATCAACGAGGCCCTGAGGCACCAGCTCTACACGCGTTTTCTGGACATCTTCTCCTGGAAGACCGGGATGGTGCAGCGGGTATCGAAGGAACGGATCAACAAGACCCCTGACATGCCCAGGACCGAGTTCCAGCGCCTCATCCGCAAGGGCATCATGGAGAACACCCCCTTTACCACGGTGATCACGGCCCTGAGTCCCCATTCGGACACCTCGCCCAAAAAACTGACCGACACCTTCCCGCCGGACCTCGGGGTGAGGATCGACAACATCGACAGCTTCAAGGTCTCAGAGCTGCTCCTCCTCGGCCAGGACCCCCCCAAGGCGCTCCTGGCCCTGTACTGCACAGGGCTGGTCACCTTCGAGGAGAGCAAGCACAAAGCCCTCATCGAGACCCTGAAGGCGACGCTGCATCAGATGAAGAACCAGGACCCGTTCCAGATCCTGGGGGTGGATCAGCTCATCTCGGAGGGGGGCCTGAAACGGGCGTACATCAAGATTGTGAAGAACAACCACCCGGACACCTACTCCTACGCGGACGACCCGGAGGTGAGACGGCTCGCCAACGAGATATTCACGGAGATCCAGAAGGCCTACACCAACATCATGAAGATCCGCGAGGGCAAACCCCCCGAGGAGCCCAAGGGCATCGACGAGACTCTGCAGGCCGAAATCCTCTTCAGCCAGGGCACCATCGCCCTGAAGGGAAAGGACTACAGCAAGGCGCTGGACAACTTCCGCGCCGCCGTCAAGATGAGGCCCGACGAGAGGATCTTCCTCGAGGCCCTTATCAGGACCATGTACCTGCGGTACCAGAACACGGGCAAGGGCAACAGCTTCGAGATCAAGGCCGCCATCCGGGAGGGGACCCAGAAGTTCCCCGAATCGGACTCCCTGTACGTGGTCCTCGGGTGGCTCCTCAAGAAGGAAGGCTCGAGCAAGGCCCCGGATGCCTTCCGAAAGGCGCTCCAGATCAACAAGAACAACGCGGATGCGCAAAGGGAGCTGAGGCTGTACACGATGAGGTCGAACAAGTAGTCCTGCCGAACGATACGCGGCGGTTCGGTGCCCGCACCTGTATTGATATCCCCTTATCCATGATTATACTGTTATATAGAACAGGTTCCGGTCCACGCTTCGTTTGAATCTTCGCCGCGTGCGTTGAGAGTGCCGGGGAGGCCCCACCTGGGAAAGGGTGCTGGCCCTCTGATATCATGGCATATGTCCTCGTATCACGATAAGTCTCCCGTCTGGGAAAAGCAGTTCAAGCCCAACATCTCCCGATATTCCACCATGGTTCCACCACCCCGAGCCTGATCGAGAACACCAGGCTGCCGGGTGAAAGCGGGCAGCCGTAACCGAGCACGGCTTCACGGAACGGAGAAGCGATGAAATGCCCGAAATGCCAGTTTGACAACCCCGAGATGTTCAAGTTCTGCGGCCAATGCGGCTCTCCCGTGGAGAGGGCATGCGCGGTCTGCAGCCAGGTGAACCCGCCGTCGTTCAGATTCTGCGGGAGCTGCGGGTCCAGTCTCACCGACGACACCCTCCCTGCTCCCGCCCAGCCCCCTCCTGACCTGAAGGAACCTCTCATCGAGCACGGGCGCAGGTATGTGACGGTCCTGTTCGGTGACCTCTCGGGATACACGGCGATGAGCGAGTCCCTCGACCCGGAGGAGGTCAAGGAGATCATGGGGAGGATCTACGGGGAGATCGTGCAGGTGGTGGTCAAGTATGAAGGGCATATCGACAAATTCATCGGGGACGCGGCCATGGTCCTGTTCGGCGTCCCCAAGGCCCACGAGGACGACCCTGTCAGGGCGATCCGGGCGGCCCACGAGATTCACGAGGTGGTGAAGAGCCTCAACCCTTCCCTGGGCAAGAGGATCAGGAAGCCTCTCGCCATGCACACGGGGATCAACACCGGGGTGGTGGTGACCGGAGAGATCAATCTGGAGAAAGGCATCCACGGGGTACTGGGAGACACCATCAACGTCGCCTCCCGACTGTGCAGCCTGGCGCAGATGGATGATATCGTGGTGGGGCACGAGACATACCTCCAGGCCGAGGGCCACTTCGACTTCGAGAAGCTGGATCCGGCCAGGGTGAGGGGCAAGGCGGACGCCCTGCAGGTGTACAGGTTCCTGTGCCCCAAGGATGCCCCCTCCAAGACCCACCGCCTCTCGGGACTCAGGTCGGAGCTCATCGGCCGCAGGGTCGAGATGGCGCTGCTCAGGGAGGTTGTCGAGAACCTCTCGCAGGGAAGGACCACCATCTTCTCCATCGTGGGGGACGCAGGGACCGGGAAGAACCGCCTCGTCGAGGAATTCAGGGATACCCTGGACCTCGACAGAACCCAGTGGCGGGAAGGTCATGCCTACGCGTATTCCCAGAACATCCCCTACTTCCCCATCATCGACCTCCTGAGCCGCACCTGGCGCATCAGGGAGGGAGACCATCCGGACGAGGTGAGGAGGAAGGTGGAGAACGGGGCGGGAGCGCTCCTGGGGGAGAGGAGGGACCTGATCCCCTACCTGGGAAACCTGTACGCGCTGCCCTACCGGGAGCTCGAGCAGGTGACGCCCGAGACCTGGAAGGCGAGGCTCCATGAGGCCATACAACTGATCCTCTCCACCCTCTGCAGGAGGGCGCCCACCATCATCTGCATAGAGGACCTCCACTGGGCCGACTCGTCGACGGTGGAGCTCATCCAGAAGATCTCAACCGAGCCCAGGTACCCCGCCCTCTTCCTCTGCACCTACCGTCCCTCGTTCACCCTGTTCACCAGCCAGCAGGAAAGCGCCCTGAAGTGGTACCAGGAGGTGCGGATCAGAGACCTCTCCGCATCGGAGTCCCAGGACATGGTGGAGTCCCTGCTGAAGACCAGGGATGCTCCCGGAGAGCTGAAGAAGTTCGTGCAGAGCAAGGCCGAGGGCAACCCCTTCTACCTGGAAGAGGTCATCAACTCCCTGATCGAGACCGACGTCCTCATACGCGACGGCGGCTCATGGAGGCTTTCACGGCCGCTGACCGAGAAGGACATCCCTTCCACGGTGCAGGGGGTGATCACCGCGAGGCTGGACAGGCTGGAGCGGGACACGAAGCGGGTGCTCCAGGAGGCGTCGGTGATCGGGAGGGTGTTCCTGTACGAGATCCTGGCGAGGATCAGCGGGTTCAGAGAGTTCATCGACACCAGCCTCGTGAACCTGGAGAGGCTCGATCTGATCAAGACCCGGTCGTTCCAACCCGAGACAGAGTACATCTTCAAGCATGCGCTGACCCAGGAGGTGGTCTACCAGGGGCTCCTGCTCAAGGAGCGCCGGTGCATCCACGAGAAGATCGGCTCGGTCATGGAGGAGATGTTCCGTGACCGGCTGCCCGAGTTCTACGAGACCCTGGCGTACCACTACTCGCTGAGCGGGAGCCCCCGGAAGGCCTGCGAGTACCTGAGACTCGCAGGCGACAAGGCCGTCAAGAGCTACGCCAGCTCGGAGGCGATACGGTTCTACCGGGAGGCCGTCAGGATCCTGGAGGAGCTTCCGGAAACCGTGGAGACGAAAAAGGAAAGGCTCGCCATCTCCCTTCTCCTCATGGTCCCGATGATGTTCCAGGGCTATCCCGACGGCAGCCTCGAGATCCTTCAGGAAGCGGAGAGGCTCGCGGCCGAGTTCGGCAGCGAGGACAGCCTCGCGACCGTCTACAGCATGATGGTCCACTTTCACAGCTGCAAGGGGGACATGCAAAAAGCGATGGAATATTCCGAGAAGAGTCTCGATGTGGCCGAGAGGATCGGGTCCATCGACCTGATGGCCCAGATCGCGCGTGACGTGGTCCCCATGCACTATTACCTGGGCAACCTCACAAAGGTGGTCGACATCAGCCGCAGGACCCTCCCGCTCATCGAGGAGCATCACCGGGAGCAGGACCTCTGTGCGGGCGGGGTCAGCGTGCATACCATGCTCAGCGGGCATTGCGGGGTAAGCCTGGGGTGCATGGGCCGGTTCGCCGAAGGCAGGACGATCCTGGACAAGGGGCTCAGAAACGCCCGCGGGATGAGCAACAGGTTTGCCATCGGCCTGCTGGGATACTTTTTATTCTTTCCTGTCGTTCTGCGAAGGGGACGGGGAACGGACCGTTCACTGGGCTCGGGAGGCCATCCGGTGCTTTGAAGACACCGGGGCCGATTACATCGTGGGGCTTGCCTGGGCATCCCTGGGCGCGGGGCACTGTCTCCTCGGCGAGCACGAAGAAGCGAGGGCGCATGGGGAAAACGGCATCAGGATGCTTGAGAAGGCAGGGATCCCCCCGTTCACGGCTCTGAGGAGCCAGGGGCGGAATGACGGGTGGGCGATCTCGATGAGGGCGAGGGCCCGCTCACGGATGGACTTGCCGAAGAGGTACGCCGTCCCGTACTCGGTGACGACGTAGTGGATCTCGGAACGGGAGATGGTGGCCCCCTCCCCTTCGTGCAGCAGGGGGCGTATGCGGGACATGCCGCCGTCCTCCGTGGTGGAGGAGAGGCAGATGATGGGCTTCCCTCCCGGCGAGCCGGCGGCCCCCTTGAGGAACTCGGGCTGGGTCGACACGCCGCTGTAGAACTCCCCTTCGAACTGGTCCGCGCAGACCTGGCCGGTAAGGTCGATGGCAAAGGCCTGGGTCACGGACGCGAGCTTGGTGTTCCTGGCCATGACGGAGGGGTCGCACACGTACTCGATGGGATGGAAGGAGAACATGGGATTCCGGTCGATCATGTCGTAGAGGCGGCGGGTACCGAGGCAGTAGCTGGCCACCACCTGGCCCCGGTGGATCGACTTCGCGTTTCCGGTGATCACCCCGTTCCCGAGAGGCTCACCGCATCAGGGGAATGACGGGATCCATGCTTCTTGGGAAACGGAGTTGCGGACACTTGCGGGTTTGCCGTCCGGCAACGGGAATACCTGGATCGATATGCTCTTGAAAGACGCACTCAGGGAATGGGCGCGCCGCCTTCCGACGCAGTACTAGCTTCCGTCTTCTTCCGCCCTGGCTTTCTCTTCCCCGCTCCGCTCGAGCAACTCCCGGATCCTCGGCGGCAGGTACACGAAATCCACGTTCATCTGCGCGATGGCCTCGAGGATGAGGCGGTTGCGCTCGGGGATGGTGGCATGGGCGTCGTAGACCACCATGAGCTTCTCCCTGACCCTGCAGACCCCGCCCTTGCGGTTGATCCGGTCCTCGATGACCTCGATGCCCGCGTTCACGGCGGTCTCGTAGAGGAGCTCGAAGAGTTCCTTTGCGGCCTCGGCCTTCTTCGCAGCGCTCATAGTCTCCCGAAATCGTCCTCGATGCGGACGATGTCGTCCTCCCCGAAGTAGTCCCCCTGCTGGACCTCGATGAAGACCAGGTCGAGCTCGCCCACGTTCTCCACCCGGTGGGCCTCGCCGTGGGGGATGTCGATTGCCTGCGTGGCGGTGAGTCTGAGCATGTCGTGCCCCACCGTGACGAGGGCGTCGCCGGACACGATGATCCAGTGCTCCCTCCTCCTGCCGTGGTACTGAAGGCTCAGGCGCTTTCCCGGCAGCACGGTGATGCGCTTGACCTTGTGGTCGTGGCAGTCGTCCGAGAGCACTTCATAGCTTCCCCAGGGCCGGTGCTCCTTTCGCTTGCCCAGGGCGAGGAGACGCGAATAGGCGTCCAGGTAGAAGCTCACCCGGTCCCCGGTACAGATGCTCACCCCGGGGACGGCCTTCAGGCCGGCGGGCGGGACGTGACCCTGCTCGGATACGAAGAAGCTGTCCGCCCGTGACGCCTTGAAGATCGCCACGTCCTCTTCGGTGTGGAGCCCGGTCAGGGAGGTGAGCATGGGCTTACCGCAGAGGTTGGCGCAGAGCAGCCCAAGAGACCCGGCCAGGTTGTGGATGAGGTCGCGGTCCGAGGCTGTCTCCAGGAGCGCACCGGCCCGCGCCGGCAGCAGCACGGGCGCCTCCGGCGAATGGGTGACGTGCACCGCCACGTCCACGCCGGCGGACTTAAGGCCCTCGATGAGCCCGTCATGGTCCTGCCCCTCCGGGACGAGAATCCCTACCTTCATGCCCTCTTCTCCTCACATTCTAGAATATCCTCTCGGACTTGGTGCAGGCAAGAAAAAAAGAGGAGACAGAAACCTGTCTCCTCTCAGATGTTACGTTCAGGGGGTTGAATTGCAAAAGGGGCTAGCCTGCCGCCTCCTGATCTCCCTCGCTGGACTTCAGGTCGATGCCTGCCGCCTTTGCCACCAGCTGTGCGATGTCGAAGGCCTGGAGCTTCTCGGAAAGCTCGAGCTCCTTGATGCCGTCGGAGAGCATGGTGTAGCAGAAGGGGCACGCCGTGCATACGGTCTTTGCGCCGGCAGCTTCGACTTCCTTGGTGCGCTTCTGGTTGATCCTCGAGCCGAGGTGCTCCTCCATCCACATCCTGCCGCCGCCTGCACCGCAGCAGAAGCTCTTGGCGTGGTGGCTGGACATCTCCACCAGGTTGCCGGAGCCCAGAGCCTTGATGATGTTCCTGGGCTGGTCATAGACCTTGTTGTACCGGCCGAGGTAGCAGGAGTCGTGGTAGGTGATGGTGCCCAGATCCGGGATGCGATCCTTGAGCTTGATCTTGCCCGACTTGATGAGCTGGTCTAAGATCTCGGTGTAGTGGTACACCTCGAAGTTGCCGCCGAGCTCTTTGTAGTCGTACTTCAGCGTGTTGTAGCCGTGCGGGCACATGGTGATGATGCTCTTCACGTTGTAGGCCTTGAAGGTCTCGATGTTCGCCATGGCGAGCGCCTGGTAGATGTACTCGTTGCCGATCTTCTTGGCCGAGTCGCCGCAGCAGCCTTCCTCGGTGCCGAGGATGGCGAAGTCCACGCCCGCCGCCTGGAGCAGCTTGGCGATGGAGAGGGCGACCTTCTTGTTCAGGTCGTCGAAGGCGCCTGCGCAGCCGACGTAGAACAGGTACTCGGCGCCGCCCTTCTCGGACATGATCGGGATGTTGTGGCCCTTGGCCCAGTCGGCCCTCACGTGGGCGCCGATGCTCCACGGGTTGGAGTTGTTCTCCATGCCCTTGAACACGTCGAGCACCTCGGCCGGGAAGTCGGACTCCATCATGACCATGTAGCGCCTGAGGTCGATGAGCTTCGGGAACTGGGTGATGTAGCACGGGCATGCCTCGACGCAGGCCATACAGGTCGTGCAGGCCCAGATGGTCTCCTTGTCGAGGATGTCGCCGATGAGCGCCGGCCCGGTGTACTCTTCGTCAGCGAGCACCCGGTAGTTGCCGTCCACGTCCATGGCGAACTTCGCCTTGGTTTCCATGTAGTTGCGGATGTTCTGGATCACGTCCCTGGGCTTCAGCGGCTTATCCGTGTTGAAGGCGGGGCAGACCTCGACGCAGCGGCCGCAGCGTACGCAGGCCTCGGAGTCGAACAGGTCTTTCCAGGAATACTCCTCGAGCTTGTGGATGCCGAAGGTCTCGGCGTTCTCGAACATCTCGGGGGGCATCACCCTGATGGGGGCCGGGTTGTCGCTCGTGTTCCTGAGGAAGATGTTCACGGGCGTCACGAAGATGTGCAGGAGCTTCGAGTACGCGATGTACACGATGAACAGCAGTGCGCCGAGCACGTGGGTCCACCACAGCATGAGGTGGAGGCTCCTGAGCCCGCTCTCGTTCATCCAGGCGAACGCGAAACCGAAAATGCGGCCCACCGGGGAGGTCCAGATGTAGGGATACATGGGGCTCGCCGGGTTCGCCTCGGTGGCCTGGATCCTCAAGCCCTCGACGATGAAGCCGGTCACGAGGATGGCGAGGATGAACCACAGGACGATCTTGTCCTCGTTCTTCTCATCGAGCCAGACGGGCTTGATGACGTATCTGCGGTACAGTGCCATGGCCACGCCGATGATGGCCAGGAAGCCGAACACGTCCGCGAACAGGGACAGGCCGAGGTAGAAGTTGCCCTGCAGGAACCACCAGTGCCAGATGGGCCAGATGAAGTCCGCCTGCAGAAAGACGACGGCGGTGGTGATGGTGAGCGCGATGAAGCCCCAGAGGATGAACGCGTGCATGGTGCCCTGGTAGGGCTCTCTCATGATCTTCTTCTGGAACAGCACGTCGACCAGTGCATGCCAGAACCGCTCAGCCGGGTTGTCGAGCCGGTCGATCTCCGAGCCCTGCGCCGACATTATGACCTTGAGGCGGGTGAAGAACCCGGCCTTCACGAGTCCGCGGAAGAGCATGGCGAATGCACCCAAAGCGATAAAGTAAAGGACAACCTGTGCTGTCGGGAACCCAGGCCCCAGGATGTTCCAAAAAACCTCTCTTGAAATTTCTGCGCCTGAACCGTGCATAGTACCCCCCTGAATCTTGTTTTCATCGGGGCGGGGGATCACCCCGCCCCGTATTTGACTCTTAGCCCTTTACCTTCTTGATCTCTTCGATCAGTGCGGGAACCACGTTGAAGAGGTCGTCAACAACGCCGTAGTCAGCCTTCTGGAAGATCGGGGCCTCAGCGTCCTTGTTGATGGCCACGATGACCTTGGAGGTGCCCATACCGGCGAGATGCTGGATGGCGCCGGAGATGCCGCAGGCGATGTACAGGTTGGGGCTGACCGTTTTGCCGGTCTGGCCGACCTGGTAGGAGTGCCCTCTCCAGCCTGCGTCAACAGCGGCCCTGGATGCACCGGTGGTGGCGGTGGGTCCGAACAGCTTCGCGAGGTCTTCGAGCATCTTGAAGTTCTCGGGGCCCTTCATGCCGCGGCCGCCGGATACGATGATCTCGGCCTCGGTCTGGTCGGGCTCGTTGGTCTGTGCGAGCTCAACGCTCTTCACGACCGCCTTGATCTTGGATGCGTCGAGGGCGACCGCAACCTTCTCCACGGCGCCGGCGCCTGCGACCTCTTTCACTGCGAAAGAGTTGGGGCGCACCGCGATGACCTGGGGATCCGCCACCGCCTCGACCATGGCATATGCCTTGCCGGCATACATCGGCCTCTTGGCAACGACCTTGTCGCCGTTCTTCTGGAGGTCGACGCAGTCGGAGATGGCGCCAACGCCGAGCCTGGCCGCCACCGCGGGCACGAAGTCCTTGCCCTGTGCGGTTGCGCTGGCGAGGATGACGGAGGGGTTCACGGTCTTCGCGACCTGCGCGAACGCCTGAACGTATGCCTCGGTCACATAGTTCTCGAACTCGGGACCGTCAACGACATAGATCTTGTCTGCACCGAACTTTGCAAGCTGGGGTGCGAGCGCTTCGGCGCCCTTGCCGATGATGCACGCCGCGACTTCGCCACCGAATTCCTTGGCCTTGCTTGCTACCTCAAAAGAGCCTTTCTTGATCTCGCCCTTCTGGACTTCTGCGTAAATGAGTGTTCCTGGCATCTTACATTCCCTCCCTCTTAGACTATCTTCACATCTTCGTGGAGAATTCTGGCAAGTTCCTTCGCCTTTGCAGCGGCGTCGTCGCCTGCGACCTTCTGGCCTGCCTGACGGGCCGGCGGCAAGCTCATCTCTTTGATCACGGTCTTCGGGCCTTCGGTTACGCCGAGGTCTGCAGCCGTCTTCACGTCAACGGGCTTCTTCTTCGCCTTCATGATGCCGGGCAGGGAAGCATACCGGGGCTCGTTGAGACCCTTCTGCGCGGAGAACACTGCCGGGAGGGGGACTTCTACCACTGCCACGCCGCCCTCGACCTCTCTGGTCACGGTGGCCTTGCTCTTGTCAGCGGCAACGTCGAACTTGATGACCATGGTGATCGCCGGGATGCCGAGCATCTCTGCGAGCATCGCCGGGACCTGGGCGCTGTCGTCGTCGATGGCCTGCTTGCCGAGGAAGATGGCGTCGTACGGCTTGCCGGAAGCCTTGATCGCTGCTGCGATCGCTGCTGCGGCCGCGTACGGATCTGCCTTCTCGGCATAGGCTGCGTCTGAGACGTGCACCGCGGTGTCTGCACCCATGGCGAGAGCCGTGCGGATCGCCTCGACAGCCCTGTCAGGCCCCAGGGATACCACCGTCACCTCGCCGGCCTTCATCTCTTCCTTCTTGCGCAGGGCTTCTTCGACTGCAAACTCGTCGTAGGGGTTCATGACCCACTTGATACCGTCCTGAACAATACCGGCTCCCTGAATCTTGATGAGAGTTTCAGTGTCAGGTACCTGCTTAATGCAAACTACTGTATTCACATTATCCTCCTTCCTACATACTTTATATTAGCCTTGAGGCCTGTTTCCTTGTACAGCCTGAATCCCAAAGCACCTCCGACTCACTTGTCCCTGAAATCGGGGGTGCGTTTGCCGAGGAAGGCGCTCAGGCCCTCCTTGGCGTCGTGAGAGATGGCGACGCGCGAGAAGTTGTCCGACTCGATCGTGAGGCCGTCTTCGAACGAGGACTCGAGCCCGTCGGAGATGGACTCCATGGCCGCTCCCACGGCCACCCTGCTCTTCGAGGCGATGGTCCTGGCCATGGCGAGGGCCTCCTCGAGGAGCCTGTCGTGGGGCACGACCCTGTTGACGAGCCCTGCCTCGTACGCTTCGCGTGCGCCGTACTGGTTGCCGGTGAGAATCATCTCCATGGCCTTTGCCTTGCCCACGATCCTGGGGAGCCTCTGCGTGCCGGCGAACCCGGGGATGAGCCCGAGGTTGATCTCCGGCTGACCCAGCCTGGCCTTCTCCGACATGATCCTGATGTGGCACGCCATGGCGAGCTCGAGGCCGCCGCCCAGGCAGAACCCGTTGATGGCGGCGATGAAGGGCTTGTCCGCGTCCTCGATGGAGCCGGTCATGAGGTAGCCGCGCTCGGAGAGCTCGAGGCCGTCGTTGACGGTCTTGAAGTACTTCATCTCTTCGATGTCGGCCCCTGCCACGAACGCCCTGCCCTTGCCGGTGAGGACCACCACCCTGACCTTCGGGTCCGCCACCGCCTCCAGCACGGCACGCGTGATGTCGCCCTTGGTCTTCCTCCCGAGGGTGTTCATGGGCGGGTTGTCCACGAGCATGAGGGCCACGCCGTTCTCGTCCACCTCATAGGTGCAGTTGTTGAAGGCGCTCTGGCCCCTGATGAGGTCGCCCATGAGCTCGGGCGGGGTGAACCGCTCGGGGCCGTACTCGCTCGCCAGCGACAGCAGAAGGTCGCTCACGATGTCCCAGGTGAGCTTGTCCTCGCCGTAGTGCAGCGGGCCCCAGGAGACCTTCGTGGGGTAGTTCGTGCCGTAGACCATGCCCGTGTCGATGTCGTTGCCTTCCGCGATGCCGTCGGAGAGCGTCCACAGGCCTTCACGGATCATGACGCCGATGAGCCGCTCCACGGAGAAGGGGAGCCCGTTCGGGGGGTTCTCCTTCCACCACTCCTTCAGCCAGTCTTCCACGGTCCCGCTGGGCTTCTTCTCGCCCGAGGAGTAGTCGTAGAAGCCTTTCTTCGTCTTCTGGCCGAGCTCCTTCCTTTCCGCGAGGTGTTTCAGGAGCTCTGGGATGGGCGTGCGCGCGCCGAAGGCCTGCTCCAGCGTCTCGGATGCATGCAGGCCCACGTCGAGGCCGACGAGGTCCCACAGGGCGAAGGGGCCCATGGGCATGCCGAAGGAGGTCATGGCCTCGTCGATCTCCTCGATGGTGCCCTCGCCTTCCATGAGCGAGAGCACGGCCTCGTTCAGGTAGGGGATGAGGAGCCGGTTCACCACGAACCCGGCGCCGTTTTTCACCTTGATGGGCACCTTGCCGATGCGCTCGGAGAACTGCATCATGGCGGCTGTGGTGCTCTTCGAGGTGAACTCGTCGTAGATGACCTCCACGAGCTTCATGACGTGGGCGGGGTTGAAGAAGTGCAGCCCGCAGAACCGGGAGCGGTCTTTGAGCTTCCCGGAGATCTCGGTGAGCGAGAGCGTGGAGGTGTTGGTGGCCAGGATGGTCCGCTCGGGGCAGATGCCCTCGAGCTCGGCGAACACGTCCTGCTTGAGCTTCATGATCTCGGGCACCGCCTCGATGACCAGGTCGACCTGGCTCATGTAGTCCCGGTCGTACTCCACGCCGCCCTTGAGAAGGGCCTGGATCTCGTCGACCTTCTTCTCCTCGAGCTTGCCCTTCTTCACCTGCTTCATGAAGAGGTCGCGCGAATGGTTTATGGCGAAATCGATGAACTTCCGGTCTATGTCTTTGATAAATACTTCGATACCGACGCTCGAGAGGAGATGCGCAATGCTCCCTCCCATCGTGCCTCCGCCGATGACAGCGGCCTTTTTTACTTCCATGGGATCATCCTCCTATCTCCTTGTTACCGTTAACAAGCCCAGTGAGAAAGGAGTTGCCGACCATAGTTGCGATTTCATGCACATCGAATCGCTTCCTGCGCGCCGTGACGAGGTACGTGGAAAGCTCATCCAGGGATCCGAAGATGACACGGGCGCAGATCTCGGGTTTGAGATCCGCCTTGAAGACACCCTGCTCCTGACCCTGGGCTACGATGTCAGCAATGATGTTCAGATACGCAAGGAAATGTTTGTTTTTGTATTCCCTCATGAATTTGTTCGACTGCCTGAGCTCGACCTGGATCACCTCGGCCAGAGCCCTGTCCGATTCAACTATAGTCAGATGATTGTCGCAAAAAGCAATTATCTTCTCTCGAGGATCGCTGATGTTCTCGAGTTTCGACTTCACCGTCATGATGATTCTGTTGAGTTCTTCTTCGAAGAGCGAAATGAGAATATCATCTTTGTTCTTGAAGTAAAGATAAATCGTCCCATCCGCCACGTGAGCCTCTCTCGCAATCTCGGAGACCTTGGAGTTATAGAAACCTTCCATCGCAAAGACGTGCTTTGCTGCATTCAATATCATTCTGTACTTTTCTTCGCCTCTCATTTGGTCCCTTCCTTACGATAAAAAACCAACATGATAACGTTTGTGAATGATGATGGAGCGGGGGGTTCCGCTCCGCAGCGGAACCCCCGTTGATTCAAGCAATGTTAGCCCAGTTTCTTCCTGTTTGCCACGAGGTCGTCCACAACGGCCGGATCTGCCAGCGTGGAGGTGTCGCCGAAATCGGAGAAGTCGCTGGCGGCGACCTTCTTCAGCACGCGGCGCATGATCTTGCCGGAGCGGGTCTTCGGCAGCGCGTCCGCCCACTGGATGTGGTCGGGCGTTGCGATGGGTCCGATCTCCTTGCGCACGTGGGCGATGAGTGCCTTCTTGAGCTCTTCGGTCTTCTCGACGCCGGTGTTCAGCGTGACGTATGCGAAGATGCCCTGGCCCTTGATGTCGTGCGGGAAGCCCACAACCGCGGCTTCTGCAACGTTCGGATGGGATACCAGAGCGCTCTCGACCTCTGCGGTGCCCATGCGGTGGCCGGACACGTTGATGACGTCGTCCACGCGGCCCGTGATCTTGTAGTAGCCGAGCTCGTCCCTCTCCGCACCGTCACCGGTCACATAGTAGCCCGGGAACTGAACGAAGTAGGTTTCCTCGAACCGCTTGGGATCGCCCCATACGCCCCTCATCTGACCGGGCCACGGCCTCTTGATGACGAGGTTGCCGCGGGCCACGCCCTCGAGCTCCTTGCCGTCGTCGTCGAGCAGTGCGGGCTCGACGCCGAAGAACGGGACGGTCGCCTTGGCGGGCTTGATGTCGATGGCGCCGGGCAGCGGGGTGATGAGGATGCCGCCGGTCTCGGTCTGCCACCAGGTGTCGACGATGGTGCACTCGCCGCGGCCGATCATGTCATAGTACCATCTCCAGGCCTCGGGGTTGAGCGGCTCGCCCACGGAGCCGAGGATCCGGATGGAGCTGAGGTCGTGCTTCTTGACCCAGTCGTCGCCCTCTTTGGCGATGGCGCGGATGGCGGTGGGAGCGGTGTAGAAGATGTTGACCTTGTGCTTCTCACAGACATCCCAGAACCTGTCGTAGGCGGGATAGGAGGGCACGCCCTCGAACATGATGGAGGTGGCGCCGTTTGCGAGCGGGCCGTACACGATGTAGGAGTGACCGGTGACCCAGCCGATGTCGGCGGTGCACCAGTAGGTGTCTTCCTCATGATAGTCGAAGACGTACTGATGGGTCAGCGATGCATAGAGGAGGTAGCCGCCGGTGGTGTGCATGACGCCCTTGGGCTTTCCGGTGGAGCCGGAGGTGTAGAGGATGAAGAGCGGATCTTCGGCGTTCATCTTCTCGGGCTCGCAGTAGTAGGCGGCCTTTGCCATCTCTTCCTCGTACCAGACGTCCCTGCCCTCTTTCATGGTGACCGGGGTGCCGGTCCTCTTCACGACGAACATCTTCTCGATGGTGGGGCACATCTCGGCTGCCTTGTCGGCGTTTTCCTTCTGGGGGACAGCCTTGTTGCCGCGGTAGGTGCCGTCGCAGGTGATGAGGATCTTCGCCTGGGAGTCATCGATGCGGTCCTTCAGTGCGTCGGAGGAGAAGCCGCCGAACACGATGCAGTGGATGGCGCCGATGCGGGTGCAGGCCAGCATGGTGATGGCCAGCTCGGTGATCATCGGCAGGAAGATGCATACACGGTCGCCCTTCTTCACGCCGTACTTCTTGAGCACGTTGGCGAACTTGTTGACCTCGCGGTACATGTCGCCGTAGGTGAAGGTTCTGTTGTCGGACGGATCATTGCCCTCGAAGATGATCGCGGCCTTGTTCTTGCGGGCGGCAAGGTGACGGTCGAGGCAGTTGTAGCTGACGTTCAGCTCACCGTCTTCAAACCACTTCACGTAGACGGGAGCCTTGTACGAGTAGTCCATAATCTTGGTCGGTTTCTTGAACCAGTCGAGCCTCTCGGCCTGCTTGGCCCAGAAAGCTTCGGGATTATCAATGGACTCCTTCCACATCTTCTCATACTCTTCCTTGCTCTTGATGTAAGCCTTCTCCCTTACTTTGGGGGGAACCGGGAAAATCTGTTCACCAAAATCCTTTGTCTCATCAGCCATGTAGTGCCTCCTAAAGAATATAATTTGCTACGTATCAGGTCTATATATCTAAAGACACAAGAGAGGTCAAGGAAAAATGAATGATCATTCATAACTGCATCTCGCAGTCCGGTTCGTTTTCCTTGTGAAGGCGCCCGAATGTGCTATAATGCCGCCCATCACATGCTTCCAGGAGAGTCTAGATGAATAAGCGTCTTCTTTACAAAGCCTTACTCTTCTTTTTCCTCATGGTGTCCCCGGCCTTCGGCCTCGACGTGTCCGTGGACATCAAGGGCCCCCAGGACCTGGTGTCGCTCAAGGACGGGATCGCCAGGACGGTCACTGCCCGGTGCCTGGCCAGGAACGTGACCGCCGAGGCCAATGCGGCGCTGAGCGTGTCCATCTTCCAGATGGGCAGCACCATCTCCTTCGACGCGATCCTCTCTTCGACGCCGCCGAAGGCGTTCCACCGGGACCTGAAAAGCGCCGACGAGCTCTCGGGGACCATCGACGCCATGATCGACGCGGTCTTCGACCCGGCGTCTCCGGCACCCGCGCAGACAAAGCCCTCGGCCACGGCCGCCACCGGCCAGGCAAAAACCGAGGCCAAGCTCACCTTTGCGGCAACGTCCGTGGCCAGCCTCGGGGACAGCCTGTTCGTGAGCAGCAGCGACACTGTCTACCTGGTCGAGGGCGGGAAGTCCTCATCATGGTGGAAGGCGCCGAGGGGCGCCGAGATATGCCGGCTGTACCCCTACCGGGGCACCATCCTGGCCGTGGCCAGCCTCACCAACAACCTGTACACCTACCAGATCCGGGACGGCAAAACGGTGAAGCAGTGGGACCGCTGCGTGGTACCTTCCAAAGACGGCCTCATCTCGGCGCGCCTGTTCACCGACAAGGACCTCTCGACCGAAGACAACCTCTGGGGCAGGCCCGAAGCCGTCGAAGGCTCGCCTCTGCTCTTCCCGGAGGGCACGGACATCCTCTCGACCCTGTCGGCCGACGTGCTGCCCGAAGGCGGGGAAGAGACCGTGAGCTTCGACAAATTCAACCGCGTCGTGATCTCCAGGGGCAAGGAGGTCCTCTGGGCCTCTGACAGCAAGTTCAGCACCCTGCCCTCCTACGTGGTCACCAGCGGCCCGACGGCATCCACCGGCGGCATCGCGAAGAAATCCCAGACAGAAGGAGACATCCGGTATTATTTCATGCCGCGGGTTCTCGTCAACGGCGGGGAGATCGTCACCTTCGCCAATCAGGAAGGCGTATCGGGGCTCTTCGGGAGGGTAAAGATCTACAATGCCACGCGCATCGTGGCGTTCAAACCCGAGGACACCGGGTTTGCCGAGGTGGACCTGGAGCAGGTGAAAAACAACTACTGCGCGGACATCGCCCTCGACAAGGGAGACGTCCTCGCACTGATCGTGAAGAAATCAACAAGCTATATACAGCGGATCAGCCTTCAGTAAATCCTAGAACTGGAAGGGGCCCTTCTTCTTTTTCCCGGCCTCTTCCTGTTTCTTCGACTGCCTCTCGAGCTCTTCGATGAGCTCGTTGTCTTTTACCGTAAGGTCTCTGCTGAAGTCGGGGCAATGAATGCCTGCGCCCTTGTTGAACTTCTTCTTGCAGTCAGCTCTCCACGCACAGATTGGGCATAACGATCTATCCATACTCATACGCCTCTCATAAAGTGCTTTCGCAATCCTGTCAATGAGAAACAGGGGGTAATCGAAAGAATTTACCCCGGTTTTCCCGAAGGCCCGGACGGCCGGCCCGGGGAAAATACGTTGGTTCTACATAAGATACGGGCTCAAGGCCTCGAGGTACCTGAGCGTCACGCCCCTGTGCTCCTCCAGCATGCAGCGGGCCTTCCGGGCAAGGTCCCGGTACTCTCCGCCCCGGGTGAGGATGCCGACGACTGCGTCCCCCAGCTCGGCCGGGCTGTTCACCCGGATGGTGAAGCCGTCCACCACCTCCAGCGCCCAGGTGAAGTTGTCCATGTGGGGGCCGTGGATGGTGGGCACGCCCCAGGCGATGGGCTCGAGGATGTTCTGGCCGCCCGTGTCCACGAGCGACCCGCCCACGAAGGCGGCGTCCGAGGCGCCGTACAGGCTGAAGAGCTCGCCCATGGTATCGACGATGACCAGGTCGACGCCCTGCTCCATCCTGCTCCTGAGGCACCACTGAAAGCCCCGCTGCCTCGCCAGCTCGGCACAGGTCCCCACCTGGCCCGGATGCCTGGGCGCCAGGATCGTAAACAGCCCGGGTACCCTGCCTGCCGCCCGATCGAGCGCCTCGAAGACGTGCGTCTCCTCGCCTTCCCGTATGCTTCCCGCGATGAACACGGGCCTGTCCTGCACGCCGAGGGACTCCCTCAGCCCGCCCCTCCGGGACAGGTCCACCTCGGAGATGCTGTCCAGCTTCAGGTTACCGAACGTCGTCACCCTGCGGGCACCGAGCCGGGAAAACCTCTCGGCGTCCTGCCCGGCCATGGCCAGGACGTGCACGCCGGACAGGATGGCCCGGGAGAGCCCGGGCATGAGGGCGTACCGGCCTGCGGAACGCCCGGTCATGCGGCCGTTCACCGTGACCACGGGGACGCCCAGCTTGTCCGCCTCGATGATCATGCCCGGCCACAGCTCCGTCTCCACGATGAGGAGGGCCTTCGGCCGCAGACGCCGGAGGAAGCGCCTCATCACCCAGGGGGCGTCGAACGGGAGCGGGAACACCAGGTCCAGCTCGGGCATCTTCCGGGCCACCTCCCTGCCCGTCGCCGTCATGGCGCTCAGGCAGATGGATACCCCGGGGTAGGCGTCTTTCATGGCCCTGATCAGCCCACTGACGGCCTTCACCTCGCCCACGGACGCGGCGTGCACCCAGACGGCGGGCCCCGTACCCGTACGATCGGGCAGGGAGAGCCCGAGCCTCTGGAGGATGGTGCCGTTAAAATGGGGGTGGCGGGACAGGAGGAGCCCGGCGGGCCAGATGATCACGGACATGAGGAGGGAGTAGAGGGTCATCAGTACTCGCGCCATGCGGCCAGGACCCTTTCCCTGTCTTCGGGGGTGTTGATCTCGAGGTACTCTCCCGAGGCGACGATCACCCGGATGGGGATGCCGTTCTCGAGTGCCCTGAGCTGCTCCAGGGATTCCGTCTCCTCCAGCGGGGTGGGCCCGAGGCTGGTGTAGCGCCTGAGGGTGTCCATGCTGAAACCGTAGATGCCGATGTGCTTGAGGGTCTCGATGCTCACGCCGGAGCGCCTGTAGGGGATGTGCGACCGGGAGAAGTAGAGCGCGAAGCCCCTGAGGTCGCAGACCACCTTGACGCAGTTCGGGTCGTCGTACTCCTCCGGCCGCGCCGGCGTGGCCACGGTGACCATGGCGGAGCCCGACCTCAGGCTCCGGGCCACCTCGGACAGGGCCACCCGGTCCATGACGACCTGGTCGCCCTGGACGTTGATGACCGCCTCCGCACCACTTCCTTCAGCCGCCTGGGCCACCCGGTCCGTGCCGGACCTGCACTCGGGGCTCGTCATGACGGCGCGGGCGCCGAACCCGGACGCGGCCGCGAAGATGCGCTCGTCGTCGGTGGCGATGAGCACGTCGTCGACCTCCGGGCAGAGCCTCACCTGCTCGTATATCCTCTGGATCATGGGCTTGCCGGCGACGTCCACGAGCGGCTTGCCCGGAAACCGCGACGACTCGTACCTGGCCGGAATGATGGCGATGACCTTCATGATATGGTGAGCTCTCCTGACTCATCCATCTCTTCGAGGACGCGCACGTGGGCGTCGTAGGAGGCGCGGTCGTAGAGGACCATGCGCGCCAGCGAGATGCCGGTGGGGCCCGAGAGGTAGTCCCTGAACGCGGTGATGGCGACCCTGGCGGCCAAATCCACCGGGTATCCGAAGATGCCCGTGCTCAGGGCCGGGAACGACACCGACTTCACGCCCTTGGCATCGGCCGTCTGCAGGGCCTTCATATAGCACGACCGCAGGAGGACCGGGTCCTGTTCCGACCCGCTGTACACAGGGCCCACGGTATGGATGACGAACCGGTTGGGCAGGTTGTGCGCCCCGGTGATCTTGGCCTCTCCGGTGGCACAGCCGCCCAGGCCTGAGCACTCCTCCCACAGGCCGGGCCCGGCCGCCTTGTGGATGGCTCCCGCCACGCCGCCGCCCGGAGCAAGCCTCTCGTTGGCGGCGTTCACCACAGCCTCGGTATCCTGGGCCGTGATGTCTCCCACCACGAACTGCAGCCTCGTCCTTCCGATGGTTATCTCTCTCATTTCCTTCCCCTCCCCCCGGCAACGGGCTTTGCATTGAACCCGTCCGGGCCAGGTTCAGATTTTCCTTACTATACCCGATCGCGCCTCTTTGCAATGACCCCATTTCAGGAAGAACATTCTACCCTTCTACGAATAGAGTGCCCGGTTCCCGGGGGAAGTCAAAGCCCCCATGAACCTTAGCCTTGACGCGAGGCATCCTGAAGCCGTATCCATGGAGGAGATATCAGATGAGCGAGGTGCGGTTGTGGACATGAATGCGCTGATTGCACGGATCAAGGCACGTGAAGACTATCACAGGGTGGGGATGATCCTCTGCCACAACGGCGTGGTGCGGGGGACGTCGAGGGACGGGACCCCGGTGAGCGCGGTGGACGTGGCCGCGGACTGGGGGGTCATCAACGCCATCGTGGCGGATCAGAAGAAGAGGCCAGGCATCGTGGAGATCCTGGTGGAGGTGAACGAGGGCAGGCTCCAGGTGGGCGACGACCTGCTGGCCATCGTGGTGGCCGGAGACATCCGGGAGAACGTCATCGCGGTGCTCACCGACACGCTGAACGCCATCAAGGCAAAAGGCACACGGAAGCAGGAGCACGGCTGATCGCAAGCCGTTCTTCCCACCCGGACGAAACCTCCGGATCGTTTTTGAGATTTCCGTTGCAATGGCCTTGACTCGCTTTATTTGTTATGATAGCAGGACAACGTTGCACGGGGCCGTAGCTCAGTTGGGAGAGCGCTTGAATGGCATTCAAGAGGTCGAGAGTTCGATTCTCTTCGGCTCCACCAGGTTTTTAAGGATTCAGGACAAAGCCGATTGTGCAGTAAATGTGCAGTCGGCTTTTCCGTTCAATACACCGTCGAGCATATCCAATTTTATACAGTAGTATTCAATAAAATTAACCAGCTTCTGAACATCTTCCCGATGTACCATTCTTTCATGAAGGCTGGACTGGACCTCAGGCGGACGGCGACCGCAGAGGAAGGCTCAGTGTTCAGAGCCTGACGCTGAAACCCGCGAGCCAGCCCTGCGTGGTCACGTCGTAGAAGAAGTCGTCGTCTTCGTCACCGTATTCGATGTCCAGCCAGCGGTACCCTCCCTTGAGGGAGACCCTGGGGCCCAGGTCGATCCCGAACAGAGTCACGGTCTCCCGCGCGAGGTCAGAGCCCACCTCGAACCCCCCGATGTTGGCCATCACGCTGAACGAGAGCCACTTCGTTATGTATATGGAAAAGGTGGCCCCGAAGAGCGGGTCGACCCATTCTTCGGTCCGCGACGTATCCGTAATGGGCGTCATCTCGATATCCACGTCGTGCCTGTTGTAGCGGCCGCCGATGAACAGGTCGAACGTGGGGGCGTACAGGCTTTCCTGCCGGTAACGGTACCCCACTGCTAGCATGGCCAGGATGGATTCGACCTCGGTGGACACCGTCCCCATGGGGAACTGAATGGTGTTCGAGACATCCAGGCGTGCAAAATCCGCCATGGCGAGCCAGTTCCCGGTGCGGACAATGACGGATCCCGTCGCGTTCGCGTCAAAGTCGTCCCGGAGATTGTCGAAGTCGTTCTGAAGCGCGCCAAGGAACGAGGCGGGTTTCGGATACGGTATGCCGTCGATGCTCACCCTACCCTTGGTGGACACCCCCCAGAAATAAGGACTGATCTCAACGCTCCACCGGTCATCGGCAGACCCTGCCTCCCCGGCCAGGACAACCGACAGCGCGGCTATGAGAAATACCGCCATTCCCTCCTTCATCACACGTGTCCCTCCTTATCCGGTCTGTTGGGGCGTGCGGTTCGGCATCGGGTGGAGGCCCACACTAGGCCTGATTTTCTGGCGCCTTGATAATCATAATAGAATCCGCGATTGGGGCATCAATGGACATCCGCCCGATCCCGCATGGCAAGTCCGAAAAAGGGACAGTCCGAAGAGAGTCTCCTTTTCGGGTCCTCGATACAGCGGGCCGGATGGGGTTCACATAAGATTTCTGTGTCCCCTTGCCGTTCAGGGTATGGTAAACAGAAACCGGATCCATGTGATTTTGCCCGCACTTGAACGCGTAAAAGGAGAATCTGCCATGGCACAGACCCAGCTCGTTGACCTGCGCGACCTGCAGTTCGTCCTCTTCGAGATGCTCCGGGTGGAGGGGCTTCGCTCCTTTCCCCGGTACGCGTCGCTCGACCGCGGCCTCATGGAAGACACGGTCGACCTCGCACGGAGGATCTCCCTGGAGGAGTGGTATCCCGTGGACGGAATGGCGGACGAAGACGGGCTGCTCTTCGACCCGACCGACGGGACGGTGAAGGCGCCCCCCTACGTGCACGGCCCGTACCGGACCATGGTCGACGCGGGCTTCATCGCCATGTCCGACCGGGACGGCCCCGAAGGCCTGCCCATGAGCGTGTCGATCGCGTGCAAGGAGCTCTTCTGCGCCGCCAGCGCGCCGCTTGCCTTCCTCACCCTGCTCACCGGCAGCGCGGCCGGCCTCATCAGGCGGTTCGGGACCGAGGAGCAGAAGCGGCTCTTCCTGGACAGGATGCTCTCCGGCGCCTGGGGCGGCACCATGTGCCTCACCGAGCCGGGGGCGGGCTCCGACGTGGGCCGGGTCTCGACCCGGGCGTCGTCCGGACCGGACGGCACGTACCGGATAACCGGCCGGAAGCTGTTCATATCGGCAGGCGAGCACGACCTGACCGAGAACATCATCCACCTCGTGCTCGCCAGGACCGAAGATGCGCCTCCCGGCACCAGGGGCCTCTCCCTCTTCATCGTGCCCAAGTTCCTCGTGGGCGCAGACGGCGCCCTCGGGCAGCGCAACGGCGTTCTGTGCACCGGGATAGAGAAGAAGATGGGTTTCCACGCGGGGCCCACCTGCGCGCTCTCCTTCGGCGACGAGACGCCCTGCACGGGCTATCTCCTGGGCGGCGTCGGCCAGGGCATGCGGATCATGTTCCAGATGATGAACGAGGAGCGCATCTTCTGCGGGCTCCAGGGGCTCGCCAGCTCGTCGGCAGCCTACCACCACGCGCTTTCCTATGCCCGCGAGCGGCTCCAGGGCGCGCACTACTCGCAATTCCTCGACCCGGCCGCCCCTGCGGTGCCCATCGTCGAGCACCCCGACGTGAGGAGGATGCTCCTCTGGATGAAGGCCTATGTCGAGGGCATGCGCATGTTCACCTACTTCCTGGCCTGGAACATCGACCTGGGCGAGTGTGCCGACGGGGACGCCGCCCGGCAGGCGCAGGCCATGGTGGAGCTGCTTACGCCCCTGTGCAAGGCCGGGAACACGGACATGGTGTGGCTGGTCACGGCCGAGGCCATCCAGGTCTTCGGCGGCTACGGGTTCTGCCGCGACTACCCCGTGGAGCGCCTCGCCCGGTCGTGCAAGGTCCTGTCCATCGTGGAAGGGACCAACGGCATCCAGTCCCTGGATGTGGTGCTGAGAAAGATCCTCCTGAATCCCGGCCAGTACAACTATTCAATTTTCCGGGAACGTCTGCTGGAGACGGTCGCGTCGGCCCGGGGCGTGGTGGACGCCCCCTGCGTGGACATCGTTGCCGAGGGCCTCGAGAAGATGGACGAGGTAATCTCCCTGCTGGGCGGGCACCTGGCCGCAGGCCGCATGGAGGACCTGCTCATGCTGGCCACGCCGGCGCAGCAGGCCATGTTCCTGCTCGCGCTGGCCTGGATGCACCTCTGGAGCCTCACCCTGGCCCTTCCGAAGGTCGAGGGGGGCACGGCGGAGGAAGGGGACGAGGTCGCCTTCTACCGGGGCAAGGTCGAAGCGTCCCGGTACTTCCTCAGGTCGGAGTTCCCCAAGTTCTTCGGCAGGACCAGGGTGATCCTGGGGACTTGAGTATCCGCAGGTATTATTGGTGTACCGTGCCCGAATCCGGTGGTAGAATACGGCATGTTCTGAAATGACCGGAAGGAGGATCGACATGCTGCCTGATCGTACCGACGAGGGCCTGTTCCTGTGGGGATTTTCGTCCGAGAAATGCACGAGGTGCGGAAAATGCCTCTCCGGATGCGCATATGCAGGGCTCACACCGGAACGGGCGGTCGGGCTCATGGAAAAGGCCGCGGCTGCGCCCGGGTGGCATGCACCCGTGGGCCGGAAGAAGCGTCTTTCAGGCATTTCGGCCAAAGGACCTCTTCATCTTCGATGATGCCTCCATACCGTACGTGTTCCAGTGGCAGGCCGGGCTCGTGGAAGCGCTTCCGGGTGATCATGCGAAGGCTCCCCCTCCAGGCCTCTGCCCGGTCCCCCTTCCCGTTAACGGTCGCTGAAGCGGCAAATCTTGCCTGCCCTCGCCTGCTTTTTTCCCCTCCCGCCTGCCCGGGACCTTCCCGATCCGCCGCACTGCGTGACCGCTCCCTCCTGGCACGCCTGTTGATAAGAAAGGGGTGCGGGACCCCGTGAACATGGGGTGCCTGAGGTCACGAAACGACAGGATCAGGGGGAAGAGGTTTGAAAGGCATCAATCCGCTGCTCTACGGACTCACGGATTTCTACGGGACATCGGGCGCGTTCCAGGGGCTCGGCCTCGGCACGGGCAAGGCCGCGTCGCTCATCGCGCAGGCGAATGGCGGGACGGGCATATCGGCCCAGGCAAAGGGCATCTCCGAGCTGTACACGGTGGTGAAGGCAGGGAGGGACAGAAACGCGCTGGCAGGGTTCAACGCGACGGTGAGGTCCCTGTTCAGGGACACCGGCAGCACGAGCCTCCAGGGCTTCGTCACCTTCGGACTGGCTTCGGTGATCAACGGCAGGAGGGAGGCCTTCACCGAGCTCATGGGACGGGTGAGCACGCTGAACGCGCAGGGAAGCCCGGGACTGGGCATGTCGCTCGTCAGGCAGGCGGTGAAGACCTACGAGGACAGGGGCACCGCGATGGCGGCGGCGTTCATCGAAGCGGCCGGGGACATCATGGACAGGAACAGCTCCAGCCCGTCGGAGATGGCCTCGCTGCTGGGGAGCTTCGCCGACACGTGGAGCGCGGTTCTCGGCCAGACAAAGGCGTCGAAGGACGTCCCGGACCTGGGCACCCTCGCCAAGAAGGCAGGCACCCTGGAGAGCGGCGCGCTCAAGGACTACCTGGCGCAGGTGAACGCGGCCGTCAGGAAGGCGGGCTCGTCCCCTGCCTAGCCCGTCGGGGTGCAAGGCCGGTTACCGGCTACCCGTATCCCAGCTCGATGAGCCGTTCCTCGTCGATGCCGAAGTAGTGGGCGATCTCGTGCACGATGGTGATCTCGATCTCTTCCTCGAGCTCTAAGCGGTCCCTGCAGATCTCCAGGAGCGGCTCCTTGAACAGGATGATGGTATCGGGGTAGAGCGCAGGCCAGGTCAGGGACCGGTCCGGCAGAGCGGTGCCGGTGTAGACGCCGAGCAGAGGCTCGTCGGCGGGCAGGTCGAGGGCCTCGAGGAGGTCTGGGGAAGGCCAGTCCTCCACCGTGATGGCCACGTTCCTCACGTACTCCATGATCTCGTCAGGTATCCGGTCGAGCGCCAGCTCGGCGATCCGGATGAACTCCCTGTCGCTGATCTTCTTCATCGCTCCCGACAACCCTCCGCAGACTAGTACATGTTGACCGTCACCTGCGTCGACGAGGCCAGGTCGACGCCCTGCGCATCGAGCCGCGCCTCCACCCTCCAGGTGATCCTGGCGTCGCTGGAGCCCAGGAGGGTCATGGCCGCGGCGAGCATCTGGAACACCTCCGAGTTCATGAACTCCGGCGCCTTCATGTTCGGTATGGGAAGCTCGAACCCGTGGCGTGCCGTGTGTCCTGCGCCGTACTCCCGCGCCTCCTCGAGGACACGCTCGTCCCGGTAGATCTCCCGGGACTGCGTCTGCGCCCTCCCGTCCCGGCGTGCCGTGGTGGTCTGCACGCCGATGAGGCTGACCGTGAGCCTGTTCCCCTTGACCGGCTTCCTGGTGAGGACATCGAAGCTCCCTGTTATGGTGTCTCCCGGGTTGAACGCGGTGCGCGGCAGGTGGAGCGTGATGGACCCCTTCATCCTGCGGACGACGTAGTACCCGATGGCGGCGGCGACCCCGCAGCCCACGGCCGCGGCGATGATGATCAGCACGGTGCTGTCCGGCATGCCCTTCCCTCCTGGATCTTCGTGATCGGATGGGCATCAGGGTACACGATTTCACCGGATTTGAGAACAGGTTCCCGTCACCGCCCGCACGCGGGGACGCCCGCCTCCTGTCCGCCGTATGCCGGAGGGATCTACTTGTAGCTGTCCTTGTGCACGTCCTTGACTGCCCTGCCGGACGGGTCGGCCATCTTGGAGAAGGCCTCGTCCCACTTGATGGCCGTGGGCGTGGAGCAGGCCACGGAAGGCCCGTCGGGCACGGTCAGGGCGGCGCTGTCTAATGGGAAGAACTTCTGGAAGATGGCCCGGTAGTAGTACGCCTCCTTGGTCACGGGCGTGTTGATGGGGAACCGGAACCGGGCGTTCTCCATCTGGGTGTCGCTCACCGCTTTCGCGGCCACCTCTTTCAGCGTGTCGATCCATCCGTAGCCTACGCCGTCGGAGAACTGCTCCTTCTGGCGCCAGGCCACCTCGGGGGGGAGGTAGTCCTCGAAGGCCTGCCTGAGGATGTGCTTCTCCATCTTCCCGTCCCTGCACATCTTGTCCTCCGGGTTGAGGCGCATGGCCACGTCCATGAACTCCTTGTCCAGGAAGGGCACCCTGCCCTCCACCCCCCAGGCCGCCAGGGACTTGTTGGCCCGCAGGCAGTCGTACTTGCTGAGCATGGAGAGCTTGCGCACCGTCTCCTCGTGGAACTCACGGGCGTCAGGCGCCTTGTGGAAGTAGAGGTAGCCGCCGAAGATCTCGTCCGCGCCCTCGCCCGAGAGCACCATCTTCACGCCCATGGACTTGATCTTGCGGGCCATGAGGTACATGGGGGTCGAGGCGCGGATGGTGGTCACATCGTAGGTCTCGATGTGGTGGATCACGTCGCGCACCGCATCGAGGCCTTCCTGGATGGTGAAGGTGAAGTTGTGGTGGATGGAGCCGATGTGGTCCGCCACCTTCTGGGCGGCGGCCAGGTCGGGAGAGCCCTCGAGCCCGATGGCGAAGGAGTGGAGCTGGGGCCACCAGGCGTCCTTCAGGCCGCCGGTCTCCACTCGCTTGGCGGCGAACTTCTTTGCCACGGCCGAGACGATGGAGGAATCGAGCCCGCCGGATAGGAGCACGCCGTAGGGCACGTCGGACATGAGCTGGCGCTCCACCGCCTCTTCCAGGGCGCGCCTGAGCTCCCTGACGGAGCTTTCGTTGTCTTTCACGTTGTCGTACTCCATCCAGTCGCGCCGGTAGTAGCGCACGGGAGAAACGTCCCTGCTGCAGAGGTAGTGGCCGGGGGGGAACTCGCTCACCGTGGTGCACACCCCCATGAGGGCCTTCATCTCCGAGGCCACGTAGAAGTTGCCGTGCATGTCGTGGCCCATGTACAGGGGGCAGATCCCGATGTGGTCGCGGCCGACGAGGTAGAGGTCGTTCTCGCTGTCGTAGAGCGCGAAGGCGAAGATGCCGTTCAGGTCCTCGAGAAAATCGACGCCCTTCCTGCGGTACAGGGCCAGGATGACCTCGCAGTCCGACTCGGTGAGGAAGTGATACTCGTCCTTCATGGCCTTCCTGATGTCCTTGTGGTTGTAGATCTCTCCGTTGACGGCCAGCGCCACCTTCCCGTCAGGGGAGTACAGGGGCTGGGCGCCCGTGTTCACGTCCACGATGGAAAGCCTCTCGTGGGCCAGGATGGCCTTTTCATGCACGTAGATCCCGCTCCAGTCCGGCCCGCGGTGCCGCTGGGCGCGGCTCATCTCCAGGGCCTTGGTCCTGAGCTCCTTCACGTCCGCCTTGATGTCGAAAATGCCGAGTATCGAGCACATAGTTCATCCTTCATGGCTGTATTCGTTCCAACCCCGTGTCGTTGCAAATACGCGGCCAGGCATGTCCCCCGGGCACGGAACCTTCGGAAAGCAAGGCCCGGCGGGCGCGCAGGCTTGCGACCCCTGCGGACACCTCAGGAACATAGCTGTGCTTTTCACGGACAAACTGTACAAATTTGAATCGCAGAGAGGCGGCGGGCAGGGTGAAGGATCAGCGGGAAAGGGGCGGGGCGACCGCACCCGCAGGGGGGTCAGTGCCAGGGGTCCCGCGACTCGAGCTCCCTCCTCATGCACCGGGACTGCACTACCTTCAGGCCTGCTTCACGGGCCATCCGGGCTGCCGCGTTGTTCACGATGCCCAGCTGCATCCACACCACCTTGGCGCCGATGCTGATGGCCCCTTCCACGATGCCGGGCACGTCGCTGGATTTCCGGAAGATCTGCACGATCTCCACCGGCACGGGTATGGACTGGAGGTCAGGGTAGCACTGCTCGTCGAGCACGCGGTCTTCCGCTGGGTTCACGGGGATGATGCGGTAGCCGCGGCCCTTGAGGAACTCCGCCACCTCGTAGCTGGCCTTCAGGGGGTTGTCCGACAGGCCCACCACCGCAACGGTGCGGTACGTGTCGAGGATGCACCTGATCTCGTCCTCCGGCGGATTGCCGTCCGGAACGTCGTTGTCGCGAAAAAAGCCCACGGCGTGCGCCTCCTTTCCAAAAGGTCCCCGTGCAGGGTTGTTGTTTACGTGATGTGTCGCGATAGAGCTATTGATAAGGACCGGCCCGGAAAAGACAAAATCTGCCCCTGCCGTCCTTCGCTGCATGGTGTTGTCTTTTTACCCTGCCGGCCGTTTCATTTTTTCATCACGCCGGCGCTCCCGGCTCGCCGGGCAGAGGTACCGCCCCTCCCCTTTCACCCGTCATTGCGGGCGATTAGGAAAGCCGCTCCGGAACCGGCCTTCTGGCACATTTCATGAACGCCGGCTATAGCGTTGCGTCCATCGATCGAGCACAGGGCAACGCGTCAACCGAGCGCGCTGCCACAAGGTTTGACCACGGGGACTTCTCTCCTGAATCACATCCCTCCCATGGTCTCGCCCGGCAGCAGCAGGTGCTGCCGGGCGCAGTTTCATCGACCCGGCGCCTGTTGCCGCGGACGGCATGCAGCTCCATGCCGGGGTCCGATTCAGCGGTTTGTCTGCCGGATCAGTAAGCCGTGAAGTGGGTCCTGAACCACCCGCTGGCGAGCATGGCCACCACGTCGAGCTTGCCCGGCTCTTCGAAGAGGTGCGAGGCGCCCTGGACGATCCTGAAGTCCTTCTCCGCCCTGATGAGCCCGTAGGCCTGCTCGTTCAGGCCGATGACCACGGTGTCGTTCCCGCCAACGATGAGCAGGGTCGGCGCCTTGACCAGGGGCAGGATGTCGCTCACCAGGTCCGGCCTCCCGCCCCGGGAGACGATGGCCCTCGCCTCCACCCCGGGCTGCACCGAGGCCTTCAGGGCCGCGGCCGAGCCC
>Ga0208459_1000268_pt1 | contig 63577 bp, 59 predicted proteins | sample AD_UKC087_MetaG_FD_184433 | JGI IMG/M metagenome (GOLD analysis project Ga0208459, IMG submission 184433) | Active sludge microbial communities of municipal wastewater-treating anaerobic digesters from USA - AD_UKC087_MetaG (SPAdes) (version 2) | ecosystem: Engineered > Bioreactor > Anaerobic >... | reverse complement strand
CGTGATTTTCGGAGTTACTTCCAGACGCAATACCGCTTCCTTAAAAGTGACCGTCGCAGGCGACGTCCCTGAAGCGGGCGTTACATACGGAACATCATCACCCTGCTTGATAACGGCTTTCACGTTATCCATTGTAACAACCTTAGGGGATGAAATTACCTTGCCCTGTGTTGTCGCCTCCATGGCTGAAAGCTGAACCTCGATGAAACTGCGGGCGCCGCCAAAAACGAGACCTAAAGTCGGTCCCAGAACACTCGAAGGGAAATTAACCGCCGCCATCTCCAGCAAATCGGTGGTGCCGTATTTTGAAAACGGAATCTCCGCAGGATAGGATAGAGTTTTCGCATTGGTCTGGGTAAGTGGATTGGTGCCTGCCGATAACCCAAGACCATAATCCCCGACGGATGAATGGTTGCCGACTCCCCATTGCACGCCCAGATTCCGAACAAATTCTTCTGAAACTTCCACAATTTTCGCTTCGATCATAATCTGGCGTAATTTTCCTTTTTCAACATCTGATTTCAGTGCTCTTGCCCTTCGCTCTTCCTCAGCTTTATACTGCTCGGCATCGGCATCTTTTTTGTCTTTTTCATCTTTTTTCTTTCTTTCCAGCGTCATGACCGTAATGACATTTCCCGATTGCTGTTTTGTCAACCCGTGAATCTTCAGGATGGACTCCAGCGCCTGATCCCACGGCACATTTTTCATGTTTAAGGTGACATTACCCTTCACATCATCACCGGCAATAATGCTTTTGTCGCCATACTCCGACATTAAACGTAAAACACTTTTAATATCAGCATCCTGAAAATCAAGCGAAATGTTTTTCCCCGTGTATTTTTTTGTGCCGTCGCGCTGATCGGATCGTTCCATCTCTGTCTGCGCAAGACTGCTTCGTTGACTTCTGTCAACCAGTTTTGATGCCTTCTTCAGCTTTGCTTCGACTCCGGAAATATTAAAATCAATGACGATAATTTTCCCGTCCTGCCTTATGGTGTAAGGAACGTTTTCCTTTAATCTGATTCTCAAATTAACCCACTGCCTGCCCGCCTCCGTCTGCTGCTGGGCCGAAACACTGGCTACATTCAGCAAGCGCCCTTCGCCGACACTGTTTCGCATGTGTTCGGGAGCAAAAAGATCATCCAGACGGATCAGGAGGTTCCCGTCGGATTGTATGGAGGGAGGAGCAACCTGGGGCTGTTGAGATACGACAAGGCTGATTCTTTCCCGCCCGGATAATTTTTCAAACAATATATTTTCCAGGTAACCCACACCGGAATCGTTATTCTCATCTGCATTTAAATTCGTAATCACCCCGGCCGGCAAAAAAAGAAACATCGAGATGATGATAAAAGCAGGGATTACTTTGGATAAATATTTTTTCATGATTTTACCTCGTAGTATTTTTACGCAGTTTCAAAACAATTTTTCTTACCTTATTGTTGTCATCCAATTCGTCAATTATTACCTGATCTGATAAAATACCAGTCACTTTTCCCTTACGAGTGCCAATGTGCGACCCGACAAAAACGGGATAAAACTTTTTGTTTGCATCCTGAACCACTGCTGCTCTCTTTGATGAATCACCGACAATCCCCACAAGTGTGAAACTGTCAATTTCAGCTCTCTCCAGTGGAAAGATGGATTCATCTTTTTTCTTCTGCGCGGATTTAACATCCACGTCAACAAACGGTTTGAAAGGATCCGGTTTACCCGCCGGATTATAACTGTATGCACTGCCGGATGCAGGCGCAGAAGGAGATGAGAGAACCGGCGTCATGGTGCCCTGCGCAGAGGCCCCCGGCACTTGAGGTGGCGATGTAATCTGAGGTGAGGAAGGCGGTGTCTGGGTTGCCGACGGCATGTTGCTGGCTGCGGGTGTTAACGGCTTCGCCTGTGGGACGGGATTGACCGGTTCAGCACAGTGAACACTGAAAGCCGCCATAAAAAGAATCAGCAAATTACACAAAATGATCATTTTAATTTTTTTCATTTTTCTTTTCACTTGTCTGCTCTTTTTTTATCTACAAACATGTACGTTTTCACGGTACAGGATGTAGTAATAAGATCTCCCCGGCCTTTCACATTCTTTCTGTCACCCATGGAAATATCAGAAACATTGACAATGCGCGGCAGTTTGGCCACTTTTTCAAAAAAGTGGACTGTATTTTGAAAACTGCCTGTCACCGTCACTTTGACCGGTATTTCCTCATAAAAAGGTTCCGGCTCCGCCGCCTTTTTCCCATCACCAGGCTTGCTCTTATCGGCCGGCTTCTGGGCATCCGCCTTCTGCGCTTCTTCCTGCCTCTGATCGGATGGTTTCAGCATGGCTGAAACTTTCGGTTTTGCGGCCTCCGGCATGCCTTTCGGTACGGCAGGCTTCGGCTCAAACAATGAAAATTCAATGCCCGCATCCTTACCTGCCAGAGAGACAGAATGAAAAAGGCCGGGGATTTCCCGCTGGTCGGGAAGTTTTAACAAAGCCACTTTGTAGTTATCTGTCAGTTTGTCAACCTCACCCTTGTACTTATTGAGTTCCAGGGCTACTTTTTCTTTTTGTTTAATCTGAACCTGAATGTCCTGATTTTCTTTTTCAAGAGTTGCCTTTTTCGCTATGAGATCCGATAAAAAATAAAAGTAATAAACATAGCCAACGGCCAGAATAACTACAATGACGATCAGGGCCTTGGCCTGCGGAGACAGTTTTTTGATGTCGTTAGCTGTTATGGCCATAAATTAAAATCCCTTTTTCATTTTGCAGGAAAAGATAAACTGCTGGAACGTCATGTCGGCAATCACCAGCTTTTTTGAAGAAACTAAATCCACAGACTGGATCGGCTCAAACTTTTCAATGGTTTTCATAAAATCTGCGGCAACTATATTGTCCCGGCCGACTCCCTCTATTTTCAAAATATCTTTATCCTGCGTGATCTTTGTAAGCCAGATGTTCTGCTGCGGAACAAGCAGGGACAAGTCATCAAGCGTTTTCACCGGCAGCAGACGGTTTTCCTCCAGCGTGCCAATTACTCCAAGTTTCAACTCAAGCTCCGCTTTCTCCTGCTTAAACTTTTCCAGATCGCCTACTTTTGCCTCCAGGGCTTTCAAGGTTTTCTGCGAATCTGCAAGTTTTGTTTCCAGATCGCTCACTTGAGAAGACATGTAGAAATAACCCCAGGCAAGACAAAGGAGAAAAAGGAGAAACAAACCCGCAATGATCGTTACCTGTCTTGCAAGGTTTTCTTTCTTTTCTTTTTCACGGTAAGGTAAAAGATTAATTTTAATCATTTATCACCTATTTTTCTCAAACCCAGCCCAATGGCTACAGCACCGATTGTCTTGATGCTCTCGAGCTTGCCCGCATCAATATTTTTCTTGTTGTATCCAATTTTCAAGAGCGGATTTACTAAATCCGTCTCGATACCCAATCTCTGAGACAAATTGCCGCTTAAACCGGAAATTCTTGATGACCCGCCGGAAAGATACACATGCTTGATGTAATCGGCACCGAAAGTTGATCGGAAGTAGTCAATGGATCTCTCAATTTCCGAACATATCGGTTCTGCGCAATCCAGAATGGCATTTTTCAGTTCCATGTTGTCCTGATCACTGCCCTGAGGTCCTTCTGTTTTCATTTTTTCCGCTTCTTCCGCCGACACCTTGTATTTTGCCTGCAAACCTTCAGTGATCGTGTTTCCGGCAACGGTAAAATCTCTGGTGAAGATGGACATTCCGCCTTTGATGACGTTGATATTGGTCAGGGTTGCCCCAATATTGACAATGACAATGATTTCATCCTCTGCAAATTCATAGTTGGTTTCATACATGGTTTCCAGCGCAAAAGAATCCACGTCCATAATCGTAACCGTGAGACCGGCTGCCGTCAGCGCGTCCAGATAACTGTTGACATCGGCTTTCTTGGCGGCGACAATAATCACTTCCATTTGATTGGGGTTATATTCGTTATCCCCCAGAATCTGGAAATCGTAATTCACATCATCCATATTATCAAAAGGAAGATATTTACCGGCTTCATCGCGGATCAAATCACGCAGATCCTTTTCTTCCATCTGGGCAAGAGTGACTTTTTTTACAATCACCGAACCACCGGAAAGAGAAGTGACAATCCCCTTTCCCTTGCATCCGGAATTGTGGAAAAGTTCTTTCACCGCAGCTGACAAAGCACTCGTGTTCTCCACGATACCGTCAACAATCACTCCGGGAGGAATGGGCATTTGACGAAACCGGTTCAAAACATAACCGTTGGATGTGCTCTCAATTTCAGCGAGCTTTAAAGAGCTTGAACCGATGTCCAGGCCAACAAGTTTCTTTTTCCCTGTAAATAATTCTTTTAAATCCATTAAAGCACCGTCAAGTTGTTTTTAACGTGAAAAAATGCTTTTCATCACTTTGCCAGCCGGTAAACAACGTCACCTTTTTTTACCATTCCAAGTTCATTGCGCGCAATCGATTCAATATATGCAGGGTCTCTGCGCAACAGAAGTATTGTTTTGCCAAGCTCCTTGTTTTGCCTTGCCAGCTCATCATTGTCCGCTTTCAGCAGCGCCAGTCTCTCTCCCATCAAATAATTATCAACGACTCCTCGATTGCCAAAGGTGATTAAAAGTGTCATTAAAAATAAAAAAGCGATCAAATACCTGCCTATCTTCATTTACAAAAAATCCCTCGGGGCCCGATATCGAAAAATAAAAATTGCCCTTATTGAGGAAAAACTTCTTCATGTTTTTTCTGCAGTGCCTTGGCAACTTTCAACTCCGAATTCTTTCGCGTGGCGATGCCCTTTTCCATTTTTGCAATCGTCTGCGGCGTTAATTCCGCTTTGCGGGCAAGTTCGGAAATACTCAGAGGAATAGATTCTCGATACTTTTTTACTCTATTTTTCCTGATTTTTTCCATAGCGATTTAAAGTAATACCTTTTAGTTTGTATCTAAAAAACTATATTTCAAAAGGAAAGTCAAGAAAAAAGTTTAATCATCATAAATATTCTTTAATATTCTTTAATATTCTTTAATAAAAAAGTATTTTATTGGCTTTTTAACTTCCTGTTATTTCAGTCAATATTAATTTTTGTAAGGTTGATTTTTATATACAATATTGAAAATGACAAGACGACCCTGCAGCCGTCACAACTTTATGAAACAGAAGCATCCATTCATCAACTGACGCCGGGCAGATTCTGCTGCGATTCACCGAGCAGAAATTTCCCGGCTTCAATCCAGTCTTTCAGGATATTTGCAATTTGGTTTGCCTTATAATAACTGGACATCGGCGCGGTAATGACTTTCTTGTTGTCAATCATAATCACTCCGCTTCGCAGGTCCTGATAACTGACTTCCGCCAAAGACACCGGACTGCCCTTGGGATAGTCCATACTGTAATCGTACACCTGAGTATAAATATCCGCGTCTTTCACGGCGGTATACCGCGCCATTTCTTCATCCAGAACGGGAATGGGAATACCCACACCGACAAACAATGAAGTGCCATAGCCTAAAATACTGGCACCGGTCAGCCATTCCGGACTCATCTCCTTTAAATTGCCGACAACGGCCATGGTACCTGCACCTTCCTTGGGCACACCATTGGCCCCTCTGACGACATGGGGATGATGCTGCGTTCCAGGCCAGGCCACAAACCCCTGAGCGCCTCCCAAAAATATCCTTGTTCCGACACCGATCGTACGGTAGAAAGGATCGTTAAACAGGGGGCTCAACTGGCCCGAAGTCGAATAGGAGGCGTTGGCCATCCTGGGTCGCAGCATGCCCATATAGGTATAAATCGTTGTATCTGATAGATTTACGGCACAATTGTAGTTTTGATAGGCGTTGCGCGGATTGAACAAGACAGCATCACGCAAATCTTTGATCGTGATATTTTTTTCAAATTTACGCGACGGATAGCAATCGGTACCATAACCTTCCGCCCTCAATTTTACCACGTTACCGGAGACCAGATCTTCTATCACGTGCCCGCCGCCGTAGTTGAATTCTCCGGGATAAACGCTATTAAGCGGGTCACCTTCCACCACTTCCGTAGCACCCAGATAACAGTCAACCGCCGCAATTCCGCCGTAGGCGGGAACATCGTTCAGCCAGACCCTGGAAGCCCTGATCTTCGGTGAGGTATGCCCAAAATTCAGAAAAGCGCCTGAGGAACACATAGCACCGAAGGTACCTGTCGTTACAACGTCAATCCGGCGCGCCGCTTCCACATCGCCATGCCTTTGAACCACATCAATCATTTCTTCAGCGGTAACAACGACAGCTCGTCCCTTTTTGATCTTTTCGTTGATTTCCTGAATCGTTTTTTTGACTTTGAATTTTTTCATAAACCCTGTCGTATGGATACAATTTATTTATTTATATCACTGTTTCAGAGTAAATGCAAAAAACAACAGGCGAAATTCCGGCAGCATCTGCATTTTGAATAAACGGTCTGTTGCCCAAACAACTTCCTTTTGAGTGGCCATTGAGAGTGTTTTGTTCAATAATTGAAGGCCTCTGGCCTTCCCGGTGAGGAATGTACCGATGATTGCGCTTTGCAAATGCTGCGCGCTTCCGGCCTTTACGAAACGAAACATCCGCAACGTGCTTGTGATGTTTAATCAGGTATGTCCGAAACCGCCATTGCCTCTTGCTGTTTCATTCAGATTGGGTGAGTCAACCCATTGTGCGCGGCAGACTTTTGAAATCACCATTTGCGCCAGACGCATTCCCCTTTGCACAGAAAAAGGTTCTTTGCCGTGATTGATGACAATCAGGGCGATTTCCCCGCGATAATCCGCGTCAATGGTTCCGGGAGAATTCAAAAGCGTGATTCCCTGATGAATCGCCAATCCGCTTCGCGGCCGGATTTGTGCCTCATAACCTTCAGGTAACGCAATGGCGATCCCCGTCGGGATTTTCCTGCGCTCGCCGGGAAGAATTGTTTCATCGGCCTTTACGGCTGCAAAAATGTCCATTCCCGCCGCCTGTTCGGTCATGTACTTCGGCAAGGGAATATCTTCATTTCCCACAATTCTTTGAACGTAAGCTTTTACTTTTTCCATTTTCCCGGGAATTCAAGGCACAAGCAGGCAGGGGCAAATGGTCATTTGCCCCTGCTCAAATTACTGCAAACTTTAGGAAAAGCATGAACTAAGCGGTTTCGGCACCCAGTGCTTCCTTGCGGCTGAGGCGAATCTTGCCGAATTTATCGACCTCCAGCACTTTGACCATGACCTCATCGCCTTCCTGTAAGACATCCGTCACTTTGGCGATTCTTTCCTTGGCAATTTGCGAAATATGCAGCAGGCCTTCCGTCCCGGGCAGAATTTCGACAAATGCGCCAAAATCAACGATTTTCTTGACGGTGCCGCGGTAAATTTTCCCTACTTCCGCTTCTTCGGTCAACCATTTCACCATCGCCACGGCACGCGCAGCCGCTTCTGCATCGGCAGAAGCAATCGTAACCGTTCCGTCATCTTCCACGTCGATGGTCACGCCGGTTTCACTGATGATCTGGCGGATGTTCTTGCCACCGGAACCGATGACCGTACGTACCTGATCTTCCTTTACCTTGACGGTGGTAATGCGCGGTGCATAAAGAGAGATATCCGGTCGCGGCGCGGACATCGTTTCGCGGATTTTTCCGATAATGTGCATTCGGCCATCCCTGGCCTGCGCCAGCGCCTTGCGGAGGATGTCCTCGGTCAAACCATCGATTTTAATGTCCATCTGCATGGCGGTAACGCCTTTTTCCGTGCCGCAGACTTTGAAATCCATATCACCGGCATGATCTTCGTCTCCCAGAATGTCGGACAGAATGACAACCTCGTCGCCTTCCTTGAGCAGCCCCATGGCAATGCCCGCGACAATGTCCTTCACCGGCACACCACCATCCATGAGACAAAGGATTCCACCGCAGACCGTTGCCATGGAAGACGAACCGTTGGAAGAAAGAATCTCTGAAACAATCCGGATCGTATAGGGAAACTGTTCAGCCGGCGGAAGCACGGGCACCAGAGCTTTACGGGCCAGCGCACCATGGCCGATTTCCCTCCGACCGGGACTGCGCAGCGATTTGGCTTCGCCCACGCTGTAGGGAGGAAAATTATAGTGCAGAAGAAAAGAACGGAGTTCTTCGCCGCCTACGTAATCCATGCGCTGTTCATCTGAAGACGTTCCCAGGGTAAGGGCCGTCATCGCCTGCGTTTCACCGCGATTGAACAGAGCTGAACCGTGGGCGCGCGGCAGCACGCCTACCTCTGAACTGATCGGGCGGATGTCGGTCGAAGATCGCCCGTCAATGCGCTTTTTTTCCTGAATAATCATGTCCCGAAGGATTCGGGATTCAAGATGTTCAATAATCGCTGCCGCTTTCTTGGCCAGTGCAGCATCACCGGCGCTAATATTTCTTATGACAGTTTCCCGGACTTCGCCGAGTTTGGCGTACCGTTCCAGTTTGCGCGGCATGCCGTAACCTTCCTTCAGGCCCGGCAGAGCCTCTGCGCTGACACGGGCAATCAGATCTTCATCCGGCGGAGCTTCTTCCACGGAGCGCTTGTCCTTGCCGACCGCCGCGCGCATCTGATCCTGAAGATCAATGACCGGGCGTATGGCTTCCAGACCGAACTTGATGGCATCCACGATAATGTCTTCCGCAACCTCTTTAGCTTCACCTTCCATCATGACCAGTTCTACATCATAAGGCCGTCCTGACCTGCCCGGTGTCACTTTTCGCCCCACCAGAAAAAGGCTCATTTCACTGTCCTGCATTTTTTCCGGTGAAGCATTCGCGACCAATTCACCGTCGATCCGGCCGACGCGCACACCGGCGATCGGACCCTTGAAAGGGATATCCGATATTTCCAGAGCGGCAGAGGCGCCGATCATGGCGGCAACATCCGCGTCGTTTTCCTTATCCACGGAAAGCACCGTTGCGACAATCTGGGTTTCCGAATAATATCCTTTGGGAAACAGCGGGCGAATTGCCCGATCTATGATTCTTGATGTTAAAATTTCACGTTCGTTGGGACGTCCCTCTCTCTTAAAAAAGCCTCCGGGAATTTTTCCGGCGGCAAAGGTCATCTCCTGATAGTCCACGGTAAGAGGCAGAAAATCAACGCCTTCTCTCACACTTTTCAAAGACACCGCTGTCAACAATACGACGGTATCGCCATAATACACCAGCGTGGAACCGTCCGCCTGCGCGGCCACGTAATTGGTCTTCACCGTAAAATTACGCCCCGCAAAATCCGTACTGAATTTGTTACTCATTCAATTTCCTCCACTTGTTTGGGTTGTTGCCCGGGACAGGAAATGGAAATTTTCCGCCCGATTGCGCGGAAAATTATCGATTTTCCAAGGAAAATACAATTTCGATACCCAATCACTCAATTCCGGAAAAAACCCGGAAAGGCGTTTGCTACCGAATTCAAGGGCGAAACGCAAAAGCCGATTGACGCAGGTACATCTCAATACTTGTCCAATCGGTTGTCCTTTTGCCTTCCGCCCTTGAACGGATCCTGTTATTTCCTGAGGCCCAGTCTTTTAATTATGCTTCTGTAACGCTCTACATCATCTTCTTTAATGTAATTGAGCAATCTTCTTCTCTGGCCGACGAGTTTCAGCAAACCCCGACGGGAGTGATGATCCTTCTGATGTGCCTTGAAATGCTCGGTAAGATATTCAATTCTCGCACTCAAAAGGGCAATCTGAACTTCAGGAGAACCGGTATCTTTCTCGTGAAGCCGGTAGTCCTCGATCAATGCTTTTCTCTTTTCCAAAGTCAACACGCTTTTTTCCTCCCTCTAATATTAATTCCTTAATAATTTCAATTTATTATTGGCTTATATCATTAAATACTCTAAGTATCCTGGCCGCCTGGCTTTTACCATCCTGTCCGGCCATTGCACTTTCAGGCAATAACATTTCGGCCACTGCCACCAGATCACCGCTGTAATTCACGAACTTTACCATATCTCCGACTGCAAGAAAAGGAAGAACATTCTGCCGCATCATATCCACATCCGGCTGAAACCCGTTCTTTAGTTTCTCAGCCATTGCTTCGCTGACTTTAATTTCTGTAAACTCCGGCAGAGATTCCGCCATTGTCAGCATTTTTGTAAGCAATTCTTTCTTTTTACCTTCCGACAAGTCGTCCTGCAGGGTCACGGCCATTGCCTCGGTGAAAAAACCGCTCCTGAGCCTGCGCAAACCCGACAAACAGGCCCCGCAGCCCATCTCTTTTCCTGCATCCGAACAAATGGTCCGGATGTATGTCCCTTTGGAGCAATCCGTCTCGAAGGTCACATAAGGATATGAAATGTCCAGCACTTCCAAACGATAAATTTCCACATCCCTTGCCGCCACATCCGGGAAGGTTCCCTCCCTCGCATATTGATACAAAGGCCGGCCCTTGTGCTTGAGCGCCGAAAAAGCGGGTGGAACCTGTTTTATCTTACCTACAAGCCCCCCAAGTGTCATACGAATTTCTTCTTCGGAAACTGTCCGGTCCGACTTTTTGATGACATCCCCTTCTATATCCTGGGTATTCGTTTCGATACCGAGAAGCATGGTCGCACGATAGGTTTTGTTTTCCGCTGTCAAAAACTGCGCCAGTTTTGTCGCCTCATCGAGGCAAACCGGCAACACACCGGTTGCCATAGGATCAAGCGTTCCGGTATGACCCGCCTTACGCGTTCCCAGAATCTTTTTCACTTTGCTCACGACATCATGAGAAGTCAGGCCCGCCGGTTTGTCAATCACCACAATACCGTTCATAAATGCCTATAAAGCCTTAACCGCTTCCATGACCCGCGATTGGATTTCTTCAATATCCCCTTCCATCCGGCATGCCGCCGCGTTGAGATGTCCGCCGCCGCCGAACTTTCGGGCAATCGTCTCTACATTGACCCTGCCCTTGGAACGCAGACTCAGCTTATATTGTTTTTCACCCATCTGAGTATAAAGCATGGCAATGTCAATCCCTTTGACCGTCCGCGGGATATCGATGAACCCGTCGGTATGTTCCATCCTGGCGCCGGTATCCTGCAAATGCCGGTTCGTAACCACCATCGATGCGGTTTTGTTCTCCAGATCCAGCGTTAATGTCTGCAGAACGCGGGACAACAGAAGAAGTTTGGCCGGCGGATCGCTTTCATATATATTTTCAGAGATCCATTGCGGGTCCGCACCACCCTCTACCAGATCACCTGCCGCCCAAAGCGTATCCTGGTGAGTGCTGGAATAGCGGAATCCGCCTGTATCGGTCAAAATGGCCGTATACAGATTGGTACAGATGTCTTTTGTCATCTTTACGCGCATTTCACGCATCAAACGGTAAAGAAGTTCTCCCGTAGAGCTGGCTTTGGGATCCAAAATCCTCAATTGGCAGAATCCTCCGTTGGAAACATGGTGGTCGATGTTGATCAGCGTTTTGATTTTTACCACTTCCCCTGATATTTTTCCCACACGGTCGAGCTCGGAACAATCAAGAACAAAACCGACATCATAGGTTTCAATATCATCCAGTTCGTGAACAATATGGGCGGCGGCCGGCAAAAACCGGTAGTGATCAGGCGTTGGATCCTGATTATAAATCACCGCTTCCTTTCCCAGATCCTTCAGCATCAGATAAAGCGCCAGTTCCGATCCCAGGGCATCTCCATCGAGCCGCACATGGGCCGTAATTAAAAATTTCCCCCCGGCAGAAATGGCTTCCTGAATTTCCTTAATCATGATTTTCTTCCTGCCTGGCGATCTCAGCCAGCAGCTTTTCAATATGGTTCCCGTAACCGAAGGACTTGTCGTGCACAAAAATGATTTCCGGCACAAAACGCAACTGCAGCCGGTGCCCCAGTTCCCGCCGTACAAAACCCCTGGCTTTACTCAATCCGGTCTGAACATCCTCGTTTAATTCGTCTTTGCCCATTTCAACAAAATAAATCCTGGCATTACGCAGATCATCCGTGACTTTAACGCCTGTGATCGTCACCGAGTGCAGGCGCGGATCCTTGACAACCTTCAGCAGAATGTCTGACATTTCCGCCATAATCAGTTCACCAACTCTGTCCGCTCTTCTAAAGTTCATCGTACTTGCCTGCTGTCGGGTCTGCCGTTTCAAGAAAATCTGAAACCACCATGATTTCTGTTTTCGAGTTTAATACTTCTGCAACATTCAAATCACCGATAAACCGGAGCAGGTGATCGATTTTACCGCTGATATAACGGGATTCGTTGCCGGTGAGAGCAAATCCGATCTGGGCGAAACGATGATTGTCCAGATCGCCGACCTGGGCAATGGAAATGTTAAACTCATTTTGCGCGCGTTTTAAGATTTTATTTAAAACACTCCTTTTTTCCTTCAAAGAACCGGATTCCGGAATCCGCAGCCGAATGATGCCGTAGCCAACGACCATGATGATCTTTTCTCGTCTTTATAATTTTCTGTTCAGGGTCTCAATGACATAGGATTCAATCACATCGCCCACATGGATGTCGTTATAGCCTTCGATGCCGATGCCGCAGTCAAAACCAGCCAGCACCTCTCTCGCATCATCCTTAAAACGTTTCAGAGAAAGGATCTTGCCGTCAAAAATAGACACGCTGTCCCGAACCAGTTTAATGCCCGCCGTACGCGTTACTTTGCCATCCGTCACATGGCATCCTGCGATAATGCCGATCTTGGGCACGCGGAAAAGTTCGCGAACTTCAGCCCGGCCCTGAACAACCTCTTTGTACTCAGGTTCCAGAAGGCCTTCCATGGCCGCGCGAACATCGGCAATGACATTGTAAATGATATCATACAGTTTGATTTCCACACCTTCCTGCTCGGCAAGTTCGCTCACCCTGGCATCCGGCCTGACATTAAAACCGATAATAATCGCGTTGGATGCTGAAGCCAGCATGATGTCCGTTTCGCTGATCGCTCCCGTGGAACTGTGAATGGCCTTGAGCTGAACATCTTCGGTGGAAAGCTTATTCAGGGCATCCGAAATCGCTTCAATAGAACCCTGAACATCTGCTTTGATAATGACATTTAAATCTTTTACACCCTCCTTGATCTTCTGATACAATTGCTCCAGGGTGATTTTGGAGGAAGCGGACAGTTCTTTCTCCCGTGCTTTCCTCATCCAGTAATCGGAAATATTCCGTGCCTTCTTTTCATCCTCCACACAGACAAATTCCGCACCCGTCTGGGGCACACTGGAAAATCCAATAACCTCCACGGGCATGGCGGGACCCGCTTCCTTCACACGACGTCCCTGATCATTGACCATCGCCCGGACGCGGCCGGATTCGGTTTTGGAAACAAAGGCATCTCCTTCTTTCAGCGTTCCCTGTTGAATCAGAACGGTAGCCACCGGTCCCCGGCCACGGTCCAGTTTTGCCTCGATGATGATGCCGCGCGCTGGCAAATCAGGATCCGCCTTGAGTTCCATAACGTCGGCCTGCAGAAGAATCAGCTCCAGCAGCTCTTCAATGCCGGTTTTTTTCTTGGCGGACACTTCACAGAAAATCGTATCGCCGCCCCACTGCTCCGATAAAAGCCCGTGTTCGGTGAGCGACTGCTTGATTTTTTCGGGATCAGCGCCCGGCTTGTCAATTTTATTAATTGCCACAATGATCGGCACACCGGCCACCTTGGAGTGATTGATGGCTTCAATCGTTTGATCCATCACCCCGTCATCCGCTGCCACCACCAGAACCACAATATCCGTAACCTGGGCACCGCGCGCCCGCATGGCGGTAAAGGCTTCGTGGCCGGGTGTGTCCAGGAAAACAATGTCGCGGCCGTTGATATGGACATGATAGGCGCCTATGGCCTGTGTAATCCCGCCTGCTTCGCCGTCAATAACATTGGTCTGGCGGATCGCGTCCAGCAGAGATGTTTTCCCATGATCAACATGACCCATGATGGTGACAATCGGCGCGCGTGGCTTGAGATTTTCCGGTTCCGCCTGCGATTTCAGCATGGTATCTTCAAATTCAATCTCCGCTTTTTCCACCTGAAAACTGAATTCTGAGGCCACCAGCAAGGCAATATCAAAATCAATCGCCTGATTGATCGTGGCCATAACGCCCATTGCAATGAGCTTATTGATCACTTCACCAACCTTCACACCCATTCTTTTGGCCAGTTCACCTGTCGTAATCGTCTCACCCACACGAATTCGCCGTTTGATGGCTTTCGGCACAGTAATTTCGGTTTTCTTCATCCTGATCGGCGCGGCCTTTTTCTCTTCACGCCATTTGCTGAATGTCACTTCCCGATCATCATCAATGATTTTGGCTTTTTTGTCGATTTTCCTTTCCAGTATTTTACGGCGCGGGACCTCTTTTTCCTCTTCAATAAAAACTTCCACCGGCCCCTTGCCTTTTTTCTTGGGTTTTTCAAATTCCCTTTTAATGATTTTTTCAGGCGGCGGCACAATGACTTTTTCACCGGGCTTCTGGGGAACTTTTGCCGGAGTTTCTTTTTTCTCTTCGGGTTTGACGATTTTATGCCTGGACATCATCGGCGGCCGCACGGGGATAATCACCGGCGGCTTTTTGGGGGCTTCCGGAATCTTTTCAGGCATCGGCTGATCCGGTTTTATTTCCGCAACCGGTTTTGCATCCAGCTCTTCCTTTGTCACTTCCCCAACAGGGACAGCCGGTTGCGTGGTCGTCACTTCTTCTTTTGTCTTTTCCGACGCGGGTATTTCCGCCGTTTCTGAAACCGTCTCTTTTTTCACAGCGGCGGGTGTGGCGGTTTTTCCTTCAGCGGGTTCTTCTTTTGTCTCAACGGGAGCTTCAACCGAAGACGGCTCAACCGGGGTACGAACCGTACGGCGGCGAATAACCGTCGTTTTTATTCTTTCCTCCACAATCTGACGCGGAGACGTGGTCTGCAAGTCAACCCTGACTCTTTCGACCTCGCTCTCTTCCAAACTACTGGCATGGGACTTGACCGTAATACCCAACCTTTCCAGATGGGCAATCAGGTCTTTGTTTTCCAGGCCAAGCTCTTTGGCCAACTCGTGCACTCGCTTTTTCGCCATCCCCGAAACTCCCTCAATTTAAATACTGGGTCCGTGAAATCAATTACTCTTTTTTATTGTTGTTCGTTTCCTCTTCGATCAGCCTGATGGCTTCCGCAATCCATTCTGTGCTGGTTTTTTCTCCCACACCGGGAATCTCAGAAAGCGCTTCCGGTTCCATAGCAGCCAGCATCGCGATGCTCTTGATGCCCTGTGCAAAGAGCTTTTCGGCCATTGCCGGCCCGATGCCGGGAATTTTGGTCAATGCTTTCTGGCCGTCCTCTTCCTTTTCGGCTGCCATGGTCTCGCTCTTCACATCGATTTTCCAGCCGGTCAGCTTGACGGCAAGGCGAACGTTCTGGCCGTTCTTGCCGATGGCAAGCGATAACTGGTCGTCGGGAACAATCACCGTCATCGCCCGGTTTTCCTCATCAACAAACACGCGGTTCACCTTGGCGGGAGACAGGGCGCTTGAAACATACTTTGCCGAATCCTCCGTGTAGGGAATGATATCAATTTTTTCTCCCCGCAGTTCCTGCACAACACTTTGTACCCGGCTCCCGCGCATTCCCACACAGGCGCCCACCGGATCAATATCCTTGTCTTTGGCCTTCACGGCAATCTTGCCGCGCTTTCCAGGCTCGCGGGCCACGCTGACAATATCAATGAGGCCTTCAGAAATTTCCGGCACTTCCACTTCAAAGAGCGCCTTGAGAAATGCGGGATGCGTCCGCGACAGAATAATTTGCGCACCTTTCGCGTTCTTCTTGACTTCAAAAAGATAGGACCGGATGCGTTCGCCGCGTTTATAGGTTTCGCGGTGAATCTGTTCTGCGGGGGGTACCACACCTTCAGCCCGTCCCAGGTTCACTATAATATTGCCGCTCTCAAACCGCTGGACGAAACCGTTAATCAGCTCACCCTTACGGTCTTTATATTCGTCGTAGATGTTGTCCCGTTCAGCGTCTTTGACCCGCTGTATAATGATTTGTTTGGCCATCTGGACGGCAATCCGGCCAAATGAACTCGTTTCGATTTTCATACCGAGAGAATCGCCAGGCTCCGCTCCCTCATCAAGGGTTTTTCTTGCATCCTCTTTGGAAATTTGTGTTTCGGGATCGAGCACTTTATCAACAACCGTTTTAAACTGGAAAACTTCAATTTCTCCGGCTTCGTCATTGTAGTGGGCTTCAATATCCACATTCTGCCCCAGTTTTTTTCGCGCCGCCGTCATCATGGCGGCCTCGAGAGCTTCTGTAATAATGAGTTTGTCAATACCCCTATCCTTACCCATCTGCTCTATCAGACGTTTAAGCTCTTGAAACATTTACAAATTCCTCCATTTTTCTCCCGGGCTGCTTCGACTTCCAGCCTGTTCGAATTGATTATTGCTCCGCAGGCCTCGCTGTTTCATCAACCAGGTTGGCTTTAACGATTTCTTCTTTCGGAATGCTGAATATCTTCCCCGCCGATTCAATCCGCACCACTCTCCTGCCGTTTTCTTCGATATAATCCAGCAGTGTGCCCTGAAATTTCTTCACGCCGTCAATCTTTATTCGGGTTTTGATTTTTAATGTGGCCCCCTTAAACCGCTCAAAATCAATGTCACGCGAAATAGGACGGTCAAGCCCCGGTGATGAAACTTCCAGCGTATAGGGTCCGCGGGACAGATCATGGACATCCAGGACATCTCCCAGTTGATTACTGACCGTTGTGCAATCGTCGAGCGATACTCCGTCTTCCTTATCCAGAAAAAGCCGAAAGACCCATCGTGAATGCATTTTCAGACACTCAACATGGATCAGCTGCATTCCTTCAGAGACCGCAATCGGTTCCGCCAGTTGCCATATTTTGTCTTTCAAATCATCGTACATATCAATCGCTTCAGAAAATAAAAAAGTGGGCACGGGCCCACTTCAGCAAACAACTTTCAGTAATGGTTGGAAATATTCCTACCACATACCCACTGGCAATGCAAGTGTTATTTCCCGCCCAAAAGGGCTTGCCGGAAGGCTGAAATTGGAGCGGGCGACCGGGCTCGAACCGGCGACGTCCAGCTTGGGAAGCTGACATTCTACCGCTGAATTACGCCCGCTCACGGCCTGAGACTCTTATTCAACACGCTTTATTTGTCAAGAAATTTCTCTGCCGGCAATTTGTCGGGTGGTTTTCCTAAGCCCTGACATCGGACAGGTGTGAAAAATGAAATGTTTCATAATGTGTTTTTTAAAAATGATTAACTGTGCTATACGAATGAAAAAAAATGGATGAGAAAAACCCATGGAAACCCTTAAAGGTTCGCAGCGAAAAAATCTGCGTGCGCAGGCACACCATTTGAAGCCGCTGGTCATGATCGGCGCGAAAGGGGTGACGGACCAGCTTGTCGGATCGGTTGACATCGCCCTGAATGACCATGAACTGATCAAAGTAAAATTCGGCGAATTCAAAGAAGCCAAAAAAGAAATATCCGAAGAAATTGCCAAAGCAACTAAAAGTGAACTGGTCGGGCTGATTGGCAATATTGCCATTTTCTATCGCCGGCATCCTGATCCGGAAAAAAGGAAAATAAAGATATCATAAACAGAGGCGGGGTCAGATTCTAAACCACCTACAGCCTATCAACCTTCTTTACCTTCTCGTCAGCTGCCGGTACTTGATCCGGTGAGGCTGGCTGGCTGCGGCGCCCAGCCTGTTTTTGCGGTCTTCCTCATATTCAGAATAGTTTCCGTCAAAGAAAAGAACTTTGCTGTCGCCTTCAAAGGCCAGAATGTGCGTGCAGATTCTGTCCAGAAACCATCGGTCGTGGCTGATAACGACAACACAGCCGGCAAAACTCTCCAGCGAATCTTCCAATGCGCGCAGGGTGTTCACGTCCAGATCATTCGTGGGTTCGTCAAGAAGCAGGACATTGCCGCCCTCCTTGAGCATCCGGGCCAGATGCACGCGGTTGCGCTCACCGCCTGACAGTGTTCCGACCTTCTTTTGCTGATCCGTACCGGAAAAATTAAACCGCGACACGTAAGCGCGCGAATTGATCTGCCGGTTTCCGACGGCGATCATATCCTGCCCGTCGGAAATCATCTCCCAGATGTTCTTTTCAGGATCAAGCGTATCACGGCTTTGATCAACATAGGCAAGCTTCACGGTTTCACCGATGCGGATGCTGCCGGAATCCGGGTTTTCCTGCCCGGTGATCATTCGGAATAAAGTTGTCTTTCCGGCACCATTGGGTCCGATGACGCCGACGATACCACCGGCCGGCAGGGCAAAGGTCATCCCTTCAACAAGGAGTTTCTCGCCATAGCCTTTGTTGACGTTTTGCGTCTCGATCACCAGATCACCCAGGCGTGGGCCCGGCGCGATAAAGATTTCCCGTGTGCCGGATTCGCGCTCCAGGTTCTTGCCCAGCATCTCTTCATAGGCCTTGATGCGCGCTTTGGACTTGGCATGTCGACCCTTGGGTGACATGCGGATCCATTCCAGTTCGCGCTCCAGGGTTTTGATTCTCGCGCTTTCTGATTTTTCTTCGTTCTTCAGTCGGTTTTGTTTTTGCGTGAGCCAGGAGGAATAATTCCCCTGCCAGGGAATGCCCTGACCGCGGTCGAGCTCCAGGATCCAGCCGGCAACATTGTCTAGAAAATAACGATCGTGGGTAACGGCGATAATCGTGCCCTCGTATTTTTGCAGATGGTGCTCCAGCCAGGCGACGGATTCGGCATCCAGATGGTTAGTCGGTTCGTCCAGCAGCAGAATGTCGGGTTTCTGCAAAAGCAACCGGCACAAAGCAACACGCCGTTTTTCACCACCGGAAAGCACTTTGATCGGTGTTTCGCCGGGCGGACAGCGCAGCGCGTCCATCGCCATTTCAAGGCGTGAGTCCATGTCCCACGCATCCAGTGCGTCCATTTTTTCCTGCAGGACGGCCTGCCGGTCGCATAGTTTGGTCATCTCTTCTTCCGACATTTCCTCGGCAAATTTTTCGTTCACGGCGTTGTATTCATGGATGATGTCCATGGTGGACTGGACTCCCTGCTCCACAATCTGGCGGACGGTCTTACTTTCATCCAGCCGCGGCTCCTGCTCAAGATAGCCTACGGTGTAGCCCTGCGACAGGATGGTCTTTCCGATAAATTCGTCATCGACACCCGCCAGAATCTTCAGAAGCGAGCTTTTGCCGGACCCGTTCAAACCGATCACGCCGATTTTTGCGCCGTAAAAATAAGACAGATAGATGTCCTTCAGCACCGGTTTTTTGTCATAAACCTTGCTGACTCCGATCATGGAGTAAATCACTTTGTTTCCTTCATTCGCCATGAAACCCTGGTCCTCCGGGAGATCAGATCAACCCTAAATGTAAGGGAAAATATTCTGAATGATGATATTGAAATTGTCCTGAATCTTGTCATGGCCTTCAATGATTCCCATGTGCCCGGGTAAAAGCAGCTCAACATCCAGATCGGAAAGCGTAACAATGCTCTTTTTAAGCAGGGACCCGTTGCCCCCCGGAAAATCAGTGCGCCCGACATTCTGCTGAAACACAACGTCACCACTGAAAAGAACCTTTTTGACCGGCCAGTAAAGTCCGATGGAACCCGGTGTATGACCGGGAATCGAAATCACCTTAAAGACCTGATCACCCAGTTCGAGCTTGCCGTCTTCCAGCTGCATGTTGATCTGCATCTGCGGCACCGTAATGCCGAAAAGGCCGTAAAGCTCACCGCCAATCCCTTTGAGGAAATCCATCTCCTTGCGGTGCAGGGCAATATTCACTTTTTCCTGATCAAACAATTCGGAACCCTGAAAATGATCAGGGTGAGAATGCGTGTTGATGACATACTTGATGTTCTTTTTCTTGATGCCGTCGTTTGCCATCTGATTCAGCAAATCCGGAAGATAGCGTGTAAGACCAGGATCGATAAGCGCCTGTACATTTCCGCCGATGTAGTAGCTATTGCAGTTGTTGTCAAAGTAGTTTGCCCATTCGTAAATGTAAATGTCATCCCGATACTTCATTTCGCACCCTTTCCTCGTTTTTTATTATGATTTTAATCTTTTACCGCGTTTGGTGCCTCCACTTGCTGATCCAGCCATTTCGCCAGGTCAGCGGCGGATTTTTCCCAGCCTCCCTCCAGCATGGGCAAGTGAGCGTATTGTTCATATTCAATATAATCAGCCTGCAAAAAATCGGCTAATCCCCTCTGCATAAGAACGGGAGTAACCACGTCTTTAACGCACCCGATAACCAGCTTCGGACATTTTATCCTCAATGGATAAACAGGATAACCCTGCGCCACCTGGTAGCTGACGACCAGGGACTCGGCGACAAACATGTCAAAAACCTCGCTGCGTTCATCCGGAGCAATGTTGTTCAGTACCGTCTGCTCGGCCATAGCATAAGTCGGTTTAACCGGTTTCAGATTCATCATGCCCCACATGGTTTTGATGATCGTTCCGGAGTATGGCAAATCATGATTGACTTCCACAGCCACACCAAGCGGGGGTGCACTGGCGATGACGGCAAGCGCCTTAATCGAATCATTATTTTCCGCTGTTTTCTGGGCAATCAGTCCACCCAGGCTGTGTCCGATTAATGCACAGCATTTTATCTCCAGCCGGAGAATGATTTTATTCACATCCTCCAGATAATCTTCCAACGTTACCTGCGCCAGTGCTTCGTCCCGTTGAGACGGATAATGGCCGCGAAGATTCACAGCATAGACTTCCCATCCCTGATCCGCAAAATAGGGAAGGTAATTCTTCCAGAACCGGCTGGTTCCGCCCGCACCGTGAATAAAGATCAGGGGGCATGCGCGCCGCATTTTTGCGGGCCGGATGTTTTCAAGCACCAGATGATCAACGGTTATCTTCAAAAAAACAGTCTTGCCTTTTCAACTGGAATTTTCTGCATACCTATTGCCCGGACTGTCAGGTCTTCGCTTTGCGGGGAACAAAAATCCAAAGCAGGATGTAAACCAGAAACCCCGTGCCGAAACAAAGCACAAGCAGTACAAACAATAAACGCCATATCCAGGAGGGAATGGGAGTATGCTCTCCCAGTCCGCCGCAGACTCCGCCAATCCAGCGGTCCGTCTCGGATTTTGAAAAGTTGTGCAACCAGTCCTCTTGTGTCATGTATTCATCCTCCCCGGAAACAAACGATCACTGCCCTTTTGCGATCCGTGCCCCTCATTTTTTACAGGATCATCTGCCATTGAGTCTCTGTCACTTGGCGTGCCGGAAATTAAAACATTTTCTGGATGATTGCCTTATTCCGCATTTGTTCTATGTGCGGTATAATTTCATTGTAAAACTTTATCCAGCGGCATATCTTTCGAACTGTGTGCGACTTTAACAATATTACCTGCTTTGTCCAGCAGTATGATCATCGGCACACCGATAACACTATATGCGTTGCCGACGCTGCCGTCTTCATCCAGCAGCGTCCGATAAGGAAGAGAATGGCTCTGTGCAAACCTCATTACTTTTTTTGCCGGCTCCATGATGTTAATATAAATCACTTCCATACCACGCGGCGAATAGGTCTTATGGACCTCTTTATATTTGGGAATTTCCGCACGGCATCCGGGGCACCAGGTGGTCCCAAAAAAAATCAGTACCGGCTTGCCCCGCTGAGCGCTTAACCGGAAGGTTTTCCCCTGTACATCCTTGAGGGTAAAATCCGGCGCCTGGGTCAGCTCCGGTTTGAAGGGTGCATTGGGAATATACTGGCCCCAGGAAACCGATACGGGGATCAGAGAAACAATCATCAGGATAACTATAACAATATTAAGATACTTGCGCATGATGATCCTTTTTTAAAAAGACAATGTACCTGCAGTATACAGGAAATATTGGGCAGCGCCAATCAAAATAACGCCAAAAACCCTTGTGATGACAGTCATCCAGGCACCGGAACGCGGAAGGGAAGAGATAAATCCCGTAAAGGTTCCCACCAGGATCAGAAGCGTCCCCATTCCGAACGCAAAAGTAAAAAGAAGGCCGACGCCCATGATCAGATTGTTCTTGAGCGCCACAAAGCCCAGCAGCACGCCCAGCACCGGCGCGGTGCACGGGCCGATCACAAAACCGGAAGCCGCCCCCAGCAGAAAACTGGGAACAAACCCCTTTTTCCCCCCTCCGGAATATTTCAGGATGCTTTGCGGAACCGGAATGGATATTTTAAAAACATCAAGCATGGACAATCCCATGATCAGGCAAATATTCGCCATGATAATATAGACAAGCGGGGTTGTCTGCATCTGCCCGAAAAGCCGCCCCGACAGGGCGGCAACCGCACCCAGAATGGCATACGTCACGGACAATCCCGAAACATAAAACAGCGACAGCAGAAATCCGCGTAATTTCGATGATGCTCCCTGCGCACCGATGAAACCGACCGTCACGGGAATAAGAGGATACGTGCAGGGAGTAAAGCTGATTACCACCCCGCCCAGGTATGCCGCTAAAAATGAAAGAAAAACAGAATTTTGAATATACAGAGATAGATTATTGACCAGATTTTCAATCAAACGTCTTTGCCCTCAAAATAGTTTTTGCTTAAGAAAAGATATGGAAATAACTTTCCAGCGTCAAGAAAAAAATAAACGAAGGAGCTTTTTCCCGGCAAATGGCAAAGGGAACCATTGCCATTTGCCGGGAAAACGATTGCTTACGCACAGAGCTTGTGTGATGACTTCATGATCAACCGGCAGACGTCATTTCGATCAACGATGGCTCGTAATCCTCCGGCTTTTCATATCCCAGAAGATTCAGAAGGGTTGCTGCAATATTGGCCAGACCTTTTTGCTTGAGATCCGCCATTCGGTATTCCCCACGGTAAAGAGGATCATAAATAACGAAGGGGACCGGATTCAGGGAATGCGCGGTTTTTACAGATTTCGCGCCTTTTTTATCGATCGTGAACATTTCATCCGCATTGCCGTGGTCAGACGTAATCACAGCAATCCCCCCTGTTTCCTTGATAACAGCCAACAGCTCTGCCACGCATGAATCCACCGTTTCAACAGCGGTGATGGCTGCCTGTGTCATTCCCGTATGTCCGACCATATCGCCATTGGGATAATTCAAACGGCCGAATCGATAAACACCCTGCTTTAAAAGCTCAACCACCTTTGCTGTGATCTGGCCGGCCTTCATCTGCGGTGCTTTATCAAACTCGATCCGATCGGATGGAATTTCGACATAGGTCTCCAGCTTTTCATCAATATAACCGGAACGGTTGCCATTCCAGAAATAGGTCACATGACCGTACTTTTGCGTTTCGGAGACCGCGAAGGATTTCACGCCTTCAGCACAGAGATATTCACTGACCACACGGTCAATCGCCGGCGGCTGGACTAAAAAATTCGGCGGAATATGGGCATCCCCGTCATATTCCATCATTCCCGCGTAGAAAACATCCGGAAGAGGGCCTCTTTCAAACTCAGAAAATTCCTTCTCGGAAAATGCCCTGGAAATCTCGATGGCACGGTCGCCCCGGAAGTTGAAGAAAATCACGGCATCACCGTCCCGGATTGTCCCTTTGGGCGTCCCCGCATCATCAGCAACAACAAAGGCTGGAAGGTACTGATCCGTTGCTTTCGGGTCTTCTTCATAAAAAGTCTTCACAGCATCAGATGCGGATGGGAATTTCCTGCCCTCTCCCAGAACATGCGCCTCCCATCCCCTCTTGACGATATTCCAGTCTGATTTATACCTGTCCATGGTGACCTTCATGCGGCCACCGCCGGATGCTATGGCATAGTCAAGGCCCTTTTCCTCTGAAATCTTCTTTAGTTTTTCCTCTGTGGGAATAATATAATTCAGCGCCGTTTTTTCCCCGACGTCCCTGCCGTCCAGCAGGGTATGGAGCCTGACTCTGTTGAGGTTCAGCGCGGCGCATTGATCGATCATGATAAACAACTGGTCAATGTGAGAATGAACGTTCCCGTCTGATAGCAGCCCAATGAAGTGAATTGTGCCTCCATTTCGGGCACGACGTACGATGTTATCCCAGACATCGGATTGAAAAATCCTTCCTGTTTTGAGTGCCAAATTCACAAGGCGCGCGCCCTGGTCAAAAACCCTGCCGGCCCCCATGGCATTGTGCCCCACCTCGCTGTTTCCCATGTCATCATCCGAAGGCAATCCGACAGCCGTTCCATGGGCCTTCAGTTGTGTATACAGGTCGGATTTGAACAACCGATCAAGATTGGGCGTATTTGCCTTGTAAACGGCGTTTGATTCATCTTCTTTGCCGATCCCGATACCATCCATGATAATCATCAGCAGGGGACCTTTTCGGCCATGAAATGTTTTCAATTTCTTGAGATTTAATAACATTGAACAGATCCTTCTTTATGAGCTTGATAGGCTGTAGACTGTTAAAATCAGTCTATTAGCCTTTTAGGCTGTAGGCTGTTAGGTGTAAGACGGGCGCGCAACGCGCCGTCAACAATAAAACGCCGAAGGCCACAATGAAGACCTAACAGCCTAATAGTCTACAGCCTAATAGCCTTTTGTTAACAGACTATCTACCTACAAAGGTTGGTTTCCTCTTCTCCAAAAACGCCTTCATACCTTCCTTTTGATCCTGTGTACCGAAGCATTGCGCAACAGCGCTCAATTCCAGCTTAATCGCGTTGTCCAGCGACATGTCATATCCGTAATTGATGCTGTTTTTCGCCATCTTGAGGGCAAAACCCGGAAGCGATGTAAACTTTTTGGCCATCTTTCCCGCTTCTGCCATCAGATTGTCAAGCGGAACCACTTTATTCACCAAGCCGATTTCATAGGCTCTCTGAGCATTGATCTGCCCGCCGCCCAGAATAAGCTCCTTGGCAATGCCGGTCCCGACGAGTCTGGGCAGACGCTGCGTTCCCCCCCAACCGGGAAGAATCCCTATCAGTATTTCCGGCTGCCCGAAGACAGCGTTTTCCGAAGCTATCCGCATGTCGCAGGCAAGCGCGATCTCCGTCCCGCCGCCGAGCGCAAAACCGTTGACAGCGGCAATCACGGGTTTGCCCATCGTCTCCATATACCGGAGGGTTCCCTGTCCCAGTTCCATGAATTTTGTTACTTCCACCGGGGTATAATTCTGCATCTGCGAAATGTCCGCACCCGCCACAAAAGCCTTTTCTCCAGAACCGGTCAGAATCAGCGCCTTTACCGCATCATCCTGATCACAAACCTGCAGTGCATGGGCCAGCTCCGACATCACCTCGGAATTCATGGCATTTAAAACCTTGGGGCGATTGAATGTAATAACAGCAACTCCGTTTTCGACATTAAAAAGAATATTTTGGTAGTCCATTGCAAATCTCCTTTAATAGTCAAAGAGCCCTTTCTTTGCAGATCGGGCTCTTTGTAAAATCACTTGATCATGTTGTTTGAAATTGCATTAAACAGCACAAACATCAACGGGCGGCTTGACTTCTTCTTTGCCCATCGCCTTGACCACGAGCTCGGCGAGATCCCATGCCTGCATGGTCTCTTCCCTCTTATTGTCCTTGATGCCGTCGGAAATCATGGTAAGACAGAACGGACAACCTACGGCAACCGTATCGGCATTGACGGCGATTGCCTGTTTGGTGCGGGCGTTGTTAATGCGCTCTCCGATATCTTCTTCCATCCACATTCTCGCACCGCCTGCGCCGCAGCAGAAGCTCTTGTCAAGATTTCTTTCCATCTCGACAACATTGATGCCACGGATCGCCTTGAGAATCTGGCGGGGCTGATCATAAATATGGTTGTAGCGGCCCAGGAAGCACGAATCGTGATAGACAAATGTCCCCTTGAGCGGTTCGGGCAGCTTGATTTTGCCGGTCGCAATCAGGTTGGCGATAATCTCTGTGTGATGATAGACTTCGAAATTGCCGCCGAAATTGGGGTAATCTTTTTTCAATGCGTTATAGCCGTGCGGGCAGATCGCGATGACTTTCTTCACCCCGTATCCGTTCATCACGTCAATATTGGCCTGTGCCAGTGACTGGAATAGATACTCATTACCACAACGCATTGCGGAGTCGCCGCAGCATCCTTCTTCTGTTCCCAGAATGCCGAAGCTGACACCGGCTTCCTGAAGAATCTTCGCAAACGCGACAGAAATCTTTTTGCCACGATCGTCAAACGAACCCGAACAACCCACGTAGAATAGATATTCGACGTTGGGATCTTCGGCCAGTGTTTTGACGCCAAGTTCCTTGGCCCAGTCACCCCGTACATGTGCACCGACGCCCCAGGGGTTGGAGTTGTTTTCCATGTTGCGGCAGCTCAGCTGCAGCTCGGGTGAGAAATCCGCTTCCGTCAACACCTTGTAGCGTCGCATATCAATAATCTTTGGCACATGTTCAATCGACGCCGAACAGTGTTCCATGCAATACATGCAGTTGGTGCAGGCCCAGAGTTCATGAAGATCGATAACTTCGCCGACCAGCGCTTTCCCGGTTGCCTCTTCCGCCGCTGCTTCAGCCGGGGCTTCTCCTTCTGCAGGAGCGCCTGCAAGTTGAGCGGCCTTCATTGCTTTCACAGCATCGGGGGCTTTTTCCAGCCAGTGCGTCTTGATATCCTGAACCATCTTCTTGGGAGATAACGGCTTGCCTGTCAGATAAGCCGGGCAACCGTCCTGACAACGGCCGCAGCGCGTGCAGGCATCGGCATCAAAAATCTGCTTCCAGGTGAACTCTTCCAGCTTGCCAACGCCAAACGCTTCCGCGTTTTCAAAATCACGGATCGGCTCAATATAGCCCGTCGGTTTGAAGGATTGCAGGAAATGGTTCGCCGGGGTTGTAATAATGTGCATGAGGCGGGAATACGGAATATAAGCGATGAAACCCAGTCCCAAAAGTGCATGCACCCACCAGGTCAGCTGGTGTACGAGCCGGGCGGTGTCATGTTCAATCCCTACAAAGGTATGGGATAACAGCCATCCCACAAATGACCAGTATTCCCAGGGAGGATTGGTCACGTAAATACGGAGTGCTTCTGCAATGAAACCCGTGATGATGATGGCGCCGATAAGCAAAAGAACGATCACATCATCCGGCTTATTTTCAACTTCACCTCTATACCCCATACGATCAGGTTTTGAGACAAAGCGGCGATCCAGCGCAATGATCACTCCGATCAGCACGAACAATCCGAAGAGATCCATCAGGAAAGAAAAGCCCAGGTAAAAATTGCCTTTCAGAAATGTCCAGCTGAAGAGCGGTTCCGTAATATGATGCTGCCCTGCATCAAATGCGGCACCAAAAATTAAAACGAAAAAACCAAAAAAGATCAAGGCGTGCATAATTCCCGGGAAAGGATCTTTCAAAACTTTCTTTTGCAGAAAAACCTCCTGAAGAACGATCTTGACTCTCTCCTTTATATTGTCCAGGCGCATTTCCGGCTTGCCCATTGCTTTCCACATCAGCCAACGGCGGTATACACCATAAGCAAATATGGCAAGCGCAACGAACGTGAGAGCAAAAAGGATGATCTCAAACGCCGGCAGAGGGATGTTCCAGAAAACCTCCCGACCTTCATTACCTACAAAAAATTCATGTTCTTTCATTGATCCTCCAACAAAACTTGAGGGCTGGTTCTAACCTAATTTAATATCATATCAGGCAACAAACAGGGTCTTTGCCCCGATCCGGGGCAAAGACCCAATGGGTTTTATGCAACCAGTTTCTTGCAAACTGCCGTCAACTCGGGAACCACCTTAAACAGATCATCCACCACACCGTAATCTGCTTTTGTAAAGATCGGGGCTTCCGCGTCTTTGTTAATTGCGACGATGCACTTGGATGAGCTCATGCCGGCCAGGTGCTGAATCGCGCCGGAGATACCGCATGCAATATACAGGTTCGGAGAAACGACCTTACCGGTCTGACCGACCTGATCTTTCTGCGGACGCCAGCCGGCATCCACTGCCGCGCGGGACGCGCCGACCGTGCCTTTGAGCACATCAGCCAGCTCTTCCAGAATCTTGAATTCATCCGGACCCTTCATGCCGCGGCCGCCGGAAACGATCACGTTGGCTTCCGTCAGATCGACCTTGCCGCTTGTGTCTTTCTGGACTTCCAGAACCTTGCTCTTCTGTGCTTCAACTGCAACGTCCACCTTTGTTACAGCACCGGCTTTGGCATTTTCAGCCGCCGGGAAAACATTGGGACGAAGCGACGCAATCTGCGGGGTCGCTTCGATTACGATTTCACCAAAGCACTTACCGGCATACATCGGACGGGTGGCAACCATTTTGCCGCCGTCGACTTTGACATCCGTGCAGTCCGTCGCGAGACCCGTGGCCAGTTTGGCAGCCACGCGGGCAGAAAGATCCTTGCCCTGAACTGACGCGCCAAACAGAACGATCGCCGGATCGTTGTCTTTAATGATTTTTGCGGTAGCGTCTGCATGCGCTTCCGTCACATAGGGTTCCAATGCGGCATTGTCGCCAACAAATACTTTATCGACGCCGAATTTACCCAGTTCGGCAGCCAATCCTTCTATACCTGCACCCAGCAGAATGGCGCTGACTTCATCACCGGTCTGGTCGGCCAGCTTGCGGGCTGTCGAGGCCAGTTCCAGGCTGATTTTCCTAAGCGCGCCGTCCCGCTGTTCTGCTACTATCATGACTCCTTTTGCCATCTTTCAATTCCTCCGCTTTCAATTAAATAGCTTTTGCTTCTTCTCTAAGTAACCGGCCAAGTTCAGCCGCCTTTTGCGCGGGTTCATCTCCACAGACGATCTTTCCGGGAGGTCTGGCCGGAGGCGGAACGGTTTTGGCTACTTTGGCTTTCGCATCAGTGGCAACACCGATTGCTGCAGCGTTTTTCACATCAACCGGTTTCTTCTTCGCCTTCATGATCCCTGGCAGAGACGCATACCGGGGTTCGTTGAGGCCCTTCTGGCAGGTAACAACGCAGGGCAGCGCTGTTTCAATCGAGAGCTGGGCACCTTCGATCGGTCGGATCACTTTTACGGAAGAACCGGCATATTCCAGTTTGGTGACGATCGTCAACTGAGGCACATTCAGGGCTTCCGCCAGCATGGCGCCGACCTGACCGGCATCATCATCGATGGCGCGCTGACCGCAGAAGATAATGTCATGCGGCAGGGTCTTAATCACGGCCGCCAGAGCATTGGCAATAACATAAGCATCGGCATTGTCGAATGCCGGATCGCTAATGTGTACACCCTTGTCTGCACCCATGGCCAGAGCGGTACGGATGGTTTCCATCGCACGGGCCGGACCAACGCAAACGATCGTGACGTCGCCGCCGTTCTTTTCCTTCAGTTTTAATGCTTCTTCCACGCCAAATTCATCATAGGGATTCATAACCCATTTGATCTGGCCTTCTTCGATGCCTGATCCGTCAGCCTTGACTTTGATCTGTGCTTCGGTGTCGGGCACTTGCTTCACGCATGCAATAATATTCACTGTCAAAAACCTCCTTCTCCTGCGCGTCGCTCAATTCTAGGCGATTCGCGCATTTAAAATTTTCTTACAACTTTCATCCTATAAAAATGCCCGATTTTCTCGGAAGAAAATCGGGCATTCATACTACAGTCTGTTTTTGACGATGTCGTCAACAACACTCGGATCAGCCAGTGTGCTGGTATCACCAAGGTTCCCCAAATCATTGGCGGCGACTTTCTTCAAAATTCTTCTCATGATTTTGCCGCTGCGGGTTTTGGGCAGACCATCCGCCCACTGAATCTTGTCGGGAGTGGCGATGGGTCCGATTACCGTACGGACATGAGCGGTCAATTCTTTCTTTAAAGCGTCTGTTTTCTCTACGCCGGTCTTCAAAGTGACATAAGCGTAAATGCCCTGACCTTTGATGTCGTGAGGCATGCCGACAACAGCGGCCTCCGCGACGGCCTTGTGGGCAACCAGAGCGCTTTCCACTTCGGCGGTACCCATACGGTGACCGGAAACATTGATAACGTCATCGATACGGCCGGTGATCTGATAGTAACCGTCTTTGTCACGGCGACAGCCGTCCCCGGTTACGTAATAGCCGGGAAACTGTTCAAAATAGGTTTCCTGGAATCTCTTGGGATCTCCATAGACGCCTCTCATCATTCCGGGCCATGGAACCTTGATACACAGGGCGCCGCTGGCTTCTGTTTCCTTGAATTCCTTGCCTTCATCATCGACCAGCACGGGCTGTACGCCGAAGAATGGCATTGTGGCCATACCGGGTTTGATATCAATGGCGCCGGGAAGCGGGGTAATCAAAATTCCACCGGTTTCAGTCTGCCACCAGGTATCCACGATGGGGCATTCGCCGCGGCCGATTAAATTGAAATACCAGTTCCATGCTTCGGGGTTGATCGGCTCGCCGACGGTTCCGAGGGTCTGCAGGGAAGAGATGTCGCATTTCTTCACAAACTCATCGCCCTCTTTCGCGATGGCGCGGATAGCGGTCGGAGCGGTGTAGAAAATATTGACCTTGTATTTTTCAACAACCTGCCAGAAGCGGCTGTAGGTCGGGTAATTGGGAACGCCTTCAAACATGACGGATGTTGCGCCGTTACAGAGGGGACCGTACAGAATGTAAGTGTGACCGGTGACCCAGCCCAGGTCGGCGGTGCACCAGTAGATGTCGCCGTCATGATAATCGAATACGATTTTGTGGGTGTAGGAACCGTAGACCAGATAGCCGCCGGTGGTGTGCATAACGCCCTTGGGCTGTCCGGTGGAGCCGGAAGTATAAAGGATGAACAGTGGATCTTCGGCATCCATCCATTCGGGTTCGCATTTGCCATCAACTTTGGCCATTTCTTCATGATACCACTTGTCACGGCCAGGTGTCATTTCACATTTAATTTTATCGCCAACTCTGTTGACGACGATCACAGATGTGACGGACGGGCATGATTTCAATGCTTCATCAGCAGTCGCTTTCTGGGGGACAGCCTTGTTGCCGCGGAACGTTCCGTCGCAGACAACGAGGACCTTGCCTTCACAGTTGACAATTCTGTCACGGAGAGCATCAGCGCTGAATCCGCCGAATACGATACCATGAATGGCGCCGATACGGGAGCAGGCCAGAGCGGCAATACCCAGTTCGGGAACCATGGGCATATAAAGAATGACGCGATCGCCTTTCTTTACGCCTTGGGCCTTCAGAACATTGGCGAATTTGCAGACTTCTTCATGAAGCTGTTTGTAGGTAATGGCTCTTTCTTCACCGGGTTCATTGCCTTCCCACTGAATCGCGACCTGATTTCCGCGTTTCTCAAGATGTCTGTCGAGGCAATTGTAAGAAATGTTGAGCTTTCCGCCTTCAAAAAATTTAACGTAGATGGGACCTTTTTTAATATCAAAGTTGTAATCCATAACCTTGTCCCATTTTTTGAACCAGGTCACCTGCTGTTCGGCTACTTCCGCCCAGAAAGCTTCCGGCTGCTCGACTGATTTTTTCCACATTGCATCATAAGCTGCTCTTCCGCTTACCCATGCCTTCTTTTTTGCAGCTTCGGGAATCGGATAGATCTCCTTCAACTGAACCTTTGCATCCGCCATTTTAATATTCCTCCTAGTTTTTAAAGTTTTCTATTTTTAAACGTCAGATTAACGTTTCGCCATCAAAATAAACGATCCTAAATGAACTGGGATTAAGCCTGCAAACACGGACGATTCGGGCATGCTTAAGGTGCAAAATGAGCAAGCATACTCATTGGAATTGAGGTGTGCATCACCAGTGAACACAAAAAAATATTTAACCTTAAGCCGCAAAGCGTCTGTAAAGTTCGCCTGCGTTACTTTTTCGTGAGGTATTTACGGCCTGCCCGTTATACACCATTTTTTGCCGGGACGTCACATTTTCTGGGTCATCGAAAATGATTAATCTTACTGACTATTTAGCCGTAGAGTCAAAATTTGACTACAAGTCAAAACAACCTTGTGGACTCCACTACATTAATCTGACCCCCATGTCAAGAAATATTTAGATCAACACGGCAGCAATAAAGGGGTTTGCACCGTAAATAAACGGATGAAAATTTTACCTGTAAAATCAAATGGTTTCCATATTGCCCTTTGTGTATCCGGCTTGCGTCGCTGCAGAGATTCATGTTCGGAACATCAACACCATTATTATATCCCTTTTCCATGAATTTAAATAAAATGCCGCTTGACTAATGCCCGGTATTGTGAAATTGCTTCCATCACATAAAGCGTTCTTTTTTGAAAAATGAAGATCTTTTTAATCATAGAGACGCAGCCACCTGAATCGCTTTTTATTCGGGTGGCTTTTTGTTTACCGTGCTGTGTTGCCCATTTTGGTCCATGAAAGAATTACAGGCGGTATCGATTAACCGGGTGGATAGACTCCTGCCCGGCTGGTGAGGCATGCAGGCCCACCCTTCAACCTTCCTTCTCAATCAGGAGCTGGACGGGGGTGATGACGATGCTTTGTGGGAACCCCAAGTGGGAAATGAAGGTTTAACTTATGCCTAACCATAGGCATAAAAAGAAAGGGAATGAAAATGAACAAAAATCTGTATGTCGGCAACCTGTCTTTCAAGGTCACAAATGAAGACCTGAAGACAAACTTTTCGGAAGCGGGAGAAGTCGAATCTGCGTCCGTCATCAAGGATAAATTTACCGGTCAGTCCAAAGGGTTCGGTTTTGTCGAAATGAAAACAGAAGAAGGCGCCACGGCGGCCATTCAGAAATTCAATGGTGGCACGCTTGATGGAAAGGTCATTACCGTAAACGAAGCAAGGCCAAAGAAGGAGTTTAGTGGTGGCGGAAATCGCGGTGGCGGCGGCGGTTACCGTGGTGGCGGAAATCGCGGTGGTGGAAACCGCGGTGGCAGGTACTAGAAACCGTTTAAAAATTGAATTTCACTGAAAAAGAGCAGAAGGCTGCATTGAAGTCTTCTGCTCTTTTTGTTTACTTGCTTGAGTGAATGTATTGTGTGATTTTTTCCGCCAGAGTTTTGACTACATATTCGAACTCATCGACATCCTTGTCCAAAAGAGTCATGCGGAACCCCAGAAGCGGCGTAAAAAAAGACGTCAGCGGCACAACGCAAATGCCCGTGGCCGCGAGCAGATAGTAGACAAATCGTTTGTCGTATTCGATCGAACCTTTCGTAAGCTCTTCCACATACTGCTGCACATCCGGAGGATCAACCGGCAGGGTTTGCCGGTCATTGAGCACCGACTCATTAAAGATGACTGTGGAATAAAACGCTCCGTTGGTTTTATTGGCAATTACAAAGGGAACATCCTTTAAGATTCCGTAAGCAATCGTCGAAAGCTTTTCGTAATGCTGCGTGCGCGCGCGCAAATAATTCTTATACTCCGGATGCGTCATGATTTTTGGAATAGCCATCTGCGGAAGTGTGGTCGAACATACTTCCGACATTTTCTGATGTAAAATCGTATTTATGAAGCGGTTGAAAATCGGATCCTTGTCCGCATTATACACTTCCATCCACCCGCAGCGCGCACCGGGCCAGGGGGCTTCTTTGGAAATGCCCTTCATGGAAATGGCCGGCACATCGCCGATAATGTCACCGATCGGAATCGTTGTTTTGCCGTTATAGACGATATTGATGTACGTCTCATCCGAAATAACAAACAGATCATTTTCCCTGGCGATCCGGACAACATTCTCCAAATCCTCGTTCGTATAGACAAAACCTGTAGGATTGTCGGGATTGATAATCAGGATGCCGACAATCGCCCTGTGGCTTCTAACTTTCTGTTCCAGCTCCCGCAGGTCCGGATGCCAGTTATTGTAGGGATTCATCCTGTAGGTGTTGGGTGGAAAAGACGCATGAAGCACTTCCGCCATGAAATGCGTGGAATACGTCGGCTCCGGCATAATCATGCGTGCATCCACCTGGATAGAACTGTAGGCCCTGGCAATCGCATCCCCCAGACCATTGAAGAAAATAATGTCTTCAGGCGTTATTTGAATTTTCCCCCGTGCATTTACGCGATCGGCCAGAAACACGCGCGTGGCATCCACCCCTTTGGTCGGCGAATAGGCATACGAGATATCTTCCTTGAGCACATCGATCAGGACTTCTTTCATCCAGTCGGGAATATTTTCACCCTTTTGAACCGGATCGCCAATGTTTTCCCAAATGACTTTCTTGCCGCCAAGCTCCTGCATTTTCTTGGCAATCGGTACAAGATTGCGGATTTCATAAGTCAGCCCGCTGCCGCCGCGGGAAATTTCAAAACGCATAAGTTATCTAACTCCTTGAATATTTGGATAGTGATCCATAATACATATTTTTGGATTAATCCAGAGTTTTTTAAAAAATGATCGTCTGTCCCACCATCATTTTATGAAGGACAAAAAACCCTTTTCATGATATTAACATCAAAGAGACTGGAAAAGCACCCATTTATAAGGCAGGAATGCCTTGAATTGAAGCACTCATCACTGATTCCTCCGGCCTGCAAGAAAGAAGTCTCATCAATAAAAACATAATAAAGGGACACAGACCATGGATGATACAAAAACTTTTGCTGAGATGTTTGAAGAATCCTACGCAACCCCTAAACGTTATTCCGTGGGGGAAAAAGTCGAGGCAATGATTGTCAAAATCTCCCCGGAGTGGATTTTCATTGATCTGGGCGCAAAAAGCGAGGGCTATATCGATAAAAAAGAATTTCTGGATGAGGAAGGCACCCTGACCGTCCGGGAAGGGGATACGGTCACCGCCTACTTCCTCTCCTCGCGCCACAGCGAAAGACTCTTTACCACGAAGCTGACATCGAGAAAAAGTGTAGACGATTTTCTGCTCAATGCATATCAAAACGCGATTCCTGTGGAAGCCATTGTTGAAAAGGAAATAAAAGGCGGTTTTTCCGTGAAGATCAGTGGAAACACAAGCGGCTTTTGTCCCTACTCTCAAATGGACCGGCGAAGAATCGAAAACGCCACGGATTATGTCGACAAAAAATTCGATTTTATTGTCATTGAATATGAGGAAAAAGGCCGCAAGATTATTCTGTCGCGCCGCCCGCTGCTGGAAAAAATCGACCAGGAAAGAATCGCCAAACTGAAGCTGTCTTTGCAAAAAGGAATGACCGTACACGGCATCGTGACCTCAGTGCGCGATTTCGGTGCCTTTGTTGATATCGGCGGCATACAGGCACTGCTGCCCGTTTCGGAAATGACGTGGGGCCGAGTGGAAAACACCCAATCTCTCTATAAACCGGGTGATTCTGTTGAAGCGGTCATCATCGGCCTGGATTGGGAGAAAGACCGGATCACGTTATCCTTCAAAGACACCCTGCCCGATCCGTGGGATGAGGTGGTTCGCAATTACATCGAGGGCAGCGTTTACAGGGGAAAAGTCTCCCGCCTGACGGACTTTGGCGCGTTCATCACGCTGGAGGCCGGTGTTGACGGACTGCTGCATATCTCCAGACTGGGCAAAGGGAAAAAAATCAAACACGCCCAGGATGTTTTGTCCCGGGACCGGGAAATCGATGTGAAGATCGAAAAGATTGACCGGGACAACAAGAAAATATCGCTGGACCTGGCTTCAAACGGCGACGAAAAAAAATCCGCGGAAGAAGAAGGGGACGACTATCAGAAATTCATACCCAAAGCCACCAAAACCATGGGCACATTCGGGGATCTGCTGAAAAAACCGGCAAAGAAAAAATCAAAGAAATGAAACACAGGTCAGAATCGGAAAGCTTATTCACTGTCGGTTGCGGGAAATTATGATTGCCAAAAGCAACACCCTGTCAGCGCAAAAAGGACACCGTACCACGCTAATGCCGGCAGAATATCAAAATCCTTTGTACTGATCTGAAGCTTTTCCCCGGATTCAGGAAAGAGATGGTTATAAACTGTTATGGGTTTAATCCGTTTATTGTTGAGTGATCCGGCAGCATTCATTTTGCTTGCCGTGCTTCTTTTGTATTCCGTTATTTTTCATGAAGTGGCACACGGTTGGGTGGCTTATAAAATGGGTGACGAAACGGCCAAATGGCTGGGCAGGCTTACGCTCAATCCGATCAAACACATAGACCCCATCGGGTCACTGATGCTTTTGGTTGTCGGTTTCGGGTGGGCCAAACCCGTACCGGTCAACCTGGAGAACATCCCTGCTCCGCAAAGGCGCAAGGGGTTGATCCTGGTATCAGCGGCCGGTGCCACTGCCAACATCATCATTGCCTTTTGCGCACTTCTGGTGTGGCGGCTGATGTCGCCAGCTCCGGGCAGCATGATGTATAATGTGCTTTATTTGCTTGCCAACATCAACATTCTGCTGGCGGCTTTCAATCTGATTCCGATTCCGCCGCTGGACGGATCGAAAATCCTGATGGGATTCACGCCGGAGTCGTTCAACCGCGTGCTGTATCAAATCGAACCTTTTGGTTTTTTTATCGTGCTGGGTCTTTTACTTACAGGAGCGCTTACACCCGTCATCAATATGTTCCAGTCCGCGATCATATCTTTCATTTCATTGTTTTTACCTTCATAGATAAAGGAAAGGAGAATTTGCCATGACGACATTTTCCGAGCTTTTGCAGAAAAGAAGGGCCATCCGGGATTTCGAGGACAAAGAGGTTCCCCTGAAGGTTGTTGAAGAAATTCTTCAGGAATCCACACTGGCACCGTCCGCCAGTAACAACCAGCCATGCCGGTTTGTCGTGGTGCAATGCCGCAAGGCCATCACAAACCTGTCCAACGAGAGCAAGGCCAATCTTCTTCTTGATCACAACGATGGAAAAATCAGCCTCAGGACCGAATACATTTCCTTGCTTCAAGATGAGAATTTCAATGTGTTTTACAATGCCCCCTGCCTGATTTATATCGCCGGGGCAAAATCGGTTGGCTCTCTGGACGTGGACGTGGCGCTTGCGGCAGGCTACATTATGTTTTCGGCAGCAGCACGCGGAATGGGCACCTGCTGGGTGGCACTGGGGGCAAATATTCGAGATCCCCGGTTAAGGGCAGAACTGGGTCTTGACGACAATTACCGGATTGTGGCGCCGATTATTCTGGGTTACCCCCGGACCATTCCCGCACCGCCTGAACGGCACGCACCGCAAATTCTCCGCGTGATCACGGAAGCACGTTGATGAGCATTTGCTAAAGATTCTCAGTCAGATTTCTCAATCCGGCAACCGGATCTTTTTTCCAGTGGATGCGGATAATCTTTCGGCCCTTATCCATCAGTGCAAGCCTGTCCGCTTCGCCCTGCGCGGCTTTAAGCTGGCCAAACGTCAGCGAAGAACCCCTCTCACAAAGGGCATCCGGAATCTCAACATCAAGGATATTCTCACCGGTCAGTTGAATAAACATGCCGCGGCCGGCATCGCCCTTGTGCAGTTGGCCGGTTGAATGCAAATAGCGCGGTCCATAGCCAATCGTTACAGCCATCCCGTATTTACAAGAAATTTCGGCACGCAGCGCGTCCAGAGCCTGATGAATTTCCGCTGAAGGGCTCAAATAAACCTGCAGGCCTACATACGAATTTTGTGATGACGAAAGAAAATTTTTCAGGGCAACGGAAGTGTTTGATCCGGAAATCTCTCCATAAATTTCACAGTCCCCTTCGGTTAGCGACGGTTTAGTCTCCGGCCACGTCTGGTTGATTTTAAACTGCGCAATCATTTGTTTCGTGTGCTTTTTGGTCGCCTCCACATCCGGCTGATCAAACGGGTTAATGCCCATAATGTGAGCGGCGACAGCCGTTGCCATTTCCCACAGAAACATCTGGCCGCCCAGATCATAAAAACCTTTTATCCGAACTTTTAAAACGGGATGACCGGCACTCGCCAGCCGGGTGATCCAGGAACTCCAGTCATCCTCGTTATGATTAAAAATAACAAAGACACGGTCTTCCCCGTAGGAACTTACATCCATCTGCGGTTCATTCAAAACCGGAAGAATTCCTTTCCCTTCTTTACCGGTACTTTCTGCGATCAGCTGCTCCAACCAGTCACCAAAGGATCCCCAGGAAGGGGGAAGAATCAGGGTAAGCTTGTCGCGGCCATACTGCGCCAATGTTCCCAGAGCCGCGCCTAAAAAGCAGCCGGTTGAATCGCCTTTGCCGGAAAAGAAATCCGCTTTTTCCTGATTTGCCACTACCAGGGCATTTTGCAAAATTTTATCGATCTCAACACCGATCAGTGCAGCCGGGATCATGCCCACCAGGGAAAGGGCCGAATAACGGCCGCCGATATTGGGATTGTTGGAAAAAACGTACGGAAGCTGCAGCCGCCAGGCCTGCTCGAGCATCGGACTGCCCTCATCGGTAATAAACATGAAATGTTCGTTGGCAGACACTCCCGTTTTTTCTGCAGTTAAGTTATAAAAATAATGAAAAAGAGAGACTATTTCCAGGGTTGATCCCGATTTTGAAGAAACAATAAACAGCGTTTTTGCCAGGTTAAGTTTTTCAGCCACATCATGGATGATTTGCGGATCGGTTGTATCCAGAATCTGCAACCTGGGAAAACCGGGGGCGCTTCCGAATATATTATTGAATACCTCCGCCGAGAGGCTCGATCCGCCCATGCCCAGCAGGACAACATCTTCAATGCTGCCATTGGTGAATGGTTCAAGAGAAGCACGAATGCTTTTTACATTTGCAGACGTTTCCAGCGGGGCATGCAGCCAGGCCAGCCGGTTGGAAATCTCCTGCGGCGATGGCTTCCACACATGGAAATCATTTGCCCAGATTCGCGCGGCAATATTGCTGCGCCGCATTTTATCCACTGCGTTGGTTACAGCACTTTGATAGGAACCGAGTAAAAAAGAAACGCCCGCCGTCTCCATGAAGTTCTCCTTCTTTAACGAACAGGCAGCATTTCTCTTGCTGCCTCAACGACATTTGCGGACGTAAAACCGAACTTTTCATAAAGCACCGGTCCCGGAGCGGACACTCCAAAAGTATCCATTCCGATAATTTTGCCTGTAAGTCCTGTATAATGCTCCCAGCCCAGCCGGATGCCGGCTTCCACGGCAATTCTGGCCGTCACATTCGGGGGTAAGACATCAGCGCGGTATGCAGCGGGCTGACGGTCGAATATTTCCCAGCTGGGAAGCGATACCACTCTTACCCTGAAGCCTTCTTCGGCAAGGGTACGGGCTGCGGAAAGTGTTATGGTAACTTCCGAACCTGTGGCCATCAGGATCAGTTCCGGATTCGTCGACGACTCCCATAAAATGTATCCGCCCCGGCGCACACCGGAGGCCGGAACACAAACAGAACGGTCCAGGACCGGCAGGTTCTGCCGGCTGAAAATCAGCGTGGTCGGGCCTTCTGTATTGGTAAGCGCAAGGTGCCAGGCTTCGAGGGTCTCATTGGCATCCGCCGGACGTAAAACAGTCATATTCGGAATTTGACGCAGATTCATGATTTGTTCAACGGGTTGATGTGTCGGGCCATCCTCACCCACGCCGATGCTGTCGTGTGTGAAAACAAAAATGACGCGCAAACCCATCAGGGCCGCCAGGCGCATGGGCGGACGCATATAGTCGGCAAAGGTCATGAAAGTTGCCGTGTAGGGAATGATACCACCATGCAACGCCATTCCGACTGCAATGGCCCCCATCGCGTGTTCACGCACGCCAAAATGGATGTTTCGGCCGGAATAGTCCCATGCCCCCCCCACCATTCCGTGGAGACCTTCTCGGGGTTGAGCCGGGTGCTGAAAATCACCCAGACCTTTGAGCCAGGTGAACGTGGAAGGATTCAGATCAGCCGATCCGCCGGCCAGTTCAGGAACTTTTGCCGCAATGGACTGCATAACCATCTCCGAAGCCTTCCGGGTGGCGACATCTTTGGAACCTGCCGGAAATTCAGCAAGCGAAACGTCCCAGTTCAGCGGCAGCTCGCCGGACAATGTTCTTTCGAATTCACCAATACGAGCCGCGTCCTTTTGCCGGCCGGCCGCAACAGATTCAAGCCAGGCTTTTTCGCTCTTTTTGCCGCGGGAAACCGCCCTGCGGAAATACCTGCTGACTTCCTCAGATACGTGAAAGGACGCATCAACCGGCCAGGTACACGATTCCTTCGCTCCCTTGAGCTCTTCAGCCCCCAGCGGAGAACCGTGGGCATCACAGCGGCCCTGTTTGCCGGGTGCGCCATAACCAATGGTGGTCTGCACACAGATTAATGAAGGTTTGCCGGTTTCTTTTTTGGCCTTTTTAATGGCCCGGTCGATGGCGGCAACATCATTGCCGTCCTGAACTTTCTGCACCTGCCAGCCGTAAGACTTGAACCGCATGTCGATATTTTCGGTAAAACACAATCCCGTCGAACCGGCCAAAGACACTTTGTTGTCATCATAAAGGACGATGAGTTTCCCCAAACGCAGATGGCCGGCCAGCGCGCAGGCTTCCGCTGCCACACCTTCCATCATGTCACCGTCACCGGCCATGACATAGGTGTAATGATCAATAAGGGCCTGTCCTTCACGGTTGAACCTCGCCGCGAGGTGCGCCTCGGCAATGGCCATCCCCACGGCATTGGCCAAACCCTGCCCCAGGGGGCCGGTCGTCACTTCCACACCAGCCGTATGCCGGTATTCAGGATGCCCGGGGGTACGACTGCCCCACTGGCGGAAATTTCTGATATCGTCCAGCGAAAGATCGTACCCCGTCAGATGCAGAAGGGCGTATAAAAGCATGGATGCATGGCCTGAGGACAGGACAAACCGGTCACGATCCGGCCACACGGGATTTTTAGGATTATGTTTAAGATGTTTCGTCCATAAAGTAAAAGCCGCGGCTGCCGCCCCCATGGGCATTCCCGGATGTCCGGACTTTGCTTTTTCAATGGCGTCCGCTGCTAAAAACCTTATTGTATCAACACATCTTTTTTCCAATTCCATTTTGTCGGACATAATGTCTCCTTAATAAATTTTAACGTTTTTCATTAAAACAAACTCTCAATTATTGCACGAAAAAAATATTCCATTATCTCAGGGCAATTCATCATTGAGCCACGTCAGGTATTCTGCGCTGCCCCTGATAATCGGCACAGCAATGATTTCGGGAGTTTCGTAGGAATGCAGTTTTTTAATAGCGGCTTCGACCTGTGCAAATAAATCTTCACGGGTTTTCACCAGGCAGAGAAATTCCCGCGCCATCTCAATTTCACCCTTCCATCGGTAAATGCTTTCCATCGGGCCGCATATCTGAACACAGGCAGCCAGCTTTTCTTCAACCAGATGCCGCGCGATGGCCATCGCCTGCTCCTTCGTTTCTGTTGTTGTTATCACCTGAATAAACGGCATCCTTCCACCTTCCTCCTTAATCCTTGCTCCTTGCTCCTTTATCCTTTTTTTACCATCTCATACATCATGATCGCCGCCGCCTGGGGAAGGCTGAGTGAATCGGCTTCACTGTCTCCGGGAATTCGCCAGCGTTCATTTGCCAGCGCAAGCAAATCCTCCGGCAACCCGCGGCTTTCACTGCCCAGAAGAAGGGCCGCCTTCTTGACGGTTGGATGCGGCGAAACACCGTTCCTTACATCACTGCCAATCAATGTATAATTCCTTTTAATTTCGGGAAGCGCCGATTGTAAATCAACATCCGTTAAAATGTTCAAATGAAAAATGCTGCCCATGGATGCGCGGATCACCTTGGGATGAGTGACATCCACCGAGTTTGCACTCAGCATTATTTTCTTGAACCCAAACCATCGTGCACTGCGCATCAACGCACCCAAATTGCGGGGATTGGAAATTTCATGACCGATCAACACATGCTCACCTGCAGACTGCAACCATGATGACCACGACGGCATTTTTCTGTTTCTTACGATAGCGATAATTCCCTCCGGCTCTTTGTCCTGGCTCAATTTTTTCCATTCCTGAATTTTGAGCCGATAAACAGGGAATTTTCCCTTTATCTGTTCAAAAAGTCTTTCCCAGTGTAATATCTTTTCAGGCAATAACAGGACCGCTTCTACCTGCCAATCGCTTTTCAGCAGTTCTTCAACAACTTTGGCTCCCTCGGCAATAAACAAACCGTAGTCCCTGCGGTATTTGACTTCGGCAAGTTTCGACCATTTCCTGAGCTGATTTTGCGATACACATGGAAGGTCACTTTGCATTCTGATGCTACTCCTTCATCGTCACGGGAGGAACTTCGCCTTCCTCATTTTTCGGATCGGGCCAGATCAATGAAGACACAATTGACATTACCAGAATGGAGGCAATGACCAGAAGCGATATCGTAACCGGCACATGGAAAAAATCCTCGATCAGCATTTTAATTCCGACAAAGGTCAGAATAGCCGCCAGGCCGTAGTGGAGAAGATGAAACAATTTCATCAAACCCGAAATCGCGAAAAAGAGCGAGCGGAGCCCTAAAATCGCAAAAACATTGGAGGTGTAAATGATAAAGGGATCTTTGGAAATAGCCAGCACGGCGGGAATCGAATCAATCGCAAAAAGAATATCCGTTGTTTCCAGGGCAAGAAGAACGGCCAGCATCGGTGTGGCATGCCGGACGCCACGTTTGACTACAAAAAATCTGGCGCCGGAAAATCTGCTCGTGACCGGTATAACGTAACGCAAAAGTTTTATCGCGATATTTTTATCCGGATGGACTTCCGTCTGCTTGTTGAGTGCCATCTTGATGCCTGTAAAAATCAGGAAAGCCCCGAAAATATACATGACCCAGCTGAAAGTGTTGATCAGCGCAACACCCGCAAAGATAAAAACGGCCCGTGTTGCCAACGCCATCAAAATCCCCCAGAACAGCGCTTTGTGCTCGTAGGCGCGGGGAACGTTGAAAAAGCGGAAAATAAGCATGAAAACAAAAAGATTGTCGATACTCAACGAATATTCAATAAGATAACCTGCAAGAAATTCCATGGCCTTTCCATGGCCATAGAAAAAATAAATGCCCGTCCCGAACAGGAGGGCCAGCGTCACCCAGAAAAGGGTCCACAGCATGGCTTCCTTCATTTTGATGACGTGGGATTTTCGGTTGAAGACACCCAGATCAAGGGCCAACATGGCCAGTATAAAGAAGGCAAAAAATATCCACCACCATAACATGGTTTTTGTTCCCCTGAATCAACCACCTCGCAGCAAGCTGTCAAGGCATGAAATGAATGTTATAATATCACAGCAAGCTACGAAGAATGAACAATCGTTCCGCGTGAGCGGGATTACAATGAACGGCCGAGCGCCTGAGCCGCGTTATGAATAATATCCCAGGCCGGACTGAACGGCGGGGCATAAGCAAGATCCAGGTAACCGACCTGATCAAGATTCATTTCCGCCCATAGTGCGACGGACAGCGCATTGATCCTGCCCACCGCTCCGGCAACACCCACCGCCTGCGCGCCAAGCAGTCTGCCCGATGATTTGTCGGCCGTCAACTTCAAACCAATTTTTCTCATACCCAGTGCAGGCGCCATGGCGCTTCCCCAGGTGATGTTGCTGACCGGTGAGAAACCCGCTGCAACCGCATCTTTTTCGGAAAGGCCCGTGGCCGCGCATTCCAGATTGAACAACCGGAATGACTGGGCACCCACAATACCGTCAAAGGTGAGAGGCTTGCCGCCGATGTTGCGTCCGGCAACACGACCCTGTTTGTTGGCAATGTCTCCCAGGGGGATGTTTACCCAGCGGCGGCTGACTCTATGAAACGATTCACAGCAATCGCCGGCTGCATAAACGTTTTCCATAGAAGCCTGCTGAGCAAAGTTTACCGCGATTGCCCCGGATGAACCGACTTTTAAACCGATGGACTGTGCAAGCCTCGAATCCGGCCGGACCCCGATGGCAAGTAACACAAGATCTCCTTCATATTCCCCTTTGTCAGTCTTTACACGAAGAGGCGCGTTTGTTCCTTCTTCGATCGCCTGCGCTGCGGCATTGCCGACAAAGTCCACGCCGTGAGCCTGAAGGTCCTCCAGCATCATGGAAGAAAGGGCCCTGTCCCAGCGATTGGCCGGCAGGGGATCTTTGTGAATAATGGTTGTTTTCACGCCTGCAGCATACAGCGCCTCGCTCATTTCCAGTCCGATGAACCCACCGCCAATCACAACAACGCGTTTGGCATTTTTTCCCCGAAGCCAGGTTTTGATATGGATCGCATCTTCCAGATTGCGCAGCGAAAAAACACCAGGAAGGTGAACACCGGGCATGTTCGGCACAACCGCCGCCGTTCCGGTAGCCATAACGAGAACGTCATAGGGGAAACGGCGACCGTCCTTCACTTCAACAGACGGTTCTTTGGTATGGATGTTTACAACTTCCGCATCGAGCTGGACATCAATACCGCCATCACGGAATTTTTCCGGCGTCCTGGCAATCAGTTGATTGGCATCCTTGATCATGTCGCCGATATAATATGGAGTCGGACAGGAGGCATAGGAGACAAATCGGCCCATCTGCAAAATGGTGACGTCCAGAGAGGGATCATTGCGCTTCGCTTCTGCGGCAGTTGAACCGCCGCCTGCGCCGCCCCCGATAATGACTAAACGCTTGCCCATGTTGACCTCCTCTTCACTTCGCGCGGGCTGCAACCTGCCGGCGCCACAAAATGATGGCTATTCCCGCCAGCATCATCAATATGCAAAGAACCTGACCCATCGTATTGAATCCCAGAACAAATCCAAGGTGTGCATCCGGTTCGCGGAAAAACTCGATGAAGAAACGAACCAGACCGTAACCGAAAACATAAAGACCAACGGTGAAACCGTCGAAAGGATTTTTTTTTCGGATGGGCCAGAGGACACAAAACAAAAACAGACCCTCAAACAAAGCCTCATAAAGCTGTGAGGGATGGCGCAGGCTCCGGGTCGGATCCAGGGGAAAATACATGCCCCACGGCACCGTGGTAACCCGGCCCCAGAGTTCCCCATTGATGAAATTGCCCAGCCTGCCGAACATATAGCCCAGGGGTATCGCCGCGCATAACCAGTCTCCGAATTGCCAGAGTTTGATTTTGTGTTTATGGCAAACGTAAATGGTGACCGCAGCAACACCAATGAATCCGCCATGGTAGGACATACCGCTCAATCCCACAAAGCGAATACCGTCAGAAAAATCAAACGGCAGGATAATCTCCAGCGGGTGGGCCATGAAATAGCTGAAGTTGTAGAACAGGGCATAGCCTAACCTTGCCCCGACAATCAGTCCGACCATTGCCCAGACCATGTAATCCTGAAGAAATTCTACCGTCAGGCTGATCTCTTTGCGCTTAATGCGATAAGAAAAAAGGAAATACACAACCGCAAAGGCAACCAGATACATCAGGCTGTAATACCGAAGCTGAAAAGATCCGATGCTGAAAAGCGAAGGACTGATATGGGATGGCAGATTCTGCCAGGCAATCACAATAGATTCCATTGATTAGTATGTCTGGCCTTTCACTTCATCGATGTACAATTCGGCACTGTTCACGGCGTTGGCCCCGTCACCGGCAGCGGTGACAACCTGCCGGAAAAGCTTCGCTCGGCAGTCTCCGGCGGCGAAAAGGCCCTGTGCATTTGTCCGCATATTTTCATCGGTTACGATAAAACCCGTTTTATCTGTCTCCACCAAGCCCTTGAAAATTTCCGTATATGGCAGACGACCCACAAAAATGAAAATCCCGTCAGCGGATATCTCCGAAAGGCCGCCGGTCTGAATATTTTTCACTTTTACACCAGTGACAAAATCATTCCCCGTTATTTCTGAAACCGTTGAATTCCAGACAAACTCAATCTTCTTTTCGGCAAAGGCACGACTCTGCAGCATGCCCGCCGCGCGAAGCCTGTCCCTCCGGTGAATCACAACCACTTTTTTGGCAAAGTGGGTCAGGAAAAGTGCTTCCTGAATGGCCGTATCGCCGCCGCCCACCACAATCACATCACGATTCCTGTAAAAGGGTCCGTCACAGGTCGCGCAATAAGATACACCTTTCCCTGCAAATTCCGATTCTCCCGACACACCAAGACTCCGCCACATGGCACCCGTCGCCGCGATAATGCTGAGCGTTTTGAAAACCTTGTCTGAGGAGGTTACTTCCCACACCGGCGAAGCGGAAGATTTTTTTATGCCGGTTACATCTTTAGAAAGAATTTCCAGGCCGAATTTCAGGGCTTGTTTCTTGAAAAGCTGCATCAACTCAAATCCGCCAATTCCTTCGGGAATTCCCGGATAATTTTCGATCATGTCCGTGATGGTGATCTGGCTTACCGAACTTTCACCTTCGATGAGAAGTGTTTTGAGCGCGGCCCTCGCCGCATAAATACCGGCTGTATAACCTGCCGGCCCACCGCCGATAATAATAATATCGTAATCATACTCGGGCAAGGTCCCCTGCTTCATAAAAAATCTCCTGTTGTTTTGCCAATTTCTTTAATCAGGAAGATCGTATTTTGTAAAGACGAAATTAAAGAGGTTTACATAAAGCAAAAAGCGTCTCAAAACATGCAGACGCTTTTTGTTGTTAAGGTTTTTTACTTTGGTTCAGATCAATTCACCCGCAATACTACCATCTGGGAGGGGGAGGACCCCAACCACGACGATGACCCCAGTGGCGGCGATGAGGTGGAGGAGGACCCCAACCACGATGATAACCCCAGTGACGGCGAGGGGGGGGAGGTCCATAACCGCGATAACCCCAGTGACGGCGAGGCGGATATCTGCGATATCCCGGACCACGACGCCAGGGACGTTGCGCAAGCAAAATGGGAGAATCATCACCGAGATCCTGGTCAAAAAGCAGCGCAAGCCCCGAAGCAGGATTATTTCCTGATTTATCAACAGACGCATCAGCCTGAACGGCCGTTGTTACCATCAGGATCGTTAAGATTACCGTCAAAAAAGAACATTTCATCCAATAGCTCATTTTCACCTCCTGCAGTTAAAATTACCTTTGAACATAAATAACTTGTAATACAATATCTTCCCCATCAACATTTTGGCTCTTTCCATTATCGAAAAACCAACATTAATCTTTGATACTTTAAACAAGTTGCATGCCTGTTTTCCTCATGTTTGAAATAAGAATGATTATTTTTCCATTTGTTGTAAAAAGAGGGATGGAAGTTTGGGTAGTATGACATGCAAATATTCGGATTATAATAAATTTTACGGATGTGCAGATTTGTGCAAAACACGATGGAAACAAGTCTTTGAAGGTGTGCAACAGTGTATCCATGATCCTCAATCCTTCATCTGACTATCATATTACATAAAATGGATGTCCTGTCTACAAAAATTGCAGAATCAGCAAACTCAAAATGCTCAGTAGAAGCTTTTTGGATCATTCAAAATACACACAGATTGGCTAGGGTCTGCAAAGCGAAACATTGTCACCGAGTCCATCGGGCATTTCTCCACATCGCACAAGATTGTCCTTGTTTTTTTCCTGACAGTATCGGTAGGCCAAACCAGCGTATGCACAGAGAGGCACAAGCACGGGATCTAACTGCTGGACATCAGAGCCCTGCATTGCGCCGATTTTTGCCTTTTCGATGGCTTCCCTGAAGCTCAGGTCCGGGTTGTTGTCCAGAATATAGGTTATATGCAGGGCACCTGTTCTGTCTGTTCCCGTTACACAGTGAAAATAAATCAGTCTTTTTTTCCCGGAACCGTCAGCGGTCGTCAGCAAGGTCCTCAGATAGGCGGAAGCGTCAATAAAATGCATCTTGTCGAGCGCCACTTCCGTCTCTGTATATAAACCGTCGTACTTCCTGATCGTATTATCGCAGGGCTTGCTCGGGCAGGCAAACATTGGCCACCATACAAGTCCCCCAAGTATCTTTTCAGCAATTGTTGATGTATAAATGGTTTCCGGTTCCCAATCGCTGTCATTATCATACGGAAGCCATTTACGGCCGAAACCGTTCGCAATATCATCAAGGCTTCGTCCCAGAGCATTCATCTCCAGATTCAGCTCAATTGCGTTGGTAGCATTGTCGTGAAGAACAAATTCGATGACATCATAATCAGCAATCTCGAAGTGAAAATCCGGGTCTAATGTCTTCAATTTCTCTTTGGTGATCACCTTGATTGCTTCATATTGATAACTTTTGGCCTCTCTTGTATCGCCTGTCAGCGGGATGCTGCCCCTTACCAGCACATTGCCGGTGGCCTTGTCCACATCCACAACGGCAACGCGTCCGTCCACAAATTCCGGATTATAGCGGGGTGCAGAGTAGGCAATGTAAGCTGTAAAAGCAATCGGTTGAACGTCTTCATCCAAAACCTCTCCATTTTCCGCGCAAAACTCTATGATCATGGCTGTTGTATTGATTGGAATGTTTGTCAGCACATGTTGGGAAGATATGGTAAACGAGGAAGACAAAAGTGTCTGGTTGCCCTGTTCATCGACCAAAGCATAACGCACATGATGAACACTGTCCGGCAAATTTTCCTCCTGATGCTCGACTAATATAGTTCCACTCCATATCGCCTTATCTCCATCGCTGCATGCACATAACATTACTGTAAAAGAAAAGACCAGCCATACCGCAGCAACCCTCACCGAAATTCTTTCCATATCCGCATCCTTAAAATGATTTTACTCCTTTCTGCCGGCAGTGTCACGCGGGAGGATTGTATCAAAACACCCTTTTTTATATGAAAGGGATGGTAGATCCATTCTACAAACCGGGAACAATTTATAACATATTTATAAATATCCACTGCTTATGCAGTGCAAAAATCCTGTAATAAATTCTCGCTTTTAAAATAAATTTGTGACAAAGCATCTAAAATTGAGATGCTTAAGCTCTGCAAGGGGAAAATGTCATGAAAGTCAAAACGCAGGAGTTATTTAATGTTTATTCACACCTCGCGGGTGTGATCGCCGCGATCGTCGGCACAGTTTATCTGGCAATGGAGGCCAGTGATTCGACATCCGGTCTCGTCACTTCGCTTATTTACGGCATTTCCGTTGTTTTTCTTTTTTCAGCAAGCACGCTGTATCACGCGTTCAAAAAAGAAGAGAACGAGCTTTCCTTCTGGAGGAAAATGGATCGGATGGCTATTTTTTTCATGATCGCCGGAACCTTTACTCCGGTATGCTATTTCTGCATGGAAGACCCATACCGATGGTATATGATCATTTTCCAGTGGAGCCTTGTGGGTGCCGGCGTCATTTCACAGATATTTTTCCCGAGGGCGCCGAGAAAGCTTTACGCGATTATCTATTTATCCATGGGCTGGTCAGCCCTTTTTACCGTAAGGCAACTACTTGCCAACATGACTTCATCCCAGGCCGTTCTTCTGGTATCGGGAGGAATCGCCTTTACCCTGGGGGCCATTGTTTACGCCATAAAAAAACCAAGGATGTTTCCGGGTGTTTTCAGTTTTCATGAGCTCTTTCATATCCTGGTTCTGATCGGCGGAAGCCTGCACTATGCAATGATCTATGGGGTCTTTTCCAGTGTTGGCGCCTGATTGATGAACCGCTCTTTCTTCCCTAAAGGCAGTGGAATTGAACCAGTGAAGCTTCAAGATGCCGAGACGGAATTGTTTTTCAGAGAATATAAAAAATATTTTGTCGCGGGCGAAACAAAACCTTCGGCAATCGGGAAGCCTTTCTTCCTGCCTTCAAATCACTCAGACCATGGTGTGCTTCTCATCCACGGCCTGATGGCTGCACCGGAGGAGGTCAGGGAATGGGCGGAATTTCTGCATACAAAAGGTTTTACCATTTACGCACCAAGGCTTTCAGGCCACGGGACATCATCCAAAGATCTTGCTACCCGCCATTATCAAGACTGGCTTGACTCGGTTGACCGCGGTCATGCCATTCTGAAAACCTGCTGCAGAAAAATTATTGTGGCCGGTTTCTCCACCGGAGCGGGCCTCGCTCTTCAATCGGCCATCATGAAACCGCACGATTTTGAGGCGGTAATCAGCATCAGTGCACCGCTGAAGTTCAAACGTTTTTCATCAAGGTTTGCCGAACTTCTGAATGGATTCAATCAACTCTGCAAATTTGCGGGTGTACGTAAAATAACAAAAGAGTTTATGGAAAACGACGCGGACAATCCCCACATCAACTATCTGCAATGCCCGGTCAGCGCTTTTGTTCAGGTCAAAAAGCTCATGAAAAAAGTCGGCCGAGCGCTCCCTGACATTAAAATTCCGTCCCTGGTCATCCAGGCCAATCTAGACCCCAAAGTCGATCCGAAAAGCGGCCCCGAAATTTTCAAGCGCATCGGTTCGGCAAAAAAAAGTTTTTCCTGGATTGATTATCATCAGCATGGAATTGTGCGGGGGGAAATTGCCGCGCATGTTTTCAAAGAAGTTGAGTCTTTTCTTGTGTCCTGCAGCCTTATGAATCCGGCCGGGCAATAAGGGCGGAGGGGGTTATTTACAGACTTCCTGCCGCAGGCGATTGCCGGGTGAATCCGGTTGAATATCGTACCAGTTTCTCTCACCCGTTCCTCCGGAATACAGCTCCTTATCATCCGTGTCAAAGTGTTTTATGGATAACGTACTGATTTTCAGTCGGCTGCAGTCTATCTCATACAAACATTTTTTGTAGGAAAGCTTCCTGTATCCCTTGCTGGTCAATCCATCCTTCGTTCTGGATTCGATTTCAGCGTCCCGGCCCCTTTGTGAATAAACTTCTTTGCTCCAGGCCTGAACAATATGCTTGTAACCGTCTTTATCAACTTTTCCCTTTTTATAAAAATAGGCATTGCCGTCATTGTCGTCATGATATTTTACCCACTTGTAGGAAATGCTGTCACAATTCACGAGCAGCAGGGATACCATCATTGCCAAAATCAGAACAGAACTGATTTTTTTCATATCCCTTCCTTTCGTCCTGCGGACCATGTCGCGGATCAGGGAAAATTGTCTGGAACAAATACTTCTTCCTGTATTTTGTGTTCAACTGCTGACGCCGGCGGCAGTCAGCCGCCGGCACAGTTTTTCGAATCACATTTTAAACAGAATGATTATTTGCTGTTTCCTCATTACTCATAGAGTGCTTTGAGCTGATCGCCGTATTTTTTCATGACATTTCGTCGGATAAGTTTCATCGTCTGGGTCAGCATGCCGTTATCCACGGTAAAATCCTCCGTGATATAAAGGAACTTTTGGGGAATTTCATAGCCACCGAAAGTTTTACGCAGATGTTCGGTTATCTGCTGAGCAATAAAATCGGTGCACTCCTTGTTGGCAATAGTTTCCTCGTGCGTCCCCTGTACCCAGGCAGCGGTTTTGGGATCGCCCTTCATCGCCTCAAAATCCGGCACAACCAGGGCTACGTTATACAGGCGGCCTTCGCCGTAAACAATGGCATTGGCCACATAACGGAGAATTTTCATTTCGTTCTCGATGGATTCGGGATGCACATATTTTCCGTTTTCCAGTTTATATTCATCCTTGAACCGGCCGGTGATATGCAGATAACCTTCTTCATCAAGCCAACCGCGGTCGCCTGTTCTGATTCCGGGGAAGCCGTTCCAGGTATCCGGCATCATCGCTTCAGCGGTGATTTTTGGTTTTTTATGATAGCCCTGCATGACCTGGGCGCCGTACACCACGATCTCGCCGTCCGGGCTGTCTTCACCGACGCGGGATTTATCAATTATAATCCTGGTATCCTTGAAAGCCTTGCCGACTGTGCCGTATTTATTGCCACGCAAGGGCGAATTGTTTGAAATAACAGGTGATGTTTCCGACAAACCATAGCCGTCGTATGTAGGCACTCCAACATCGGCGAAAAACAGTGCGATTTCCGGTTTCATCAATGCGCCGCCGGTGACTACATGTTTCAGCCGCCCGCCGAAAATATTCCGGACAACGGAAAAGGCCACAGCATCATAGAACTTGAACTCTTCAGTTTTTTCTTTCAGATCCCGATTCTTTACGGCCTCGGCTAACGCCGCGTCAAAGACTTTCTTTTTTTCCGGATCGGCCGACACACCTTGCTGGATTTTATCGTAGATAATGTTGAAAACACGAGGCACAGCGGACATACCGGTGGGCTTGACCTCGCTGAAATTGATAGTGAGTTTTTCAGCGGATTCGGCAAATCCAAGGCTCCCGCCACCCAGGAGATAACAATGCAGATCAGCGGTCAGGCCGAAGCTGTGCGCCCAGGGAAGAATACTCAAGCCTATATCTTTTTCTGTTACATCGAAAGTATCCCGGCTCTCCTGGGCGTTGTGCGTCATGTTGCCATGATGGAGAAGCACGCCTTTTGGATCTCCTGTAGTACCCGACGTGTAGATGATAAAGGCCGTCTCGGACCAGTGCGGTTTGTAGGAGGGAACTGGATTGGCCTTGCCCGTTTTTTCCAGTTGGGCCAGGGATTTTTCTCCTTCTCCGAACAGAATGAAAATATCCTTCAAGGTTGGAATGTCTTTTTGAAAACTCTTTACGACATCATAAATTTTCTGATCACGGACAAAAACATACTTAATGTCCGCATCCTGAAGAATGTATTGCCAGACTTTCTGCAGCTCCTTTTCATACATGGGCACAAACACTCCGCCCAGACCATGTGTCGCCTGGCAGCAAACAAACCACTCCACCGAATTGCTGACAATGACGCCGACCTTCTCTCCTTTGCTCAATCCCAGTTTATTCAAAGCGCCCCGGAGATTATTTACCCTCTCGGCTACGGCTCCATAAGTGACCCATTCATATTGGTCGGTCGTTTTATTCTTGGTACCGAACAGGTTGCTGGATCCAAATTTGGCTACGGAATTTTCAAACAAATCGACCAGGTTGTTGGGTTTGGTGTAAATAGCATCAAGGTTTGTTGACGGGACAACGGCTTCTTTATTCGACATATACGACCTCCTTAATTAGAAATTTATCATCGACTGAAATTCTGCTGACAGGAATTTGAAGCAACTGACAAATCATGTTCCGGAAGGGCATCTGCTGACTCGAACTTACCTGGATCATATCCTATGATTTTGACCTTCATCAAGAAGTTCTATTGAGAGCTTTGCATAATTCTTTTTTTCGTCATTCCGGTGAAAACCGGAATCCAGGAAGTACATGAAATAACTGGATACCGGCCTACGAGACTGTGTCACAATGCAGAATGGTCATTGCGAGACGCCTCTCAGGCGTTGCGGCAATCTCGTGTATTCGGCTACTTAGGAGATTGCTTCAGTCGCTGTTGCTCCTTCGCAATGACATTACGACACAGTCTCCTACGCCGGTATGACAGAATAAATAAATGGACCTGGTTATGCAAAGCTTTCCTCTTGATGAAACTTTACATTTCTTCAGTGTTGCCGATACTGCTACATCCACATCAGACGCATCCTTTTATTTGATACAAAATTGCGTCGGTATGTTTTGTATAGGAAATCATGACCCAATGTCAAGAATATCTTGGTTTCTGAAGAGGAAATATCGCCTTAATTTTGCAACATTTGTAAATGCCAGAAAATATTTGAATTTTTTAATCAACTACAACGATCATTGTTGAACATGTCCCAAATACGGCACATGCTCATTACAACTGCTAACAGGTAGAGTTTTCATTTAATGTATTTGTCAGGCGACGGTGGTTGAAAAAAAACTTCAACCGCCGTCATAAAAACATGTTGCGATTAATTAAGTGTTATGTCCTCTGAATTTATACCCTGAATTTATACTCTGAATTTACTAATTGGGGCACTCTCCTGGCTTAGTCGCCAAACCATCCGGATCCGCCCAGTTAACCGGATTATTCCCGACATACGCATACAGGTTAACATCCCCCTCCGGCAAACGAGATCGGATCCCTTGTAATAAACCTCCCTGCCTTCGGATCATAATATCTTGCCCGGTAGTAATAAAGCCCCTTTTCTCCGTCATATTCCCTTGCCGTAGAGAGTTCGATGGGCCTCCCTCCATAAGAGCTTCTTTTTTTGCCCCTATGCATCCTCATTTCAAAGAACCGCCGTCAGCTTAAAGAGATGGCCTTCATAAATCAAGCAGATATTGCAGTTAAAGAAAAAAGCTTTTTGCTGTTTTTTCTTTAATCGCGTTTTTCTTTTTTTAAATTCTATTTTTCCGGGAGCCCCTGGGGGCGGACGGGAGCAAAAGAGCGCCGCACCTTTAAGTCTAGCGGAGCTTTGCGGGAAGGAAACATAACTTGTTATGTTTAGCGGCGTGAGGGAAGGTTCAAGGGCGGGACGCTTGCTTTTTTACTGCAAGCGGCATGACCTTGAAGCCATGTCCGATAATGCGCATTATCTGACGGGCCGAACGCGGCGACTTCCCGCAGAGCGCAGCGGCCCTTGAACGGCGCTCTTTTGCGGGGCGGGCGGGGGAATAAAATCAAATCGTGGCTGCGAGTGCAGGAAGCGCAAGACGCCGCAGGCGGCTGGAGCCCGAGCACGCAGACACACCGCCTCGACTCCATAGAATCAGTCGTTACCTTTCTTTTTTGTTCATCGTTTCCGACGGATGATACTTGGCGTGGATTTCCTTCAGATCGTTGATCGTAACTCTTGTGTAAATCTGCGTGGATTCCAAAGACTCATGACCCAGCATTTCCTGAATGTGACGCACCGGAGCGCCGTTTTTCAGCATGTGCGTGGCGCAGGTGTGGCGGAAGGTATGCGGCGAAACGTTCTTGTCGATCCCCGCCAGGCGGACATAACGCTTGACGATGGACCAGATGCCCATGCCCGTTGCATCCATCTTTTGCCCCCAGCGGTTTAAAATCAGGTAACCGTCGTCCTTGCCTTTGATAAAAGCCGGTCGGACGGCCAGGATATAGTTTCCGATCAGGTCGCAAACCCGTTTGCTGACGGGCGTCACTCTGTCTTTGTTCCCCTTGCCGCCCCGGATGTGGACATACCCTTCGTCAAGATCGATGTCGGATATTTTGATGTTGCAGATTTCCTGCCGGCGGATGGCCGTATCATAGAGGATTTCCAAAACGATCCGGTTGCGGTATCCCCGGCTTTCATGCATGTCCGTTGCATCGATGACCTTTTTTACTTCCTGTTGGCTCATGATTCCTCTGGGCAGGGTCTTGGGCTTTCTGGGCGGTTTGATCTTTTTCCCCGGATCGGAAACAAGGTAATCCTGTTCATGGGCATACCGGGCAAAGCCACGGGCAACGGATAACGGCTTGTCCTGCGAACGGATCGCCAAAAGCTTGCCTCCGGCCGTCAGGCGGAAGGCCAGGTCTTCCTGATAGGCCAGCATCACTTCGGCGGTGATGTCTTCAATGTTCAGGATTTCTTCTCCGTCCAGGAACCGCACAAAATCATTGAGCGAGTATCTGGTGTTCTTAATCGTCCTTTCCGCCCGCCCCGTGATTCGGAGATGCGCCAGATAAACAGGAATCAACTCTTTAATCGTCATGCTCTATGCCTTTCTTCTTTGCCTAATAGTCTAACAGTCTACAGCCTACTCACCTATGTTTGGATGCGTTCTTTCATGCGTCTTTTTGACGTCCACCGGCATGACTTTGGTGTAAACCTGCGTGGTCTTGAGACTGCTATGACCTAACAGCTTCTGGATGTAACGCACATCCACCCCTTGCTGCATTAAATGCGTGGCACAACTCCTGCGGAAAGTGTGCGGAGATACCGGCTTCTTGATCCCGGCAATCAGCCTGTACGCTCTGATTGCGGCATGGAGCGCCCCGGCTGTCAGCGGCAAGCCGGATGTGCTTAAAAAGAGTCTTCTCTCCTTCGGGTTCTTTTTCGCATGATGCGGCCTGATCTTTTCCAGGTATTCTTTCAGATACTTTGACGCCGTGTTTCCCAGCGGAACAACCCTTTGTTTTCTTCCCTTGGCTTTGCGGATGTAAAGGGCATGGTCTTTTAAATCGGCGTCGTAGATGTCCAGATTCAAAAGCTCGTCTCTTCGAATTCCGGTGCAATAAAGCAGCTCCATGACGGCTTTGTCCCGGATGCCGGTTCTTACGGACAGATTGGGCGTTTGAAGAAGCTTTTGCATTTCGGCAAGGGTCAGAGTTGAACCGATCTTTCTGTTTGTCCTGTTGGTCTCCACGATGCCTTCTGCGGGGTTGATCAGCAGGTGATTGTTTTCGATGAGGTATTCAAACAGGCGCTTCACCGGCCTTATTTTGAGGGCTTTGCTCTCCTGGGCAATGGTTTCTTCCATGATCTTGCTTTGATAGTCGAAGAGGGTTTGTTTCGTAACCTTGCGTAAATCGTCGATGCCCTGGGCTTGCAGATAACGGCTAAACAGGTCCAGGCCTTTGCCGTAGCTCTCTATTGACGCCGGGGCATAGCCTCGGGCTTTAAGCTGGTTTTTGTATTCTACTATGGTTACGACGACATCCATATTGCCCCCTCTCTCCCCCTGGGTCTTTCTTTCGCCTTCACCTCCAACTAGTTTTCTTTTTTCTTTAATTGCAGGCGGTTAGTTTGTTTTTCTAAAACCTCCAAGTACCCTCCAAGCTGTCTTTTTACCCTACTAGTCTGGGTGATTGCCCACCAAGTACCGTCAATGCTGCGTTTCAGGCTTTGCTTTTTCCGACGCTTCGCCTTTCATCAGTTTTCTGATTTCTTCCACGGGGGTCAGATTCAAAAAGCATTTGCCGTTTTCTTCTCCCTGGCCTTTGTAATTAAGAGCATAGCTGTATTGTTTCCCTTGTGCGCCCATGCGGACATGCAGGTATTCCATCTCTTCGAGTTGCTTGATATGGGCTTTGATCTGCCAGTCCGTCCAGTTGATGTATTCCCGGATCATCCGGCGATTAAAGAAAAAATCATCCAAAGAGAGTTTTCCTTTTTCCGTTTCCTCTTTAACCATTTGATAAATCAGGGACAAAAGCGTCCGGGACGGCTTGGCCAGTTCGTCCATGCTCTGGCCTAAAACCTCATTGGCCAGTTTGTTGGCCTTGTCGATATCGTCCAGCGTCACTTCGATGTATTCCACGGCCGTGCCCTGAGCATCGTCGAAGGGGTTAATTGTTTTGATTTCTCTTTGGGACTGGAACAAAAAGGCAATGGCTCTTATCAGGTTGAGGTATTTTTTATGGTCTCTTCTCGTTCGTAATGAGCCTGTGGGATACGAAAGGTACTGACTGAAGGGGTTGACCACGGCCAAAGGTTTTAAAAGCCTCTGGGCGGTGTGGTGCTTTTTGATGATCTTTTCCTTTTTGTTCTTCTTGATTAATCCTTCCAGCGTGTCGGCTTCTCTTTGCTTGTTATGGATTGCCTCCGTCATCTTGGTTGATTCATCAATGGTGAGAAACAAAAAGCGGCTGGCTGTTTCGCCTTCTAATTCCGCCGCTGTTGTTGTGATCATGACGGCCACCGGGCCGCGGACGGTGTATTCTTCCGTTTTCATTTTGCCGGTGGTTGTGTCTTTGCCCGTGGCGGCGACGGTGATCTTTTTGGCGGACTGGATGTTCCGGATAGAGTAAGCGGCTCCGCCCATGCCTTCTTCTTCCTCGATGGCGATGATCTTGTTGACCAGTGAGTCTTCGGCTTTATAAAATAGGGCCTGGTCGGTCATCCGGGTGTATTTGACATAGTCTTCTTCCGGAACCAGCGACAAGACGGCGTCCTGAAGCGTTGATTTGCCCGCGGCGGATCGGGATTGAATCAGGATGGATAAAGGCTCGTCGAGCTTTCGGGATACGGCAGCCAGATATCCGACAAGCTTGTTGGTTTCTTCGCCCGTGACACCGATGGTTTCCAGATCGTCGAGGATTTCGTCAAAAAGGTCGGGATTCTTCAGAAAGCGGGCGGCTTCATTCTTTTCTTCTTCCGTGGCTTCGGTAACATTGGCTTTCTTGTCTTTGAGTCGATAGGATTCGGCCAGCGTCATCAGCTTGCCTAAATCCTCTTTGATCAGTTCGTCAGATGCTCCAAAGATGTCGGAGGTGGCTTTGGCAAACCATTGTCTTGATCGTGATGAGTATAAATCGATGGTGGAAAGTTCAAAGGGCATTTTGCTTTGGACGCTCATGTCTTTGGAGGCTTTGACGGTGGCTTTCAGTTGCGTGTCCGACCGCTGGATGCCCTTGATTTCGTAATAGCGGTTGCCATAGCCTACGATAAAGCCATGCTCGGTTTCCTGATACAAACTCTGTTCCCGTTTGCTGATCTTCTCCGATTGCTCCAGGGCCTGCGGATTGGCTTTCTTGAGCAGTGCTTCCAGCTCTTCCGGTGTCTGGCGTTTAAAGAAGATATTGACGTCCTTCACCGGCAGAGTGACGATATAAGATAAAATCCCTTTTTCCTTTAACCGCAAGGCCAGAGCTTCAGCGCCTTTGATGCCTGCTTCATCGGCGTCAAAGATGATGAAGGATTCTTTTATTCTGCCCTTAAACAAGGCCATGTGTTCATCGAGCAAGCCATTGACGCCATAGATCGGGATTACATTCTTGAAGCCCTGGGCATACAGGGTCAAGGCGTCAATGACGGATTCGGTTAAGAGGATGGTTTGTGAACGTTTCACGGCCTGCCGGTTGATGATGCCGCTTCTTGCGCCGGGTAGGTAAAGATGCGTGACTCGCCCTGAGCTTGTCGAAGGGTTATCCTCTGTGATATTGCGGCCATAAAGATTCACAATGCCGCCGTTATTGTCATAAAGCGGAAACACTATGCAGTTGTAAAAAGTTTCATGGCCTTTGGCATTCAGGATGCCGATTTTCTTTAAGGACGTGATTGCTTCTTCATCGTCCGGCAAAATCTCCGGCAGGGTGCCGTTGACAAAGCCGGTGCCGAAGTCATTAATCGACGGATTATCGGTGATGCCTCTTTCCTCTTTCAGGTATCTTAAACCCTGTTGATCCTGTGTCAGGGTGTGCTGGTAGTAACCAACAACACGGGCCAGAAGCTTTTGTTCTTTGATGGTTAAATTCGTTGACGGTTGACCGTTTCCGGTTTTCGGTTGGTGGTTCGCTTTCGTCAAGGTCTTTCCCGGCAACTGTGAACCGGCAACCGATAACTGTTTCACCGCCTCCGGAAAGGATACTTTGTCGAACAGCTCCACAAACCGGATGATATCCCCGCCGGTGCCGCAGCCGAAACACTGCCAGAGGTTCTTTGATGGATTTACCGATAGTGATGGGTTGGTGTCTTCATGGAAGGGGCAAAGGCCTGTGTATCCCTTGCCGTTTTTCTTTAGCATAATGCCTCGGGATTCGATAAACGCCGCCAGGTCAATATCCCGTTTGATGGCCTCGATTCGCTCTTTTTCGATCATATCTATTGTCCCCCGTGTCGTAGTGTCTTAATCTGTCAAACAAGGTGTCTCTTAAATGCGTCAGCGATTCCCGAAACTGCACGGGATTAACCAATGCTTCGCCGTTGCGGTACTGTCTGTCCAAGCGCTCCAGGTCGTCGCCGCTGATGACAAACGTGGCGATCCTTCTGCCGTTATTCTTGATGTTAATTCCTGTCAGGTTGCCGCCGTGGCATAAAAAGAAAGCGCTTCTAAAAATATCCGTCGTCTCTACGCTTTGAGCCGTCAATGTATTCACCTCCTTTCTGTCTGTTGTTGGGATGCCGCCTTGATTTTCCGGGGGATTTACGTTAGGCAAGACAAAACCGGACGGGCTTGCCCGTCTTCAGTTTTTTCCAGGCCGTCAACCGGAAACTCGCCAAAGTCCGATGGTTGACGGCCTCTTACCTCCTGAAACCCACGCCAGATCACTGTCAAGCGATTTCTTTCATTAAAATGCCAAAAATATTTATTCTAAAATTGTCAGGCATGTGATACATTAAATGTATCGGCATGTCAATCATTATTTGAAGGGTATCGTATGGCGTCCAAAATCATCGTGTATAATAGGCGTGACTTTACAAAAAGGAGCGCCGTCATGCCCAGAAGCAAGGCACAAGTAAACCCCAACGAAGAACCGGTCGGAGCGCAGCTGGCACGTCTGCGTCAGGCCGCCGGATTTTCACAACGCGATTTGGCGAAAGAAACCGGCATTTCCCAACGGATGATCGCCTATTATGAGAAACAGCCCCAATATCCGCCGTTGCATGTATTAACCATTCTGACCAAAGCGCTGGGGGTTCCCCCGGGGGAAATGCTCGGCTTGAAAATTAAAAAGACAGACGATAAGGTGAAAGATATGCGTATCCGGCGAAGGCTCAAACAGGTGGAAGGTCTGGACGAAAAAGAAAAACGCCAGATTCTGCAACTGCTGGATACTTTCATCGAAAACAACCGGCTGAAACAAAAATCCATTTCGGCCTAATACAAGGAGAACAACAGATGCAAACAGCAAACGTAAAACAGGAAGCCAGCCGGTTATTGAACAACTTGCCGGAAGATGCGACATGGGACGATCTCATGTATCGCATCTATGTGCACCAGACCATTGAAGCCGGGCTGAAAGACAGCGACGCCGGTCATACGGTCGATGTCAAAGAAGTCCGCAAAAGGTTCGGACTTGCTAAATGAAAGTTTACTGGACGGAAAATGCCATCCGGCATCTTTTTAACATTTACGAATACATCGCCGCAAATTCTCCGACCTATGCTTTGAGGATGGTGGACAGGATTACCCGCCGTTCCGAGCAAATCGCCGAGCATCCCTTGTCCGGCCGGACAGTGCCGGAATACGAGGCGGAATACATCCGCGAGATTATCGAGAAACCCTACCGGATCATTTACAGGATCAAACCCGAACAGATTGACGTTCTGGCAGTCATTCACGGGGCGCAGATTTTACCGGAGAATGTATAGGAGGGTGCGTCTGCGTGCTCGGGCTGCGGCCACGCTGTGGCCTTCGCTGCCTGCGACTCGCAGCCTGTCTATTATTTATTCCCCGCCCGCCCCGGCGCTGGGCTTCGTGTCAATGTCGCCCGGTGGTTGTTGCAAGGGCGTTTGCGGGAAGTCGCTTTGCTCGGCACGTCTGATAAGGCAGCCTTATCAGACATGGCTTCAAGGGCACACCGTCTGCAATGAAAAGAAAGCAGGCGTCCCGCCCTTGAACCTTCCCTCGCACGCTAAACATAACCAAGTTATGTTTCCTTGATAACGTATAATATTTTTCGCACATTTTGAGAAGTAGCCCTCAATCTGGTAAGAGGTTTTGTTGGTCAAGGACAAAAACTAATACCGTCAGGAGGGCTACGCATGGAGAATAGCAAATCATTAAGGGAAAGCAAAGAGAGAAAAGCAGGGCAGATTATCAGGATCGAGCAGGAGCAGTTAACCAGGCATTTGGATAAGATTGTACGGGGGACCGTAGAGGAGACATTAAATGCAATGCTAGACGCGGAAGCGGATCGACTGTGCCAGGCAGGTCGGTATGAGCGGACCCAGAAGCGTCAGGATACACGTGCGGGGCATTATAAGCGGAATCTGGACACCCAAGCCGGGCCAGTCCAATTGAAGATACCCAAATTACGGACGCTTACATTCGAGACGGCCATCATTGAGCGGTATAAGCGCAGAGAGAGTTCAGTGGAAGAGGCATTGATCGAGATGTACCTGGCCGGGGTATCGGTAAGACGGGTGGAAGATATTACCGAAGCTCTGTGGGGAACACGGGTGAGTCCCGGGACCGTTTCGAACCTGAACAAGAAGGTTTATGAGCGAATTGAGCAATGGATCAATAATCCGATTGAAGGCGAGTACAGCTACGTTTTTTTAGATGGGATATGGCTGAAAAGATGCTGGGCGGGAGAAGTGAAGAATGTGAGCGTTCTGGTGGCCATCGGGGTGGATCAGGACGGATGCCGTCAGGTGCTGGGTGTACAGGAAGGTGCGAAAGAAGACAAAGAGAGCTGGACGAGATTTTTACGGTACTTGAAGAGCCGCGGCCTTCAGGGTGTAAAACTATTTGTCAGCGACAAATGTTTGGGGCTGGTGGAATCGCTGGCTGATTTTTATCCGAAAGCCCAATGGCAGCGATGCGTTGTTCACTTTTACCGGAACGTTTTTACCGCTGTTCCGAAAGGAAGGGTTAAAGAGGTTGCCGCCATGCTCAAGGCGATTCATGCTCAGGAGGATCGCCAGGCAGCCGAGGAGAAAATAACCGCTGTCACGAAGAAGCTCAAGGGCATGAAACTATCGAATGCCGCCAAGATCGTTGAAGACGGGGCCAAAGAGACGCTCAGTTATTATGATTTTCCCAGCCAGCACTGGCGCTCGATACGCACCAACAACCCCTTGGAACGGCTCATGCGGGAGATCAGAAGAAGGACACGGGTTGTCGGAGCGTTCCCGGATGGCCAATCGGCTTTGATGCTGGTTGCGGCCAGACTCCGGCATGTTTCCGGCACAAGGTGGGGTACGCGGCAATATTTGAATATGGGTAGATTGACAGAAAACGCGGTGGAGATGGCATGAACGCCAAGCGCTTTGGGAGCTATGGTGGCTCCCCGCGCTTGGCTTATCGACTACCGGATTTTTGGATTGCTAAAAAAAGTGCGAAAGATTATTGACACTACCTAAGGCCCAGCGCCTACCCTCTGAAAAGCAAAAAACAAAAACGGCGGTTGAAGAAAAAAGCTTCAACCGCCGTTTTACTCAAAATAGCGTGGATTATGGGTTATCGTTTATCGCTGACATTTTGCCGTTCTTTTATTTTCTTTGATAGTTCAATGTCAACAATATACCGAAAATTATCAACATCTTTTGAATGCCAAAAATTAGAAAAATGAAATATTCGCCCATCGTCATATTTAATTTCTAAATATTTAGATTGTATCCACTGAATTTCCAGTCCATTAATTTTATCTGCTTTAAATATTTCATTGCCTTGTGTGGGCTGTCCACCAGTAGGAATGATATATACTTCATAAGCGTACGATGCTGTCGCACCTGCATTAACCTTGATGAGCACTGCATCAGCAATAGAGTCTGGTGATTTAATCCGCGTTACTTCGGTACGTGATACTGTATCGCAGGATACAACAAGCATCACAACAACAAATATAATTAGCAGTACTATATTATTATATATTATTTTAAACACCAGGCTCCTCCATTACCTTCATCATCATAATCAGTTAGAACAATGTTTTGATTCACATTTGCTTTTACAATTATAATAATCAATCCCTTGGTTGATTATTAGCTGATCTGCAGGATCATCGCCATATGGTGCACTGCCCCAAGGTGCCCCCCAAGCCGGATTTGAAGTGCCCGCACGTCGCTGTGCCCATCCAGCCATTCTTAATAATGTGCCGGATGTGAAACCTGCTGCACCTGATGCACCATAGTTAAAGTTACCAAAATCTTGGTATTGACTGCCTTGCTGTTTATAGTCCCAAGGTCCTTTATTCTTTACCTGATTATAAAACCACAGAGTGTCGTTTTGCTGGAAATGTTTGCTTGCATTCTCTATATTATCATCAACATTTTCACCAGGGGGCGCTTGTGGTACGTTTGGACAGTTTGATTTAATACAATTTTGAAGATCTTTCTGGTTGCAACATTTTTTCAAGCCCCACGGATCACCCCAGTTCACCGGATCATTTCCAACATACGCATAAAGGTTAACATCCCCGCCGTTGAAGCTGATGGGGTCTTTGGTTATGAATCGTCCAGCTTTTGGATCGTAATACCTTGCCCGATAATAATAAAGCCCCGTCTCTGAATCATACTCCCTTGCCGTAGAGAGTTCGATGGGCCTCCCTCCATAAGAGCTTCTTTTTTTGCCCCTATGCATCCTCATTTCAAAGAACCGCCGTCAGCTTAAAGAGATGGCCTTCATAAATCAAGCAGATATTG
>Ga0208459_1000267_pt1 | contig 63620 bp, 49 predicted proteins | sample AD_UKC087_MetaG_FD_184433 | JGI IMG/M metagenome (GOLD analysis project Ga0208459, IMG submission 184433) | Active sludge microbial communities of municipal wastewater-treating anaerobic digesters from USA - AD_UKC087_MetaG (SPAdes) (version 2) | ecosystem: Engineered > Bioreactor > Anaerobic >... | reverse complement strand
ACGCTGCCCTGCATCTGTCTTGCCAGCGCGGCCGCAAGGCTTATGGCCGGAACCCCGGTTTCTTCCTGATATTCCTCGATTATCCTGGCAAAAGGCTGGCAGCCGTCCTGCTTCAGCGCATCGGCCAGGCGCAGCTTGAACTTCTCGATCCTGGCGCGGTTTACGCCGTCAAGCGACGGCATTTCGTACGGCTCCAGGCGCTGGCGCGTGGCGCGTTCGATGTCGGCAAGAAAGCGCCTTTCACGCGGAGTCGCGATGATTATCGCCTGGCCGCTGCGCCCTGCCCGCCCGGTTCTTCCAACCCGGTGAACGTAACCTTCGGTGTCGTGTGGCGGGTCATAGTTGATTACATGGCTGATACGATCCACGTCCAGTCCGCGCGCGGCAACGTCGGTAGCGACCAGGATGTCCTGACGACCATCCTTGAAGCGGTTGACGGTCCGTTCACGATCACACTGCTTCATGTCGCCGTTAAGCGCACTGGCGGGCAATCCGCATTCCGACAGGGCTTCGGCAATCTCGATGGTGGCCGACTTCGTCTTGACGAAAATCAGGACGCCGTCATGTTCCTCGGTTTCCAGAATCCTGGTCAACACTTCGAACTTGTTATAGTTCTGGGTTATCCAGTACCTGTGGGTGGTGTTTTCGGCCGTCGCCGTCGCGTTCCTGATGGTGACCTCTTCCGGGTCGCGCAGGTACTTGCCGGCAATTCTTCGAATCTCGGGTGGCATCGTGGCCGAAAACAGCGCCGTCTGGCGTTCCTTCGACGTCTGCTCCAGAATCCATTCGATATCCTCCGCAAAACCCATGTTCAGCATCTCGTCGGCTTCGTCCAGCACCAGAAAGTGCATGTGATCCAGCTTCAACGTGTTGCGACGCATGTGATCCATTACGCGCCCCGGAGTTCCGACGATGATGTGGACACCCTTCTTCAGGGCGGAAAGCTGTTCGGCAAACCCCTGGCCGCCATAGACCGGCAGAACACGAATGCCACGCAATCCGGATCCGAGTTGTCCGAACACCGATGCGACCTGGATGCAAAGCTCGCGGGTGGGGGTCAGGACCAGGACCTGCGGAACCTGGTGGGTCACGTCAATCCTTGAAAGAATCGGCAGGGCGAACGCGGCCGTCTTGCCCGTTCCGGTCTGGGCCTGGCCGACAATGTCCCTGCCGGCCAGCAGCAACGGAATCGTTGCGGACTGAATCGGGGTCGGGGTTTCCCAGCCAAGATCGCGCAATGCCGTCACCAATGGTTCGGACAAATCCATGTTGAAGAACGTTGGGACATCCACGTCGTCTTCAACCGTCGGGGCCACCAGGGTCTCGACAGACTCGGGCGCTTCGACCGGCTTGGCCGCGCGGGGCTTTCGTGGCTTCTTTAGGGTTTCAACCTGCTGGGTTTCAACCTGCGGGACTTCGACCGGCGGGACTTCAGCCGGCTGAACTTCGGAAATCCGGGACTTGGACGATACTTTCGGCATTCGACATTCCTGTGGACAAGGATTCCGGCAGGCGAACCGTCAAGGTCGTTCCCGCAGGCGGAACCTGTTTTACACTCGGGATCTTAAGCGGCTGACACAAACCCGTTTCAGGGGGACCGTTGATTCACTGCAATCAACATTCAAGTCCGCCCGGACCGTCGCGGCCTGCCACTGATCCACGTAAAACCAAGGCCAGGAAGGTCGGGAACCAGCTTTGCGGGAATTCCGGCAAAGTGGCGGCAGGGTAGTTGAAATCTTAAGGAAAATCAAATAATTACTTCACGCATTGAAAAGTTGGTCGCATCGATTCATCCCAATGTGCTCAATAATCGGATTTGGGGCTGATACAATCCGCCTGGCGACAGGGGCCGTCGAAACCGGGTCAGATCACCGGAGCGGGAATCCGGGACGGCTTGCAACAAGGAAGTCAAACCATGAAAAGCACCACAAGGTATCTTGAATTCACGGTTCCCCAGCGCAGGGGTTTCATCAACATCACGCGCACCGTCGAACAGATCGTGGCCGAAAGCGGCATCCGTGAAGGACTGTGCCTGGTCAACGCCATGCACATCACCGCAAGCGTCTTCATCAACGACGACGAATCCGGGCTGCACGCGGACTACGACCAGTGGCTTGAAACGCTGGCCCCGCACGAGCCGGTTTCCAGGTACCGCCACAACTTAAGCGGCGAAGACAACGGCGACGCCCACCTTAAGCGCCAGATCATGGGGCGCGAGGTCGTCGTCGCCATCACGAACGGCAGGCTCGACTTCGGTCCCTGGGAATGCATCTTCTATGGCGAATTCGACGGCCGCCGCAGGAAAAAGGTCCTGGTCAAGGTCATCGGGGAGTAGAAGCCGCGGGGAGTAAGCTCCGGGGGGAGTAAGGCCGGGTCACTTTTCCGATCGCGGAAGCAGTTCATTCAAGCGATTGGGGTCGTTGTCCAGCAACCGCAACAGATTTGCCATCGAACGGGTTATCCAGTCCCGGCCGCTTTCGTACCGCTGGAAGGCGTGCGGGCCCCCGCCCAGGATCGCACTGGCCTTGCGCTGCGACAGCTTCAGCTTCTTGCGGATGCGGGTGATTTCCTTTGGCAGAAGAAGATTGTCGGCCTGGGCCTTCATCCTTGCAAAGGCTTCGAAACTGCCCTCCACTTCATCCCAGTTCAAAAGGACTTCGCTGCAGTTGGTGCAATACCATCCACGCTGCATTATCGTGGTGCAAAGTCCCTTGTAGGAAATCTCCTGGGGACGGGTGTCCAGAACCATCTCGGCCCCGCATTCGTGACAGAGCGTTCTTTCATCCATGATCTATTTCTCCTTGAACGACAGCAACCTGAAGTCAGCCACCCTGTCTTTCGTGAATTTCACGTACAGACAAATTCCGGCAAAGGGAACATGGTAAACATCCTGCCAGACATCATGTTCGGCGTTTGCCGTCATCGATTTGTAGAAGTGACCTGGCAACATCGACTCAATCACGGCACAGACTCCATCAGGCGAAAATCCCATCAGCATGGCACTGGTCCAGGCCGAAGCGGTCATTGTGCGCCCGTTCCGCCTTGCAAATGCCGCCTGGAAAGCTCGCAGGTCATAATGCGGCCGCCGCTTTTCGTTGTACATTGTGGCACCTTCAAGGTTGCAGATCAAGACTCTTCATGGTGACGCCTGGACACACGGGGACATCTTTCGACAGGGATCTCAATCTGTTGCATGTTCAGGTGAATCGCGGCAGAAGGTGGCTGGTTCTTGTGCCCGGACCGGAGCCCGTCACTGAATTGACACCGGCAAGGTTTGTAAAGATACTTCGCCCATAACTCATGACGATCGCCGCCATTGCGGCGACAAAACCAGGGGACATTTCATGAAACACGTCATCCAGGTCATCGCCGCGGCCGCCATCATCGTGGCGGCAGGCTGCGAAAGCGGCCCGGACTGCACCACAGTCTGCAACGACTTCACCCAGTGCGGCCCACAGTCAACGATGTACGACAAGTGCATCATGCGGTGCCTTAACGGATTCTTCGAGGACGCGTGCCTTGAATGCTCGGACTTCGGTTCCGAAACCGACGGCGCCTGCACCGAGCTTCGGACATGCTTTTACAACAACTGTTTCGCATGGGACGTCGGCATCCCCGCCATCGACCCGGCCATTCAGGCCCAGGCCTGCGCAAATCCCCCGCCCGACGGCACGCCGAACGCCGACATGCAGGACTGCGGAATCTGGCGCGAGCTGATTTCGATGTGCAAGGGCGACGACGCCATGGCGGCGGGCGGCGAGGCCGAGTGCAAGAAATCGTACAACTCGCCGGAATGCACAGCCTGCCTGGATCTGAAGGACTGCACCGACCTTCTGGCCTGCAACGTCCTTAACTGCCGCTGGACCATCATGGCCGGCTGCACGTTTGAATAAGGGTTCAATCAGAAATTGAAGGCGGTGCCAGGCGCAGGGCGACCCCGTTCATGGTCTGCTTGATACCGTTGCCGCCGGCGCGCATCAACTCATTGTCACCGACGATTACGACGACACGGCCGTCCGGGGTCGCCGTCGCTCCCCAGATTTCCTGGTCATATCCGCCTTCCGGACGGATCAGGGCTGGCTCCGACCACGAAACGCCATCCGCTGAAACGGTCCATGCAGCCCGTTCCAGATCCGCCCCCGCGTTCATCGTTCCCATGAACGCAACCCTGCCATCGTCCAGCCGCACGGGAACCATTGGCGGCTCCCAGTATGAAGGCAGGATCGCCTGCGCTTCGTCGCGGAACAAATCCGATGAATAGTGCGCCGTGTATTGAATGCCGGGCCCCTTGGCGTCGATCCGCAGCATTACAAGGACGGGCGATTGCTCCGAACCGGCCAGAACCGCGGTCGAAACGTCCAGTTCCATTTCCTGGCGAACCCCCGTCACATTTGAATCGACCAGGTTTCCGGAAGCGTCGAAGCGACGGATGTCCAGTTCCCCGGAACGCCAGGCATCATCAAGGCTGGAGATAACCATGAAACCATCCTTCATCGGCAGGATGTTCAGACAGGACTTAATCGTGGAATACAGGTTCGCCGGAACCGGAATCCTCGGGGCCAGTTCAACGGGCTGCGGCTCGGCAACCGTCATGTCCGCCAGATACCAGATGCCAACCTCTGTTGGACGGCCGCCATCGGCGCCCTGAACCGGCTGATGCGTCACGAACGCCAGCCCATCACCGACCTGGACAGCCTTAAAAACGTACCCGGCAAGCTGCCTGCGGTTCGTCCAGTTGCTTCCGCCGTCGGATGATTCCACCAGCAGATCGGTGCCTGTATTGGCTTCGCGCATCAATCCAAAAACGGTGCCTGGCCTGGAAGCAACCTGGAAAAACTGGCGCGGCGCCTCAAAGACGACCTGGGGCTGGGCCGTCATCGCTTTCGTCCATACGGCGCCCCCCTGCCCCTTCGGTGGTTCGGCCATGTAAAGCGCGCTCAAGCTGTCCAGCGAATGTTTATCCAGTTCGTCGTACCTGGCGCCGGCATCCATCATGATCGTGCCGTCAGCCAGCGCGACCGGCTGCATCGACAGGGGCTCGGCCGTCGTGACATCCCCCAGCCGGGCGCCTTCAATGTCTGCGGCAGCATCCCGCGCGACCTTCGGTGGCGTAATCGTAACCAGATCCAGCCGATAGCCTGAATGATTCGTCAGGAAGGTCATCCGCGATTCGTCGGCCACCCATCCATAGACGCGGTTCATTCCGACGAACTCGTCGGTTTCGCCGTCGATTGGCGCCAGCAATTCCGGCCTGTCGTATGACATGCGGCCATTTCTGCTGAACTTGACAAGCGGCGACAGATTTCCGTCGCCGACCCAGACGTTGCCATCAATCTGAAGCCCGAACAACTCGACCGGGTCGCCGGGGTCACAGAAACAGACCGAAAACGGCCCGTCACCGAAGCCCCACCCGAAATGAGCCAGATCGAAAGCGTCGGATTCGGCATCAAGATTCATCGACCAGATCAGGCTGGCGGCCGCTCCCGCCGGTGTCGGGCGCGGAACCGTGACCTCAAACGGATATTTGTACGAATCGGACAGACCGTCATCCAGGCTTTCCAAGGGCCATTCGGAACGCTGCCAGGCCCCGCCTGACGTCTGATAAACGAATGGATACGACCAGGACCGGTTCAGTTCCTTTTCGGTCAGCAGGACCTTCGGAACGTTCCAGCCCGGATCCGGGGGCAGCAGCAAAAGATTGCTGACGTCAAAGGCGTTTATCTTCGCCGTCGCCTCGCACCCGTTGACTCCCTCGGCAAATCGGAATTCTTCCACTTCCTGAACCGTTACCGACTCCGGCGTCATGGTCGCAAGGCGCAACAGACGCACGCAAGGGGTGACAGGATCGGTCGCGTCGTGCTGCCACACCAGATAAGCAAGCCATGCCCCGCCACCTGGACGCGGCAGAATCGACATCAGCTCGCGATCCATGTCCAGGTTGTGATCACCTGTCCAATACAATGGGTCGGCATCCGCCGCGTCCATGTCATGCCGCCTGGGAATCTGCATGAAACTCCAGGTGCCAGGCTGTTCGCCGGGCCTCTGAATCGCGACATGCAACCCCTGCATGACGCTTGACTGTGCCACGACGTACCTGACATCGTTCGAATCAACGGCATACTGCGGCTGCCAGAGATTTTCCCGGAAACCACCGATCTGCTGCACGCCGAAACCGCTTCCAGTCCATTCCATATGCAGCAGAGCGTTCCACTGGACTGCCACTGCGGTCGCCTCGAAAACCGCCGATGGCCACCCTCGCGAATCCAGGGCCAGTCGGTGTTTATGGGAAAAAATCGGGTTCCTCAGATGAACCGGCACGCCGCGGATGTCGCCCGTGTCGCTGGTGCCGTCGAAATCGACGACTTCCAGCCGATGACGCCCGTCCGGTGGCGCGGAAATGCTGCCCTGAACAACAGTCACCGGAATTTCGGTTCGAACGCCCTGGCTCTGGAAATCCAGGAAGGTCGTGCCGGGTGCGACACCCTTGACCCGTCTTTCGCCATCGACCACCGCGACCGCCGAGTCCCTGACCGAGATCTTCCACGGCTGCCCGGACGGATAACGCAGGCCGTCCTTGTCGGGCGCCATCATCGGTATGGCCCACACGGGCCGGGTCTCGCCCGGGACGATCGTCAACGAAGGTTGCAGCGGCGCAATCGAATCGGTATCGCCACCCATGACATTGACGAATACCGGGCCGTATTCACCGGACAGTTCACGGATACACGGGGATCCGCGAACACCGCTGCACGTCTTGACACGAGCCTGAATCATGCACTGACCGCGTTGGCCGGCCACGAACGTAATCAACCTCTGGCCTTCCGAAGGAACATCGATGACCGTGGGCGAATCGCACAACGTTGCGCCGTCGGCGGACCAACCGCCACCGCCATCAAGCCTGTGAATCTGGCCCCAAACCTGGAACGAATCAGGTTCAAACGGCTTGCCAGAGGCGTCCGTCATCGTCACCCTTATTTCAACCGTCTCACCCGGGATCACATCGATCACGCGTGATTCCAGCCCCATCACCGACGGCAACGGGGGCGGATCGGGAACCTGATCATCATCGCCACCGGCAAGCCAGCCGCATCCCACGAGTCCGAACGCGACCATCGAAAAAGCCAGAAGCCGCATCGCAACGCGCAACATAAAAAAGCTCCTTTGGATGTACTCAACTGTAATAGTCAAGCCAGGATCAAAAGCAGATGGCGGAAAATAGACGTTTCAACCACGCCAAGTCAATGCCTGAGGCAAAAATTCACAACGGCAAGTCACGACAGGCTGCATCACCGGAAGCACGGACAGAGCCGAACTGGGAAGCTGTTGACGGGAGGTGGGGCTACTCAAGACAAAGGCAGACTTCACGGCCCTTGGCGGGGTCGTACTTGCATTCGCCGGCATAGCCATCGTATTCGCCGAACTCGCAGGCATCGACGCAATCAATGCCGCATTTGAAATTCTCGGCGTCGCAAATCAGGATGATTCTGTCACCCCTGCAATCGGTCCGAACTTCCGATGTGCAGGTCTCGTTACCGGTACAGGTCGGATACGTCTCAACTTCATCACAGGCAACAATCCCGGAAACAAGCAGCAGGAACATCGTTGCAAATACAAAACGCATTCAGGTACCCCTTTTATAAGCCAACGCTGTGACTCTAGCTTTGGGTTCGACCTTCGTCCAGAAAATTCTTCCGGATATTTTCCGGGATAAATGCGAAGAATCGCGGCGGGCGAATTTTCATTCGCCCGTACGGGGAATGTGCTGAATCGCAGCGGGCGGATGTAATCCGCCCGTACAGGGAAGTGAAGGGGGATCAGACTTTGAAGACGATCCTATCATCTGCGGCGTCTGCGTTGACGCGGGTGCCAGGCAGGATGCGGCCCGACAGGATTTCGTCGGCCAGCGGGTTCAGGACCATGCGTTCGATAGCGCGGCGCAAGGGCCTGGCGCCATAGACGGGATCCCAGCCCTTGTCGGCCAGCAGCGCCCTGGCGGCCGGGGTCAGTTCCAGCGTGATGCTGCGACCGGCCAGCAGACCCAGGATCCGCCGCATCTGGATATCGACAATCTTTTCCATGTCGGCCCTTTCCAGGCTGTTGAACAGGATGACGTCGTCCAGTCGGTTCAGGAATTCAGGCCGGAACTGCATCCTCAGCACGGCCATGACCTGGTCGCGCACCCGATCGGCGTCAACTGCCGGCCGCGATGCACCGGCATCAAGGGAACCCGTTGTGTCAACGCCGCGATTAACACCGCCGCGCCCTTCGCCGCTTTCGCCGCCTTCGCGGCGCCCTTCCCCGCCCTCGCCGTCCGGACCGTCCAATCCGTCCGAACCGTTTCCAGCGGCCGCAGCCATAATCTCGCTGCCGACGTTTGACGTCATTACCAGGACCGTGTTGGAAAAATCGACCGTGCGCCCCATGCCGTCGGTCAGGCGCCCGTCGTCCATCACCTGCAGCAGCACGTTGAACACGTCGTGATGCGCCTTCTCGATCTCGTCAAACAGGACGACGGTATAAGGACGTCGCCGAACCGCCTCGGTCAACTGGCCGCCCTCGTCATGTCCGACATAACCCGGGGGCGCGCCGATCAGACGCGCCACGCTGTGCTTTTCCATGTACTCGGTCATGTCGATGCGGACCATCGCGGTCTCGTCGTCGAACAGGAACTCGGCCAGAGCCTTCACCAGTTCGGTCTTGCCCACGCCGGTCGGGCCCAGGAACAGGAAACTGCCGATCGGCCGCGCCGCATCGGACAGCCCGGCCCGCGACCGCCGAACCGCGTTTGCAATCACGGAAATGGCCTGGTCCTGGTGCACGACCCGTCTCGCAAGCCTCTCTTCCATCTGCAGCAGTTTCTTCTGCTCGCCTTCCAGCATCTTCGACACCGGTATTCCAGTCCAGGCCGACACGACCCGCGCGATATCCTCGTCATCGACCTCCTCGCGCAGCATTTTTCGGTCGGCCTGGATCTCGGCAAGCCTTCCGGACAGTTCCGCGATCTTCGCCTGCTTTTCCGGGATGCTTCCGTACTTCAGCTTGGATGCGGCCTCCCAGTCTCCACGACGCACCGCCGCCTCTTCAAGGGCGCCCTCTTCCTCCAATGCCCTCTTCAAGTCGCGGATCTCTCCGACCAGATCCTTTTCCTTCTGCCAGTGGGCCCGCAGCGCCGACAACTGCTCGCGGATATCAGCCATCTCGGCCTCGATCCGGCCGCACCGCCCGCCATCGGTGGGACACTCCTCGCGCCCGATGGCCTGCCGCTCGATTTCAAGCTGGGCCAGTCTGCGTTCCAGCACGTCAAGTTCCACCGGCATGCTGTCGATTTCCATGCGCAGACGGCTTGCTGCCTCGTCAACAAGGTCAATCGCCTTGTCGGGCAGAAAGCGATCCGGGATGTACCGATCCGACAGCGTCGCGGCGGCGATTATCGCGGCCTCCCTGATGCGGACGCCGTGGTGGACCTCGTAACGTTCGCGCAGGCCGCGCAGGATGGTGATTGTGTCGGCTACGGACGGGGCATCCACCTGCACCGGCTGGAAACGGCGCTCCAGGGCCGCATCCTTCTCGATGTACTTCCGGTATTCCTTCAACGTCGTGGCACCAATCGCGTGCAGAGTCCCGCGGGCAAGCGCCGGCTTCAGCATGTTCGAAGCGTCCATGGCGCCCTCGGCCGCGCCAGCGCCAACCAGGGTGTGCAATTCATCGATGAACAGGATGATTTCCCCGTCCGATTCCTCGACTTCCTTCAGGACGGCCTTCAACCTGTCCTCGAACTCGCCGCGGTATTTCGCGCCCGCAATCAGAAGCCCCATGTCCAGGGCGACCAGTTTCTTGTTCTTCAGGTTCTCCGGGACGTCGCCCTGCACGATCCGGCGCGCCAGCCCCTCGACAATCGCGGTCTTTCCGACCCCGGCCTCGCCCACCAGCACAGGATTGTTCTTGCGGCGGCGGGACAGCACCTGGATTACACGCCGGATCTCGGCGTCGCGACCGATGACCGGGTCCAGCTTGCCCTGGCGCGCCCTCTGGATCAGATCGATCGAAAACCGCTGCAGCGACTGGTACCTGTTTTCGGCATCCTCGTCGGTGACCCGCACATTTCCGCGGACTTCCTTCAGGGCCAGCAGGAAGCTTGAACGCTCGATGCCGGCCTCGCGCAGCAGCCGGACGGCATGCCCGTCACGTGCCGCCAGCGCCGCCAGGAACAGGTGCTCGCTGCTGATGAAGTCGTCCTTGAATCCGGCCGCTTCCTTTTCTGCCGCCGTGAAAAGGTCCTGCAAGCCTCGACTCACACCTATCTGCCCGCCGCCGCTGACCCTTGGCAGCCCTTCGACCGCACCCTGCATCCGCGACGCGATCGCGTCCGGAGACTTTTCCATCAACTTCAGCACGCTTGCCACCACGCCTTCCTTTTCGGAAAGCAACGCAAGCAGCAGGTGCTCGACATCTATCTCCGGGTTTCCCCGTTCGGTGGCGGACCTCGCGGCCGCCTCGATGGCCTCGCGGGCCTTTGTCGTAAATCTGTCCATCCTCATCTGCAAACCTCCGGCCCGGCGTCATCAGCACAGGCGAATCGCGCACGCCGCGACCGGATGAACTATTTGGTTGATCAAGCGGTTGTGCAAGTGCCGTCCCGTGGCGCCCGATTGGTGCTAACATCGCCGGGTCGAATACGTACCGGTCAGGCATGGCTGAAACAGGACAACGAAAGGACACGATCCTCGGGTTCAACCGCAACATCTTCTTCGTCGGCCTTGTCAGCCTGCTGACCGACACCTCGACCAAGATGGTCTATTCGATAATGCCGATGTTCCTGATGTCGATCGGCGCGTCCAAGACGACACTTTCGGTCATCGAGGGAATCGCGGAAAGTACCGCCGCCCTGGTCAAGACCGCGGCGGGCTTCTTTTCCGACAGGATTGGCAGAAACAAACCGTTCATGGTTGTCGGATATGCGATAACGGCAATCGTGACGCCAATTTACGCCGCCGTCACATCACCAGTTCAGGTGCTCGCCCTTCGGTTTGTCGAGCGCTTCGGCAAGGGCGTCAGAACGGCGCCGCGCGACAGCCTCGTGGCAGGTTCGGCCACGTCCGGCAACCTGGGACGCAGCTTCGGCCTGCACAAGGCCATGGACAACAGCGGCGCCATAATCGGGCCGCTGATCGCGTTCGGACTGATTGCAGCCCTGGGCGAAAACTACCGGATGATTTTCATCCTTTCAGCAATCCCGGCCGTCCTTGGCGTCCTTACCATCATCGGCCTTATCCGCGACGCGAAAAAACCCGCCGAAAGTCTTTACAGGAAATTCCGCTTCCGGGACTTTCCGAAGAAATTCTACCTGCTGCTGGCAATCATCTTCCTGTTCACCCTTGGCAACTCGACCGACGCCCTTCTTATTGTGAAGGCCAACGAGGTCGGCATCAAAATCGCATATATTCCGCTGGTTTATCTGATTTTCAACGCCGTGTCCGTTCTGCTGGCGATTCCGATCGGTTCCATTTCGGACAAGGTCGGACGCGAACGCATTCTGGTGTTCGGTTATCTGGTCTATGCGGTCGTCTATCTGGGTTTCGGATATACCACCGACGTCCGGGTCATCGTCGGTCTTTTCGCGACCTATGGCCTGTATTCGGCCTGCACCGACGGGATCCAGAAGGCTTTCGTTTCGGAAATGCTGGACAAAAACAAGCAGGGAACCGGCCTTGGCATCTACAACGCGCTTCTTGGCATCACTCTGCTGCCCGCAAGCATCATCGCCGGGGTTCTGTACGACAAGGTCAACAACCGGGTGCCGTTTTACTTCGGCGCGGCCACCGCCATTCTCGCGGCAGTCCTGATGATTGTCTTCGCAATCACGAACCGCCGCAGGCCAGCGACCACAACCGACTGACGTCAGCCGGGAAGCACCGGCCCCAGGATCCCGGCAAGGTCATCCCGGCATCCGGAAATGGTTCTCATCGGCCAGAAAGGTTGAATGATATCGAGTAGTACGCGGCCAACTGCGCGAAGGTTGTCCACCTGCTTCAGGTCGAAAAATCCGCCAGCAGTTCGCCGAAGGTGAAGCCGGAGTACAGATCCGGGTCGAAGGGATAGTCCCATGTGCCTTCGCGCTGCACGATATGGCCCCCGAAACCGCTCTTGAAGCGGCGAACCCCGGACAGCGGATGTCCTTCATAACCCTGCGGGGAAACGCCGAACATGTCGTACCAGGTGCACCCGTATGCCTTCGCGTACGTCATCACGGCCCACTGCACCGCGTACGACGCCATGTGGTCGCGCATCATCGCGTACGACGCACCGTGCAGGTAAATCGCGCACTTCTCGCTGAACGCGATGATCGCGCCCGCAAGCAGTTCGTCGTCCTTGAACGCGCAGAACATCTGGACATCGACGTCGTCGATGGCGGGATCCGCGGCCCGGAACAACGCTTCCAGGTGTTCAATCGATGGAACAGGAAAGCCGTCACGCGAGGCCGTCTGGACATACATCCGGTGAAATGCCGGCAGGAACTCGACCGGCATCCTCTTCACAACCACCCCGCGCCTTTCCGAAAGACGGATGTTGTACCTGGTCTTCGGCTTCATGCCGGACAGGATGTCGTCAAGGTCCGGTGCAAGGTCAATCACCATCGTCACGGGCGCAAAGACATCACTCGGGGCCGCGCGCAGATTCCACGTCTGCGTGCCGAAGTTCATCCGCATCTCGCGCACACGCGTTTCCGGGCGGTAATCGGTCAGCCCCGACGTCTCGGCGACGTCCTGGTAAGGTGATCTCCATGGCAGGTCAAACCTGACAATCCTGGTCGAATCACCGAGAATGCCGCGCACGTGATTGGCCAGCGATTCAAGGAATACGCCCCTCGCCTCCTCATCCGGAAGCGCTTCGGGACCTTGGGGCACATAAACCAGATTCCCATGATCCGCCATCTGCCTTTGAAGAAGCAGGACGTCGCCCTCCTTTCCGGCGAAGCTGAAGTCAAACGCCAGCGTACGCCATCCCAGGCTGGATTTCACCGCGGCCCAGAACGGCGTCTGGAAGACGATGTCCGTGGGTACAAGACGGCTGACGGGCTTCTTTTCAAGTTCGATTTCCATGGCGGACTCCTTCTTTCATCGTCGGCGCCCGTCCGGCTTTCTGATCAGGTTGAAATGGCCTGACCCGGGCGCCGAACCTCGGCAACCCGGTTCGGCAGGAATGGGACTAGGCCGCGCCAGTCCCCGAAACGGCGGCAGTAATCATTTCCACGGTGGCCTTGGCATCGCCCAGAAGCATGACGGTCCGCGGATCTTCATAAAGCGGATTTTCGACGCCCGAATAACCGGGACGCGTGTCAAGGTTGCAGACGACGACCGACTTCGCTTCGTGTGCAAGCAGCACCGGCATGCCGGAAATCGGCGTTCCTTCCTTGTGGATGGCCGCCGAATTGACGACATCGCACGCGCCGACGACGAAAACCAGGTCGGTCGTCGCGAACTTCGGGTTGATCTCGTCCATCTCGATCAGTTTTTCGTAATCCACGTCCGCTTCGGCAAGCAGCACGTTCATGTGCCCGGGCATGCGGCCGGCAACGGGGTGAATCGCGAACAGGACGTTCTTGCCCATCTTCTCCAGGGCGTTCGCCAGGGCGATGACCGCGAACTGTGCCTGGGCCAGTGCCATCCCGTAGCCCGGAATGAAAACAACCGTTTCCGCGTCCCGGGCAGCACAGGCCACCTTGGTGATCTTCTGTTCGAACGTGAGCTCGACTTCGGGTTCGATCGCCGCGACGGCCGCGCAGGCATCGGCCGCACCCTGTTCGACCGCCGAATCTTCAACGGCCGGTTCGTCGGAAACGGCCTGTTCCGCCGACTTCACTTCGCCGCATCCCTTCGAAGCCACAGTCGTTCCCACGAAAATGTTCAGCAGGCTTCGGTTCATGGCCTTGCACATTGCCGCCGTCAGGATGAATCCGGACGACCCCACGGTTGCGCCGCAGACCACCAGCAGACGGCTGTTAAGCGCAAGACCGGTGAACGCGGCCGCCAGGCCGGAGGCGGAGTTCAGGAACGAGATCACAACGGGCATGTCGGCGCCGCCAATCCTGATTGCGAACAGATAACCCATGGCAAGCGACAGGACGACCAGTCCGACCAGAATAATCATGACCAGGCTGCCGCTTACGTTCCACGCGAAGACGCAGGCAACCGCGACAGCAAGCGCGATCACGACCAGAATCGGATTGATGGCGGGCGACCTGCCCTGATTCTTCAGGTGGTTGTTCAACTTGGCCGCAGCAACGATACTGCCCGACAAAGTGAACGCGCCCAGAACGACGCCTATAAAACCGCCCACGCCGCTCAGGCCGCTGACGGGAGTCCTGGAGAATCCCAGTTCCGCAAAGGAAATCATCAGCGAAGCAAGGCCGCCCATGCCGTTCTGGATGGCTATCATCGACGGCATCTGGGTCATCGGGATCTTGAAGGCGCTGACAAATCCAAGCACCAGGCCGACCGCAACCACGACAGCCAGCAACACCGGCTGACGCGAACCGTCGGTAACCAGGACAAGCGCCATGGCAGCCAGAATCGAAATCAGCGCCGCGTGATTCCCGAACCTTGCACCGGGAGGATTGCGAAATTTCGAAATCCCAAGCAGAAGCAGGCCGATGATCGCGAGTTCTATTACCAGAACCACACTGTCAGGAATGTCGATACCGGAAAACATGAGAACCTCCGCCGCCCGGACTGGCCCGGGGTCGAAGCCCGAGTCAGGACAAAGCCTTCTTCGTCTTGAACATCTTCAGCATCCTGTGGGAAACCATGTATCCGCCGAAAAGGTTGAACGACGCGGCAACAAGGGCGACCGCGCCAAGAACCAGTTCGATTGTGCCGACCTCCTTCGAGAACAGCAGGATACCACCCAGGATTGTCACTGCCGACAACGCGTTCGTCATCGACATCAGCGGCGTGTGAATCAGCGACGGCACGCGCGAAATCAGGAAATATCCGACCGCGCTGGCCACGACGAAGACGCCGGCCATTATCAGCATTTCGACGCCGGTGATGGCCTCGACTGCAGCGGCTTCAGTTCCCATGAATCAAACCTCCCCCATCGCCTTGATGGTGCCCTGATGAAGAATCTTGCCATCCTTCGTCACAAGGGAACTCTGGACGATTTCGTCGGAGTAATCCGGTTCGGTCTTGCTGTTCTTGAACATGTTCGAGATGTAATGGAACATGTTCTGCGAATACAGCCACGTCGAATGGACGGGCAGACGGCCGGGGATGTTCTGGACGCCGCATACCTGAACGCCGTTGACATCGATTTCCTTGCCGGGGGCCGTGACCGCGCAGTTTCCGCCCTGATCGATCGAAACATCGACGATGACAGAACCGGGCTTCATCGACTTGACCATTTCTTCGGTGACCAGTATCGGCGCCTTCTGACCGAACACCAGGGCGCACAGGATCACGATGTCCATGTCCTTGATAATCGGGGCAAGCGCCGCACGTTCCTTCTGAAGCCATTCTTCGGAAAGGGGAAGCGCATAGCCGCCCGGGGCAAGGGCGATGTCCTGCGGGATGTCGAACCCGGCAACCTTCGCGCCAAGGCTGCCGCCTTCGGTCTTCGCCGCGTCGCGGATATCAAATACGTGGGTAATCGCGCCAAGACGCTTTGCCGTGGCAACCGCCTGCAGACCGACGACGCCGCATCCGATGACCAGGACGTGGGCCGGCTTGATCATGCCGATGGCCGTCGTCATCATGGGGACAAACCTGGGCAGGTGGCGGGCCGCGTCGACGACCGAAAGGTACCCGGTGCACGTGCTCATCGACGTAAGGGCGTCCATCCGCTGGGCGCGGGAAATACGGGGAATCCCGTCCATCGTGAAAGCAAGAATCCTGCGATCCCGCAGAAGGCGCACGTTGGCGTGGCTTTCAGGATTTGCCGGATGAAGGAAGGTAACAAGCATGCGACCTTCCGGCATCATCTCGATCTCGTTCTTGCCGGTTGCATGGTTGAATTCGGGCTGCTTGACCTTCAGGATGATATCCGCCCTGGAAAACAGTTCCTGCACATCGTGAACGATCTTCGCGCCTTCGGCCGCGTATTCCGCGTCGGTGGCGAAGATGCCGGCACCGGCACCGCTTTCGACAAGCACTTCGAACCCGAAATCAATGTATGACTTCACGCTGGAAGGAGTCATCGCAACACGACGTTCGCCAGGCATAATCTCCCGAGGTACACCAACTATCATTTTGATACTCCTGCTTGGAACCACTGCAATTCACGGTTCCAGGGCGCTTTGGAACAAGGAAAGCGCCCCCGGTGATCCTCCAGGCCCATCCCGCGGCATCCCTGACGAAAAATCCGTCGTCGCGTCGGGCTGGATTTCCGCATCCGTCGATACCAAAGACTGCCCATTAATGCAATAGCCAAAGCACTTTGAAGCCACTTTATCCAACAGAAAAATCAATGACTCCGTCAATCAGCCGAACATCGCGAATCCCGAACCGAAGAAGCCAGTTCAATTGTAATTGTGCCCAGAACACCTATAATCCTTGGCCGGGACTGGATGAAGACGACTTCGATGGTACGTGCCGACACACGCGGCGACATGCCGACACCCGGCGAATCAAGGGTGGGCAACCGCCTGCACATCTGCCTGGGATTTTCCTGCAACAACAACTGCCTTTTCTGCATGGAAGAAGACCGCGAGGCCCGCTTTCAGCGTCTGTCAAACCAGACGGCCGAAGATGTCCGCAGGATGATGACTGCCGACCCCGACGCGCGTGAAGTCATGTTCACCTCGGGCGAGCCGACCCTGCACCCGCAACTTCCCGAGTATCTGGAGATGGCGCGTGACCTTGGATTTCCGACGGTCGGGATGATCACGAACGGCCGACGGCTTTCCAACCGTGCGTACGCACGCAAGCTGCTTGAGTCCGGGCTGAACCACATCCTTATTTCGATTCACGGGCCGGACGCGCATGTCCATGACGGACTGACACGTACAAAGGGTTCGTTCAATCAGGCCCTTGTCGGACTGGCCAACCTGCTCCTGCTGAAAAGGGAATATCCAGCCCTGAAGGTCCACACGTCATACGTTGTAAACAAGCGCAACTACAGGCTTTTCCGCGAATTCTTCGACGTGATGCTTCCGTTTCGCGTCGATCAGCACGTGTTCAACGTGATGATGCCGGAAGGTCGCGGCCGGGAATTCTTTGACAACCTGGTCATCCCGTACAGCATGGTTGCCGCAGAATTCAAGAAGTTCACGGATGCCCTGCCGCCAGAAGGCCTGAACAGGGTTTTCATACTGGACATACCTTACTGCACGACGGTCGGCATCAAGGATTCGGCCCGCGGATACGTGGAACGGTACTTCCACTACGAACCGGACAGCACGGTTCTGTTCCAGGACGGGCGGACGCCGGACCAGCGTCGTCCGGAGGCCGATGCCGAGGTCTACAGCCGCAAGGTCATGTCCGGGGACAAGCACGAGTATTCCAAAGTCACGAAGACCGTCCACGACCAGATGGTCCGCATCAAGCGCCCCGAATGCGAACAGTGCGGATACAACCACATCTGCCGGGGCGTCTTCACCAGTTACATCGATCGCTTCGGATGGGACGAATTCGTTCCGGTCCAGCGCAAGGGGGACAAATAGATGGCCGACACGCCGCAGACGGAACGCATCGACATCAAGACCGGCTGGAACTGCAACAACCGCTGCCTGTTCTGCGTCCAGGGAAACAAGCGTGCACAGTACCCCACCAAGGACACCGCCGAAGTCTTCAAGCTGCTCGAGGAAGGCCGGCGCGATGCCGACTCCATCGTCTTCACCGGTGGCGAGGTGACGATACGCCAGGATCTGATGGAGATTGTCGCGTACGCGAAGTCGCTTGGATACCGGTCGATCCAGATCCAGACCAACGGCAGGATGCTGGCATACAAGAAGATCTGCGAAGACCTGATAAACGCCGGGGCGACCGAGTTCTCACCGGCGCTTCACGGGCACACCGCCGCGCTGCACGATTACCTGGTGCACGCGCCGGGCGCCTTCAAACAAACCGTTCGCGCCATCGCCAACCTGAAGGAACTTGGTCAGTACGTCCTTACAAACAGCGTCATCTGCCGGGCCAACTACCGCCACCTTCCCGAGCTTGCGACCCTTCTGACGTCGCTGGGGGTCGATCAGTACCAGTTCGCGTTCGTGCACCCGCTTGGAACGGCGGCCGAGCTTTTCACTTCGATCGTTCCGCGCATGTCCCTGATCGAGCCGTTCGTTCATCGCGGACTTGACGTCGGCATCAAGGCGGGGCGAAGCGTGATGACCGAGGCCATCCCTTACTGCTTCCTGAAGGGGTACGAAATTTTCGCGGGCGAACGGGTCGTTCCCAGAACCAAGATCCTGGAAGGCCACGTAACGATACAGGATTACACGGTGCACCGGCTTACGGAAGGAAAGGCCAAGGGCCCCCGCTGCGCCGAATGCGCGTTTAATGACATGTGTGAAGGCCCGTGGCACGAGTATCCCGACAAGTACGGCTGGGACGAATTCGAACCCCGCAGGGACTTCTCGGGTTCCCACCCGGATCTCTTTCCCGGCGTGAAGCTTTGAAATCTGGTGACAGGCAGTGGGCGACTTCGACGCAAGACAGGCAGCAATCGACGAAAAGCGTCTCTGGGTAAGGATCACCCGATCCTGCAACAACCGGTGCGAGTTCTGTCTTGATTCCGGGGCGCTGGGCGGCGGGCCGATTCCCGAGGACGAAGTCCGCGCACGGCTTCGGCGGGGCCGCGACGAGGGATACACCCGCCTGATCCTTTCCGGCGGCGAGGCGACCACCCATCCGAAGTTCCTGGACTTCGTCAAGTACGGCACGGAGATCGGATATTCATGGATCCAGGTCATCAGCAACGGCCGGATGTTCGCTTACGAGAGCTTCGCGCGGCAGGCGGTTGAGAACGGGCTGCGCGAGGCAACCCTTTCGATGCACGCCCACAACCAGGAACTTTTTGAAAGGCTCACCGGGGCCGGCGGCGCTTTCAAGCAGGCTGTCCGGGGCCTTGTGAACCTGAAGAGGCTTGGAACCGTCGTATCCGTCGATATCGTCCTGACGCGCCTTAACCTGCCATACCTTCGCGAAATCATGGAATTTTACATCAGCCTTGGCGTGATGGAATTCGATCTGCTGCACCTGATCCCGTTCGGGCGCGGGTTCGAGGAAAACCGCGAGGAACTTTACGCCGACGACGCGATGATCGGACGCGAACTGGCGCGCGCCCTGGAACTGGATCGAATCCCGGGGATGTTCATCTGGACCAACAGGCTGCCGATTCGATACCTGGAAGGTTACGAGCATCTGTTCCAGGATCCGCACAAGCTTTACGATGAAGTGCTTGGGGAACGTCAGTCCTTTCGAAGGCTTTTCGCCGACGGGACGCCGATCGAGTGCCGCCAGCCGGAACGATGCGCTGTCTGCTTCCTGCGCGATTTCTGCGACGCGGCAATCAGGTATGCTGCCGGACAGTGGGATTCGAAGCCCGTTCCCCCGGCGACCGAGCTGGACGGCGCGCTTGCCCGCCGAATCATCGCTGACGGCAGCCGTGACGCGGCTGGTGACTTCCCGGACGGATTAAGGATTGCAGTAAGGGAACACTTCGGCGAGGCAAGGTCGGTGGCACCGACGGTTGAAGAAGTCCGGGAAGTTACGCGGATTACGGGGCTGCCGGTAATGGGCCTGCCGCCCTGCCTTGGGGGCGTGCCGTCCTGCCAGGATGCGCCCGACCCGGGGTGTGTACAGCGCTGGCCAGCGCCGCCCCCGGGCATACTTGACGCCCGCGGCGTTCCGGAAGTTGCCGGGTTCGTTGGCTTTTACATTCGGGAACTGTACAGGGTGAAAAGCCTGCGATGCGAATCGTGCTCGATGAACGCGCGGTGCGCCGGATTGCAGGTGAACCTGGCGCGCCAATGGGGCCTGAAGGTCCTGACGCCCGTTACGGAGTGAGTCGCGGGTGATCGCCATTCGCCCGAAGGCCGCGCCGGACGCGTCCGCGGTATTGTGCCGACCCATTTACCCGATCGGCGCGGGCATTCGCCCAACCGATCTTGAGGTGCCGATAACGTTATGGCCAACCTTGGATACATACAGGTAACACGACTCTGCAACCAGAAATGTCGCATGTGTTCGAACCCGGAGCGCGAGGCGACCCTGACGTTCGAGCAGGCCACCGCCCTTATCGATGACTTCGTCAGCCGTCACTATGACGGGATCATCCTTACGGGGGGCGAGCCGACAATGCATCCGCAGCTTGGCGAAATCATCGGTTACGCCAAGGCCCGCGGCATGGCGTCGCGCATAATCACGAACGGCCAGAAAACCTGCGACCTGGATTTCATTCGCGGTCTGGTCGAAAACGGCCTGACACACCTCCACGTCTCGATTCAATCTTACGACCCGAAGATTCAGGCATTCCTTTCCGGCAAGGAAGACAGTCTGGAAAACGCCTTCAAAACGCTTGAAAATGTTGAAAAATGCGGAATCACTGCCGACGTCAACACCACCATAAACCATTACAATGCGGCGCACCTGGACAAGACCGTCGCATACCTGATCCGCAGGTTCCCCTTCCTGCACCACTTCGTCTGGAACAACCTTGATCCCTCGATGAACCGGGCCACGGAAAACCCGGATGTAATTCACGAACTGTGGGAAATGGAAGTGCCCCTGTACCGCGCGATGATGCTTCTGCACGCGACCGGTCGAACCTTCAGGGCCGAAAAGGTTCCACTTTGCTACATGGCCGAGTTCGCCTGGGCCTCCACCGAATCGAGGAAGATCATCAAGGGTGAGGAACGGATCGTCAGGTTCCTTGACGAAAAGGGAATGGTTCGCGAAACGGCCTTCAGGCACGGCAAGGCGGAATGTTGCCAGCACTGCACCTTCGACGGCATCTGCGCGGGCCTGTTCGATATGGACGTGCATTACAAATCCTCGGAGTTGTACCCGGTTTTTCTTGATCCCGAACCGATTCGACAGAAGGTGCTGTCGGAACCATAAAACTTCAGGATACGGGGCTGTCAATGCCGGTCGAAATCATCCCAAAGATCGTTGCCGTCGTGCTGGCGGCGATCTGCGCCGGCACCGACTTCATCTGGGGCAAGGTCTTCAACAAGGTCGTTTCAAGGGCTTTGATCTTCGCGGCCGCATGGCTGGCATTCACGGGGGCATGGCATGCTTTCGGCGGTTCGACGTCAATGCAGGAATTCCCGGTTCTGGGGATGTGGAAGGCGCCGCAGAAGGTTGAAAAGCAGGCTTTCCAGGGCAATGACGGACCGGGGGCCTGGAACTCGGGCGCGCCGGTCAGCGTGAAGCCGGAAACCGAAGAGGAATGGGAGCGGGCTCGACAGGCTCAGGCGGCCGGGGGGCCTGACGGGGCGACTGCCGTCGCCGGAAAGCCCGGGACGCCAGCCGCTTCCGGCGGGGCTCCCGCGCCGGCACCTTCATTCTGGATATACGCGGCCAAGATGGCGATCAACGCATTGACGGCGCTTGTAATCGGAATGCTGATGTGGTGGTTCGGGATGTGGGCGGCCGGCGACGCCAAGCTGTTTGCAGCGCTGGTGGCGATACTGCCGCTTTCGTCCTATGCGAACTCGTACTGGCCGTGGTTTCCGGCGTACGTCCTGATTTTCAACAGTTTCCTGGCGCTGCTCGGCATACTTGTCGGCGAGCTGCTGATCAGGTTCATCAAACTTCTGGTGAAACCGTCCCCGGAGGACGGCGACGTCTGGAAGAATGCCCTGACATGGGTGCGGGATCACAAACTGGACATCGTGCGCGGTTTCCTTGGAATCCTTTTCTTCATGATGCTGATCAAGACCTTGCGGATGGCGACCCAGGACTTCATCGGGCTGTTTGCCACAATCCAGGACAGCACGCTGATGTACGTGATCCTTTTCCTTATCTTCCAGCCGCTTCAGAAGCTGATGATGAAGAAGTGGGTCCTTATCCCGGCGGTGCTCTTCACGGCCGGGTTCGTTGCACACGCGGCCATCTGGCCAAGCGGGAACCACAACGTCGTGACAATCGTTAAGATGTCGGGGCTGATGGTCGGCGTCGTCGGGTTCCTGATCACATACCAGCTTTACCTGAACGTGTTCGATTACCGGCCGATCCGGATCTGGGAGCTTCGACCTCAGATGCTTCTGTCCAGGAAGACCACCGACACGCTGAAGGAAGACCGCGACATGCTGGATCACAAGATGGGCCCTATCGGGCCGGACGGGCTCAGCAGGCAGCAGGTCGAAACGCTTAGACGGTGGTGGATTGATCGCGGCAAGGGCGGAAAAATCTGGATTTCAAGGACGATCCCGTTCGCGCCGGCGCTTTTCATCGGAACCATTCTTACCGTGATTCTGTCCGGTTACATCTTCCGGGTCACATACTGATTTCCCAGGGTCAATCACGAACGCTCCAACTTCCCCAAACCCACGGCGTGATCGCAGGCGGGCGAATTTTCATTCGCCCGTACGGATCGGGGGGCGGATCGGGCCGGATCATAAGTGCTCCGGTTTGGCCCCTCGAACCGGACACTTCATGGCCGGCCACAGGCACGACTGCGTCACTCGTCGAGCGTGGAACGCCGGATCGTCAGGGCGGCGGTCTGGGCCGCGAACAACGCTGCCGTCCCGGTTCCGGCCAGATCCAGCATCGTGTCGAGCATGGCGCGTGAAAACGGCAGGCCCTCGGCGGTTGACTGAACCTCGATCAGGAGCCCGTCCGACGACATGACGAAATTAGCATCGACCTGGGCATCGACATCCTCTTCATAAACGGGATCCAGGACTGCCCAACCATCGACGACCGCGACCGAAACGGCCGCGACCTGGCGAATGATCGGATCCACCTTCAGGCCACCCGAACGCAGCAGCCCGTCAACAGCCAGCCGCAACGCAATCCATCCCGCGGTGATTGACGCAACCCTGGTTCCGGCATCGGCCTGGATGACGTCGCAGTCGATGGTAATCAGACGTTCCCCCAGCCGTTCCAGGTCAACCGCGGCCCGCAGGCTGCGACCGACAAGCCTCTGGATTTCCTGATCCCGCCCGCCCTGCTTCCGGGGCGCCCGGTCGGAGACCGAACCGGGAAGCATGGAGTACTCGGCGGTAACCCATCCCCTGCCCTTTGCGGCAAGCCAGCCCGGAACCTTGTCTGCGACGGTCGCCGCGCAAAGAACGACGGTATTTCCCTGGGTTATCATCACCGAGCCCGCAGGCCCGCGTTGAACCCCGAGCGTAAACGATACTGGACGAAGCTGGTCGTCCCCCCTTGCATCCGGTCTTGGCATAAAACCCCCATCTCAAGTTGCGACGGCGATACCGGCGCCTGCGTCAGTTCCATTCACAAAGCGACACTTTCGAGTCCAGCCATCGCACCGATGCAGGGATGGCAAGAGCCCCCCGGGACACCGGGCATCGGCAATCAGTCCGACCCGCCGTCCACAAGTAACACCCGTCGCGCCTGCGTGTCGATATCGACCTGCACGCAACCGTGGGACAGGTCCGCGGAGTATCCGGCCAGAAGTTCGTCAATCGACAGGGCCTGGCACTCAACCGCAGGGAACAGGCCATTCTGCAAAGCGGCCGCAATGCCGTGCGGCATTCCATCCGACCCGAAAAGCAGATCCCGGCCCGGCGTGAAGCCGGCGTCGTCAATCAACATCCTGAACGGGTTGTTTTTCGACAGCGTTCTCCCATCAAGACGATCGGCATAGGCTATTGAATCCTCGCTGAAATTGGGCTGCATCGACAGAGTCAGCCCCATTTCACGGGCGGTCATCGCCTGCCTGAAATCGATGAACTGGACATGCTCCAGCCTGACCCTGGGACGAACGGTCGGGGCCACGCCGCCAAGAACCCGCAGAATCTGGTCGATTGCAAGATCCCCGATGGCGTGAACCGCAAGTCCCGGACCGTTATCAAGACACCACGCGACCTTTTCCCGCAGTTCACGGTCGGAATGCGTCAGGACAGACGTCCAGCCCTGTCCGAAACCGGAAGACATTGCCGCCGTTCCCGACCCGAGCGCGCCGTCGGCAAACAGCTTGAAGCCGGAAAGACGGCCTCCTTCCCAGCAGCCGTCATAAAATGAATCCGGTGTAATCCAGGAACGGATCTTGAAATCCGGCCTTTCCGGCAGGTCGGCCTTGAGTCCGGGAAGCCTCAGCATGTCTTCCATGCCGTACAATCCGATTCGCTTCATCCGATTGACGAACCGTTCGGCCATTTCGGCGTCGGGCGGACAAAAGCCACCGAAGAACGTCAGAACGTCGGGCATCAGCCGCTCGGCCTCGTGTGCCGACGCGGGAACCACCGGGAAACCGGCCCTTTCCGCCACCCCCGCCGCCGCGTCGTTCATCATGTAGCCGTGAAGACTGAAATTGATAATAACCACCGGCGGAAGGCCATGAAGATCGTCCGGCCCGATCCGCAGTCGCCCGCTGTGCCACCCGGTCACAAGCGTCGGCCGGTCGGTCGGCAGCCCTGCAAGAAGTCCAAGGGCTTCCCCGCGGTCACTGATGCCGTCAAGGGTTGGACAGCCCGAAAGCGCCAGATAAAGCGTGTAATGGTTGTGGTGATCAAAACACCTTGGAATTTTCAGGATCATTTCAATCCCTTGTGATACCGCTGTACCGCGATGTATCCGGCACATTCAGGACGCCGCGCGCCCGGATTGCCTTGATGAATCCATCGCGATAGCTGTCAAAAGGCAGCGGCTGGACGCGCCCCGCCGGGAAGGTCGCGAAGAACTCGTCCAGCCTGTCGCCGCCCTCGACCATGTACTGCGTCGTGACAACCCGGTACTGTTTGTTGGAATCGATTACGGTGCCCCCGGCATCCCTGATCTCGATGGGCCCCCCCGCAACCCGGGAAACCTTCATGCCCGAAATGACGGGTGCCTTTTTCACGTCATCGACCAGAAAGGTAAGCATGCGGGCGATTTCGGCACCGGTCATCGACACCAGAACGGGCGGATCCGAAAAAGGCCAGATCCGGGCGACATCGCAGACGGAAACTGGCCCGGCCGCCATGCTTGCACGGGTCGACCCCCTGTTCATGAAGGCGAAATCGGCCAAAACAGCCTTGCCGGATGAATCCACGACCGTGCCAAGTTCCCTCAGAAGGTCAACCGCAAGGTTCGCAAGCGGCGGCTCGGTCGTCCTGGAGAAGGTTATATCGGTTGCTGCGGTTGCAACTATATCGGCACACTCACTGGCGACGGCCGCCTCGACCGACAGACGAAGCTGGCGAACGGACTCGTTTGGAACGGCAACCCCCCGAAATCCGGGCCATTCGCTGGAACAGACCTTCGGAACGGGTTCGCCGGGGATGCAAACCGGCACGTGTTCCAGCACCCGAACCGCCCCGACGCGCCTTCCGGTTGCGGGATCAACGTCGATCTCGGCGTTTCCCACAACGATCCCGTGGCCGGGGTTCTCCACAATCGGTATCGACCGGCCGTCGCCGCGAAGCATGACATGGTCATGCCCGGAAACAATCAGGTCGATATCCTGGTTCGTGAAAGCCGCCTGTATGCGGGACAGTTCGCCACCGACATCGCAGGCCGCGGCGCCGGTCGCGAACAAATCACGCCCATCGGTACAGTTACCGGTCAAATGTGACAGAACCAGGACCACGCCGGCCCCTTCCGACCGCATCTTCGGAATCACCCTGCGAAGGGCATCGACCGGCTGCTCAAACTCGACACCGACGCTTCCGGCACGTCTGGAAACGCTGGGCGTATCGGGAGTCAGGACACCGGTGATGCCGATGCGAACACCGGAAACATCAAGAATCACGTACTCGCGTATCGCCGGGTGCAATGGATCGCCCGCCTTTTCGCGAACATTTGCAAGCACGATTGGATGCCGGGAATTCGCGATCATCCGCTTCAAAGCACCTCGCGGGTCATTGATCTCGTTGTCAGGCCCGACATCAAGGTAATCGAATTCATGATTTCCGATGGTTCGAACCGAATATCCCACCAGGTTGAAGAAGTCGGTGCAGAAAGCACCCTCCGACTTGTTCACCGCATAGTCGCCCTGAAAGCAGTCACCGGCATCGACCACGATGGTCCTTTCGGGGGCCGGCTGGCGCAAGGAAGCGATCAATCCGGCAAGGTACTCCACCCCGCCCAGCCGACCGGGACCGGCCGCGCCATCAACCATCGACGACCCCAGCGACCCGTGTATATCGTTTGTCGAAAGAATCCTTATGGTTATTGGGGACTTGGCGGAATCGGCGCCCTGTACCGTGGACGACTCGACCGACGCCGTCACCCCGGTTCCGACCGAACTGCCGGATCGCCCGGAGCAGGTAACCAGGCAAAGGACCATGGCGGACAGAAGACAGAACCGAATCGAGCGGGCTGCAAAATTCATTCAATCACCTGCGCAAATGACCGGAAAACATGAAGTAAATCGAAAGCGTTCAACGACGCTTGCCACGGGCCGCCCTGGCGGCGGCCTTCTTTTCGGCATCAAGCCAGACACGCAGCTTTGCCCACGCGTCCTTCTGAACCCTTGAATACTGGTAGCCGGCGGCCTCGGCGGCCGCAGGGCCCTTCGCAAAGACCGGCGTGTACTCCACGGCATACGTGTGCGCGCTTCTGGCACCGTCCATGTCGCCGGCCATGAAGGCGGCAATCGCCATCCCGATCAGGTTGTCCGAGTTTTCCGGTTCCATGTTCAGGGCTCGTCCGAAAACCCCTTCGGATTCAGAGTACCGTCCCTGGTCGAACATCGCGAATGCAAGGCCGCCAAGAACCTGGGGCGAGGGAGGCTCCAGGCGCAGGCATGTCCAGAAATCCGCCTCGCCCGCCGGCGCGTCCCCGTTGATAAGAGCCGATGCCCCCCGGTAGAGCAAGGGCTGGCACGAATCCGGGCGCAGCGCCGCGGCCCTGGAGAATTGCTCGATCGCCTGCGCATACTGCTTCGACCGGAAAAGCAGCCGGCCCTTAATCATTATTTCGTCGTATCCCCAGCCCTCTTCAGGCCCCATGCCGGAAATGGCCCTGGCCGCCTGCTTCAGGTCGCCGCGACGCAGTGAAACGGCCGCGATAGCATGCCAGTCGGACGGGTTCATCTGGCGCGACGACAGTCCGAGCTTGAACATCGCGGTTGCAGGTCGATCAAATCCCTTGTCGGCCGCCAGCCTTGAAGCGGCCGCCAGGACTGCTGGCCGGATTACGCCGGCAGCCATGGCCCGTGTCGCAAGAGTCATCGCGACGGCCGGACGGCCGCTTTCGACAAGCCAGAAGACCAGCCTTGGCAGGGCCTTTTCACGCGCCACCGGGACATCGCCCTTCAGCAGCTTCAGAGCCTGATCCAGGGTAGCCAGCCCACCCTTCAGATCCCCGGCCACCACCTGGTGCCGGCCCTTCAACAGAAGCCAGCCGGCGAAGGCCTCGGGCTCGGAATCATCGACGCCCTCACGCTCCATCAGGGAAATGGCCAGCGCGGCCTCGGCACTTCCGGGGAAGGTGTCCAGCAGGTGAATGAAGAGATCCACCATCATTGCCGGGGCGTCGCCCCCGGATGCCACGGCCCCCTTCCACAGGGCTTCAATGGCGGCATTCCTGTTTTCCCCGACTGGAATGTCGGCGACCAGGGCTTCCAGGGATTCACCCGAAGGGCCGGCGTCGTGAAGATTTCTTGCGGCAAGGACGACGTCGCCGGGAACGGCCGAAGACCTTACGAGAGCGGCCAGCAGTTTGCCCTGGTAAGCCAGCGGACGGGCGACTTCCGGCAGGTCGCGCCGGGCCCGCGTGAATGCGTCATCCGCATCGTCCGGGCGGCCGGAGTCCAGCAGGGCCCGACCAAGCTCATACAGCCTGAAGCCCCTGGCATCGGTGCCGGCATCAAGGCTGGCCACCACCTGCTGCAGCAATTCCACCCGCACCGCCGGATCGCCGGTCAGAGGACGACCGGGTGGCGCGGCGGCAACGACCGAGGCAAGTCGTGCAATCGCTGCCGGGTCCGTCGGCAGGCTTTCAAACGTCATCGTCCCGATCGCCAGTTCCGCAAGCAGTGAAACCATTCCACACCTGGATCCCAGCTTGTTGGAAGCGGTCTTGACGGCCTTGACGAGATTATCGACCGGGGCGGAGGCAAGAATCGGCGTCAGTACCATGGACAGGAATCCGGGCGAGGAACCACGCTCAGGTTCAAGGATGCCCAGCAGCGCGTTCATTCCGTATCGGCATCCGATGTCGGCACCGCCACCGGCCCTGACCGCCGCGTCGGAATCGCCGGTCGCCAGCGCGGCAACCACAAGTACAAGCCTTGCCTCGGCGACATCGGATGGAACTTCGGGACCTGGGGCGACGTAAAGACCAAGGTCATCGGTCGCGGACGGAAGCGAAGCCGGCGCCCCACCGGGCTGAGTCGATTTGACCAGAAGGGCCTCGGTGGAGCGGATCGCATGCTTCAGATCAACCGGACGCCAGTCAACCGCCGTCGGGGCGTTCTTCAAGGGCAGCGGGCTTTCCCAGATTCGGCCCATCGATTCAACCCAGGCCGCGCCAACCCTCAGAAGTTCGGGCGGCGGCAGCACGGCAGCAGCCAGGGAAAGATAGCGCCTGACGGCGCCGGCCCATTCGGCCTCGGCGTCGGCCCCGCGCCCGGGTGACGGAGGCGGCGGCGGACATGCATCAAGCGACCGCCTGGCAAGTTGGGCATCAACAGAACCTTCGTTCAGAAAAATCATGCCTGGCATCGAACAGGCCAGGTCGCGAAGGCTTGATTCGTAATCCTCCATTCCGGCGGTCGGCCTGCCCGCGCCGGAAAAGCACGGAAGATAGGCAAAGACCAGGTTCAGCGTCTCCCGGTAAAGGCCCATGCGAAGCCGGTCAAAGATGGCGGTTCTGGCGTACAGATCCAGCTTCATCACATCTTCAAAGGACGAAATTTTTTCACACAGACCCTGGATGGACGATGCAAGCTCATCGACCGACTCGCCAGGGATCAGCGGTGGTGGCGGCGGGGGCGGAGGAGAAGGCTCTGGCGCGGCTTCCGCAGCGGTGACAGGTGCCGAAGCGGCAACCGCAGGCTCGGCGGCCGGCTCGGCGGCAGGCCCGGCTGGCGTATCATTCCCGGCCGCAGGTTCGCTGACCGCCTCGGTGACGGGAGCGCCCGGTGCAACGCCTGCTTCGGCTGCAGGCGACACGGCATCCACCGCCGGGGCCGCGGCCGGATCCGGGACCTTCGGCGAAGGCTGTGCCCGAGCCGACAAGACAAACGCCGCAACCGCCATCACGGAAATGCAATACCTTATCCAGGAAGACATCTGAACCCCCGGTTTCCAACACTGCCCGCATTTTAACCCACAAATGTTATACTTGCCGCCGAAACTGATTCCGGTGCCTGCATGGCGCGTCGATACCTAACGACAATGCTTCTCCTGCTTGTCTCGGCCGGCTTTTCCATGTCCGCGGCCGCCGCCACCGTCGAGGAGGAGTTCGCTGAGGCAGAAAACACTTTCAAGTTCCAGGATTATCCCGCGGCCGCGAAGATGCTTGAAACACTCCTGTACCCGAAAATCCGCGTCCAGGACATCAACCAGCAGTTGAAGGCCCGCGAGTACCTTGCCGCCTGCCATTTCTGGCTGGGAAACAAGGCCCGCATGGAAGAAGAGTTCACGGCCCTTCTTACCCAGGCGCCATTGCATGAACTTGATCCGTTCTTCTATCCCGGCGAATTGATCAGTCAGTTCCAGACACTGAAACTCCGCTTGATCGAACTTCACATACTCGACCCGGAAAAGGCCCGGGCCGAGGCCAAGCCCGAGTGCACGGTGACTGTCGAGGAAGTCCAGAAGCGTTCGAAACTCCCGATGCTGGTGCCGTTCGGCGTCGGACAGTTCGTGAACGGCAAAAATACCAAAGGCGCCCTCTTCCTTACGGGTGAACTGGTCTTTCTGGGTCTTAACATCGGCGCGTGGGCCGGCGCCGAATCGCTTCGCGGCGACGATGGGTTCTACTCGGCGGCCGACGCCGTCACCGCGAAAAAATTACGTATTGTCCAGTATGTAAGCCTCGGCGCCTTCGTCGGCCTGGCAATCTGGGGCATAGCGGACGCCTTCAAGGATTTCGTCCCGGAAAAACGTAACCTGAAAGTCATCCCCTGTCCGACCGGGCAGTCCAGAAGCGGCGCTCCGGACGGGATTGGAATCTGCTTCCACTGGAGGCGCTGACGGAATAGACATGGCAAGAATCGTCGTACTGGCATCAGCACGTCCCCATAAGGAATATCCATTGTTCCGGCGTTCCACCATGATCGGTCGCGACGAAGGTTGCGACATCTCCCTGCCTATTCCCGGCCTGAAGCAGATTCATGCCGAAGTCGTGCTCGACGGCCAGGGTCACCGCATCATGCCGATGGATCCCAAGGCTGAAATCCAGGTCAACGGCCAGAAGACCCGGATGACGGTTCTCCAGGAATGGGATGTCATCCGGATCGGGACCGCAACGATGATCTATGTGCCGGACGACTTCAGTTTCAAGGATACGTCCGGACGCGAAGGCGAATCTTTCAAGGCGCTCGAGGCCATGTCGGCAATGGGCAGGCGCCTGATGGAAACGACGGATCTGGATCGTTGCCTTGAACTGCTGCTTGACGAGACGCTGTCGATCAGCCGGGCCACCAAGGGCTTCATCATCTTCATGGAATCCGGATCGCCGGTGGTCAAGGTTGCCAGGAACGTCGGGATGCATGAGCTTCCGGATGACGCGGTTCTCTTTTCGGAAAGCATCGTAAGGAAGGCACTTGAGAACGGAGAATCACAACTTGTGGCGGACGCCGGCTCGAACAAGGAGTTTTCCGCCGCGACCAGCGTGATCAACCTGAAGCTGACATCCGTGATGTGTATCCCGCTGAAATCCGCGGGGGAAATTCTTGGGGTTCTTTACCTTGGAACCGAGAGGCTTGCCGACCTTTTCGATGACGTCACCCTGAAAATCCTGAACGTGTATGCCGCGCTGGCAGCATCGATCGTAAACAGCGTAATGCTGATCAACAACCTGCGACGCGACCGGGACGCTCTTCGCGAGGAAGTCAAGGTTTCACGTTTCGGTTCACTTATCGGCAGTTGCCCGGGAATGCAACTGGTATTCGAGCGGGTTACCAGAATCGCTCCCACCGAGGTTCCCGTCCTGGTTACCGGCGAGACCGGTACCGGAAAGGAACTTATTGCAAGGGAACTCCACGCCAGAAGCAACCGAAGCCGCGGCCCATTCATCGCGATTAACTGCGGCGCAATCCCGGAAAACCTTATCGAAAGCGAGCTGTTCGGCCATGTAAAGGGCGCTTTCACCGGCGCGGTGACGACGACCGCCGGAAAGTTCCAGGCAGCCTCGGGCGGAACGCTGTTCCTTGATGAAATCGGGGATCTTCCCTTTCACATGCAGGTCAAGCTGCTTCGGGTGCTGCAGGACGGAATGGTAATGAAGGTCGGCGCCCTGAAGCCGGATCAGGTCGATATCCGCCTTGTGGCCGCGACAAACCGGGATCTTGAGGGCGCTATCCAGGCATCCGGGTTTCGCGAGGATCTTTATTACCGGATCGCCGGGGTCGTCATCAAACTTCCCCCGCTTCGAGACCGCGGCGCCGACATCGACACGCTGGCACAGTACTTCCTGAAACGGTTCTCGGCGGAATTCAAGACGCAGGTTACCCGCTTCTCGCCAGAGGCGCTTGCCGCGATCAGGGCCTGGAACTGGCCCGGTAACATACGGGAAATGGAAAACCGAATCAGGAAGGCCGTCCTTTTCTCCGACGGCCAGGTCGCGGACGCAGAATCGCTCGAATTTGAAAAGGGTTCCCAGACGGCCGAACTCCTTCCGCTTGCCGCCGCGCGCGAGAACTTCGAACGCGATTACATTCTTGCGGCCCTTCAGAGGCACGGGGACAACAAGGCCGCGACGGCAAGGGCGCTTGGCGTGGACGCAAGGACGATTTTTCGGTACCTGGAAAAGACCCAGGACGATAAGCGCGGCTGAGCAGGCCGCGGGGAAGTGCAGATGAACCGGGCTTCGGAAGAAATCGGAAGAACCTCGATTCTTGGGCTGATTCTGCCACTTGCAACACTGGCCTGCGCCATCCCGCCGGAAATCAACGTCAGGCAGGACGGCCTGAATCCGCCGTCGCTCGACCGATCGATGATCAGCCCGTCCCCCGATCAGGTTGTCGAACTCACCTCCGGCACGATCGAGTTTTCGGTCGCTTCGGCAGTGACCAATGTCGATGCCGGGGATCAACTCTTCTTCCAGTGGTTCGTGGGATATCCCGAATCGGCAACGCCACGCCCCCCCGCCTTCGAGTCTTTCGACACGATCCAGTTCAACCCTTGCGGCTTCGCTGATGTGCTGGCCCCCCTCGGCTCGACGCACAGCATGGAACTCTTCATAACCGAGCAACCGATGGATTTCGATCCTGTTACCGGCAGGGTTGTTCCCGATTCATATATTTATGTAAGCTGGCCGATTCGGCTGAAGGTGTCCTGTCCATGATGACCCGGCTGTCATTGCCGCTTCTGCTGTTTGCCGGCACTCTCATGGGAACGGCCTGCGGCGGCTCGTTTGATTCCACGTGGGATGGGCCCCCCTGGCCGGCGTCATGCCGTTCGGACATCGACTGCGAGCCGATGCAGGGGTGCTTCAAGGCCGCTGGCATCTGCGTGACGCGATACCCGGCTGGCTCCGCCCTTACCTTTTCCGTCCAGCCGAACGGCCGACTCGACACGCCCGGCGACCAGTTCAACGGAATTTACATGTCGGCTCCGGGAACACTTGACCTTCAACTTGTTCCGGCGGCGATTGCCCAGGGACGACTTGGGCGCCAGGAGGAAGACGAAGGAATCGAAATCGCCCCCGATCCGGGACGCCTGGTCGCCACCGCGGAAGGACTTATCCCAGGCCTTCAGTTCAGGTGCGAATCGGGCCACCTCGACGAAAAGAATGCGTTCGCCTGGGAACTGGCCCTTATTCCCGACCTTGACTATCTGGTCACCTTCGTTCCCGACAAGCGGACGGTGCCGCCCTGGCACTTCCGGCTTAACATCGGGCTTTCCGGCAGCGTGCAGTTCGATCTGCCGCCGAAATCGTCCATCTCGAAGGTCAGGGGAATCGTCGTCGGCTCTGAAGACGGCGGGAAGTTTCCGGTCGGGAATTCGATCGTCACCGCCCTGATTGACGGAAAGCTGGTTTCTTCCTCTGTAACCGACGACCTCGGTGTCTTTGATGTATCGGTGCCGAATCTTCCCGGACAGATCCGGATTGTCGTGGCGCCCGGCGAGTCCGGCAAGGTGTTCGCCGACAGGGAATTCAAGTGGGACTCGATCGACGACTTCCGCCAGGCGCTCCCTTCGACCGACTTCCTTGTGCTCGACGTCGGCAGTCTGCCGGTGGTGGCCTCGATTTCTCTTTATGTCGTCGGACTCAGGGAAACCGCCGTCAGGGTGCCGGTCGCCGGAACCAGGCTGTTCATCCATGGGGATGGCCCCGACGGGACATACCGGATGCACACGACCGTTGACGAGACAAGCGTCAAACTGCTGAAGCTTCCGCCCGGCGATTACAGGATTGACGCGGTAACCCCTGGCTACGGGCTTTCTTCAAGGCTTCGCGCGGCCCAGTACTCGATGGGCCAGCGGGCGTTCAGTTTCCAGGATGGCCAGTCCGGAAACTTCGCCGTCGAACTACCGCCCCGCCCCAGGATTTCGGGGCGTATCGTTTATTCGGGAACCGATGATCCGATTCGGGATGCCAGGATTGTTTTCGCATCGACCGCGGCCGAACTGCTGCCCCTGGAAACCCCGACCGACGCGGACGTGGTTCACGAGGCCATGAGCGACAGCCGTGGCGAATTCCTTGTTCGCCTGGATCCTGGAAATTATGCGGTCAGGGTTGAGCCCTTTTCCGGAAGCGGGCTCGCACCCGCGTCCTGGCGGTTGGTGACCATCACTGGCACGGAAAACATCCAGATTTCCGTAACCTCCGGAAGGATGCTTGAGGGAACCGTCAGGTCGGCGGACGGCAAACCCCTTGAAAAAGCCTTGATTACGTTCTTCTTTCCGACGACCTTCGAACAGTACGGACAATGGCCGATGAAGACATCATCAATATCCCGAACGATAAGGGAAGCTGGACGGGCAATCACCGATTCAAACGGCCGCTTCCAGGTCATCCTTCCGGATCCGGACAATCCCGCGGCCGCCATCGGGGCCATATTCACTTCATGGTCTGACGGGCAATGATTCCCCGTGGCACCCCTGTTTTGTCTGGCCCACAAACGTGGATTTTCTGGTAAAGTTCGTTGGCCGGCGGCCCGTGCGGCGATCAGGCAAGTTCCGGCGGCGTTGGGATCCGGGAAGGGCCGCGGCCGGCTTGAGCCGGACTTGACCCCCGTTCCACCGAGGTCTTTTAGCAATGAAGATGCTTGTACCTTTCGCGCTTGTTCTGATGATTTCCACTACTTCCATCGCCGAGCCCGCCGAACCGGCGTATCCCGGCGACGATTCCCGCGTCTTCTGGTTCCTTGTCATGTCAGACCAGCACATCACGGCAAGGGATTCCGACGGTCCCGAGCGCCTCGAGTGGCTTCTGACCGACTGCATGGACATCGTTGAACCGGACATCATCTTCAACATGGGCGACCTGACGGACGCCAGCAAGGGAGAACCGCTTGTCTCTGTCCATCCCGGCCAGCAGGACGAGGAGTGGCAACTTTACAGGCAGATTCTTGACGACACCGGAATCACCGTCGATAGATACATCGACCTGCCGGGAAACCACGACCAGTACAGCGAGCGCGGACTCGACCACTACCTTCAGTATTCCCTGGCCGGAACGACCTTCGGACGCACCCAGCATTCGGTCGTCATCGACAAGCCCTGGGGAAGTTATCACTTCATGGGTATCGATACCGCCGGGAACGACGGCGCCGGATTCCCGTTCGACAACGCCGGCCTGGATCTGGGGGAACTGATGGAAATCCAGGGTGCGCTGCAGGATAACACCCAGGCCCGCCTGACCCTGATGTTCGGCCATCACCCGATCGTCAGGCCCGATCTGGGCTTCAAGCTTGGTGAAGGCAGCGACGAGATCCAGGATCTCATGGGCGACTTCAACGTCCGTGCGTACTTCTACGGCCACACGCACGAATACCGCGATCTCTACTGGCCGGACAACGAACGGATGCCGACGACGCTTCACGAGAACGTCGATTCGTTCGGCAAGGCCGACGAGAACCAACTCCTGCTGGTTTCGGTCGATAACGACAACCTGCACATCCGCCAGGTTTCGATCCAGGAATGGCCATGGGTGATCATCACGACACCTTCGGATAGCCGACAGGGTGAATCGAATCCGTGGGCCTTCGACGTCCCGGCCGGCCTTGAATCGGCGCCGGTCAGGGCACTGGGTTTCACCGCCGACCCCTTCCTGTCCTGTGACTTCAGGGTTGACGACCTTGGCTGGCACGCGATGGCACCCCTTGGAAACCACTTGTTCCAGGCATCCATGGACACGCGCAACATGGCGCAGGGCTCCCACTCGCTTGAAGTAAGGTGCATGCCCGGTCCTTCAACCGGTCACAGGATTCGGTTCAACGTTGTCGCCTACACATGCGGAAACGGCATTGACGAGGACGAGGACGGCCTGACAGACTGGCCGGATGATCCCGGCTGCGATTCGGTTCTTGATTCCGACGAGTACAACGAGCCGATCGTGATTGTGGACGATGTCGAACCGACGCCGGACGTACTTGAGGATATCGTCGAAGACGCGGGCCAGGATGCGACTTCGCCCGATGACGTGACCGCCGATGTCGCGCAGCCGGGCGAAGATTCTTCCCCGCCCGTCGATGTCCTGGAAGAAATCGGCAGCAACGATGTTTCCGTGTCTGACGCGGGACGTGATGTCGTGGCCGACATCGGGCCCGGGGCCGACCTGGCAATTGATGACGTGGATGAAGCTAACGAAGGTGACGATACGACTGCCGTGAAAGGCGGTGGATGCGCTTCCGCGTCCGGGACGGCCGACCCGGGACTGCTGCCGGCTATGTGCCTGTTGACTCTGGCAATTCTTGCCATCTTCCGTTCAAGGAGGCGCGCGTCGTGAACAAGACCATGAAACTCATCATCGGCGCTGCGGCCATGGTCGTGGCGGCAGCCGTCCTGACCGGCGCGTTCTTCATCCTTGAACGTGCCCCCGCCGCCGGAAGCTCCGAAAATCACTTGAGGGATACGCTGGGAAGCCATCAGGACGGCCCCGCGCCAATCCAGATCAGGCAGGGGGCACTTGTCAATCCCAGGAAGCGGCCACCGCGCGTCATGGAGTCGATCGATCGCGACCGGGCAAGGCGAAGCCTCGCCGTTCCGATACCGACGACGCGTGATGAATTCAATGAAAACAGGCGCCAGGAAAAGGCTGCGGCCGAGGCCGAACCGCGTCAGCGCAAGGATGCGGATCCGATGACCGTCAGACACGGGCCAAGGCCGGTCGAGGCGACCATTGAAAGCGCCGCCCGTCTTCAGGCCAAAGGTCGGACGGATGATGCGGAAAGGATGCTCCGGAATGCCATTTTGACCGAACCGAACCCGCTCAACCGGGGCCGGCTTGAAAAGGAACTGGAACAAATCAGAAGGGGTTCGGGGCGCAAGCAACCGACCGGCTCTCAGCCGTTCAAAAAGCAATAAGACGGGTGGCCGATATGTCTTCAGAAATGCCGATTCATTCCGCCAGCTTCAAGAGACGCCGATTCCTGAACTGGTTCCCGATGGGCCTGACGTACGCCTTCCTTTACATGGGAAGATACAACCTGACCGTCGCCAAAAATGCCCTGGGCGACCTGATGACGAAAGAGGATTTTGGCGTCATCTTCGGGGCCGGCACGCTTGTCTATGCGTTCGCGTTCCTTCTGAACGGCCCGCTCACCGACAAGATCGGGGGAAAGAAGGCCATCCTGGCGGCTTCCATGGGTTCCGGACTGATGAACCTGATCATGGGGCTTTTCGTATGGAACATGATCGTCAATCCGGGTTCGGTCTCGATCAACCTGGTAACGGCCATGTCCGTGATGTATGCGATCAACATGTATTTCCAGAGCTTCGCGGCGGTGGCCATCGTCAAGGTCAACTCGGCCTGGTTCCACGTACGTGAACGCGGCGGATTTTCCGGCATTTTCGGCACGATGATTTCGTCCGGCATCTTCTTCGCCTTCACCGTTAATTCATGGATCCTCGACCTGACAGCCGGGCTCGGGCCGGCCGGATCAAAGGCGACCTGGTGGGTCTTCCTGGCCCCTTCGGCCATCCTCTTCGTAATGTTCTTCGTTGAACTGATCCTCCTTCGCGATTCGCCTTCAGGCGCCGGTCACGACGATTTCGATACTGGTGACGCTTCATCGGGAATGGGTGACGACGTCAAGCTTTCCTTCATCGTGAAAAAGGTTCTTACGAACCCGATCATCCTTACCGTCGCGTTCATCGAACTCTGTACCGGTGTCATCCGCAACGGCGTCATGCACTGGTTCCCGATTTACGCCAAGGAGGTCTGGGCGCTTCCTTCGTCGCACATCCTGCGCAACGGAAGCTGGTCCGGCGACCTGTGGTGGATTATCGCGCTGATGTTCGCGGCCGCGGCCGCTCTGTTCGTCCTTTCGACCAGGTTCACCGGCAAGCGCAAGGCGTCGATGATCATTTCCGGCGCACTCATCGCGCTGGCCCCGTTCATCCAGGGCGGTTGGGGCGGAATCCTGTTCGTTGCCGGGGTCATCGGCGGAAACGTGGCCGGATGGGTCAGCGACCTGTTTTTCCAGAGCAGGCGTGCGCCCGCGGCGGGCGGGCTTTATGTGATGCTGGCCATCTGCCTTCTGGCGATGTACTTCACGCTTGGATCCACCACTACCACGGTCGGCTGGACCGCAAGCCCCGACTACCCGCTGATGAAGGGCGACAAGGTGGTTTCCGTCAACGGACAATCCGGCCTGAAGGACTGGTCACAGATTTCCAGGGCGGTTGCGTGCATTCCTTCGAAATGCGAGGGGGAAGGCGTCAGGTGGGACACTTCCGCATGCATGTGCACCGCAAGCCCAAGGGAAACCTCGGACGGCATCGCGACATCTTCAGGAACCTTCCAGCTTGATGTCATTCGTGACGGTGCCCCGGTCAGCGTGACGCTGAAGGATCCTCTTGTTACCGCACGCGCCGGTGACGCCAGGCGACTGGACGCCGGTCCGGTCCTGACGTTGACCCCGTTGTTCATGGGACTGATTCTTTTCCTGGTCTCTCTTGGGGTTATCGGAACCCACGGCCTTCTTTCAGGCACGGCAACGATGGACTTCGGCGGTCGCAAGGGTGCCGCCACGGCGGTCGGAATGATCGACGGTTTTGTCTATCTGGGAACGGCGCTGCAAAGCGTGAGCCTTGGCTTCCTGACGACCCGTTCCTGGTCATACTGGCCGCTGTTCATGCTGCCTTTCGCCTTCCTTGGCGTCTTCCTGCTGACAAGAATCTGGAAGGCCAGGCCGGGAACCGGTGGCGGTCATTGACAGCGGGCCGATTTCCCGCCCGGAGGCACTTTGTCGGATACGATACCGCCGGAATTTCAGCTTGAGATGTACGATTTTGACCTGCCGCAGGACAGGATCGCCCAGGTGCCGGCGCAACGTCGCGACGGTTCCAGGCTGATGCATCTTCCCATTTCCGGTGGGGCGCCGACGGATCACGTATTCTCGGACATCGTCGGCTTTCTTCGCCCCGGCGACCTTCTGGTGCTTAACGACACCCGGGTGTTCCCGGCACGCCTGTTCGCAAGAAAACCGGCCGGCGGGCTCGTCGAACTCCTTGCCCTTGCAACCGCCGAATACGGATTCTCGGCAATGTATGGAACTCATCGCGGCCTGAAAGCGGGAACCAGGCTTTCCGTACTGGACAGGGATTCGAATGACTCGGGATTACGGGTCATTGTGACATCAACCGACCGCGGGGTCGCCCATATCAGGATGGAATGCGACGGCGCCCAGGCGACATGTTCGGCGGCCGAGCTTTTCGATCGATTCGGCCACATGCCCCTGCCGCCTTACATCAAGCGGCCGGACGGCAGCATGGAGGATCTGGATCGCATCAGGTACCAGACCGTCTATGCATCGAGGACCGGGGCCGTCGCCGCACCGACCGCCGGGCTGCACTTCACGCCGGCGATACTTCAGACGATTCGGGAAGCGGGCGTCTGCACCGCTTCGGTCACGCTTCATGTTGGTCCAGGGACATTCAAGCCGGTCAGATCGGCCGACGTCAGGCAGCACGACGTCGGGACGGAAAGCTATGAAATATCGGCGGACGCGGCCAGGGCAATCAATGCCGCCGTCGATGAGGGCCGAAGAATAATCGCGGTTGGCACCACGGTGGTAAGAACCCTGGAGGCTGATGGAACTTCCGGACATGTCACGGCCGGGCAGAAGGACACGTCAATTCTTATAACCCCCGGCTATCGCTTCAAAATTATCACCGGGATGATTACAAACTTCCATATTCCCAAGTCGTCGCTGATACTGCTGGTATCGGCACTGGCCGGACGGGAAAGAATACTTGACGCTTACCGGACGGCCGTGGAGCGTGGATACCGCTTCTATTCCTACGGCGATTCGATGCTGATTCTTTGATGAATCCCGGCATTTCGCGGCGGGCGGGGCAACAGATTGAATGATTGATTGCGGATTCAGATTCGAACTCCTGATGACCGATTCCCGCACCGGTGCGCGGCGCGGGCGGCTGCACACAGCACATGGAACGATTGAGACGCCCTGCTTCATGCCGGTCGGGACTCTTGGAACGGTAAAGGGAATGCTCCCGCGGGACGTGGCCGAGGCCGGTTTCGGCATCATCCTTTCGAACACATACCACCTGGCACTTCGTCCGGGCCCTGACATCGTGGCGATGCACGGCGGACTTCATCGTTTCATGAACTGGGACAGGGCAATTCTGACGGACTCGGGCGGATTTCAGGTTTTCAGCCTTTCCGATCGCCGGCGAATCAACGAGGACGGGGTCAGCTTCAAGTCCCACATCAACGGCGACACTGTTGAATTTACACCGGAATCGGTAATCGAAATCCAGCAGAAGCTTGGTTCCGATATCGCCATGGTTCTGGACGTCTGTCCGCCATCGACGGCAGGGATGGACGAGCTGGACAGGGCGATGGAACTGACAACCAAGTGGGCCAGAAGATGTCAGGACGCCAGGACATCCCGCAACCAGGCGGTCTTCGCCATCGTCCAGGGCGGGCTGGACATCGAAAGACGCAGGCAGCACGCGGCGGCACTTACGCCGTTGGGTTTTGACGGATACGCCATCGGCGGCCTGTCGGTTGGCGAGCCGCCGCACCAGATGTACCCGGTGGCGGCATCGACAGCCGGGGTTCTCCCGTTCGACAAGCCCAGGTACCTGATGGGCGTGGGCATGCCGGCCGACCTGCCGAACTGCGTGATGGGCGGCATCGACATGTTCGACTGCGTCTTTCCGACCAGGTGCGGACGCAACGGGACATACCTGACAAGCGTCGGACGCCTGAACATCAAGAACACCAGGTACCGCGATGATCTCGGGCCAATCGATCCTGAATGCGACTGTCCGGTCTGCCGGAACTTTTCCGCCTCGTATCTTCGCCACCTTTTCGTGGCGGGCGAGATCCTGTCAAACGTCCTGAACACCATGCACAACCTGCACTATTACTGGAAACTGATGGAACAGGTTCGAAATGCCATCACCGAGGGAACCCTTCCGGAACTGGCAGCCCGACTGAACACGACGCACGGGCGGGATCCGATGGTCGGATCCGTTTGCGAATCAGCGACTTCCGGGGGTGATCCGGATGAACGGGAATAACGGCCCACGATATTCGCGCCGCAAGGCGCTGCTGGTCTTGACGGCATCGGTGGCTTCGGTCATCGTTGCCGCGCTTCTGGTGCTCGACATGATCCCCGGACTTCGCGGCGACCCGGGCGCCTCTGACAGTTCGAACGTTGCCAGTCGAAGCGGATTTCTTTATGCCGGCATTCCGGCCCGCATCGAATTCATGACAGATACCGGCGAGGCCATCCGGATGAACCTGAAGAACGTCCCGGATGGCGATCTTCGCCGGGGCGGCCTCTCGACTGCGAAAAGGCTGGACGGCGCCTGGGATATCCTGGTTCGAACCGGCAGTGTCTTCAATCCCTTCGACCCGTCATCGGAACTCGCTATCCTGAACTCAAACCAGACAACCTCGCCCGTCCAGGTAAGCGACTGGATGGCACAGGTCGCAGGCTCCGCAACCACCGTAAGCCAGATGACTTCCGGGGCTTTCGACGCCACCGTAAGGCCCCTGAAAACCATATGGAAAAATGCCGCCCAGTCCGGCGTCCTTCCTGATGAAGCCGATATCACGCACGCGCTGGGCCGTATGGGATGGGGATACGTGACCCTGCTCCGGGACGGCGAAGGCAAGTGGGAAATTGCAAGGAACCGGCCCGCGATGGAACTTGATTTCGGGGGCATCGTCAAAGGCTGGTCCGTCGGCATGGCAATGACATTCCTTCAGGATAACGGGGTTAAGTCGGCCCTGGTTCAGGTCGGCGGTGAAATCGCCCTTGCGGGGAATTCGCCGTCCGGCAGGCCGTGGCGCATCGGAATACGCCACCCGCTTGAGCCCGGCAGCAACTGGACCATTCTGAACATCTCGGGAAGAACCGCCGTATCGACCAGTGGCAACTACGAACAGCCCGTGATGATCGGCAATACGGCGTACTATCACATCTTCGACCCGATAACGGGACGCCCGATCCCGACCGACGTTCTTGGAACGACCGTGGTCGTCAGTGGCGGGCCAAACCCAAACGCGATCGCCGATGGTCTTGCGACCGCATTCGCCGTCATGGGTCCCGATCGCGCCATCGAGGCCGCGGCGAAGATGGAGGGCGTCGAAGTCCTCTTTATCGTTCGCGATCCGGCTTCCGGCGCACCGAAGGAGCGGACGACCCCGGGCTTCGATCGGTTCAGGCACTAGCCACCTTGCTTTCACGGCTCGTCATTTACGACAGCGACAGACGCCAAATCAGCCCAAATCCGTTATAGAAATCGATATTGAAAACGTTGTTGCGTGTGATATACCGCAGCAACTGTCTAATTAAAGGGAGGTTTTGCCCAGATGCATAAAACAACCGTCCGCAGACTATGTGTCAGTATCTGTCTTATCTCCTCGGTGTCACTGTTTCTGCTCGCGCTTGCCGGGTGCGGGCCGAAGGCAATCTATCCGGCCAATCCCCCGCAGGGCGCCAAGTGGGGAACGTTCCACCAGCGCTTCCTGAAGGTCAGGACCGTCGCTGTTTCCTCAAGCAGCAGCAGCGGCGGCACGACCACGACGACGACCCAGACATCCCAGAACGCCAACCAGCAGTACGTCGATGCCCCCTTCAACAGCCCGCTCGAACCAGCGGTCCTGTCTGCCGGCGAGACGGTGACTGAAGATGTCCTGAAGGGCATCAACCCGACTTCCAGCAACATTTCCAGCGGCTCGACCCTTGCCGGGCTTGCCGCCCCGGGGGTGAAATGATGAAGCGAAACACCCTTGAAAGACTGCTCCTGACAGCCATGCTGCTCTTTGCAACCATGCTTCTGGCTTGTACCCCGAAATATGGAATGCTGCACCTTCAACCGATGAAGATCTGGGAAAACGCGGTTGCCGCCGCCGGTGACGAGGACAAGGTCTCGTTCCGCGAGGCCAGCCGGCTCCAGGCCCCCGACTCGCCGCCAACCGTGGTGGTCCGCCTGTTTGCCGACACGATTCTTGCCCCGACCGGCGTCTATTTGAGTGACGAGGAATCCCACATTACCGAAACAAGCGAGATGTACTTCAACGAGCACATGTCCGCGGTGGTTTTCGATTACTTCGTCGAGCAGTACCAGGCGGCGGGCATTCCAACCTTCAGGATGTACTCTTCGGAAGCCCCGTCGAAGTGCGCCGGGGGCGAAGCGCAGACACTGAGAATCCTGGAACTCACAATCCATCATGCCGAGCTCCACAGATGGAAGCAGAAAGCGGATGAAGGCTTCAAGCTGGTCGATCTCGTTGCCTTCACATATTCATACGCCTGGAAGGATTGCACAGGCAAAGCCCTGTATTCGTCAGAGGTTATCTCCCAGGACTTCGTTTCGGCCGAATCGGCTGACGAGCTCTTTACCGTGGCGTCGATAATGGCCGTTGAAACCGCCGGCAAGCTTGCCGGCACGAGGTAGCCATGATGAATGTAAAATCCGTTATGTGCCGATATTCATTGATACCGCTCCTTGCAGGCTGCCTGTTCATCGTCATGTTCGCAGGCTGCGGTCCGACTTTCGTGCGCGACATCGGTCGAGAGGCCATGCCGCGTAACATTCCGGTTTCCAAGGCGCACGATTGCCGCGTGTTCGTGGCCCCCGTCGCCGACGAAAGACCTGAATACGAAAAGGTTGGCGAAAACAAGATGGGCACCAACATGGCCCTGCCGCTTCTTGTTTACTGGTACTTCAGCTATGACGGACCGATTTACCAGGATGCGACGAACCTGGGTGGGGAAGCCGTCCCTGAAAGCATCAGGACAGGCTTGAAGACGGCGCTCAACACCAGCGGCGTTTGCGCCGTCGTCCAGTCCCAGGGCGACGCGGACTTCGTTATCACACCGATCCTGAAGCATGCCTACGGCGCCGACTACAAGAAGAGCAACTTCTGGGTTCTTGCCCTTTCGGGCGGTGCCGTCGCCGTCACGAACGATTATCACTTCTACCCGCTCGGCTCCGTCGTCATGGACTTCAAGGTCACCCAGGCGAAGACCGGAAGCCCGGTCACGGAATTCGGAATTTCAGAAGGAACCATCTTCGACAAGAACCAGCCGGGATCTTCGATCGCGTTCAGCGCCAGGGGACATTCCAGGTTCCAGATGGATTTCAACCGGGCAAACGAATTGGTCATGTCATTCCATAAGGTTTTCACCAAGTTCCCCAGGCAGGTCGAACTTGCGCTGATGGCAACCGGAAAGATTCGTTCGGGCGCGTTCGACGACAAGAAATTCGCGATTGCCAGGATGGACAGGGGATACGAGTTCATGGAATGGGCGCTGGTGGATGCCGCAACCGGTCGTGTGGATTCGGCGACCCAGGTCAGGCGCTATCTTCCTGTCTTCGCGCCCCCAGGCAAGTGGGTCGTGCTTCCGTGGCAGGACGGCCTGCTGAACCATGAAGAATACATGAACCTGCTGACCAGGCTTTCGTCCAGGTTCGACATCAAGTGGGAAGACAACCTGACCGCCGCGACCTTCGGCGGACTGAAGTAGCCGCCGGAATCAATTCGAAACATTGATTGCCATCGAAGCCTGTTCAAGAAACCCGACAATAACGTCGCCAGACGGTTCTTCCGGGTGGTCGGCAATCTCGGCCATAGTCTGATTGAAAGATTCGATTATTGAAGGCTCCGGTTCCAGGCCGGCAGCGATTGAGGAAAGAAGATTCACGGCATCCATTCCGGCCACTCCCATGCGGCCGGCCTGATTGACGAACGACTCGAGGGACAGAAACAGGGGTTCGGGAAGATGCGCCACCGACCAGCTTGAAGGAAGCCCCGCCAGATCGGAAAAGATGGTCTTCACAGCCGACGAATTGAGCGTGGCGTTTCCATCGGAAAAATCGACCCAGAACTGCGACAACAAGGGTGCAAGTTCAGGGGCCATTGAACCGTGGAACAGGTGGGAACGGTTATGCCTTGCAAGGATAACCAGTGCCGTGGCCGCCGGGCTCTTTCCGGCAAGGAAGGCGGCCATCCGGTCAATTGCGGCTTCCGGCTGATAACCGGTCGGATTCCACGCATAGTCGGCGCACGTCACCAGGGCGGGCAGTGACGGGAACGGGGCCGGATTCGGGTTGAACATTATGGAGTCAAGCGCCCCGGCAAGGTCGGCCGACCGTCCCACGAGCGGGCCAAGGAAATACCTGGTCGCCGTCGGTTCCCATACAGGATAGTTGTCGCCAAGCAACGGCTTGCGACGGAGCCAGGCCGCGACGCGGGCGGCATCGTCGGCCGTTATCGCGGCCGGAATAACCTCGTTGCCGGTCCATCCGATGCTGACATATTGCGGTAAACGTTGGCCTGCAAGCGGAAGCTGCGACGCCGCGTCCGGATCGTTCGTGTAGTAGTCGTTCGGCACCCACCCGAGCTTCAGATCCGGCATGCGGGCGCGGATGGCGTCAAAAGCCGATGCCGAAAACGCGGTCACGGCATCGTCATAGGATTCAAAGGCGGCCTGATCCTGCGAGTAAAGAATCTTGTCGGTATCGTCAAAGCTCAGGCTGAAAATTTCAAATCCAAGCGACTGAAAAAAAGCAACCTTGTCAACGAACCTGGCCACATCCTCACTGCTGGAAAATACCAGTTGATCCAGCGGACGCACCTGGATTCCCGGAACCATCCCGCTTGCCTTGATGTCGGCGCACAGACGTTCGAGAAAGGCCACATACCCGGCATCGAAGGAATTGAAGTCTTCCGACCAGTACGGACCAATCCAATTGACCCACACATCCATCTTGGCAGCATAGATGTACTGGTTGAATTTCAAACGACCGAGCCACGGCAGGAGTGCCCTGCGCTCCTCTTCAAGGTACGGGGCACCGTAAAACGTCTCGATGACCCCGCGACCGTCGATTGCCGGCGCATCAAGGAACAGCATCCGCCTGCGCGTGGCTTCCGGTGACTCGACCATGGCACGCACGACCTGGGCCGCGGTCAGGAAGGCCATCCGAAGCCCGGACTCGTTCGGGGCGACAAGACGAATCGCCACATTGCCGTCGGTTGTCGGCTGAACCGACAGGATATAGGCCTCACCCGAAGATGGCTTTGGATGGCCGCATTCAGTCGCGGCCTCGTCCCAAGCCTCGAATGGAAGCACCTGAAGAAAGATGGGGGCTTCTTCCGACGTTCCTTCCGGTATCCCGGAAAACGCGATGAATTCATCCATCATCGCCCGTTCCCGATCGTCGGCAGGCAGGAACGCGACCGATGCGCCCCCCGGGAACGCCCCCGATTCCATCAATTCGCCCCATTCCATCGACTGCAATGGAAGCGGGGTCACATGAACCGGACTGAATTCAGCCGACTCCGGGGGACACCAGGACGCGACCCATGCCCCCTCATCGACGGGGGCCCGGTCTCCGGCGCACGCCACAGCTAACAGCGCCGCCCAGGGGAACCATTTGAATTTCTGCATTTCTAACCGCATGGCGACGGACACGGCCATTTTACAGGGAATGACATTACGGGCAAACGGAATCAGCGTGCCCTGGTCGCGCCATTCGAAACGAAAGGCACGAGCGCGGAGGCCGAGACCACAAGAATTCCGCCAAGCACGCCATGAAGAGTCATCGACTCGGAAAACACGGAAACACCGATCACATAGGAGAACAGCGGATTGAAAAAGGCAAACGGGCTTACAAGAGAGGCCCTGGCCCTGGCGTACGATGCCGTCATCAGGAGTTGTCCGCAGACGCCGAAGAACCCGACAAGACACAACGCAACGACGCCCGCCGGTCTGGACAGCTCGCGCGCGACCACATCAAGGTCAAGATCGCCCCATCCCGTAAGCAGGGCCAGGCCAAGCACGACCGCCGCGAAAACGGTTCCCCATACTGAAAAATAGAAGACTATCAGTGGCGATGACTCGGTCACCGAGAGCTGCTTCACCGTGACGTAGGCGAGCGCCGATAGCACCGCGGAAGCCAGCCCGATGGATGCCTCGATTCCGGTTTCGGCGATATCCGGGCCGACAAGAACCCCGACGCCCAGAAAAGCCACGAATGAAAGGGGCAGGACATGAATCGCCCTGTGCTCCTTCAGGAGGATGGCCGAAAAGATCACGGTGAACACCGGGGCGGACTGATTCAGGACCACGGCGGTTGAAAGCGGCAGGTGTTCAATGGCGAAGAAGAACATGAACATCGCGCAGAAGCCCAGAAGCGACCGGCGGAACAGAAGCTTCTGACGATTCGATCGAAGCGATCCCTGCCTGACGATTACAATGATTCCCAGAGGAATGATGCCAAGAATGCTTCGAAAGAAAAGCGACACAAGGAAAGGCAGGCTTCCGGTCGATGCCTTGACGGCCGCGCCCATCAGGGCAAAGGACGCCGCGGAAGCCACCATGAGCAGGACGGCTGCGACGGGCCTGAACCCGTGCGATGTCTGCGCGTTCATCCTCATCTGCTTTTGAATGAAAGGGAAAGCGAGCTAGCGGATGACCTTCTTTCCGCCAAGGATGCCGGTACGGATATTGATAATCTTCTTTTCCTGCGGCGCCTTGCCGGTCTTCCTGACGACAGGGGCCGGGGCTTCCGCCTCGTACTTCGCCGGAGCAATGCCGGCCACCAGGAGTTCGGCATCGACGGATCGCGCCAGCTTCAGGGTCGAAGGGCCGTAAACAATGGGAGTCGTAACGACAGCCCCGCCGCGGGCCCTTTCTATCGGGGAATCGACGTTGAAGGCGGTCGGCGAGACCATATTCATGATCTTCCAGCCGGCAAAACCGCCACCGCCAAGCACAACCACGGCGACAGCCAGCCCGACAATCCATCCCCTGCCGCCCTTGCTGGCCTGCATGGAAACGGTTTCATGCGGCGCCGGGGCAGTCCGGGCACGCTCGGCCTCTTCCTTTCGCCGCTGGCGATCCTCGTATTCCTTAAGGGCCGCCTCGCGACGACGCCGTTCTTCCTCGACCTTGGCCCTGGCCTCGGCAGCCTTGCGGCGATCCTCTTCCTCGCGGGCCATCCGCTGGGCATCCTGCTGAACCTTCAGGGAATCCATCAGCCGGGCTGCTTCCTTCTCGGCTTCCTGCTGGGTCCGCTCGAGAATCCCCTTCAGTACGTTGCCCTTTCCCTGTGCGTGACCTTCGCCCACATGAAGCGGCGGCAGATCAAACGCCTTCATGGAGCTTGTCGGCGAAGGAGGCGGCGGGGGCGCCATCATGGACGGCGGCGCGTCGGGCACCGAGGGAACCGCTGGGACGTCGGGAACTTCCGGCCCGGACGCATCACCCGGGGCGACATCGACAGCCGGCACATCGGGCGTGGCGGGGTTAAGATCCCTGGATTTTTCTTCAGGTGTGTTCCTTGATTTCTTTCTTGCCATATCATCCAACCCGACAGACTTTTCAGGTCATCGGAAAAATTCCATCGAATGTTATTGTCTGCGAAGCCTTGCGTCAACCGTCGAACCCAAAAATCGGGAACATTTCAGTCCCATGGAGTGCACCCGTAAAGAAGGAACCGGGATCTGACCCGCAGAACCTTTTCGGCATAAACAAAATTGGCCGGAATCGAGTTCTTCCTGCGCGCCCGGCTGGGCATTCCAAACCCGGCGTTGTAAGCCGAAAGACCAAGCACGAGATTGTTGTCGTATCTCTTCAGGAATCTGGACAGGATGATGACACCGCACCTGGAATTCTCAATCGGGTCAAGGCGATCCCCGCAACCAAGGACGTCCGCCGGACCCGGCATCACCTGCATGAGCCCGACCGCGCCGGCCGGGGACATCGCGTTTACCGCCAGCCTGCTTTCGACCCGCATTATCCCGAAAATGACCCCTGGGTCGATTCCGGCCTCGACGCCCACCGTCTTCGCGATTTTCCACGCGTCGCCGCACGAAATCCGCCGCGGCTGGTATGCAAATACGACCGCCTGGCGGCGCGACGAGGTCTCACCGGACGAAGCCATCCTTACGAAACCGGATGGAATCTCGAAAGCCCGACGCTCGACGATCGGCCCGTCAATTGAAAAGAACCTGCGTGAGGGCCCATGGCCGGAATCCGGCGCGGCCTGAACGGATGGCCCCCCGGGATCGGCACCGGCGAAACCTGGCGCGCCTTCCGGCGCCACATGGGCACATCCGGAAAGGAATCCCGCGAGGATCAGGATGCCGGGTATGGGGAATAAGGTTCTGTCACGTTCCATGCTGCGGTTCACCATACGTCCGCACGTCCGACCCGCGACAGTTCGGCGCCCAGTACGGACGGGCGCTGGGCACGCGGCCGGATTTGGTTTTATCATACAAGCGACGGAGCATGCCAGAAACAATGCCGATGCCGACAGACCTCACATCCAAATGCATAATCAGATTCGCCGGCACAATGCTGCTGTCGGGACTCCTGATCTGCCCGGCGGCGGGCGCGCCGGCCACCACGGACGACGCCAGTTCCTCGGTGGTACTGATTCCCCACCCACACATCGGACTTGGCGACGTCAGGTCGGAAGCCGTCGCATCGGCAACGCGGCTGCTTGGCCTGAAGGAGTCCTTTACTCGAGACTCGTTTGCCCGCCACATCCTTTTCGTCAACGGAATCATGGAATACAGCAGCCTGCCCGCGAAGTCGTGGGCCCGCGACCTTGCGAAGAAGCTGAAGAAGAATGGGATTCTTTCCAGAAAGGGAACCCCGGCTCCTGGCGACCTGGTCATTTTCGGCCTGGAGCCTTCGGCGCCAGGCTCAATAAACACGCGCAACGTGATGGTCGGGGTCGTGGAAAAGGTTCATTCCGACAGCCTGACGTTCATCACGGCCGGCTCGAAGAAGATAATCAGGGGATCAATGAGCCTGAAAATGGGCCGTGGAAAGGATACGAAGCTCGCTTCCTGTCAGGTCACGGAAAGAAAGAAGGTTGCATCAAAAAAGCCCCCGCCCGGATCCGGAAAGAAGAAATCCGGCAGGAACACCGCGTCAAAGTCGGGCGGTTCAAAAATCACGACCGTCACAAAGCAGGTTCCCTGCAGGGCTTCCGAACTTTTCGCGGGATTCGCCGACATCGAGGCCGTCGTGAGGAAGCTTGGGAAAAGACCGACGGCGGACAGAACCGTAACGATATTCGACGACGAACGGCCCGAGTCACTTGAGGACTGAAACGAAGGAAGTGGGCAGTTCCGAGAAGAAGACCGAAGGTCGGCTGGCCTGGACAAACCCGCGGAACATCCTGGTTCTTGTGCATGTAAGGTACAGGACTTCGCGGGCCCTGGTCATCGCGACGTACATCAGCCGGCGCTCCTCTTCCGTCGCGGCCCTGTCGTTGGGCTGTCGCCCCCAGGAGGCGCCGCCGGAAGGACCCTGCAGCGGGAAAAGCCCCTGTTCAAGCCCACTTACGAAAACGCAGTCGAATTCCAGCCCCTTGGCGGCGTGAACCGTCATCAGATTCACCGCATCCTCCGAACCGGTGTCGTCAAGCGGCTGAACCAGCGCGACCCGGTCAAGGAAGGCCGCGATTCCGGTTTCACCGGTGTCGTTTGAAAATTCCTGCACCGAGTTCAGCAGTTCATCAAGGTTCTGCAGACGGCCCCTCGCCTCCTCGGTATCCTCGTCCTGAAGTGCGGCGCGATAACCGGTAAGTTCCATCACCCTTTCAACGACGTCCCGCGCCGGCGCCTGCCTGGCGAAGGATGCAAGATCGCAGATCATCTCGACAAAGGCTCGAATACGCGCTCGAACCGCCTTGCCCGACTGATCGCCCACCTCGGCGAGCGCCTGCATCAAAGGGATGCCTTCCAAATCGGAATGCGCCCTGACCTTGTCCATCGTGGTCTTGCCGATGCCGCGTGCCGGAACGTTCACCACACGGTCAAGCGCCACCGAGTCCATCGGATTCACCAGCAGTCGCAGATAAGAGATGATGTCCTTGATTTCGGCCCTGTGATAGAAGCGCATTCCCCCGATTACCCGGTACGGGATCTTTCTTCGACGCAGGGTATCCTCGAACACTCGGGACTGGGCGTTGGTGCGGTAAAACACCGCCATTCGCGACAGGGCGAAGCCGCGCCGGTGCCTCGAGGCAAGTTCATCGACGACGAATGCCGCCTCTCCTGCCTCGTTCAGCAGTTGCTTGACATAGACTTTTTCACCGATTCCACGGACCGCCTGCAAATCTTTCGGATACCTGTCCCTGTTGAAGCGGATGACGCCGGAAGCGGCACCCAGCACGTTGGCCGACGACCTGTAGTTCCTTCCCAGCACGACTTTCGTCACGCCGGGAAAATCAGTCGCGAAATCAAGGATATTGCTGACGCGGGCGCCCCGCCAGGAGTATATCGACTGGTCGTCGTCGCCAACGACGCAGATGTCGGGATCCGGACGACAAAGCAACTTCAGGAAGTCGTACTGAACCAGGTTGGTGTCCTGGAACTCATCGACAATGAGGTGGGAAAACCTTGCCTGCAGCGACTCCCGGACATCGTCGTTCTCGCGCAGGAGCCGGGCCGCCATTACCAGCAAGTCCCCGAAATCCATGGCCCCGGCCTTGAAAAGTTCCGCCTGGTACCGCTTGAAGATGTCGGCGATGGCCCGCTCCCGAAGGGTCCCGGCCTCGGGTGGGTGGACAACGCCGTCGTTCTTCAACCGGTCGATGGCGTTCGAATACTGCCTGACTCCGTCACGCGGGATGCCCATCGAATCCAGCACCAGTTTCAGAAGCCTTTCGGAATCGTCGTCGTCATAAACGACAAAATCGGGCTTGAATCCAAGCCGGGCCCCGTGAATGCGCAGCAGGCGCAGGCAGACCGAATGGAAAGTGCCCATCCACCCGGGCGTGGCGTCGCTTCCGACAAGCGCCCGAACCCTGTCGCGCATCTCCTGGGCGGCCTTGTTCGTGAAGGTGACCGCCATGATCGATGATGGATGGACGGCCCGGTTGCCGATAAGCCACGCGATCCGGTGCGTAATCGTCCTTGTCTTGCCCGACCCGGCACCGGCCAGAATCATCAACGGCCCCGACTCGTGGGTCGCGGCGGCGAACTGCTCCGGATTGAGCCCGGACAGAATGCCTTCCGGTTGGGAATTTTCAGTCATTTATGGGGAACCCGAATTCAGTTGACTGTAACGGTCATGATGCCGCCGTTGACGCGGGCGGGCTCGCGCGAAACCACGTCGGCCACTTCGCGGAAACCGCTGGCCTTGTTCCACGTAAGTACAAGCGTCCTGGTGGCGACACGGATCTTGTCGCCGGGAAGCTGGCGCGGGACGATACCGGTAAGGATCAGGCCGGAGGGACTCTTTCCCTTCATCGTCACTTCCCACTTCATCCGGAAAAAGGTTCTGGTGCTGACGCTCGGTTCGATGCCGTCTTCGATGGCGTCAAACGCGAAGGAGTCGAATTCGATGCGATCGCCCTCAAGAATGTAAAGACGACTGACTTCGGCAAGTGCCTCGTTTTCAGCTTCCGGCAGGGCCAGCTTGAGCAGGACGGCCGACCATCCCGGCCCGAACTGTGCCAGTTCAACCTGCTCGATCACGTCGTAACCGCGCATCTTCAAGGATTTCTTGTTAATTATCGGTCGGTTATCGACAGGCGCGACGGGCGCCTCGGCCTTCGGCACGCACTCGGCGGCGGGCTCGGGAAGCGCGTCCTGGGCCATGGCGGAACACGCGAACAAAATCGACGACGTCACAAAAGAAGCGACAGCAATACTCTTCATCGGATCCTCCTGCACCTGTTCCGGAACAATCCGGAAAAGCTACAAACCGGCTTCATCTTTGACCGGCCCTGAATTTGACCACATTCGAGGGCCCCAGTCAATCACGCCCTGAACTCTTGACCGGCCCCGGCTGCTCGTTTAGAGTAAAGCGCCCGTTAACCAGGCGATGAATCGCATGAAGATTCCTTTTCCTGCGGGGATTAAACGATTTACCCCGACTTTCGTTCGACTGCCGGCAACGCTTGCCATGATGCTGATGCTTGCATCATCGGCGACCACTGCCGCCGAACCTGATCAGAACCCGGCGGAGCCGGTTGCCGCAGAACAGGCAGCAGCGACGGATGAACCGGCGACAACGCCCCCGGAAGCTGCCGCCGATGAACCGGCAACCGAGCCGGCCAGCGAAACCGGAAAGGCGCCCGATTCGAATGACGACTCGACCGGGGCGGCAAACGACGCCGAAGACAGGCCGACCGACGAAAAGGCCGCCGCCAGGACGTCCGATCGGGCCAGGGCCGACGACCCGGTTGCCCGCGCGGAGGCTGCGAAGATCAGGGAAGAGGCTCTTGGTGGCATCCGCAACAGGCCGCTTTCCCCGGCCGGTTACCCGAAGATCGAACACGACGGATACTTCAGGCTTCGGATGGACGGATTCTACAGGCCGCACCTTGGCACGACGGCTTATGACAATCGAACGCAGAAGGCGTACAACTCTTCGGCTTACCCTTCGCCAATAACGGAAAACTACATCAACAAGGATCGCCTTTCGCAAGAGGACTGGTTGAGCAGCATGAACATCCGGTTCCGCTGGATACCGACCATCCATGTAATGAAAAACATCGCCATCGTGGCGCAGTTCGACGTCCTGGACAACCTGATACTGGGTTCGACCCCGGATTCCGACGCCGACAGGCCGGACGCCCCGCTTTCGATTTTCGCAAGGTCGCAGGCCGTTCCCGATGAATCGGTGAAGGTCAAGCAGGCCTACATGATCTGGAGCCCCTTCAACCCGGACAACACGAAGGACTTCCTTCTGTCTATCTCGGCCGGCCGCATGGCCCGTCACTGGGGTCTTGGCACGATGGACAACGACGGCGGCGACATCGACGCCGATTTCGGTACCTATGTCGATCGCGTGAACGTCCTTGCCCGCTGCTGGAACGTGTATCTGGAACTCGGGTTCGGATGGACCGCGACGGGGGCCACCTCGGCGACGGACATCCAGGCTTACGGGCAGCCGTACGACCTTACGAACAGCGATAACGTGTTCGACTTCACCGCATCAATCTTCCAGAAGCCCATGACGATGGCTGGAAGACTTCAGCGGGCCGACAGGCTGGTTTCCGGGAAGCCGGTGTTCGACTGGGGCGTCTATGTCCGCTACCGCTGGCAGAAGACCGATTCGAAGCAGAAGATGGACGATGCGCTGGCGGTCACGCCTGAAGCGGACTACGACGGATACGAACTTGAGGAACGCGACGCCTGGACCGTTTCTCCGAACCTCTGGATGAAGTTCGAGTGGAAGCACAGTTCAAAAGAAAGGCTGCGCCTTGAGGTCGAGGCGAACGGCATGTTCGGACATATCGGCCGAACGCCCAGGTTCCGTTTTGACAGCACACTTGATCAATGGCTGGAAGACGGCCACCAGAGCCTGGATATCCGCTCCTGGGCGGTGGCGTTCGAGGGCGAATACCAGTGGGGTCCGGTCAACGTCGGACTGCTGGTGGGCGCGGCCAGCGGCACGGACGCCGACTACTGGGGATGGCGCGACCGGAACAACGTCGCCACGAACAAGGATTTGAAGACTTTAAGCTCGCACTACTTCAACCCCGATTACCACGTTGACGAACTGCTGTTCCGACAGGTTATCGGAACCGTTACAAACTCGTTCTATGTGAAGCCCTGGTTCATGTACGACTTCTTCGAAAGCCGCAAGGACGCGCTCGCCCTTGGCCTTGGCATCCTGTACGGGCAGGCCATCGAGACCAGGGCGACCCCCGGAAACGATGCCCCGCTGGGCCTTGAGATCGACGTCAACCTGCTGTACGAAAATGCCGGGGTGTTCTATGTCGGCGTGACGTGGGCCACCCTCGTCCCGTTCGACGGACTGGACCTGGCGACCGATTACGGATGCACCGCATTGAACCAGAACGGCCGTTGCCAGGACTCCAGAATCGATTCCTCCTGGGCCATGTCCCTGCGCGGCGTGTTCGGCGTGCGCTTCTGATCCTCAAACCATTTCAAGACGGCCCTTTCATCGCATTTGGGTTGGGAATCCGCCTTATGCTACAATGCATCGTCGTACGTTTGCCTGACGATTCCCTTCCCGGGCCGGAGGAACGATGTCCAGGACGGACTCAAGACGTGGCTTCACGTTCATCGAAATGATGATGGTCGTTGCCGTCATGACGTCGCTTGCAGCGGTGACGCTTCCGGCAGTCATGCAGGGATACAGCAGGCAGGCTGCAAGGAACGCCGCGGTCGATGTCCAGGGCATCATCGACTTCGCCCGCACCCAGGCATCGATGAGCAACATCGCCCACCTGGTGGTGCCGATACTGGCGACCGGTCCGGCATTTACCGGCCAGATTGAAGTCTGGCAGGGGATTTCATCGGCATGCCAGAGCTTCAGGACTCCGGACGGGGTCACCGGCCAGCAGGGCGTCAGGATCCGGGTTCTGGATCTTCATGACCAGTTCCCCGAGGTTCGGATGGTTTCCACGCACCCGGCCAACCTCCCGACGGTTCCCCTGTGTTTCAAGCCTGACGGGAGGGTGTTCCAGTTGATTGGCGACGTCACTCCCCAGATCATTCCGGCAGTTATGGGAAGCGGCATGGCCGGCGGAACCGCGGCTTTCAGGCTCCGAAAGTTCGACGAGGGTGGAAACGCCGAGGGGCCGATACATTCGGTCATCGTTCCGTTCAACGGCATCAGCAGAAAGGTCGTGGAATAGGTAATGCAGATGAAGGTCAACCGCCCGGCAAGAACGGCTTCGGCAAAAGGTTTCACGCTGATGGAACTGGTCGTGGTCATGGCCATTACCGTGACCGGATTCGTGGCGGCGCTTTATTTGCAGTCTTCTCTGATGAAGGGCGCTTCCAATTCGTGGGACACGACGTGCGCCGTACAGCTTGCCCGCCACACGCTCGAAACAATCCGCCTGGAAGCCGTCGAATGGTACAACGATACCGGCGCCGGCGTCGGTGGCGTCCAGCAGTTGAAATTCGCCTATCTTCGCAATGTTGGCGCGGCGACCCCGGGCGGCACTTCCGGATGGCAGAGGGCGCCGTACGCGAATTCGGCATTGCCCTTCCAGCTTACAAACCAGCTTGGCGACAACGTCGGCTGGGACGAAGGCGCCAACGATGAAATCACCAACGCCGTGGCCCGACGCTATTGCGTGCAGTATCGATTGACGTGGATCGTGCCCAACATGCTGATCCGCGCCGAAACCAGGGTCATGTGGCCAAGGACTGACATGGCGGCCGGCAACTACGATACCTGCCCCGCCGATATGTTCAACCACCCGAACGACATCATGTCGGTGACAATTCCCATGACGGTGATGAAAAATGTCTTCGTGTCACCATGATAACGGCCCCGCCCGCCTTCGGGGGAACGCTGGACTGACGATTGTCGAACTGCTGGTGGCCCTTTCCATCGCCAGCATCATAATGTTCGGGATTTATTCGGTCTATTCGGTTTCGGCCGATACTTACAGGATCCAGAACGAAATCATGGAGGCCATGGATCAGGCCCGTTTTGGCCTGGAACAGGTCAAGCGGGACATTTCAAAGGCGGCCTTCCTGGGGACGCCGAACTCGGTTGGCGACGCGATGGTGTGCCCCAAGCCGGGCAATCCAATCCGTGGAATCATCGTCGAGCGATCCGGTGCCGTTGTTAACCCGGGCTTCAACCGCAACATACAGCCGAATGGCATGATAATGTTCGGTTCGTACTGGAGCGACCAGACATACCTGACCAGAAGCGTCGTCGGATCGACGGTCACCCTTCAGACCGCGGCGGACGGGGCGCCCTTCCCGGCGACAAGGGAAGAATTCGAAAGCATCTTCACGCAGGGGCGATTCCTGCGAATCGTCAACGCGGAACAGTACGAAGGTTACTATCTGATCCAGAGTTCGGATTTCGGATCCGGAACAATCCAGCTTCAAAGCCCAGTAACAACGGCGACTCCGCCGAATTACTGCGGGATCCAGGGTTTCGGGGTCGGCCTCGAGGCAAGCGTGGCCGGCTGGGTCAGGTACCGCCTGATTGCCGATCCGCTGGACGCGGACGGGCTGAAGATCGACCTTGTAAGGCACGAACTGCTCGGCTCCGATCCGCTTCTGCAGACGGTGGTCGCCAATTCCGGAATCACCATGGCCGAATATGTGGTTGATCTTCAACTGTACGATTTCGTTGTCGATACCGACCGTTCCGGACGGGCCCCGCTGCTCGTGAACCTGCAGCATGTCGATGCGGTTCTGGATGGCGGCACGCAGAAGCTGGACATGTCGGCCGACGCCAGGCCCCAGGATCTTCGCTTCGTGACGGTCAAACTGACGACAAGAACCGTTCATGAGGACGAAAAGTTCCAGATGATTCAACGACAGGCGCTGTTTACGCCGATCGAGGCGTACGACCTGGATCCGATCATGGAAGGCGCGGCAAGGACGGTTTCGCTGTCATCAAGGGTCGGGCTGAAGACGTTCCTGGTTCGAAACGTCAAGTAGGAAGCGTCAAGGGGGACGGATGATAATCCACAGGTCAGTTTGCCGGCGCGGTCGCCCGAAATGCCATGCGGCGCGCGCTTCGCGGAACGGGATCGGCCACCAGGGCGGCTTCATCCTTCTTCTGTCCCTGATGCTCCTGCTGGCCCTGACGGCACTTGGCTTGATAACGGCAAGGTACACCGCATCCAACATGTCCTTTACCGGCGCCCAGAGGGTCACATCGACGGCCGAATCAATCGCGGTATCCGGCGTGGAATCCACTCTTGTCATGGGCGCGCAGAACGCCGGATCCTTCATTGCGTATCTCGATGTCAACGGCCAGGCGGTGGCGATGTCCGATTTCGCCCCGAATTTTTTTGACGCCGCCGTTGATGGATCCGGTTCGTTCGGCAGGGAAACGGGTAACATCAACACCGCAAGCTGGCGCAGCCGGATGGTGTATTCGCAGCTTTCGACAAGGGCACCCGGGTACCAGGTGGGCGAGCACTGTTTCATCCGATACACTTCGATTACAGACGGCTTTTACCAGAACCAGCCGAATTTTGCCGATCCCGACGATATCGAAAGAAACCGTGAACGAAACGCCCTGGCCCGCGACATGGCAACGATCTTTGTCGGTCCGATCCTTTGCCCGTGAGGTGCACCATGAGAATTTTCAAGATTTTTGCCGGACTCTCGATGGTCGCACTGACATTGGCCGGTCGCCCGGCCTACGCGGTTGACCCCCTTTTCGACCCGCCTCCACCGGTCGTCCACATCCTTCTGGACACGTCCGGAAGCATGCAGTACGACTCCCAGGGCTCGACGAACGAGGATTACTGGGATCTTGCGGACGACGCGGTTCCGGTGTGCTCGCCGGATCCCGGGGTTTCGGGAAAGAGTCGTTACATAGTCGCCACCGAAGTACTTTGCGGCACGCTTCAGGATTACTGGTGCGAATACGAAAGCCGCGGCATCGGTTCGTCACACTGCCCGAACGCCGACTGCTACTGGTCTGTTCCGCACGTCAAGGCACACGGTACCAGGATGAACGACGGCCTTCTCGATCGGGTCGGCGCCAGCTTCAAATTCGGCGTGATGACGATGGATTCCAATCCGCTGCCGTTCACAAATTCAAGCGGCGGTTACAGTTACGGGCCGGAGTGGCTGATCGACCTTGGCGCGCAAAACGAGAATTCCCCGATCGGTCGCCTGGTTCCGCCAAGCGCTTCCGACGACCCGGCCGACATCACGACGACCAACGCCCGTGTCAGACAGTCGATTCTTGACGCCCGCCCATGGAGCGTGACCGTTCTTGGCCCGATGCTTTACGATGCGGAATACCTGATCCGGAATCACCCCGTTCACACCGCCGACCCATACGACGCATGCCGTGAAAAGCACATCATCCTTATAACCGATGGCCGGAACAACACCGGGCTGGACATCTTCACTTACCTTGATCCGGTCGCTCAGGCCAACAGGCTGCGGCGGCTGGGGTTCGAAGTGTGGGTGGTCGGATTCAACATGGCCCCCGGATACAGCGAGGAATTGTGGGAAATTGCGACCTACAACGGAGCGCTTCCGGACGACCACCTGCTTTACGCGACCGATGGCATCGACCTTGCGAACGCGCTTCGGCAGATATTTTCAAACGTCGCCAGATCAACCCAGTCAAGGACGCGGCCGGTGGTAACCCAGAACACCGGCAACTACACCGACGTTCAATACCAGTTCAACGCCGGGTACGCGGTCGCCATGGACGCGACGGGCGGTAACTACATCCCGGACGTGATGCAGGGCATCCTTGAAAGGTCGGTTTACAAATGCGGCGTGACCTCGCTGGTTCCGGGCACCGCCGGACTCGGATCCATACAGAGCATCGGCGACAAGCTCAGTTCAACCGGCGACGGACTCCGAAATATCTACACCATGGTCGCCGGCGACCTGGAATCATTTGAAAACGGCACGAGCGACATCACGAACGAAATGCTGGCGGCCCCAAACCCGGCCGCCGGCCCCGTCCCCGACTTCGGCCGGGACACCGTTTCAGGCTGGTGCAAATCGGCACACCTCTCGGGCACGAATGAGGAAAAGCTGGCCCAGTGGCGCCTGAACCTTTTCAACTACGTCCGGGCGACCGCCGATTCGTGCAGGGCGTCGTACAAACTGGGCGCCATCTATCACTCAACGCCGGCCCTGCACGACAACCTGCGGGACGTGAACCTGCCGATTCCATCGTTTACAAACTACAAGCAGTCGATTTCCACAAGACCCGGCATGCTTTACGTCGCGACCCACGACGGGATGCTTCACGCGTTCAGAACCGACAGGCCGGACGCGCGGTATGAACCGGACACATGGGGAAAGGAACTCTGGGCCTATATTCCGGCCCACCAGCTTCCTTACCTGAAGTTGCTGCCCGAGGGACGGGAGACGCTTCTTGACGGGTCGCCCGTCGTGGCGGATCTGATCCTTTCGAGAACGGCCACGTCCAGGTTGACCGAGGATGAGGACAGTTGGAAATCGGTTCTGCTCTTCGGGGATCGAGGGGGCGGACGCGGATATTCCGCGCTTGACGTAACCGACCCGACAAACGGCAACTGGTCGGTTCTGTGGGAGATCTCCGCGGCAAACGGCAGGTGTCCGGGTGGCTCGATCACCTGCAATCCCGGCGGAGCTTCCGAATACGAGAACGACTTCCAGAAGCTCGGATACACCTTCGGCAGGCCGGCCATCGGCACTGTGATGATATGCCCCGACATGTCGGGAACCTGCGCCCAGACCAGGCTCGAGGAAGTCGGGGTCGCGGTGTTCGGCGGCGGCAGTTCCGAGGGCATCGCCGGGGCCGGCATTGGAAGGACGTTGTACGTCGTTCGACTGGACACCGGGGAAAAACTCGCGGAGTTCAGAACCGGAAACTCCGACGGCGACGATTCGGACGTCGTCAGCAGTTGCGATTACCTTCAGGGGAACATCGATGCCGACATCGTGGGCGACATCACGTGCATCTCGACAATGCCCGGCACCTTCCTGACAAGATGCTGGGTGGGCGACTCGGCCGGGCGCCTGTGGCGCGTCGAACTTGGATCGCCCGACAGATCCGAGTGGCGCATGAGCCTTCTTTACGACCCGTACGACTTCACCGGAGGCGCGCCGGCGGTGAATGCCGCCATAAGGGCGCCGGCATATGAAGCACCCGCGGTTTCAACGACGCGGGGGACGAACGAACCGGTTGTGATATACACCGGCGGCGACATGGACAACCTTCGAACGGTCAACCAGGCCAGCTTCGTCGTGTCCCTGACGGACAGCATCGTTGACGTGATCCCCGCCGATTGTTCGCCATGGCTCGACAACGCTTGCTGGCGCCAGATTGATGGCGGACTTTACTCCGGTCCCAAAGTGAACTGGAAGCACTTCATCGGATACGACACTTCATTGCACCTGGTGTCGGGCGAAGTTGCCGGGTCAAGGGTTATGGGTGCCCCGCAAATTTACGGGGGCGTCACATACTTCACATCTTTCCATCCCAGCCCCGGAAACTTGTGCATTCCCGGTACCGGTCGGCTTTACGGGGTCGATTACATGCGCAATACCGGAAGCTGCGACTCGCCATACCCGAAGCTGTCGCTTGCGTCGGATCCGTTCAACTTCCAGACCTACATCGATATCGGGGATGAAATCCGGGGCGCCCTGCCCTATGGCGTGGTGGTCGTGGATCGCCCATCGTGCTTCGGTTCCAGCAGCATTTACGATGCCGGTGCCGGCGGCGCTTCGGGAAATCCGCTTGGCACGTCAGGTTCGGGCCAGCCCCAGCTTGTGGTTCAGACCGGCGTATATACCGGCGAAATCGGCGAGCAGCCCGCACAGGGAAGCACCGACAGATCAATCAACCAGATTATGCGAACCATCGGACAGACCATGCAGTCCATTGTGGTCGGAACCTGGGGTGCCGTTTTCGATTGATCCGGCATGGGCCACCCTTCAACAGTTGCCATCATTCGGTTTTGGTGCTAAAAATCACCGTCCCGTATCCTGCGGTTGCCCAGGCGGTGACCGGAAGCGGAAATTTGTGATTCTCCGGTCGTCCAATGGCAGGACTCAGGATTTTGGTTCCTGATATCGGGGTTCGAATCCCTGCCGGAGAGCTGGAACCCCATTTTTGACAGGATTAACTGACACTTTCAAGGTAGCAAAGCATGTCGAACAAACTTTCGATCAAGAGTGAGCAGCCGGCCAGGGACAACCTGAAGGGACCGGATGAGTTTCAGCAGTACGTGGCAAAGGTCGCGGACTTTTTCCGCGTCTATGGAACCAGGATTGCCATCGCCGCCGGCGCTGTTGTCGTCGTTCTGATTGCCGTCGTTCTGATTGGCAAGGTGATGAAGTCTTCCAGCCTGAAGACGGCCTCGGAGTTTTCCGAAAACTTCACGAAGGTTTCGGCCCAGATCCTGCCCAACGGATCGATGGAAGGACTTCCCGTTGCCAACCGCCAGGAAGTTGATTCGGCCAGGAAGGCGCTTGCCGAGTTCGCAGGCAGGAACGAAGGCAAGGAAATTTTCGGGCTTGCACGCATCGGCGAGGGTATCGCGGCACTTCAGGCCGGGGACGCCGCCGGCGCCGCTGACATCCTGAAGGCCGTTCTTGACGGCGGAAAACTTGATCCGGCGCTTGTCGCGATTGCCAACGAGGCCTTCGCCGTAGCCGCCGACCAGGCTGGCCGTCGCGAGGACGCGATAAAGGCGTACGAACTGATCGCGGCCGGCAACGGCAGAATGTCGAAGGTTTATGCCCTTCTTCACCTGGGCGACATGTTCAACCCGGCAATGAAGGTCTCTGACGACCAGCCGATCGATGCCGCCAAGGCCACGGATTATTATAACCGTGCCAACGAAGCCGCGGCTTCCATCAGCTCGTTTGAAGCCATGATGATGCAGGGCACGGTTAAGTCCCGCATCGCCCTTATGCAGTGAACGGTATCGTCCGGAGACCCGGGCGTGCGGCACCTGCCTGACAGGAATCATTGTGATGCGAATCCTTCAGTCAATCGTCCTGCCGGCAATCCTGATCCTGTCGCTTCCGGCGCTGGCCCAGATACCGCCCGTCTCGGGTGGAATGACAAGGGGTGCCTTCAGCAGCGCGAGGATTGAAGGGCGCTGGGGCGTAAAGGTCTGGTCGAACAGGCTGCTGGATATCAGTCCGCGGGAATTCGGCCGGTGTTCCGCCCACCCGAAGCATCCGGTCGTCGTGTGCGGATCCGCCGACGGATATTTCAGGGCGCTGCACAAGGACAACGGCGAACTCATCTGGACATTCAAGACATCGGCTGCCCTTCGTGCCGCGCCGGCCTTTTTCGGTGACCAGGTCATTCTGGCGGCGGCCGACGGCTGCCTGCACACGCTCGATGTCAGGGATGGCGCGGCGGTCTGGAAGAAGCCTTACTGCGTTGACAATCCCATCTGGGGTGATCCGGTGGTGACGCCGGACATCATCTATTTTTCGGTGCTGGGGAACCAGGTATATGCAATCGGGCGAGAAGATGGCCGCCTGCGCTTCAAGGTTCAGCGCGACAGGCCACAGGCGATGAGCAGCGAAGGCATCAGCGAGCCGGTCATCGATGGGGATGTGCTCTATTCGGCGTTTTCCGATGGCGTGCTGGTGGCAAGCAACCGTTTCAACGGTCGCGAACTTTGGCACCAGGATCTGACCGATGACTCGAACGGACCGACCGACGCGGATTCAACCCCGGTGGTGAAGGACGGCGTCGTTTTTTCGGGCGCGTTTTCGGCAGGCCCGGTGGCGCTGAAGGCATCCGACGGAACGATCCTCTGGAAGGGGCGGCGTTTCGGGGTCGATCAACCGGTGATTTTCGGCCGTCTGCTGATCGTCGCGGATGCGGAAGGATTCGTCACCGCTTTTAACCGCGCCGACGGCACCGAGAGCTGGACGACGAAACTCGACACCCCGGCGGCATGGAACCCGATTCTCGTCGAGGACATGCTGGTGGTGGGCGGAGATCGCGGACTGTGGCTCCTCAGGCCGTCCGATGGAAAGGTTCTTTCGCGAACGGCACTTCCGTTCGGAGTGACAACCGAACCCGGGGTTGACCGACTGGATCTTTACTTCCCGGCGCCCGGGGGAACCGTTAACAAGGCTGCCCTTGTGCGCTGAAGCCCCAGGTTCAATTCGATTTTCATCAAAGGGCGGCGAATTTTCATTCCAGACGGGCGAATTTTCATTCGCCCCTGATATGGAATGACCAGTCAATATTCGAGATCAAGTTTGCACCGAGCGACCTCATCCATCTTTTGAAGCTGGGTAGAGAATCCGGCAGTCAACGAGGCGATAACG
>Ga0208459_1000262_pt1 | contig 63945 bp, 88 predicted proteins | sample AD_UKC087_MetaG_FD_184433 | JGI IMG/M metagenome (GOLD analysis project Ga0208459, IMG submission 184433) | Active sludge microbial communities of municipal wastewater-treating anaerobic digesters from USA - AD_UKC087_MetaG (SPAdes) (version 2) | ecosystem: Engineered > Bioreactor > Anaerobic >... | reverse complement strand
ATATAGGGCAATCTGCTGCATATAATATTCCAATGAAGGTATATTTAAATGGAAATCTTAAGTCATCTTCGACTATTCCACAAATACTTCCATCTTCCTTCAATGATTTTAATGTTTTCTTGACTTTTACGTCTCCTGGTGAATATTTAATAGAGGCTAAGGTAGATCCAGAGAATACACTTCAAGAGATTTCTGAAATGAATAACATAGTTACCTTAAGATTTAAAGTAATTGAACGAAATACAAATTCCATAAATACTACAAAAACAGTCAATTCACCAAAGGACATTGATCTTTTGATATATCCTTATTATATAATGCCTGAAGAATTAGTAAACGGAGATTTATTTATTAGAGCCAAAATAAAGAACAAAGGAAACTCCATAGTTGAAGAAGCAAATGTTTCGTTTTACGAGAGGGATATGAATAGCAGTGATAGGCTAATCGAGAAAATCAGCATTACTTTAGGCCCAGATGAAATAATAGAAAAGGAGATTACTTTTTCACCTTTTAGCAGGGAAGGGGAGATAATCGTTGTTATCGATGAGGAGAATAAAATTAAGGAATCTGATGAAGGGAATAATATAGCTACAAAAATATTTTCTGTTAAAGCCCTAGATATGAATGCTTCTTATATTGATGATCAAATAGTTAACACTACTCCAGAAGAAGCAAATATATCCGAGTATCTTAGAGTAACAATGAAAGTAACGGATATGAATGCAAGTAATTCATATATATATTATACCCAAGATGCCAATAGAAGTTTTACAATAACAAAAATGAACAATGAAGGAAATGGAAGTTACTTTATAGATATTGATGGACTAGGAAATGACTACTTAGAATATTATTTTGAGGTCGATGATGGTTACACTATGATTAAATATCCAGAAGATGCTCCAAATAGCACATATATAACAAGATTACACTACCCCAATAGAAATGAACGAAAAGAGCAATCTAATATAATCGACAATATAAAAAGAATATTTTCTGATATATTTTAAAAAAATAAAAATAAAATATTGTTTAGGCAAATTTCTTTAAACCTAGAGATTCTAATTTGTATGAGTCTATTGCTTTATTCGCTGCTCCCGTACCATACTTCGTAGAAATTTCTGACAAAGCAGACTCTATGGCTTTGCGAGCCGCGGGGTTTGATTTAGCATTTCCAACTTCGCCTTTTATTATTTGAACAAGATCTAAATATGTTTTTCTACACCCATTAGTTTCAACTCCTATAAAATATGCCATACAGCATATAATTACAAAATTAAATATGTAATTCAATATATAAATATATCGTTGATTAAAGAAAAAATAAAAATAATTATCGGCAATTATAGGAATATATAAAATAATTATACCTTCCTAACAATTATAACGGAAAGAAAAGAAAAATAGTTATCAATCACTAAAAACTCAAAATATTATTTGGATATACTAAATTATAAGGAAATTGTATTAAGAAATAGTGCGGGGGATGGGATTCGAACCCACGAATACCTACGTAACAGGACCCTCAATCCTGCGCCTTTGGCCATGCTCGGCAACCCCCGCGCTTCAAATATTATCGACAAGGTTCTTTAATTGATCCAATTTTGTGGATAGCATATCCAATGCTTTTGTTACTAAATCGTTTACTCCCATATTTCCATACGATTCTACAAAAAAGACAAAAGCATCATTTTCGTGAGATATTTTTATTACTCCTTGCTCACATGTTTCTTCACATGCTCTGCACATCGTACATTCGTAAATATCTCTTACTTTTAATTTATTCTTTTCTTTATAGAATAAATTCTTTGGACATTTAGGGATACATTCCTCGCATAGATCACATTTATCTAGATTAAGTTCTATTTTTGGAACATATTTATATGCTGCATTGGCTATTTGCCATTTTGAATGATCTTCTGCTGTTCCTATTCTGGCTACTGCATCGAACTTTAATTCTTGACCTTCGCCAAGTTTCGTGATTGGAATTGTATCAATGATTGGATATACATCTTTATCCCCAGATACTAGATCTCTTGAATAGACTGTACAAGGACCTGTTTTTTCTAAGGACAAAGTAACTGAACATTTCTCACAACCTTCTTTACATCCACATTCTTCAGGCGTTATATATATTTCAGAGGCATTGTTTAATGGTATTAATCCTACTCTATGGGCTATAATTTCATCAAAGACGGGAGAATCGTTCTTATAAAATTTAAGATAATCAACAGCTAGAGATGGCATTTCAGCGATGAATATACGTCTCAATGCATTAACCATTGGTACAGATACCCCTCTGACCAAAAATTTCAATTCTCTTTCATCTTTGTTGAATATTTCAATTTTCATTAAACTCTTCTACCTCTCTTGCCCCCTTTAGCTCTTGTACCATCGTGTGGTATCGGGGTTGCATCCTCAATCTTTCCAATTCTAAGTCCTGCTCTAGTTAGGGCTCTTATTGATGCTTGAGCTCCTCTACCAGGAGTTTTTGCTTTGTTTCCACCCGCTGCCCTTACCTTTATGTGGACCCCTATAACACCTTTTTCAACAGCTTCTTCTGCAGCTTTTGCTGCGGCTTTCATTGCGGCATAGGGAGATGACTCTTCTTTACCTGTTTTAACTATCATACCCCCTGAAACTCTGCTTATAGTTTCAGCACCTGTTAAATCTGTTATATGAATAAGTGTATTATTATATGATGCATATATATGGGCTACCCCCCATCTTCCTCCTTCTTTTGGCATTAATTACCCTCCTCAACTACTGTTTTTCTTGGAACTTCTGGATGACTTGGGTCATTCAGAGATGATCTAGCTGCATATCCGATAGAATCCTCTATAGATTTAGGAACTAGATAACTTGGAATTGATACTTTAGCACCATTTAGGATAATGTGTTTGTGTACTATAAATTGTCTTGCCTGTTTTGGAGTTTTTGCGAGACCTTTTCTAAATACCAATGATTGTAGTCTTCTATCAAGAATATCCTCAAGAGATAAAGTCAATACATCTTCTAATGTAGACTCGTCTTTCAGGATTCCATATTTCTGAAGCATAGTGATTAAATCAGCACTCTGTTTCATTGAAGCTTCATCATGGCTTGCTAAAAGTTCTCTAGCTTGTCTCCTTGCATTTCTAAGAAAACTCAAGGCTTTCCATATTTCTTTTTTATTTGCAAGGCCATATTTCTTTACCAACACATTTTCAGAATCAATTCTATCTTTCTGCCATGGATGAGATGGTTTATCATATTTACGCCTGATTTTTTTAGGATCTCCCATTTAATCACTCACCTTTTTGTGGTACCGTTTTCTTTCTTTGGACACCTAATGAAGTTCCTTTTCTAAATGAAGATTTTGTTCTTTGACCTCTTACAGGAAGACCAAGCTGATGTCTTACACCTTTGTAGCTCTTCATCTTCTTCATTTTATTTAGATCTTCCCTTAAAGCCATTAATAATTTTGGCCCAATAACATGTATATTTTGACCTGTTTCATAGTCCTTTCTTCTATTAACAAGCCATACTGGTATACCGTTACTAACAGGATCTTCAATAATTTTTTCAATTTCTTTTAACTTTTCTGGAGGTATATTTCCTACTTTATCTTTTGGGGAAATACCTGCAACTTGGGCTACAGCCCTTGCCATAACTGGTCCGACACCTCTAACTTTAAGTATCCCTACCTCAAAGATGTCGTTACCCATTATGTTTGTACCTAGTACACGAACAATACCTTTTATTTCTTCAGCCATATAATCACCATAGCGCCGGGGATGGGATTTGAACCCATGCACTCCAAGGGAGAACGGGCTTTCCAGGCCCGCGCCGTACCAAGCTCAGCAACCCCGGCTATGAAGCAAATATGATATGATACCCATATTTTTTCTTTACATTCACCTTTTCAAAGTTTTTTTCTAATCTCTCTTTTATAATATTTACGCCTTTTCGTATTACAATTTGTAAATTTCCATCCTCATATAAATGTTTTGGTGCCTCATCTATCATAAGGCCAACAACGTCCATTCCCGAAGATACAGGTGGATTTGTTAGTATAGTATTAAATTTATCAAGCTCCTCATAAAGGTTTCCTTGACTTACCGATGCGTTTTTGACATTATTGAGCTTTATATTCCTTTTTGTTAGAAATATAGCTCTTTTATTGACATCTCTCAAATGAACTTCTGATACATATGAAGAAGCCACTATGCCAATTACTCCATAGCCACAGCCCATATCGAGAACTTTTAGATCTTTATTTAACTCCATTGTTTCACATAATGCCTTACTGCCCTTATCTACTCTTTTTGCTGAAAACACTCCTGGAGCTACTTCAAATTGATAGATTCTTCCGAGAATATTCTCAGAGATCTTTTCTATCTTCAATGGTGCTGTAACATCTTCAGAGTAGTAGTGGGGCATTAGTTCCACGTCCTAGGATAAATCCCGGGCTCCATGAGCACAGTAGTTGGTTTTGCTACGATATCCTGTTCCTTTAACATTATTTCCTCTGAAGTCATCTCCACATCTGAAATAGAAATAGCCTCATTCTTTAAAGTCATTATTGCTACTGTATCCCCTTTTTTGATGTCTCTGTTTAGTTTTGAAACTCCTGGAGCAGTAAGCATAGCACCTTGGCACAATGCTTCGACAGCTGTGTCTTTGACCCATATCTTCTTTAAAGGATCAAGTACTGTTTCGTAAGGGACAATAAGTTTTTTCAGTATTTCTTCGTTCTTCTCTTCTTTGGATACTATACTTGCATCTAGAAGATCTTGAAGTAAAATTGTAGAGTCTTCAGTAAATATACCTGTCTTTGTTCTTCTCAGTTCTTCCATGGTTGCACCGCAACCCAATGATAATCCCATATCATAACATAACTTTCTTATGTAGGTTCCTGCGTCACAGCCAACTCTCATAAGAACGTCTCTGCTTTGAATTTCAATCGGATCTATGTAGTGAACTTTTCGAGTTCTGACTCTTCTTTTAACTGCGCTTTTAACAGGTGGTTTCTGGTACAAGTTCCCCTCGTATTCTTTTAATATTCTCATAAGATCTTTCTTATCTACATCTTTTTGGAGATGCATTGTACATACATACTCTTTATTAGATGTCATCAAAAGTTTTACAAGTTTTGTAGCTTTCCCAAGTGTAACTGGTAGAACTCCCGAAACGTTAGGATCAAGAGTTCCTGAATGGCCAGCCTTTGATATGCCCAATATCTTTTTTACCCAAGAAGTAACTTCATGGGATGTAGGGCCCCTAGGTTTATCTATGTTAACTATCCCTTTCTGTAAAAGTTCTTCTAAATTTCGATCTTCTGGTCTTTTCCCGTATCTTGAATTTGTCTTGTCCTTAGATTTGAATAAAATGTCCAAATCGGACTCTTTCAACTGTACCCCTCTACTTTGGCTTTTTGGATAGCCTGTTTAAGGGTTTCATCTGATGCGCCTTTTTCTACATTTACTTTTACATCCCAAGGCTCTAGGTGTTTAATATTGCACCTTCTTCTTTTTACACCAGTTATTTCCTTTGGTCCAGAAACAACGACAAAGTTCTTATTTACTATATCTACTATAACGCAGTTTTTATCTGCTTCTCTACCTAAAAGTTTTGTACAAACTCTTCCTATTTCCATTGCCATTATGTCACCTCCAATTTTATACCCGGTCGCCCTTTGGTACCGGTGATCTGTTCTTTATGGCTGCAATTATGATCTTACTTACCCCTTCTGCATTCCAATGAGAAGAATTAATAATTAGATCATATGCAACTAGATTATATATATCCACATTATAAATTTTTTGATATCTTTTTACTTCGCTTTTTTCTCTTAATTTAGTATTTTTATAAACTTCATCATAGGGAGAATTCTCCCTTTGAGCCAGTCTTTGTACACGAACATCAAATGGGGCCGTTATCCATACACTGAAATCTGGCTCAACTATAAATCGAGCCATTCTTCCTTCGATTATTATATTATTTTCATTGCTCAATTCTTTTTGTCGTTTATCAACTTCAATGTCTATTGAATAATCCTTTTCAGCTATTTTTGAAAAATCCTCGAGAGATACCCCTCTTTCCTTGGCTAGATTTCTAAAAATATCTCCAGTGTATATGTGCTTATATCCAATTTCATTTGAAACGATTTTTGCAACAGTTGTTTTTCCGCTACCTGGGGGTCCCCCAATAGTAACACGCATTAGAGTTGTCCTCGTACTTCCTTCTTAATTAGATCTCTTGTGCATGCTGGACAGAGAAAACCACCAAATTTTCTTTCTGGTCTCTTTTTTGTTTTTGATAATCTTTGCATTTGGTATGATCTCAATCCTCTTGGCACTCCCCCAAGAATTGCTCCACATTCGCCACAATGTGGTATACCTGTTCTCTTTTTTTCATAATGTGTAACTACTCTTCCAGATGGTGTTCTCACTTTTTTTCTCTTTAATGTTCTTGATCTATACATCGGTCTCGGCATAATTTCTCACCTCTAAGCCATTCCCAAAATTTTTCTAATTATATTTGATACTACTGAACTTGAAAATATGTACCATCCAAGCCATCCTAGCCAATCGCCAGTCTGAAATCCTGGAGGGCTTCCTGTATGTAATTTTTGAACAAGAATTGTATCGAATGGAAGTTTAACAACTACCGGATCTATAAGGTCTGCCGCAGGAGATTGTCTAAGCCATGAAAAGAATAAGAATATTGGTATCATTGTTATATAAAGTGGTTTCATTGACATGCTCATTAGTTTTTTCTGCATTTCATCCATTCTTGATTTCTTTTTCTGAAGTTTCTTTAGCTTGTTCTTATCATTAGATTTTTGTGCTGCTAACATCTCCTTCTGATATGCCGAAGTTTCTTCACGGATAGACTTAAGTTCCTTTTGGTCTACAAGTAAATACTGAACTAAAGTTAAGACTACTCCAATTATTATAGCTATTACAAGGATTGCATACATGGAACCATAGTCGAATAACCAACCCAATCCTGCATCCAGCCCTTTATATATTGGATTTAATATTGTATCAAAGAAACTCATAGTTTCACCCTATCCTAAAAATTGCCTCATTCCTGGCATTAACTCGCTCACTTGTTCTTTTGCGAGCTCCTCGTACAACCTGTAGACTATACCTACAGTTAAAAGTATTCCTGTACCAGTACCTAAAGCTCCGGTGAAATCAGCAAATGCGGCTAGAAGGCCAACAAATATTCCACCCATTAGAGTAATTGGAGGTATGTACCTATCAAGTACTTTTTCTAAAATTCTTATGTCTCTTCTAAATCCAGGTATCTGCATTCCTGAACCTTGTAGTTTCTTTGCAACTTCTTTTGACCCCATTCCAGTAAGGTCGATCCATAAGACAGAGAACATAGCACATAGTGCGATAAATACTACCAAGTAAATTACTGCTCTGATAGGTTCATTAAGTAAAACTTCAATACTTTGAGGCGGTGTCAAATAGTATATTAATCCACTCTTTGGACCACCGAATTCATTAAATGTTCCTAGCCAAGTGATCCCTCTACTATTTAAAATCCTTGCAAAAAGCTGTACATTAGCAAATAGTGCTGCTGCAAGAATGACGGGTATATTTGATGCATATAAGAACTTTATTGGATATCTTCCTCTCGCACCACGGAATTTACCATAAGATAAAGGTATTTCTAATCTCATTCCTTCAGCGTATACTACAATTAAGAATACTACTATTGTAAAGAATACTTGTGTTATATCGGGCAATATTCCCCCTCTAACCCAGACTGGTTGTCCTGCAATAAATGATTTAATGAATGCAGGTATGGCTCCAATAAATTCATCTGGATTTATAGGCGATTTAGCAAAACTTAAAGCCTCCCAAAGTAAAGTTTGAGAAACATTTGCTGCTATAAATAATGATATACCAGAACCAAATCCCCATTTTGTAACAACTTCGTCCATTAGTAATATTAGGATACCACCTAAAGCAAGCTGTAAAATCATGAAAACAACTAGAAAGGTACTATTTGATGTTCCAAATGCCCCACCAATTATCCAGATTGCAGCTTCAAAGAAACATAGGACTATTGCTAAAACCTTTTGGGTACCTTGAAACATTGCTTTTCCTCTATGGGAAGATAAATCAAATTTAATAATATCTGAGCCTGCGAGCAATTGCATAATAATTCCTGCTGTAACTACGGGCCCTATACCTAAAGTCAAAAGAGATCCATTTTCTCCAGCCATAATAGCTCTAAGACCAGAAAAGTAATCTGTTTGATTACCACTAATTCCATATACAGGCAACTCTGCTAATATGAAATATATGGCCAACATTAGTCCACTCCAAATTATTCTTTTCTTAAGAGTGATACGTTTTTTAGGTAGTGTAACCTCCGGTAGGAATCTAAATATGCTATTCCCCACACCATCAGATAAACTCATTAGTTGTCACCTGCAACTAAGGCCTCTCCGCCAGCAGATAGTATTTTTTCCTCTGCTTTCTTGGAGAATTCCTTTGCCGTTATTATATAAGCTCCGTTGATGTTTCCTTTACCGCAAACCTTGTTAACGCCAAGTTTAGAAACATCAACATATATTTTGCCCTCTTTCTTCTGGGCTATATTCTTATCCATTAGCGATAGAAGTTGATCTTCAATTGCACCAACATTTATGAAAGATGGATCTTTTCTTAAATAGGAATCTCTTGAGAATCCATAAGCTCCAATGTGACCTGGCATTGTGACTATTGTTCTTGTCCACTTTGTTTTCTTTTTCTTACCGCTACCAGCAAGACCTCTTCCACCTCTGTGTCCTCCTCCTCTCCTCTTCTTAGAGCAGCCACCACCACAGGTTCTAGATCCTCTCATTTTTGTAATCTTCTTTTTTACTCTTATCATTTGAAAACACCTAAATCATTTTTTGGATAAGGCCATTTATTTCAGTGTTCCTTTTACCTAGAGTTCCACCTAATACGAATGGCTTTTTTGTTGCTTCATAACCTTTATGTGGAGGATGAAGTCTAAATACCTTTTTCAATTCAAGATCAGAAAGTTCATTTTTAAATTCTAGGAAATCTTTACAGAAAGACTCTAAATCTTTTCCTGTCTTTTCCTTAACATACTCATCTGTTATTCTGACGTCGCCTTCTAATCTTCCCCACTTACTGATAAGTTTAACAAGAGTGTCGTTATCAATTGGTCCGTATGTAACATAATCTTTAACTTTTTGTAGCATACCTTCAAAAGAATCTCTGTCGTCTATGATAACGCAGTGATTTGCCTTTGTTAAATTAAGCATTTTTAGGGTATCTTGTACATCTTTTCTAACGTCCACCCTTCCTCTAACTCTTACAACAGCTAATCTGTTCATTAATCTCACCTAATTAGTATTTCCTGTAATAATGCCAATTGCCTTAATATCTCTCTCTTGGGCACTTATTGTATTTGTTTGGTAAAGGGCATCAATAATTGCATTTGCAAAGTTAACTGTTGTTTGTGTCTGGCCATCTGTCTTAGACCATACGTCTTTTATTCCGGCAAGAGCAAGAATCTTCTTACCTACCCCACCGACTGCAAGACCCAATCCATTTGGAGCGGGTATTAGAGTTACCTGTACACTGCTTGCCTTACCATTTACTCTAAATGGAACGGTATGGGCTGTACCACACTTACATTCCCAGCTACCACATCCTCTCTTAATCTGAATTATATTCAATTTAGCGTTGTTAATAGCTTTTCTGATTGCGGGCCCAACTTCCTTTGCTTTGGCTTTACCTATACCGACATAACCATTTCTATTGCCTATGACGACCATTACAGAAAATCTGACTTTTCTTCCTGAGTCAGTCATTCTCTGAACCATATTAATATTTATGACTTCTTGATTATTCTGATCTGTTACTTCAGGGAGTAATACATCTACAATTTCTGGTTCCATTATCCTAAGGCCTTTATTTAATATTTGTGAAATATCAGTTATTTCTCCATTGACTACCATTCTACCGAGTTTTGTTTTTGGAATCCATCTATTATCCATAGATTTTCTTTCTTCTTCTATCCTCTTTTTCTCGGCATATGTTATTTTCTTTATAGCTTCTTCATCTGAAACTACTTCTTCAATAGGTTCTTCAGCTGTCTCTTCATCTACCAGGGGAGCTTCTTCTAAAGGTTCCTCAAGCTTTTCTTCGATTAATTCATTAGATTCTTCAATTATCTTTTCGCCCTCAGGATTTTCTAATGGTTCATTTTTAACTTCTTCAACTGGTTGTTCGTTGATTTCCTTTTTCTTTCTCGGCATTTCATACACCTCATAGCTTGTCTATTTTTGATTTAATCTCTTCAAACGCCCCTGACATTTTTGAAGGATCAATTTTTTTCTTAATATAATTGGAAAATAATTTTTCTTTTGCTGAGTCACTAAGCCCCTCATAATATGCAGATATATCTGCACCCTTTATTCTCTCTTCTGGAGGGAATATGCTCTCGTCTACATTGACATTACAGCCTGCATCAATGAATCCCTTTAATGCTGCATAGGTCCTTCCACCTTTTATGGACCTTTGAAGACCCATGTCCAAAACGAAATCTTCAGCAATTTCCTTAGCTCTCTTTCCACAAAGGTATCCAGTTAGATAAGCAGATGGGGTATTACCGCAGTGGAAATTCCATCCCATATCTCTTAGCTCCCTTGAAAACGCTGTTGTGAGTGTCTTATCCCCCTCATAGGTTGAATTTATTACTTGAATTAAAGTATTGTTTAGTGTTTTTCTTATAACGACCCTATTCTTTCCAGATTTAACTAAAGCTAATCTCCTCTTATAATTTGTCTTACCATCTCTTCTTCTCTTGAATGGTACTCTAGATCTAGGTCCTGTTGACAATTGATTCACCTCTTCCTCTTCTCAGACATAAGGCCGCGGTCTTTTATGTAAGTATTCATGTAAGAAACACTTCTAAATGCTCCACCTTTAGCCATCCTATAAAGTTTTCTATATGAAACTTTATCTATAACTTTTGATTCTCTAAGTTCGGTAAGATTTCTTCTTAATGGTCTGATAGTGTTAATCCATCTTCTCTTCTTAGGATATCTTGCATTGGATTTACCTTTTCTTGATCCAAATCCACTCATTCTTCCTTTCTTTCTCTTCTCATGTCTCTCTCTTGCTCTGTGCCTTGAAATTCCTTCTTCTTGTTTCTTTTTGATCTTGCCACTTTCTATTAATTTTCTTACATCTTCTCTTGTGATAGCCATTGAAATTTCAGATGCACTTTTTCCGTCAATCCATACTCTTCCTTCACCGCATTTTAATAGCTGTGCTGCAAGTCTTTTCTGAACTCTTAGATTCATATGATCACTCCTCTACCTCTATACCTGCATCTTCTGCTTTTCTAATGATCTCTACTCTTTCTTCGCTTTCAAGGCTGAGTGGTACTATCAATTTCTTTATGTGATTCTTAATGGGTGAAATGGCCTCAAATTCTTCAATTGAATTGACCTTTACATATGATATTAAGGGATTTGCTATTTTTAGATTGGATTTGACTGCGCTTTTGACAATCTCAATTTTTTTCTTGTTTCCAACTGCCCCATCAATTCTTACAATAACATTTTCAAGACCATTAATCTGTGCTGGATTTGAAATCATGACTTCTTTAAGCCCAGACGCATGAGTTCCTCTAACGTCTTTAGGGCCCCTGTATCCAACTGAAACAAGAGGTTGTTTTCCACATCTTTTCATCCTCATTTTGTTATCTTTACCTCTTGGTTTTCTCCATTTAGGATCATTTTGAAATGTTTTCTTTTTCCAGGTTTCATGTCTTAGAAACTTTGGCCTACTACTATTAATTTTTTTTCTTAATCTCAATAATCGTGAACTCATTTTTCTCACCTTATATTGGAACTCCGTCCCTTTCAAATAAGTAAATACCATCCTGGAATACCCTTGGATCTCTCTTTCTTACTCTTGTTGCATTCTCAATATTTGCTGCAGTCTGGCCAACTTCTTCTACATTTGTACCATTAACTGTGACAAATTCACCAGAAACTTTTACTGCTACGTTACCAAAAAAATTTGCCTTTCTAGGACTCTTTTCCCCAAGGAAATTTGAAATTACAAGCTGTTTCTCAACAACTTTAACATTCATAGGGAAATGCGCGTATATTATTTTCATTTTATACTCGAATCCTTCTGAAACACCTTTAATCATGTTTTTTAGGTGGGAACTGATGGTACCTATCATAGCTTTTTCTTTTTTGTATGCATGAGGCATAGATACACGTATTATTTTATCGTTTTCAATTTTCTCCATCTTGAGGTTTTTCAGGTGAAAATCTCTTTCTAATTTTCCTTTCTGACCCTCAACTATTACCTTTGCCCCATCAATTGTTACTTTTACAGATTCTGGGATATCTATTAACCATTCGACATGTTGCACCATAAAAATCACCTAGTAAACGTAAGCTAAAAGTATACCTCCGATGTTTTGCTCCTTTGCCTTCTTGTGGGACATTACACCATTTGGAGTTGTCATGATTAATATTCCAAATTCTTTTGCTGGGAGATATCTCATTTCCCAATCTTCAATTTCATAATTCTTAACTGGTGTTCTTGGCTTTATAACTCCACATTTATTTATGGCTCCCAATAACTCTACTTTAAAAAGGCCATTTTTACCATCGTCTATAAATTCAAATGCTCCTATGTATCCCCATTTTTGCATAATTCTCAGGAGGTTACCTGTAAGCTTTGATGCAGGGATAACACAATCAGGCTTTCTCGCATTTTCATAATTATAAATATTTGAAAGTGCATCTGCCAAAGGGTCTATTTTCATCTTTAATCACCTAATGATATTTTTTAAATCCAATTTTTTTGGCTACTTCTCTAAAGCAGCGCCGGCAGACCATGAGGTTGTATCTACGAATTACTGCACGGTGTGTGCCACAGCGTCTGCATGTTCTTGAGCCTATTCCAAATTTTTTATTCATAAAACATTCACCCCAAATTCTTGCTTAGCAAACAGTATACCTTCTTCTTTGGTTAACTGATGCCTTCTGGGTATGTGGCTCTTTCTAATTCTTCTCTCTTTTACGCGAAAACCTCTCTTTTGAAGGTTAACGCAAACATCCATCCCAAAGATACCAACATCAGGATCGTATTGAACATCGGGAAGGTCTATGTGCTCTTTTATACCAAAAGAGAAATTACCATGTCTATCGAAATTTCTTTCTTTTATATTAAACTCTAGAGCTTCAAAAGTTCTCATTAAGAATTTTTTTGCTCTTTCCCCCCTTAGAGTAACAGAAACAGCGATAGGTTCGCTTTTTCTAATATTAAAATCCTTGTTTGTCTGTCTTGCATTATTCTTAACTGGTGACTGTCCTGTAAGGAATTCTAGAAGACCTTTAGCTTTTTCTAATCTTTCTCCTGATTCCCCCACGCCAATATTAACTGTTACTTTTGACATGTATGGTTTTCTCATAGGATTTTCCCAATTTTTTAATATCTCGTCCATCTTTACCTTCCTCACTCTAGTTTAATTATGGGAGAATCTTTTCCGACAACAAGCACATAATCCTTTAAGGTCTGGAACTTGTCATCACCTGATTCTAATATTACCGCATCTTTGTAAATTCCGTATGGAGTTATCTTAGAAATTTTACCTACTTTTGATACGTTCTTACCTTTAATAACAAGGCCAAGGTATCCTTCTTTGAATTCAAGAGAATCAACTATTTTCATTTCAGGTACCTTCATGACCAATGTAGAAGATGTCTGATAGTTCTCATCGGATAAAATGTTTGCTCCATTGTCCAGATTCAACTGTAACTTGTTACCTTTAATCTTTGTCTTATCAATAAGTTTGAATAGCTTAGTATTCTTTTCTGATTCATCAATCTTAACTAGATTAACAGAACCTTTCTTATCGAATAATACCCTAAAGAATTCCTTTGTTTTTGGAATTTCTATAACGTCCATAAGACCTACTGGAAAGCTTGAGTCTTTTATTGCCTTCCCATTTACAAGGACATCTCCATTATTTAGGATGAAATTTACTTCTCTCCTATTAGAGGCATGCCCAAGATAATCTCTAATTAAGATTGTAATTGGAATTGATACCTCTTTAGAATGGGGGCCTGGAATAGGTTTTACGGTCCACTCTTTAACTTTTCTCTCAATTCTCCAGTTTTTTGGAGCAAATAATCTTTTTAATGCTTTTCTCTGTCCTCTTCTCCCCACTTTACCACCTTATTCTCCTTTTCTCTCAATTGCTTTATCTCTTATCTCATCTTTTCTATCAACTTCAATGATTTCTAAATTTGAGGGATGTATAGGGTACTCAATTCTTGTTCCATCTGCTTTTTCAACAACTGCGCCGTCTATATATACTTTTAATGCTTTAAGATCAACTTTTGTGATTTCTCCTTCGTGATCTTTGAAATCCCCTCTCATTACTCTAACCTTATCCCCTTTTCTCAAAGGAAGAGATCTTGCACCCAACTTACCTCTAAGTTTTGAGTCTAGATGCGCAGCTACCAATTTATGCTTTTTATGCAATGGTGCATTAAAGTGCCTTTTTCTCTGCTTTGATGGTTTTTCTGAGTATTTTTTCATCATTCTTAATCCCCTCTAAACTATGATACTTGCAACGTTAGCAATTCTAACCCATTTTTCAACTGCTTCTTTTGCAACTGGCCCCCTTACTTCGGAGCCTTTTGGAACGCCGTCTTCACCAGTAATAACGGCTGCATTATCTTCAAATTTAATTCTTGTTCCGTCAATTCTTCTGTATTCCTTTTTCTGTCTCACTATTACTGCAGGTAATACCTTCTTTTTGACATCAGGTCGACCTTTTTTAACAGATACCATTACCATGTCGCCGACACCGGCTTTTGGATATCTTCTTGAGGTACCTTTATAGTTTATTACAGATACTATTTCGAGCTCTTTAGCACCTGTATTATCAGCACAAACTAATCTTGTTTTAGTTGAGTGAAATCTTCCGGGCCTTACTGTAGATCGTCCACGAGTTGCTCCCTCACCTTTCGCCATTTATAACACCTCAACAACAACAAATTTTTTTGTTTTACTTAAAGGCCTACATTCCATTATCTTCACAGTATCGCCTGTTTTGCCATTTATACAGTCAGGTATATGCGCAGCTATTCGAGTACTTCTCTTTTCGAATCTTTCGTATTTATCGAGTTTTGTCATAAATTCTTTTCTTACTATGACGGTTTTATTCATTTTATCGCTTACAATTTTCCCTTCTGTTAATTTGCCTCTGACAGGTAAAGTTCCATGAAATGGACAGTTCTCATCATTACAACTTTTTTTTGGTTCTTTAACATCGATACCAATCATCTCATCACATCCTCTTGATTCTTTCTTCTTCCTTCCCTATGAGTAAATTACCATTAATCTCCTTATTATTAATCATCAGGATTATATTATTTTTCAGTAGCACCTTAACTCCATTTTCTGTTTTTACTTTTATAGTATTTTTTGTATCTTCAATGACTATTCCTTTTATGCCAACTTCGTATCTATTCGAACTTTGTTTTACCTCGACTTGTTTTCCTAATAGAGTAATAAGATTCATGAAACTACTATCATATCCTTGCTAAATCCAAGGTCAATTAGTATTTTTTTGATCTTGCTCTTATGGTCCCCTTGAAGTTCAATTTTTCCATCTTTTGAAGTTCCGCCACAAGCACATCTTGTTTTTAAGCTAGTAGTCAAATCCTTAATATCAATATTTGATGCGTCAATTCCTTCAACGACCGTCATGAGTTTCCCGAATCTTCTTTTTTCAGTGAAAATGCGTATTTGTTGTTCTTCCCTGGCTATTTCCTCACATACGCACAGTTCTTTTGGAAGACCACAAACTGCACAAATCTCACTCATTTTGCTTCTCCTTTTCAGCCTTTATTGTTTTTAATCTTGCTATAGTTCTTCTAAGCTCCCTTATCCTTCCTGGATTTTCAGGTGCACTCCCTGTAGCAAGTAAAGATCTTTCTTTTGATAATTCACTCTTAAGATCCTCGATATTATTTTCAATCTCATCAATTGAAAGATCCCTTATATCATCAACTCTGTAAATTGCCATTATTAACACCTATGACCTAAATTTAATTTCATCAGGCAAAGATATATCAGCCGGCATTATTTTTACAACTACACCAATAATACCAAGTTTCTTCTTAGCTGGTGAATATCCAACTCTGACTTGTTCAATTGCGGGATCACCACATTTCTTGAGATATCCTTCGGCAAATCTCATTGAACGTGCTCTTTCTCCACTTAATTTTCCCGATATCTTTATTTCTGCTCCTTTTGCTCCAGATCTCATTATTCTTCTTAAGTAATTGTAAGCTGCTCTTCTGTAATGTTCTCCTCTTTCTATAGCACTAGCAAGTTGGTATGCCATTACAGCTGCATTAAGGTCAGGATTTTCAATCTGCTGAACTTCAATTTGTGGATTTTCAAGATTGAATGGTGGTTTTTCTAATTGATCTGTCAAATCTTTAATGGCCCTTCCTCTCTTTCCTATGACTATTCCCGGTTTCTGAACAAATACTGTAACTCTGGTCCCAAGAGGATTCCTTTTTATATCCATTCCAGCATATCCTGCTCTCTTTAGTGAATCTCCGAGGAATTCGTCAATAGTTAAATTTGAAACACTTTCTTCAATAAATTTTCTCTCTATGGCCATTATCTCTCCTCCACGATTATCTCGACATTTGTAAGTTCATGATTGTATGGTGAAGCTCTACCAAATGCTCTAGGCATGAATCCAGGTATTACCCTACCCTTATACGCTGATGCATGTACTATCTTCAGTTTTGTAGTGTTCAAGCCCTTGTATTCTGCATTAGCCTCAACTTCGTTAAGAAGTTTCAAGATACTTTTAGATGCTTTTACTGGATATCTTCCAGCAAACCATTTCCAAAGTCCTTTTTTGTGGCCAACTTTTTTATAATGTCTCTTGAATGGAATGGGCTTTTCAATTCTTACTGTACCTTCAAGTAATTCCTTTGCCCTTTCAATTTTCATTCCCTTAATCGTATTACATATCTCCCTACTATGCTTTGGGGATACATTAATATTTTTTCCATATACTTTTGCAGTTTTTGTTTCATCTATTTCAGTTACTGAATAGGGCATCAAATCACCTCAATGGTACATATAGTGAAGATTTAGTGGAACCAACACCAGGAGCTCCATGTGAAACTCTCTTTCTTGGCATTGCAAATTCTCCAAGGTAGTGACCTACCATTTCAGGTACAATCTCTATAGGGACAAATTCCTTTCCATTGTAAACACCGATTGTAACTCCAAGCATCTCTGGCAATATTACCATATCACGACAATGAGTTTTTATAGTAACTTTGTTACCTGCTTCCATTTCTTTCTTCGCTTCTCTAATGTTTTTAAGTAATTTTTTCTGTCTTATTGGAAGCCCTCTCTTAAGAGATCTTCTCTGTCTTGATGGCAAGAGTTCAATCAACTTATCCATTGACATTTTTCCCATTTGCTCGACAGTGTGTCCCATAAAGCTAAATTCTTTCTTAGCCAAGTTTAACGCCTCCTACCAGTTCTTCTAGCGGCTATGTGCCCAACTTTTCTACCTGGTGGTGCATTTCTGGAAGATGTTGTACCTTTACCAGCGTGTTTGTGGTTACCTCCACCAAATGGATGGTCATTATGATTCATAGCAACTCCCCTTACTTTTGGGTAAATTGTTGATTTGCTTCTTAATTTGTGGAATTTCTTTCCAGCTTTTATCAAAGGCTTTTCTTTTCTTCCTCCGCCAGCAACTACTCCAATTGTGCATCTGCAATCTGGATTCATAGTTTTCATTACACCTGAAGGGAATTGTATGACTGTTTTTTGACTATCATGAGCTATTAATGTAGCATAGGTACCGGAAGATCTAACAAATTTACCTCCGTCCCCAGGTCTTGATTCAATATTATAAATATAAGTTCCTTCTGGAACATTTCTCAAAGGAAGTGTATTGCCAACTTCAATTTCTGCCATAGTCCCTGTGGCAACATTACTACCTACCCTCATACCTTCTGGAACTAAAAACAGTTTTTCTTCTCTATTATCAAATAGGATTCTAGCTACGGGAGAACTTCTTGCAGGATCATTAAATAATTCTCTAACAACACCTCGTGTTACTCCTTCTTTCTCTGAGATATCATAGTTTCTGTGTTTAACTCTTCCATTGTATCTGTGTGAAGGGGCTTTATAGGTATGTGTTCCTCTTCCTCTTCTCTGCGATATAATTCTTTTACCCAATCAAATCACCTTAAAATACACCTATTTTTGTCGCAACTTCGTCAGCAGGATATTCTTCCTTTAGCTTTACGTAAGCTTTTTTCTTTCCTGAAGACAAGATAGTGGTTGTTACTTTATCAACTTCAACTTCATAAAGTTCTTCAACTGCATTTAATACGTCCTGCTTAGTGCTATCCAAAGTAACGATAAATGTTAATATATTATCTCTTTCCATAGTAGCTACAGCTTTTTCTGTAATAAGTGGATGAACTATCGTATCATGTGGATTCTTCACTTGAACACCTCACTTGTAGAAAGATACTTTATTGCATCTTCTGTCCAAATTGTGAGTCTTCCAGCGTGTGTACCTGGAGCAAGATGCTCAGCACTTAACTTGTCAACCATAACTATATCAACACCAGGATGATTTCTAGCAGCCTTCATTATACCAGCATCTTTTCCAATGACTATTAATGGGCCAATTTTGTTCTTGTACTTTCTTCCCCTCATTTTTCCTCTTCCGGCTCTTATTGATTTATCCTTTGATCGGAGAATATCGTCCCATACGCCAAGACTCTTGAAAATGTCTCTAGTTTCTTTTGTCTTTTTTACAGTCTGGATTTTATTTTCAACTATAATTGGAAATTCAACTTTATCAGAAAATCTGTGGCCTCTTGACATTACCATATCCTTATTACCAGTTATAGATATAGCTGATTTAATAGCTACCATTCTTTCCTTGTTATTTATCTTTTCACTGATTACCTTCCAAGGCTTTGGTGGATGTGCTACAAATCCCCCCACAACATGAGGTGCAAACGCAGCTCTTCTTGGACCTGATTTCATTCTTGGTACTCTAGATATTCCAAGATTTTTTCTTCTTGGATGTGCAGATGTCATTCTTCCAGCGATTGGACTTACACCCCATGGCTGAATTCTATGGGTTATTGATGCCAAAACTGCTCTCTTTATTAAATCTGGCCTGTATTCATAAGAAAAAACTGAAGGAAGGTCAATTGTCTTTAATTTCTCTCCAGTTATAGAATATACATTAGATTTCATTCTTTATGCCTCCCCTGCAGTAGCTTTGTAGAAGAAAGTTATGTCGGGTGATGCACCAGTTCTTCTTAATGGAACTCTTACAGATTTTCTTAGTCTTATAATTCTCTTTGTTGATCCGCCTACACTGCCTTTTAGCATCGTGTAGTCAGACTTTATGAGCCCATAATTCTTAAATCCTTCTTTTGGAGTGATATCTAAATCTTTTGGATTTGTAATTCTGAATATTCTTTTGTTAAGTTCAGTTCTTGTATGGAATCCCATTTGTCCTGCAAATGGCACAGTCCACATAACTTTTGGTGGGTGCCATGGACCTATAGATCCAACATGTCTTCTTGCATCATTAACTTTTCTATCTTGTATCTTTACACCCCATCTTCTGATAACACCTTGGAATCCCTTTCCTTTAGTAACAGAAACAACATCGACGAATTCTCCTTCAGATAGGACGTCTTTAACCTTCAATTCTTTTCCAAAAACACCTTTAAGGTATTCTAATTTGACCTTAACATCCTTTCCGCCAATTCCACTTTCCATTACTTCTGGTTTCTTCTTTAGATGGATAAGTTTTGGTTGAGTACATACAATAGCTCTCAACTCATCTACTTTTCCGCCGTCTATAAGAGACTGGATTTTAGAAAGATCTTTTTCAGGTTTTTTAGAAATGGTTTTTGATCGTGAAAGCTCTTTTGGCCCCTCTGCCCAAGACTCTGTAACTGTTTTTAGTCCATATGGAGTCTTTTTGTAAGCTCTAACACCACAAACATAAATTGGTGGGGTTTCTACCACCGTTACTGGTACTACCATTTCTTTTCCTTTTGTAAGTGTATACTTTCTATCATCTATCCTTAATACGTGGGACATCCCTACCTTATAGCCGGGAAAGTCTAAGATCTTAACATCATCCACTTCTGGCCAACTATTTACAGTTGGCACTATCTTTGAAGCCCTCTTTCTGGGGCTGTATCCCAAGGAACCTCTACGGGGTCTTTTATTTCGTCCGCTACCGCCCATTTTTAAGCCTCCGGCTTTAAATAAAGAGTATTGAGCATAATCGCCCAAATCTCCAAATTTATTATTGTACTACTATTAGTCAAGAATTGAGGAATAAAGTCGCTTTCACTTTATCCCCGTCTGTAATTCGTAACGTCTTTTTACGCAATTTCTGCTGTATTGGCAGTATAGGTATAGCATTTATAAATCTTATGGTGATTCATTTCCATCCTATTTTTTTTCGTCAGCCAATATAATCCAGACTACATTGCTAACACTAACAACTAGCTCCTTACCTGTGGAACCGCTGATGTCTTTAACATCACTAAGACAAAGTACCTCTTCATCGAAATCTACTAATTCTCCGTTAAAGATACTGCCATCAATAGATATTATTAATTTTTTTCCTATGTAATATTCGAGTTTTTTTAGTAGCAACTTCGACAATGTACCACCGGAATTGAGAATTAAGAAAATAGGTATTTAAGTGTTTTTATTGATTTCAAGGTTTTCTTGTGTATTTCTTATTTAAAAAAGATAAACGAGTATCTATTTTGTGAATCCTTAATTACGTGGCCCTTTTTATGCATCCAATCCAATAAATCCTGTAAATCGTATTCATCTTTAAATAATCCTGTTGACTTAATTTCCCCATATATTTCAATTACAGTTAAGTTAGGATTATTAATTAGTACAGCTTGTACGATTGTATATCTCTCATTTGATTCATATTCTTTGATTGAATCTATTTCCTTCTTTATTGAAGGTTCACTTAATAATCTTTCAAAGTTATCGATTGTTGTCCTTCTCGAATCTTTGAGATACTTATTAGTTATTTCATTTTTCTCATCTGCTCTTGCAAATGATTGGGCCAATCTTTTGATATTATAACTTGTTTCGTTTAGCATAGATCGAACTATCAATTCTCTTGTTTTTTCTTGTTTAATTTTATCTGTTAGAAGAATATCATAATCTTTTGATATAAGCTGAATTAAATTTTGATATTGATGCCCATAATCTTTGCTTTCAGTTGGATTAATGTGATGTGCATGAACAATCTGGATCCATAAATCTTCGTCAATGTTTTTTATTAAAGGCCTAATATACATATCGTCCTCTGACAATAACTGATCAATATCGGATAAAGTAATCTCCGTCTTGGTAAAATTACTAAACGTTTCAATAATTTTCTGTCTTCTTGTTCCCTCATTGACTTTTATTGTAGAGAAAATAGAATATTCGCCCTCAAAATTATTTCTCTTGAAAAGCGATTCTTTCAATTTTTCATGATTTTCAGAATATAATTTATTAATGACATTTTGCCCAACTTTGGGTCTTTCAGCAATCTGATACAAAAATCCATTTGAATTAAAACTAATTCCATTAATTGCTTTCTTTGGAGGGAATAAATCCCTGTATTCAGGAGGGGCCATTAACTGGATTATTTTCATTAATTCATTTGCAAGTTTTGAATTCCATGAAAGAGAAGATAAAGAAATTCCTCCAACTTTTCCATCGTATGGCGCACTTAAAATTGGGGCCTGAAAAGATCTAGAAATTTCTTTTTCAATAGGTAGATTCTCAGTGAATAAATTCTGAATTATTCTTTTTTCATATGGAACATCCAAGTATATAGAATCTGATGGAAGTTCTTCCCATTCTTCAATTATTATGGCAGATTCGCTCTTGTTTAGTTTTTCATTAATTATATATGTCTTTTTAGATTTTATGATTTTAATAAGACTAAATTTTTCTGGAATATTTTTACCTGATGGAATCAATCCAATAATCAATGCTATCGGTGTATTAAATAATGCAGAAAGCCCTACTGATTTAGAATTAGTCTGAGATTCAATAGCAACATCCCAAGAAGAATCAATTTTTAACGGAACAACGTACAAAGAAATCTCATCCAAAGATTGACCATTTTCTGATCTATTAAAATTTTTAAGCCACTCTTCTGCTTTGTTTACTCTTTTCTTTTCATATTCTAGAAATTCAACATTGAGGTATTTCCTATCCCATGGAAACTCAGAATAAGTCGGATATTTCTTCCAAAGATAATAATCTTTCAACCTTATATTTTCTGAATTTGCCATCTTATCCTTCAATTTAGAATATTGATTGCGCGATATATAAAATTAACATATTTTCGGATTTACTATTTCAATATTTATTTAAGTAAATAACTGTATTATTAATTGGTAGTGTGATATGAGAAATTATGAATATAAGAAGCAGGGGGGAAAATTAATTGGAATTTCTTTTAATTACATAAATAATATTTTTTCTGATGTTAAGATATATGGAGATTTTTTTATATTTCCTGAGGACAGTATAGAGATACTAGAAAGGTCTATCGAAGGCAAAAATTATTCTGAGATATGTTTGTGTATAAATAATTTTTTCTCTTCTGAAATTAAGTTCTATGGAATAAAACCCGAAGATATCAAAGAACTATTTAAAGGTGCACTTAATGATAAATAAAAATTTATGTTACCTATCAAAGGAATCTTTCCCTAGTATTTCTATTACAGGAGATAAATGCTATTTTTCTTGTATTCATTGTAGACAAAAATATTTGAAGTCGATGATACATGTAGAACAAAAAGAACTATATTGTAAAGCAATCGAATTAGAAGAAAATGGTGCAAAAGGGATTCTAATAAGTGGTGGATTGGATAAAAATGGAAAAGTGCCAATAGATTATTCTGTTCTGAAAAAAATAAAAGAGGATACAAATCTTCTAATAAATCTTCATTGTGGATTTATTAATAAAAGTGATGCAAGACTTATCAAAGAGAGCAACGTTGATTCAGTTTCATTGGATTTTGTTGGCAATAATGAAACGATAAAAAATATACTTAATATGCCATTCAAAGTAAAAGATTACGAAAACAATCTTAAGTTTTTGACTGCGGAAAATGTTAATGTTATACCCCACATATGTGTCGGTCTTGATCAAGGAAAAATAGTTGGAGAGTATAATTCACTTAAAATCTTAAAAAAATATCCCATAAATTCAATTACTTTATTGGTGCTTATTAAAAACGAGATGGAAAAAACAAAATCGGTGAATTACGATATTGAATCAATAAAAAATTTCTTTATTTATACTAGAAAAGAATTTCCTAAAGTTAAACTATCTTTAGGATGTATGCGACCAAGAATAAAAGAACTTGATGAAACAGCACTATTATTTGATAGTATAGTAAATCCAACTAAAAATATGATTAAACTTATAAGAAATGAGTATGGTATAGTTATACAAGAAATATGTTGTTCTTTATGTTAGTGAGCCTATGAAAGATATACCTACAATAAAAAATAGTACTGAAATAAAAAAAATTTTAAGATGTGCCTTTGATCTTACCGACTTAGAGGTTAGTATTACGTTAATGCTCCCGCCGGAAGGCATGAGGGTAAAAGAAATTCAAAATATCCTAAAAAAAGATAGAACAACTATCCAAAAGTCTTTGAAGATTTTAGTGGATAAAGAACTAATCTTTAGAGAATCTAAATGCTGCGTTCAAGGAAAAAGAGGTAGATACTTTGTCTATAAATCATTAGATCGCCAAGAGATAAGAAAAAGAGTTCTAACAAACATTGATAAATGGTACGAAGGGCTCCATGAATCAGTTAAATCCTTCTAACTATTATATGAAAAAAATATCACACCAAAGATTTTTAAGTAATTATTTTTCTTTTAAATTAGGTGAATTAAATGGGAAAAAATACGATTGAGCTAACAGATGCAAACTTTGATCAAGAAGTAATAAAGAGCGATAAGCCAGTCATTGTTGATTTTTGGGCATCTTGGTGTGGACCTTGCCAGATGATTGCTCCTGTTATTGAAGAAGTTGCAGGAGAACATCCAGAATGGAAAGTTGGAAAAGTTGATGTTGACAAATCAATGTCAGTTGCCCAGAGATATGGAATTAGAAGCATACCTTCAATTGGAATATTTAGAGAAGGTAAAGTATTCGATATGGTAGTAGGCTTTATGCCAAAAGAAGAACTGGTAAAAAGAATAAAAAGAAATATTTAATTTAGTTATTTAATACTTTATTATTTTACTATTTATATTAAAAAAAAATTAAAATAATTTCCATTTTACTGTTGTAAATACTGGTCCTCTGATATCAATTTTCCCTTTCCCTCTTAAATATTGATGAATGTAAGTTGGTAAGGATATATTAATATCGGAAATGCTTCTAACAATAGGAATTCTTTCCTCATAATCTCCTGGCTCTTTAGTCATTTCTATTTTTGAAACAACTTTTCTAAAGAAGGATTCAAGATAAGAAACATTAGTATCTACACCATTCTTTAAAATCTTCAGAGAGTTCTCATCTTTGGATTCTGGTAATATTCCAATCATGCTTTTTTCAAAAACATATATCTGATTAAATCCAGCTGGCCCAATTAATTTTGTATTTTCTTCTGGTTCAACAATCTTTACTTCTATTTTTCTACCTAGGAAATCCCCTTTATAAGAAGTGAATTCACATGGAGATGAAACATCTTTGTTTTGTCGTGCAGTTTCAATTAATGCTTTGAGTAATTTTTCACCGTCTTGTGTTTTGATATCTTGAACGAACTCAATTGATTTTGCAATGTCTTGATCAGAAAAGTCAACTTTGTAGAATTGTGGGTATATTAATTCACGTATATCATTTACTCCGCTTCTAATCATTGAAATTCTTTCAGCACCTTGCCCTATATTTAAGACATCGTAAGGTATTTTATATTTCTTCAATACTTCTTTAGAGTATAATCCAAAGTCAGCTATCTCAATCCAGTCCCCTAGTTTAATGAATGCTTCATGTTCAGTGCCTGCTTCGTAATAACTTGCACTTCTTTTTTTGACTTTGAATTTTACTTTATCAAAACCAAGTTTTTCTGTGAAATTTGATACTATCTCTTTTCCTAATTCTGGAGAGATTTCTTTATCCATCACTACACATGATGCAGAAAAATGACTTCTAAGATGTGTCTGATCTTCTCTCTGTTCCCGCCTAAAACATCTATCAATAGAGAATAACTTCAATGGAAGTTCGCTTCTCCCTGCCAGAGCTTGTAATGTAATAAACCAACCAGAGGTCATATGTGATCTTAAAGTTAGATTTGTAGGAACTGGAATTAAATCTTTAAATTCTTTGAATAGATCAAGAATCTTTTCAGCTGATTCAAATTCTACCCCTACCCCCTTAGATATCATTTCAACAAAATCATCGCCTTCTATAGTCCCTCTTTTATAATCTTGTAGAGTCCTCTCTAGATTTCTAATTCTTCTCTCGTCAAGATCAACAATCTGAGATATCTTGTCTTTAACATCCTTTGAGAGGCCTACATTGGGTCTTGGAAGTCCTGCTAAGTAATAGACCCTATCCAATATGGCCGGAGTCTCAGATCCCCACTGTTTATACATGTCCTCATCTGTTATGAACAGAGGATTAAAGACTTCATCAAATCCAAGATCAAGATATATATTCCTAAGGACTGAAATTGTATCTTCTAAAATATGTGATTTACCCATAAACTAACCCCTCCCCAGGTTCTGCTTCTCTTTTTGGTGAAGCTACAGGCACTACAGGTATAGGAACAGGGCATGGGACATTGATATCTTTTGATACCCCAACTGCCTCAATAAAACACCTGTAGAGTATTGAATTGTGAATAAAAAGAAATTTACCGCTATCCAGCCTCTTTTTTTCTTTCCATTCGTTGATTATGTCCTCTTTTTCAGGACCTTCATAAATATAAACACCTTCTATTTTAATTGAGCATACATTGGGAGTATAATTGCAACAGAAAACAAATTCAATAAATAGATTATTGGAATGATTCAGATAGATATCTGTCAATGTTATATTGCTAGAAATACTAACTGAAGGTGACCCTTCATCTACTCGAATAAATCTTTTGGCCTCAATGCCAGTTAAAATTACGCCCCCCATGATACCATGCCACAATAAGATAATTTGTATATAAGATTAACTTATATCAATTCCTAGACAGTAATACCACTCTTGAATCTTGAGCTGAATCAATTAGTTTGTAACCTGAGCTCTCACCTAATAATCTACTGAATTCTACTATATCTTCAAATCTTGGCATATTATCGACTTCAAGTCTTTTTCTTGAATATCCGACATACATGTAAGCCTTGGCTTCTATAAAATCAGGTTCTGCTTTTTCAATAAGTTTAGAATATTTATCTATGTTTTCCATATTATAATCTTTCACTAGTGTGAGTCTTAGGATCCTTCTCTTAGTTTTAATCTTTGGGAACATTTCTAGAGATTCATTTAATTTATTCCAACCATCTTTTATCTGTGGATTGCATATTCGTTCGTAGCTATCTTGCGTAGGTGCAGGTAAAGTTATGTAAAGATTATCGGGATAAGAATTCATTGAAGAAAGAACTTCTGGTGTTGTCCCATTTGTCACTAGAAAAGTTGAGAAGTTTCTTTTTCTAAAGCCATCAATAAGCCCAGATATTTCTGGATAAAGTGTAGGTTCTCCTGATAAAGATATTGCAACATTATTAGGATTCTCTGCCTCTTCTAGTTTTTTTATATCTATTTTTTCTAGAAATCCATGGTATCCAGAAAGAAGCGTTCTTTGTGCATCTATGCATCCTTCTATTATGGCCTCAGGATCATCATGTTTTTTTGGCTTAGTTTCTGTATACTCTACAGGTCGCCAACAGAATAAGCATTTATGAGTACACCAAGCAACTGAAGGGGTCATTTGAAGACATCTATGACTTTCAATACCATAGAAGCGTTGTTTGTAACAGACTCTGCCTTCTATTAAACTTTTTTTTGTCCAGTGACAGATTTTTACAGCGCTATGTTCCCCAACAATCTTGTATTTCTGTCTCTTCAGTATACTCCACACTTCCTCCATTAGATTGCCCCCCAAGATCCTGAACAAAAAACTCGACACATTTCTTCAAGCCTTTTTCCATATTTCGTTTACCGTTGGCACCTGCAGCACCTTTGTGGCCCCCGCCTTCGCCATCGATTATTGGGGCAATTTGAGACATTATTTTAGCAAGATTTATCCCACGATCGATTACTGATTTTTTTGCTCGTCCACTTATTCTGACTTCACTTCCATTGTCCGCACCAACGAAAGCAACATCAGCACCAGTTGAAAGAATTGCCTTTGCCGATAAAGCCTCGCAACTAGATACATTTGAAGTTGCGACGATAAACTCAGAAACACTATATATTTTCATTCTTTGATGGGCCTTTAGAATTGCTATTCTCTTAGATATATCATCTTCAATCTTTAGAATTTCATCAACGTCAGATATATGATATCCTCTTTTGAATATATGGATTAGTGTTTTTAGGGTATTAACATCAGAAAATCTCATATGCCCAGTATCTGTGACAATGCCTGTTAGAATACCCCTTATTAATTTGTCACAATTAATACTATCTTTCTTAAGCAGGCCTTCTTCTCTCATCTTAAGCATTATGTCAAATATTATTTCTGCAGTAGAAGTTCGTTCTTTATTGATAAAATATGTGTATTTTTTACCTTTGAATTTACTTGTTTCAAATGTTTCATGATGATCTATGGAGATAATTACTTCTGCTTTATCTAACATTTTCTCAAATGCGCCAAGTTGAACAGGAGTAGAAGTATCAAGAATTATTAAATTCTTATGATCAGTAGGCGCTGTAACAATAAAATCTCCAAGGTTTGAAAGAAGATTTTTTGAAAGATTGTTAAGTGTTTCTGTTCCGATTATTACATTTTTACCCTGGGATTTTAATAGCTCCTTTAGAGCTATTCCACTTCCAACTGCATCTGGATCTGCATTTTGGTGAAGAAGTATTATGTAATTATCTTGTCGCAATAATATTTCCATTAATCTAGTATACTCTACATTACTTAACATTTATTCATTCTCAACAAAATATCCAACGGTTTAACCGGAGGAAGGTTGTCCACCTAAAGCCTTCTGAAGATTTTTCTGCATCTCTTCGAGCTTTTTCTTCACTCTATCTTCTTGTTTCTCAATTGTCTTAATCCGGATATCTATGGACTCCTTCTTTTTGTTAAGATCTTCTAAAAGATCTGGTTTCTCAGATTTAATTAAAATACTACCAATACTCTTGTAAACAACGGGATTTTCAGTTTTAGAAAGTTCGTTTAAAGCTGCGTCTGTTTCACTCATCTCAATTTTCAAAGATTGTAGTTGACTAACTATAATCTGGTACTGACTCTGCAACTGTTGAAATTGCATTAGTTCCTGTTGTATATTCTCCGGAATATTTTGCAAAATACCACCTCAATATTATCTATACTTGAATCTAAAATACAGCAAATATAAACCTTTGGGTGGCATAAATTTAAATAACTAGAAGAAAAAGTAGGATTTATGAGAGCACTTTATATAGGAAGATTCCAACCTTTCCATCTTGGACATCTTCATGTTGTAAAACTTATTTTAAATTCTTCAAAAGAGATTATTATTGCAATAGGAAGTTCGCAGGTTTCTCATACTATTCAGAATCCGTTTACAGCAGGTGAAAGATTTCTAATGATCAAAAAAACATTAGAAACGGAAGGGGTTGACCTTAGACGTGTTCACATTTTACCTGTCCCTGACATTTATAGAAATGCATTATGGGTTAAGCACGTTGAAACTATCACTCCGCCATTTGATGTTGTCTATGCAAATGAACCTGTGACTGTTAGGCTTTTCAAAGAATCTGCTTATAATGTTAAAGGCCCAGAATTTTATAAAAGAACAATATATTCTGGGGAAGAAATAAGAAACAGGATCCTAAATAAAGGAGACTGGGAGAGTCTTGTGCCTAAAGCAACTGCAGAAGTCATTAAGGATATTGACGGGGTAGCTAGACTATTTGAGATAATAAAGTCTGATAAAAAAGAAACTTCATATCAAGAAATGGCAAATTCAATCTAACAGATACTTTTATATATTTTTTTTAAAAGTTTGTTTTTTAATAGAAAAAGGGTTTAGGTATGGAACATAAAACTATTTTTAGTGCAAGAGAAATATCTGAGATGGCTATCACAATAGCTTTATCGACTGTCCTTAGTTTCATCAAAGTTTTTCAGATGCCGCAAGGTGGATCAATTACGGCCGGTAGTATGATTCCCTTAATCTATCTCGCTCTAAGAAACAGACCAAAGGTGGCGATAACGGGAGCAGTTCTTTATGGATTAGTTCAATTTATGGTTGAACCGTTTTTTGTTCATCCTGCACAATTTCTTTTAGATTATCCCCTAGCATTTGGTGCTCTTGGTATTGCTACATTAATCAAAAAATATCCTTTAGTTGGAACGGCAATAGGAGTAGCCCTCAGATTTGTTTGCCATTTCCTTTCAGGCTTCATATTTTTTGGAATGTATGCACCTGAGGGATTTAATCCAATATATTATTCTGCATTATACAACGGCTCTTATTTGCTTCCTGAAATGATAGTTACAGCGATATTTATTTATATACTGTCAAATAAGAAACTTATAGATGCTTTCAAATAAAAAGACACTGATAGTTTTAAGTGAGTCTGAAGAATGCGAGTTAGACGATCATTTTGATCTAATTTTAGTTTCAGATGGTGGTTATAAGACAGCAAAAAAGATGGGATTAAAAATTGATGCCCTTCTTGGAGATTTCGATTCCATTACAAGAAAAGAACTAAAAGAAGCAGAACTTGAAGGAATAAAAATATTATCTTTTCCAGTTAACAAGGACAAAACAGATGGGGAGATTGCTGTCGATTATGCAATTTCCGAAGGCTCAAGTGAAATAGTAATTCTTGGAAGTTTTAAAGAAGAGCTGGATCATGCGTTGGGAAACCTATTTTTAATTTTTAAGATCAATAAGCAAGGTATCATTTCTAAACTTATAACTAAACTTTATGAAATTGAGATAATTAATTCTAAGAAAGAGTATATTGGAAAAGAAGGCCATGAATTATCTCTTATACCAATCACTGAAATAGTTGAAGATCTGAGTATAGAAGGAACTAAATTTAATCTTTCAAAGACTAAGATTGAAATTGGACAAACATTAACACTTAGAAACATAATAACAGATAAAAAGGCAAAAGTATATTTTAATAGAGGTAAATTATTGTCTATAATTAACAGATAATTAATCGCATGCCAAATAAATTTATTATTATGTGGTGATTTCATAAACAAACTATCTAAGAAAGAAATTGAAAGGTACAAAAGACAATTAATAATAAAGGATTTTGGAGAAAAAACTCAGAGTCGACTTAAAGATTCAACTGTTACCATTTTTGGTTGTGGTGGCCTTGGATGCCCTACTGCCGCATATCTCGCTTCCAGTGGTATTGGAAAAATAAATCTAATCGATTTCCAAAAACCTGAGATTTCTAATCTTAATAGGCAAATAATGCATTTTGAAAATGATCTTGGCAATAAAGATAAGTCTCAATCATTAAAAGAAAAACTTGAACAATTAAACAGCTCTATAGAGATAGAAGCCTTTTCCTTAAAGATAGATGAAAAAAATATCGAAAAATTTAAGGATAGCGATATATTAGTCGATTGCCTAGATAATTTTCATACTAGGTACCTCCTGAATAATTTCTCTCTGAAGAGAAAGATACCTCTCGTTCATGGAGGTGTTGAATCATATTATGGCCAGATTACTACTATAATTCCATGTGAAACACCATGTATGCAGTGTCTATTCCCAAATATTCCAGATAAAAAAGAAGAATTTTCTATAATTGGTCCGACATGTGGAGTTATAGGTGCTCTTGAGGCAATGGAAACCATAAAAGTTCTTACAGGAATAGGTGGCCTCTTATCCGGTAAGTTGCTTATCGTGGATTTAAAATCAATGGCATTTGAAACAATTAAATTTAAAAGAATAAATAACTGCCCCTCTTGTTCGAAATTTTTCTAATGCAAAAATTCAGAAAATTAGGACTAGTTAACTATCCTCAAGAAATCCAACTTCAATATAATACTCAGTGCTGACACCGATCATATAAGTTCCACCTTCTTCTATCATCAACTCATTTCCGTTCATTTCTTTAAAATTTTTCCATACTGTTCCAGTATACTCTACTAATTCATCAGGAGCTCTTTCTGTATAGTCCTCAAATATAGCATAGTAAACAGTAGGCGGGGAGGAACATATAGAACTTCTACAAGTTACAACTGCCCTAATAGTCTGATCACTTCTAAGAGTGTATACGTTTGCAATTACACCGATCGCATTTATCCTATATCTTCCTTCTGGATTTATTTTATAGAAGAATTTTGGTGAACACCCACATTCTGCAGAACATTTTTCCTTTATAGAGTCAGGAGAACATATTCCATTAACACATTTGTATGACCATAAGTCTTCATCTCTACATTTATCAAGACATTTAACGTTAGAACATAGATCAACTACACAACCACACTTTTCAGAACAAGGTTCAATTCTAACAAAGTCAATGCAAGTTCCAGTGACACACTTTTGTGCCCAAAGATCGTCTCCTTTACAAATATCCGGGCATGTGACATTCTCGCATAAGTTTCTTGGAATTACTGGAATTTCATCTTTCGGTTTATTACATCCAGATAAGAGTACTGTAGTTAAAATTAATATTATTGCTAAAGAGAATATCTTCTTTTTATCCATGAAGAATACCCCATATATTTCAATATAAACTTTAAGGTTAAACAATAAACTCTAGGTTTATATACATAATAATAATAGAAATAGTATGCATGATTCCTCAAATAGATTTTGGGAGATAGACTTTTTTAGAGGAATAGCGATAATAATGATGATAGTATATCATCTAAGCTTTGATTTATATTTTCTAACAAATTATTCAATAAATATAAACTCTCTAAAGTGGGTATTATTCCAGAGGACAACTGCTTCAATTTTTTTGTTACTTGTAGGTATTTCATTAACTATTAGCTTTTCTAGATTAAAAGACAAATATCCCAAGAAGACTCTTTTTTTAAAAAATTTAAGAAGAGGAATAAAAATTTTTTTATGGGGATTTCTAATAACAATTTTTACTTTGATTTTTCTTAAAAATGGAATAATAATATTTGGTATATTACACTTGATAGGGATCTCTATAATAGTATCGTACCCATTCCTTGAGTATAAATATGAAAATCTTGTTTTTGGGATATTGATTATTGCGGCAGGTTGGTATCTAAGTTATTTCACTTTCGATTTTACTTACCTTTTATGGTTGGGATTACAGCCAAAATCCTTTTTCTCGTTCGATTATTTTCCTATGATGCCCTGGTATGGTGTTGTCTTACTTGGTATATTTTTTGGAAATTTATTTTACCCGTGTGGTAAACGGACTTTTAGTATAGCAGACATTTCAAAATTTTTCCCTATACGAATATTATCTTTTTTTGGAAAACATTCTTTGGAGATATATCTTTTGCACCAACCAATTATAATTTTATTATTATATGCTCTTGGATTTGCCGATCTGTCTATAATAGGAATATAGTTAAATATCGCCTATTCTAGAAAGAATATTTTTTAGAATATTAATTTTAAAGGGATCACCATGAGCAGGATATAAATCTTCGATCCCAATCTCAATTAATTTATTCCAACTTGTGTATACTTCTTTTAAGTTTTCACCAAAAATTGGTTCCCCGGCACCGATTCGAAGAGGTAGTCCATTCATAGCAAGATCCCCTATGAAAGCTTTCCCAGAATTTAAAATAACAGAAATTGAACCATTTGAATGCCCAGGAGTATGAACAATTCTAGCGTTAATGCCATAATCAGATAAGTCATATTCAGAATCTATAATAATGTCCGGCTGAAAAAAACTAAACTTAGTATCAATTGATGAAATCTTGCTCAAAAGTATCTTCCCCCAGATATTTAATGGCTTAGTACTTTCTGAGTCTGTTACACCAGATCCTAGTAATGGAATATCCGCTTCATGGATAAGTATCTTTGCCCCAGTTATTCTTTTGATTTCTGATGCATTCCCAATATGGTCATAATGTGCATGGGTCAATATAATTAGCTTAATCTTTTTTAGAGGTATATTATTATTTTTAAGAAAATCCAAAATTATGTTAGCCTTACCCTTATATCCTGTATCAATTAAAATATTGCAAGAAGCAGATTTCAAAAGATAGCAATTTGTTACTCCAACTTTAATTATATTAAAATTATCCTTCACAATTTTTATTATAATTAGAAAGTTTTATAAGTTTTATACGTGAACTTAAACTATGGTGTTATAAATGGAAGAAGAAATTAACAACGATGAAACTAGCGAAGACAGTCAAAAATTTCCTTTGCCCATGGGTACAATCGTCAGACTTATGAGGGGGCATCTTGACAGTGACAAGATGATTTCTAGAAAAGTTAAAGAAGAAATGAACCTCTTTTTAGGTAAGATGATTGAAGAATTATCCACGAAGTTGAATGATAATCCATATGTCACAGTAGATGAAGTAATGTTCAGAGAAGCTGTAAGGCCCTATGAAAACATGAAATCAATAGAGCTTGAAAAAAAGAGAATCATTAAAACTCTTGAAAAAATCAAAGCTGACTGTGATGTATTAATTGAAGAAGTTAATAGAACCCTTAAATTATAAATCTATTTCTAAAAAATCTTCTGCAACAATTGCATTTTCACAATATTTTTTAGATTCTTCATTTACTTCTTTTGTTTCATATCTCTGACTTATGTGTGTTAGCACTATCTTTTTTGCAGATAGTAAAATACCCGTTTCACAAGCTTCTTTTATTGTTGAATGATAAGTTTCCTTTTTATCTTCAGGAGAAATAAAAGTTGAGTCATGGATCAAGACATCACAATTATATGCCTCTTCAGGAAAGGTTTCAATTTTCTCAGTGTCACCGGTATATACGACCTTTTTTCCTTTTCTAATCTTCCCAGTGACCTCTTCAACAGATATTTCTCTTCCATTAATCTCAATTTTTCCATTTTTTTCTATCTGAGAAAACATATCGCCCTTTATCCCAAGTTGTTCACATAGTTTTTTGTTAAATTTCCCTCTTGAATCAGTTGCCCCGAATACATAGCCAATTGCAGGTACCCCATGAGAAACTGGGAAAGGTTTTATCCAGTAACCATCAAATTCAATCTTTTCATCAAATACTTCTATTACGTGAATATCAAAATCAGCAGCAAAATAGGGTATTGAAAAAAGTGTTTTCATTTCTTCAAGTGTATCCTTTGGGACAAATATCTCAAGTAATTGGGTTCTACCATTTAGTTTCATCGACTGTATTAGACCGATTATCCCTATTATATGGTCAGCATGGAGATGAGTAATGAATATTTTAGAGATCTTCATTGGAGATACTTTTCTTATCATCTGTCTTTGTGTCCCTTCCCCACAATCAAAAAGCATAAATTCTCCATTATTATATTGGAGGGCTATTGAAGAGGGATTTCTCTCTGAAGTTGGTTTTGATGCCGAAGTTCCCAAGAATATAAGCTTCATTAATTAGAAAGAGATAAAGAAGTTTAAATTATTTGTTATACAGTTTCTATTTAATTCTTTAAATTTAGTATAATTACAATAAAAACTAGTACAATAAAAACTAGATTTTTATTATACATTAATAAGATCAAAGAAAATCTTTTAAAATTAAATATTTTCTTGTGGTTATGATCTCATTCACTGTTAAGGGCAATCCCAAAATAAGTGCAGAACATAAGAGCACATTAGAATTCACAAAAGAGGACCATATTTCTGGAAACGGTGATTGTATACTAGGCATATCATCAAATCACGACATAGAAACTCTTAACAAATTAAATGGTAGATTGATATTTACATTAAATATAGGAGATCTGAAAGATTCCTTTGAAGCAACGATCCCAAGAAATCATAGAATAAGTGATAAGAGAGAACTTGTAATAAGAACGTCATCCTTTGTTTCAACTAGGACTTATGCAATTGCGTCGACAAAAGCTTCTTTAGATATTAATAGGGATATAATTGAAGCTCTAAAGAAAGGTTCAACTATGGAAATATCAGTCTATGAAAAGACAAAATCTATACAATAAATATCCGTATTTGGAGAATAGCTCTTTACAACTCTTTCAAAAAGAAACTCAATTGACTTGTTATATTTTAAGGACTCTTCAATTATTTTTTTCTTTACAATGTTTATATTCTCAGAAACTGCGTATAAGTGAACAATTGAATTATTGAAAGTGGTAAATACATCTGGGAGAAATTCTAAAGAGGAATGGGGAAGATTCATCAATATCCTATCTGGATTTTCTATTTTCATTATCTCTTTTCTAGAATCGCCACATATTGAAATTATGTTATTTATCCTATTAAGGGCAATATTTTTCTTGAGATAATAAATTGCCTTTTCATTTATATCAATTGCATAAATTTGTTTTGGTTCTGACTTTTTAGAAATCATTAGGGAGAATGGCCCCACACCACAAAACATGTCTAATATTTTTTCATCTTTCTTTACTAAGGATGCTATTCTTTTTCTTTCCTCTGAAAGTCTCGGAGAAAAATAGACTTTGGAAACATCAAGTAGAATTCTTACTCCAAATTCTTGATATATCGTTTCAGTAATATATTCGCCTGCAATCAATTCTAATTTTGGTACTCTGTACTCCCCTTCAATGCTATCCTTCCTAAAAACTGCCTTGATAAATGGATTTAAGTCAAGAAGTGCTTCACCAATTATCTTTTGAAACGGGATAAGTTCATCGTTTAATTGAATCAAAGCTATATTCCCTATTGTGTCAAAAGATCTTAATTTTAAAAGAAGTGAAGGTGAAATTTTTTCGGATAAAATTTCTCTTAAAGAGGTTTTTCTCTTTAGAAGTGGAGAAAAATCGTGATCAATTATAGTATATCCTTTGACGCCCTCTTTAAGTGGAAAAATAACATAGTCCCCATCATAGGCAATTTTAAAATTAATATCTAGTGCGCCTATATCTAAGAATATTTTTCTATGCTTTTCAGCTTCTTCTCTACTAACTCTTGCCCCTATCATGAAGATCTAACGTTATGATATTTCTGTGCCTTTATGTTTTCCCTCTATAACGGATTTTATACTCTTAAGATCTTCCTTTCCACATACAATTGTTCTAATCTTTGCCCTCTTCAAAATCTTTGCTGCGAGAGGATCGATAACTGCATTTACTCCCGCTTTAGCGGTAGTGTCATCTACTATATCAAGAAGTTTTTCATGACTAATTTTTACAAGTTTTTTTGCATCAGAAAACTTTTTTGGATCTTTGTCGTACACCCCATCAACATTTGTAAATCTAAGGAATAGATCCGCACCGACAAACTCTGCTAACATTGCCGATACTGCATCTGTTGTGTGGCCAGGATGAGTTCCGCCTAGCAAAGGTATTTTTCCTAGATAAAGAGTACTTAATGCATGTTTGAAGTCCTTCGATATCTCAGGGGGTGCTTTTTCACCTAATGAGCCCATAAAAAGAGATGCATTTAATCTTGCGGCTTCCATCCCAATAAAGTCAAGGAAAGTATCATCTTTTCCAAAACTCTTTAAAGCGCTTATATATTCCCTTGCAATTGTTCCTCCACCAACTACAATCAAGAACTCATGATTTTTTGATAAAGAAATAATTTGTTTTGATACGTTATTAATAATATCTACATCTATTTTATTTGGGAAAACAACTGACCCACCAATCTTTAAAACAATTTTCATAGATTAGACCTCAACTGTTATTGTAACAAGTTCACCATCTTTTTTCTTTAGTACTTCCTTTAAATTTTTAGGCGATATAATTTCAACAACGTTTGGAGGATGATGAGTTCTTAAAGGTATTATTACCGCACCTTCAGCTTTTCCATCAATTAATGCTTTATAGCATCGGACATTTCCAAAGGATCTGCCTTCTGCAACGCCTGATTGGACAATAAGGGACGGGTACCTATCCAAAAATTTTCTAAGAGTTATATCTGTTTCATCAGTTAGCTTAATATTAAGAGTGCCTGGGTAAGGCTCAAATCCAAGATTATCTTTAAACTGTTTTTTGTAGAATGGTCTTGAAACATAATACTTGCCTTCGCCTATACCTGAAACTATTGTACCTTCAATTGTGAGTTCATCTTTCTTCTTGTTAAAAAGTTCACAAAGATCAATAAAAAAAGTCTTAAGGTAATTTCTTCCGTTTTCTGTTAGCGTGATAGTCTGCCCTCCTTTTACAAATATTCTCTCTATGGCACCTAAAGATTCCAGCTCATTAAGCCACCTAGAGGCAGTTTGTTGAGACACTCCTAGTTCTTTTCCTAAATCCTTTGAAGATACAAAAACAGACCCTTTCACCTTGCCTTTTTTTGCTATTGTTAAAAGAGGTAAAAGGTGGCTGTCTTTCATATATTAGAGATTAATATAATAAATTTAAAAGGTTATTGGGAATTTATGCAAAGTTTATGAGTGACCTCAATAGTTCAGGTAATCCAAGCCCCATTTTTGCCGAACCTTCAATTATTGGAAATCCTTGAACCTCCATTCTTAGATTTTCAGGTGATCCTATGTCCGTCTTATTGATGAATACAACACATGGGATATTTTTCTTCCTAAATTCCTTTAGAAGCTCAGTGTCCATCTTTGAAAAATTTGTAGTTGAATCAATTACCATTATACCAATGTTTGCACCTGTAGAAAGTATATCTCGCATAAAATCAAATCTCTCTTGACCAGGCGTCCCATAAAAATGAATTTTCTTGCCAGCGACGACAGTTTTGCCATAATCCATAGAAACAGTAGTATTGTTCTTATCAATATTTATTGCATCGTGTTCTATGGCTTTTATGAGGGTGCTCTTCCCAGCATTTTCCTTTCCAAAAACTACGACCTTTACATCTTCCATAAGAATCACCTAAACATTATTTGTTATTGCTAATCAATATAGTTATCTAATAATATATAAAGCTATTGGTATTATTGAATAACTATATATCCAAATCAGATAGTTATTTAATCAAGAAGAACTAAACTATTAATATGGAATTATCAGAAAAGATTGTTTTGGTAACTGGTGCAAGTGGTGGTATAGGTAAGCCATTGATTGAGCATTTAAATAGAAATGTAAAAGTATTAATAGGAAGCGGTAGGAAAAATCTCCAAGATTTCACAAAGTTAAAAGAAGATGAGAAATTTAACTACGTGCCAATGGATCTAAATTCAGAAGACAACATAAAATTTCTTTTTAGTTATATAATTGAAGAATATGGAAGGCTAGACACGGTTATCAATGCTATTGGAGGAAGTTTATACTCCCATCCTATTGAAGAGTATACAATTCAAGAATATGATAAAGTTATGGATACTAATCTTAAAACAGCTTTTATGTTGACACAAGAATCGATCAAATATATGAAAAAAAATAGTGAGGGTGGCAATATTCTACATTTTGTTTCTTCTGCTTCAAATGATATATCTCACAATAAAGCACCATATGGGATTGCAAAAGCTGGACTTAAAGCACTAATAAAATATTCTGCATATGAAGGTGCAAAATATAACATCAAGGTGAATGGTATATCTCCTACTTATGTTTTTACAGAAAGACATGAAAAAGAAATTCAAATAGAAGCAAGAAGAACTAATAATACTGTGGAAGAGTTAGAAGAAAAAAATATGGCAGGCCAATTACTAAAAAGAAAACTTTACCCGAATGACATCTTTCCATTGGTTGATCTATTGATAAACACAGAAGTCATTACTGGTGAAATTTATAATTGCACCCTGGGGAAATAATTGAGAGAATATATTTTAATTAAATAGATATATTTCTTTATCGTCTAGTATATTATTCAAATTCTTTAAGGTTAGTAGGTGTATACTAACTCCAATCCCAATAAGAAAAAGTAATATTCTCAAATTTAAACTTGTTAGTATAAATATTGAAATGCTAAGGGTAATCCATAAGAATACTAAACTTATAACCTTAGTTTTTGTTTTAACTGCTCTATGATTCATGTAATTATCTATAAATGATCCAAAGAGTCTATGATTAATAATCCAGTTATAAAGTCTTTTTGAGCTACGAAGATAACAAAATGAAGTCAGTAATAAAAATGGCGTAGTGGGCAAAATTGGAACAAATAATCCAAAGACACCTAAAGCAAGAGAAGTAGAACCCGTAAAAATTAATGCATATTTTTTAACTGAATTTGTTATCATATTTTTTTATCTTCCTTTAAAAATAAAATTAGGGATGAATTTTAGCATCCCAAAAATATTTATTTTACTTCGTCTAGAGAAATTCCTAAAGCTTTAGCCACCCCTTTACCATAGGCTGGATCTGCTTTGAGACAGTTTCCAATGTGTCGGATTTTAATAAATTTTGGAGCATCTCCCATAGCTCGAGCTGTGTTTTCAAATAGTACTTTTTGCTGTTCAGGTGCCATCAATCTAAACAATTTACCTGGTTGGGTGTAGTAGTCATTATCATCTTCTCTAAAATTCCAACGATATGCCGGGCCATTTATTGCAAGTTTAGGTTCTTTGAATTCAGGTTGCTCCTGCCATTGTCCATAGCTATTAGGTTCATAACCAATGGTACTGCCTGCATTATTGTTGACCCTCATTTGCCCATCTCTATGATAACTGTTTACGGGACATCTTGGGGCGTTTACAGGTATCTGATGATGGTTTACCCCAAGCCTATAACGTTGTGCGTCTCCATATGAGAAAAGCCTACCTTGAAGCATTTTATCTGGAGAGAATCCAATTCCAGGGACAACATTGGCAGGATTAAATGCCGCTTGCTCAACTTCTGCAAAATAGTTTTCAGGATTTCTGTTTAATTCAAAATATCCAACTTCTATTAATGGAAAGTCTTTCTTGTACCAAACTTTTGTCAAATCAAATGGGTTATATGGCATATTATTTGCCTGTTCTTCGGTCATTACCTGGATATACATCTTCCATTTTGGATAATCTCCACGTTCGATACTTTCATAAAGATCACGTTGGTTACTTTCACGGTCTTTTGCAATTATTGCTTCTGCTTCTGCATCAGTTAAGTTCTTAATCCCCTGTTGACATACAAGATGGAATTTAACCCATACTCTTTCATTCTTGGCATTGATCATGCTAAATGTATGGCTACCGAATCCATGCATATGCCTATAGGACAATGGAATTCCTCTATCACTCATAGTTATGGTTACTTGATGAAGTGCTTCAGGAAGGGATGTCCAAAAGTCCCAGTTATTTTTTGCACTTCTCATATTTGTACGAGGATCACGTTTAACTACATGATTTAAGTCTGGGAATTTAAGTGGATCCCGAAGGAAGAATACAGGAGTGTTATTTCCAACAAGATCCCAGTTTCCTTCTTCAGTATAAAACTTCATAGCGAAGCCACGAATGTCTCGCTCTGCATCTGCTGCGCCACGCTCACCGGCAACTGTTGAAAAACGAACAAACATTTCCGTTTTTTTTCCAATTTCAGAGAAAATTTTTGCTTTAGTATATTTTGTGATGTCGTGTGTTACATTAAAAGTACCATAAGCTCCCGATCCTTTGGCATGCATTCTTCTTTCAGGGATAACTTCCCTATCAAAGTGGGCCAGCTTCTCCAAATACCATACATCCTGGAGTAACATTGGACCTCTAGGGCCAGCAGTCATAGAATTTTGATTGTCGTCTACTGGAGCGCCGGCAACTGTAGTTAATTTTTTCTTATCTTTTTCTTCCATTTTTATCTCCTCTAATATAATTTACTAAAATAAGGGTAGATGGCTTCAAAAGATATTTTACCTAATACCCTATACCTCAAAATAAATGTCTATTATTATACTTTTGCATTTTACTTTATAATATAACTAATTGATTATTTTAAGTAATAAAGGGAAATATCTTTTGTTTGACCAATAGTCTTTTATTTTTAAAGATATAATAATATTTTATGGATGACGAAGACAAGATTATACTTGCTGGACTTGGATTATTTGGTGCGGTAGCATATATGGCTATCAAAGAATTACAAGAAAGAAATCCAAGTGATAATCAAAACAATGAAACTAAAATATCAACTGGAGATACAAGATCTCAAGAAGAATTAAAAAAAGATAAACAAGTCAAAAAAAAATCACGGATATACAAAGAACTTTTAAAATTGACTTTAGAAAATAAACAAAAATAGTAACTCTTTTATAATACGCCTAATATACCCGTCCAATGGATAAGAAACAAATTGGCGTCCTTGCAATTGTCGGGGCAAGTTTAATGTGGGCAATTGAGCCGATTTTTGCTAAACTTTCTTATGAAAGCTCTAGCGTCGTCCAGACATCTGCTTTTAGAGCAATCTTTGTTACGATAGTAGCGTTATTATATGCTCTAACCACAAAGGGCAAAGATATTAAGATCAAAAAACAAGAGCTATCCGTCATATTTTATATTGCTGTTGTTGGTACATTAATCGCAGATTTATTATTCTATTTTGCACTGACAAAAATACCAGTATTAAATGCAGTACTAATAGGGCACCTCCAGCCAATTTTTATCATACTAATTGGTTATTTTATACTGAGGGATGAAAAACATTCAAAGTATGATTATATTGGTATATTTATTATGATTATTGGAGCTCTTCTTGTCACATCTCAGAATTTACAAAATCTACTAATGTTACGAATAGGGACAGTTGGAGATCTTCTGGTAGTAGGTGCTACACTATCTTGGGCAACTACTGGATTAGTAGCAAGAAAATATCTAAAAAATATGAACGCTGGAGTAATTACATTTTATAGATTCTTGATTGCTGCCATATTTTTTTCAGTTTATTTACTCCTAAAATCTGAGTTTCATTTTGGAAGCATAAATCAAATTATAGTTGGAATTATAGTTGGAGTGGGGTATATCTTGTATTATGAAGGCCTTAGGAGAGTAAAAGCTGCTCAAGCAGGGGCGGTAGAATTATCTACGCCCTTCTTTACTGCAATTTTAGGATTTCTTGTTCTTGGAGAATACGTTACAGTAATGCAGATATCCGGGATTCTTGTTTTGTGTTTAGGGGTCTATATACTTTCGAAAAAAGAATAGTATAATATTAAAAAATCCAATTATTAATACATATAAAGAAAATCAATAGTTAAAGAATATATCAAAAACAAGAAAAGAATGATCTAAAGACCATTTTCCTTCAATATTCTGATAACTTCATCATAAATTTGATTCAATTCAGTCTCATTTTTTGCACCGGTAATGATGTACTTACCATTTTTATAGATAGTGACGTGTTTTCTTTCGCCGCCAATCATGATTTTTACTAGAAGTGCGGGGTATGTTTCAGGGTTGTATTCAGCGTGAACAAAGTCAGCTATTCCATAAGCTTTTACAATATCTACATCATTTGGAAATCTTCCAGTTGCAACAATATTTGTTATTATAGGTCTTGTCCCAAAGGGTACATCTTTCTTCATCAAATCAGCCTTCATTATTTATATTATTGTATTGTTAGGACTAGTATATAAGCTTTTATTATTATCGTATCTATATAGAAGTTTTTAGGGCTTAATTAATTATTTTTATTTCCTTTGAGAGATTCTCTTGCTGAATGAAAAACGTCATAAAGCATTTCTTTAAATTCATTTCCAACGTCATCCCAACTTCTATCGTGAGATTCTTCGTTTTTCGATGTTTTTTTCTTTGGTGGAACTTCTTGAGAAGCTCCCGTAAGTATAGATACATATCCCCCAATTAGAACTAATAGGAATATTATTGGGTACAAGAATGGTAATGCTTTTGTTAATTTTTCAAAGGTATCAATAGTGGAAAAATTGCCTACTAGATTAAATATCTTGAAGAGAAAGTTTAGTAGAAAGAGACTTCCTATAGCATTGAAAATTGGCGACGGTAGATTTGATGGAAATCTAAAACTTCCAAAGACTTCACCAACAGTAAAAATTATTGAAAACGTGAATATAAGCAATATATTACTATTAAGTAGATTTACGATTTCAAGAAGCATATTGTTGTCAAAATAATCAAAAGATATATTCAGAAATCCTAAAATTATTAAAAATACAACAAAGGATATTAGATTATAGATAACAATTCTATTCGGGGATTGTCTTTTTTCTGGATTTACATCTGCCATGTTTCTTACCTAAAAATTATCTAAAACGTCTATATAAATATTTTTCTAATTCTAATTGTGAAAACACAAATTTTATATAGATTAATTAATATTTATTAGCGGGAGGTAAAAATGAAAAAAAAATATTTCTTAAGTTTGACAGTATTAACAGTGTTAATCTTTTTTGCTATTACAGCAATCTCAGCAGAAACTGATGGCATATTTGATATTTGGTATAATCCTCAAACTGGGCAAACTATATTTGTGAGTCAGTATAATCATGATAATTCAGTTTTTAAAGGCCCTGAATACCAAGCAAAAATCATAGAACTAATCGAAAAAGGGTATTTGTACAAAGGATATGGAATATCTGAATATTCTGGTGGAAGTGGCCCGACCCATGGCTCTTACGAAGCAGATTTCTTTGTAAAGTCGATACTTACATCTAATGGATTTGGTGATGAATGGCTATTATGGAAAAGCAGTCCGAATGGCCTAGAATACTCAACTGATGAAGGAGTTACTTGGATTCCTTGGGATGGGACTGGAACAATAGAATTGCCAATTGAACTTGAAGACATTGATATTAATGCATTGTTTGAACATGACCAATATGGAATTACTGGCGGGCATAATGAAACTAGATACTATTGGGATTGGAGTTGGAGAGAAGGTTGGCATCAACATTCATATACTATATGGGTTCCCGAGTATGGTTGGGTTGATATGGGTGATTCTGCACCAACTACAACTATCCAAATTATCAATGCAGATGGAACTCAATCTACATGGATATTCGAAGATGATTGGTTAACTATTGTTGACTTAATCCACTCTGAAACAACTGTTACTGGTGAAGAAATTTGGGAAACACGAACTGTCGTATATGAGTTGCCACAAGCAGGCGCAGGTGCCCCACAATTACAGCCAAAGAACTATGGAATACAAATAATAGGAACTTTATATGGCCCTAAATCACTTGATGAGATCCCGCCAGAACTATTAAAATTTGCTAAAGAGATTAATGGTCAATGGTACACCTACACAGGATCAGAACTAGACCAATGGATATTTGAAAACATATACAAGCCAAATCATGCAAAAAGTTATGTTGAAAATTAAAATTTAATTTTTTTCTTTTTTAATAATTAGTAATGCTTATAATACAATTTTCATTATAAAAATTAGTTAAGTCTAATATTATCATAATTTATAAACGGCGAAATCAATGAAAGCTAATTTTATCAAAGGGTTCTACGCAAATATACCTGTTGGATTTTCAGTGATGGCCTATGGCCTTGTTCTCGGCATCCTAGCGGGAAATAAAGGTGTCACATTCTTTGAACTCATACTCATGAATTTAGCTACTTTTGCAGGATCAGCAGAGTTTTTGATGGTAGAACTATGGAATGATCCACTGCCATTTGTACAGATCCTTATAGCTGTTTTTGCAGTAAATTTAAGATATCTCTTAGTTGGGGCATCTCTAACCCCTTTGTTCAAAGGAAGATCTGTTATTCATAAGGCAACTATGATGCATCTTGTGGCAGATGAGAATTGGGCTGTGACAATGTCTAGATTAAAAAATGAGAAAATTACTCCCTACTTCCTTTTTGGTGGTGGGATTTGTCTCTTAATATTTTGGACCATTGGAACTTTATCAGGTCATCAGTTTGGAGCACTTATCTCAAATCCTTATTCATTGGCTCTCGATTTTGTAATAATTATCATATTTACAGGTCTTGCCATGAGCTTTTATGAAGGGAAGAGTAGTATTTTACCTTGGGTTGTTGCAGGTGCTATGGCATATCTATTCTTTATACTAATACCCGGGAAGTGGTATATCGTTCTAGGTGGTCTTTCTGGATCTTTAGTATATGCATATCAAAAGAGTCAAGAGGCTAAAAAATGAATAACTTCGATCTGTTCGCCATATTTCTAATTCTCTGTGCAGGGATAATAACATACCTCCTTAGATTTGGAGGATTGATGATAGGTGATATACTTTCAAAACACAGTTTTATAGAGAATCTAATAAAAGCACTTCCAGGAACAATTTTAGTTTCTTTTGTAGTTCCTAGTATTCTTGTTGAAGGTTATCCAGGTATATTATCAGCCATCCCAACAGCAATTGTAGCAAAAAAGACCAATAACATATTTGTTGCACTAATAGTTGGTCTATCCATAATTATTGCTTTTAGAAATTTTCTATAGAAGAGTTCTTATTAATTTTTTCTATATCCAATTATTTTTAGAAATGCTCCAAACGGTGTTTCATTTGGAAATATTTTTACAGTGATAACCTCATCACAATTCATAAATACAACAGTGCCTGAACATTTTGCTTCGTATACAGTGTAATTTCCTTCAATCGAAACTATGTCAACATCACCCGTTGAAAAATGTGAAGCAATTTCTATATAATTTGGTGCAACAGTGAAAGTATCCCCAACATATAGGACATCTTTACTAACTACCATGGAAACACAATCTTCACTAAGAACTGTAGGCATACCAAATGACAATATGGCCAATAAACTTAGTAAAATTGTAAAAAATTTCTTCATTATAACACCCTTTTGGTAAGATTTAAGAGTATCTTCTTGAATATAAAGATTTCGGATATTAATCCAAATCTGATTTCCTTTTTATCCTTCCATTGAGAGTTAATAGCAAAAAGCGCCGAGGGGGAGATTTGAACTCCCGCATCCCTAAGGGAAACCGGATCTCAAGTCCGGCGCACTAATCCTAGCTATGCGACCTCGGCTTAAAGTTTCCTCGGGTTAATCACTTTATAAAATTTGTGGGCATTTATACGGTAATTTGATACATTATTTCAAAGTAATTTTTATCTGTCAATGAATCGTAGTACTTAGCTTCACCCATCTTTGAAATAGGGTAAGAATGTTCCTTTGAATATTTTAAGAAAGCATTATAGCTAGACTCATTCTCTGGAGCTATGGTAAATTGTATTTTATTACAGTATAAATTTATGGCCGATTTGATAAAATATTCGATTAAAGTAGAAGCATAGCTTTTACCACGATGCTCTTTATTGATTCCAATCTGCCATAGATAAACGACGTCTTTTTCCAAAGAACTTCTAATCCCTGATACAAATCCAATTACTTTATCATTCTCTAACATGACATAACATAGATTAGGGGAATACTTGAATAATGTCCAGTAAGTGATAGATGTATGTAAATCTAAAGGCTTACATTCACTAACAAATATCCTAATTTTATCAACGTCTTCTTCGCTACAATTTCTAATGATCATCTAAACCCCATAAAGAGAAAATAAATATTTAAAAAATTCCTAAATTAGATAGACCGAAACCTAATAGTGCCAAGATCAGTATTGTAATTATAATAAAAACTATTACGGTCAATATTAGTGCTAAGAAAGCTTTTGTCCATGATGTGCTATATAATGCTTTGACTACCCATAATGTCACTACAAAACTTATAATTAAGTCAATAAAAGCCAAAGGGCCGAGAATTGCTCCCAAGACTGCACTAAGAACTACTAGAACAACTACACTGATAACTGCTTTGGGAAACGATGCCTTTTCAATACCTGCTAATTTAGTTCCAATCCATAAGACCAATGGACCAATTATTAATAATACAAGAATTATTAGTAATCCAACAAGCCCGAGTGTTATTAAATCAATCATTCTACCACCGTTATTAGAAGATGGTATCCAATATTTAAATTTATTCTATTAATTTTATAAAAGACTATTATTTATGCTTTTAACAATTAATTGGATCAAAGAATAGATATTGTATTATTTAAATACAATAAAAGAATTAGGATAATAATTCTATTTCAATGTTAACTCTCTCTGGGACTTTTACTCTCATTATCTGCCTCATTGTCCTTTCATCTGCATCAATTTCAATGAGCCTTTTATGAATTCTCATTTCCCAGCGTTCCCATGTTGCCTTACCGTCACCTGAAGTAGATTTTCTTACAGGTACTTTCAATTTCTTTGTAGGTAAGGGTATAGGCCCAGCTATATCTACACCTGTTCGCTCCGCTATCTTTTTGACTTGCGTGCAAACCTCATCAAGTTTTTGAGTTTCCATTGCTGTTAATCTTATTCTAGCTTTCTGCAACTATATCCCCTCTTAATTAAAAAGAAAATAAATTAAATTTAAGCCTTTTGGATAGACTGGACCATTCCAGCGGCAACTGTTGCACCCATATCCCTAACGGCAAACCTACCCATCTGAGGTAATACTTTAATTTCCTCAATAACCATGGGTTTTGTTGGCTTTATTTGGACAATGGCTGCACTACCGCTCTTTAGGAAGTCTGGATTCTCAGTCTTTACGTTACCGGTCTTTGGATCAAGTTCTGCAATTAGTTTTTCAAATGTACATGCAACTTGTGCTGTGTGACAGTGGAATACTGGTGTGTACCCGACAGTAATTGCTGTTGGGTGTCTCAATACTACAATCTGTGCTTTAAATGAGTCGTTTACTGTTACTACTGTTGGTGGGTTGCTTGGATGTCCTAGAACATCACCCCTCTTAATATCGTTCTTACCAACACCTCTAACGTTGAATCCAACGTTGTCTCCAGGTAGCGCTTGTTCTAAAGTTTCGTGGTGCATTTCTATTGTCTTTACTTCACCAGAGATTGGCTTTCCAAATACTGTTGTAGCCGGCTCAAATAATACTGTGTCTCCCTTCTTCATTATTCCAGTTTCAACTCTTCCTACAGGGACAGTTCCTACACCAGTGATTGTGTAAACATCCTGAATTGGAAGTCTTAGTGGTTTGTCTGTTGGTTTTGGTGGTTCCTTGAAGGAGTCGACTGCTTCTAATAATGTTGGACCAGTGTACCATGGTGTTTTGTCAGACTTAGTTGCTATATTATCTCCATTAAATGCAGATCCAGGGATAAACTTTGTTTCTTCAACTTTAAATCCTACAGTCTTAATTAATTTCTCTACTTCTGCTTTAATAGCGTTAAACTTCTCTTGAGAGTAGTTCACTGTATCCATCTTGTTTACCCATACAGCTAATTGTTGGATACCAAGTGTTCTTGATAAGAAAACGTGTTCCTGTGTCTGTGGCATAATTCCATCATTTACTGCTACTACTAGAACAGCAGCATCTGCCTGTGAAGCACCTGTAATCATGTTTTTAACGAAATCTCTGTGACCTGGACAGTCCACAATAGTAATATATTTTGAATCTGTCTCAAACTTCTTGTGAGAAAGATCAATTGTAACTCCTCTTTCTCTCTCTTCTTTTAAATTATCCATTACCCAAGCAAACTTAAACGTCTTACCTTTTTCTCCCATATCTTCGAACTTTTTAATTACATCAGCTCTAACATCACCATGCATAACTAGCAATTGACCTACGGATGTAGATTTTCCGTGATCTACGTGTCCAATAAAGGCAACGTTCAAGTGTGGTTTTTGAGATGCCATATTATTTCCTCCTATTTTTTTAGTATATCTGGTATAATCCTCTTAATTTAATCCATTTTTAAGCTTTTTCCATTTTACATGTTCAGGTAATCCTCAGGTTTTGGAGGCTGTGGTTTTAATCCTTTCCTCTTTCTGATTGCCTCAACTGTCTGAGTCTGAAGTTCTGTTGGAAGCTTCTGGTACCCGGCATATTCTGTTGACCAGATTGCCCTACCTTCAGTTGCTCCTCTGATATCTCCAGCAAATCCAAACATCTCGGAAACTGGGACAATTGATGCAACTGTTGTTGTATCTCCTTCCTGAGCTATATCCAATATCTGTCCTCTCCTAGACTGCATTTCTCTTGTTATGGCTCCCATGTAATCCTGTGGAGCGGCCACCGTAACTTTCTGGATAGGCTCGAATATTACAGGTCTTGCATATAGCATTGCCGCAAATAAACCTTCCCTTACAGCAGGTATAACCTGAGCTGGCCCTCTATGAATAGAGTCTTCGTGAAGCTTACAGTCTACAAGTTTTATCTTGAGTTTCATGACAGGTTCTCTTGAATAAGGGCCGCCGTCAATAGCTTCATGTACAGATTGGATAACTAATTCAATGACTTCATTTATGTATACTACTCCTTTTGTCAAGTTGTAGAGAACATTTCCGTTATAAACATCGGTAATACCCTTTACCTCATCGCTATCCATTCCAAGCTCTCTTAACTTTGGAGCAAGGTCTTTACCTTTAATCCTGCCTTCAGGAATAATACCTTCCTTTATAGCAGCATAGACATTATCTTCTAAAGGTTCAACTTGCATGTAAAATTTGTTATGTTTATTTGGAGATTTACCCTCAATAGCTTCAGATTTGCCATCAATTGATTCTCTGTAGATGACAATAGGCTGTGACATCTTTATGTCGATACCTCTGTCATGAGTAATTCTGTAACCAATAACTTCTAAGTGAAGTTCTCCCATACCGGATAATAAATACTCTCCGCTGTCTTCGTTGATTTTTGCAACTAATGTTGGGTCTTCTTTTGAAACCTGTCTTAATACCTCTACTAATTTTGCAAGATCTTTTGTATTCTTTGGTTCAACTGCTACTGTAACTACAGGCTCTGAATAATGTTTAATTGCCTCGAACGGAGTAATTGGTTCGTCACCGGAACAGATTGTTTCTCCTGCAATTGCTTCCTTTAGACCAGTTACAGCCACAATGTTACCGCAAGGTATTATATCTAAGTTTTCTCTGTCAGCACCCATGAAAATACCGACTTGCTGAACTCTTCTCTTTGTTTTTGTTGCGACGATCCATACTTCTTGCCCTGTTTTAAGAGTACCTGAAAACAGTCTACCGACACAAATTTCTCCCGCATGCGGGTCCTGAACTATCTTCGTGACAACCATTACAAGGTTTCCTTTTGGATTACAGTCTAACATGTCTTTAGCGACAGTACTTTCAAGATCTCCTTTCCATATCTGTGGAATTCTATACTTTTGTGAAACCAATGGATTTGGAAGGTGTGTAATCATCATACCAAGAAGTATTTCATGTAAAGGTGCTTTTTTAGCAAGTTCTTTTTGTGTATCATTCATACAATGTTCAATAATATCTTTGAATGTTATCCCACTTTTTTTCATATGTGGAACATTTATGGCCCAGTTATAATATGCTGAACCAAATGATACGCTTCCCTCTGTAACGCTAACCTGCCACTTTTCCTTAAACTCTGGAGGTGCTGCACTCTTAATTAACTTGTTAACTTCGTTTATGATTTTAACAAATCTATTCTGTAACTCTTCAGGTGAAAGCTGTAGTTCCCTTATCAATCTGTCAACTTTATTAATAAAAAGTGTTGGTTTAACTTTTTCTTTTAGAGCTTGTCTAACGACAGTCTCAGTCTGTGGCATCTTTCCTTCTACAGCACAAACGACTATAATACATCCATCTATAGCCCTCATTGCTCTTGTAACGTCTCCTCCGAAGTCAACGTGCCCTGGCGTATCAATTAGATTAACCAAGTATTCTTGGCCGTCATGAGAATGAACCATTGATATATTGGATGCGTTAATTGTAATTCCTCTTGCCTGCTCTTGCTCATCAAAATCCAAGACAAGTTGTTTTCCAGCTAGATCTTCTGACATTAGACCTGCGCCGGCAAGAAGATTATCACTTAATGTAGTTTTACCATGATCTATATGTGCGGCAATTCCAGTATTTCTTATATGAACTGGATCTGCCATTAATTCCTTAACTTTTTTAGCCATATCTTCTTTTCTGCCCATAATGAATCACCACGTTAGCATTACCTTGCGGACTTTGCAATCCTCTCTATTTCTTCCTTTTTGTTAACTGAAAAGCTTGACATTTCTCCCTTTGAAGCGAGTATTATCTCTTCTGCTAAGGTTTCATGGAATTTTTTCTTTGTTTTGAATGTCTTAAGGCTAGCTCCTAATGCTATGTTCTTAAGCGCCATATCAAGTCTTCTTTGAGATCCTGTATCTACTGAAAGGTGGTATTTAATACCTCCATAGGACAAAGTAGTTACTTCTTCTCTTGGACCTGCATATTCTAGAGCTTTGACAAGTACTTCAAGAGGATTCTGTTTTGTTTTTTTGTTTATTTCTTCAAATGCAAGTTTTAATGTTCTGTATGTTGCTTGTTTTTTACCTGTGTATCCGCCGTGTCTTCTTAAGAATCTTCCTCCGGTCTTTCTTCCTGCAGACCCAGATCTCATCATCTTATTAGCAAGTCTCTCTACTATGTTTATCTTGTTCTTCCAAAATCTTCTCTTTTGATGTCTTCCTGCAGTATGAGGAATGAAAATAGGTGTGAGATTTACATAACTCTTTATACCTAAATCTTCGACAACTATGTCTGTATCCCATTTGCCAAAGACTTTGAGATTATCTGGAACAAAAAATCTATCTTTAACTTCCATAATATCTACCTTACTGGTTTCTCTTTCCTTCCCTTAACCATTTCGTTTAGTGATACTCTGTTTACTTTGATTACTTTGAATCTTACTCCGGGGATATCTCCCATAGATCCTCCCTGTCGGCCTCCGATTCCTTCAACGACAACTTCATCGTGTTCATCAATGAAGTTAATTGCACCGTCACCAGGACAGAATGCAGTTATTTGTCTACCGTTTTTAATAAGTTGAACTCTAATACATTTTCTAAGTGCAGAATTGGGCTGTTTTGCCTCAATAGGAACCTTTTCAAGCACAATTCCCCTAGCTTGAGGACTGCCTTCTAAAGGATCTGATTTAACATTAAGGTCAAGCTCTCTGCTCTTAAAGATTTTATCTTTCCATCTGAATTTTTTTCTTACGCCCTCGATCTTTCTCGCAGCATTTCTACCATGTGGTTTACTCATATTTACAACCTCTCTACATAATCATTATATCGTCAAGATTATGATGTCTCTTTAATAAGTTTTTGATTCGATCTATATTTTTACCTTCTTTTCCGATTACTAGGCCCTTATCTTTCTTATTAATATCAAGAACTGCTATCTTTTTTCCATCCCTTCTCTCAGAAACATGAATACTTTTTACCTTAACAGGCCAGATAATATTCTTAATAAACTTAACAGGATCCTCTGAATACTCAATTATGTCGATTGACTTATTCAAGGTTTCTTTAACTCTCTGAGCATTGGCTCCATTCTTACCGATGGCAAGGCCCATGTCTCCTTCTTTAACAACATAAACAATCTTATTTTTATTATCTTCAAAAAGACAATCTTTAACAGTTGCACCAGTCATACTTTCAAAAAGTCCAATATAGCGTATCTCGTCAGTTGCAAGTTTAATTCCCATAAACTTTACCTCCAGAAAGTATATTGGACTCTCCTGGAGACATTACTGCCATTACAGATACAAGGAATGGTTTACCACAAACTGTACCAAGTTCTAGTGATGTTCCACCAAACTCCAAAACAGGTACGCTTGCTATCTTTGAGTAGTATAAAATATCGTCCTTTATGTTTTTAGGGCAATTTTGTGTAAAGATAAGCATCTTAGCGTTGCCAGTCTTAAGAGCGTTAATGGATTTATTGGTTCCAAGTATTACCTTTCCGGTATCTACTGTTCTTTTTATTTCTCTATTAATATCCATCGAATAACCTCCTTACTTTTTCATTATCAGTTTAACATTTCCTGTACCCAAGGGTATTGGCTGTCCTATGATAACATTCTCCGTTACCCCTGATAAGGGATCAATCTCCCCAAACTTTGCAGCTTTCATGAGATGGTTTGTTGTGACTTCAAAGGAAGCCCTAGCTAATATACTGGACTTCTCTCCACTTATTCCATGTCTTCCTATCTGCTTTATTTCACCCTCCATGGTCATTAAATCAGCAAGTAACATTATATGTCTGATATCAACTTCTAGACCCTGCTCTTCTAGGGTCTTTTTTATTTCGTCTACAATAGATCTTCTTGCCGCCTCAATTCCAAGAACTCTCTGTATTTCATGTATATCATTTGATATTGATCTTGTTAAGTCAACTCCAGGTATTTTGAACGCCTCACCTAGATTTGAGCCTTCTGTATATATGACATACTCTTCTCCTTCTTTTTTAATGAGGGCTCTTTTTACACTTTTTATCCCTTTAAGCTGGTGGCTTCTTACACGATTGAAAAATTTTCTAATTTCCATAAGAGAAACGTCACCGGCCTTGAGAGTTAAAAAGTTATCTTCGTCTTCGATGCTCTCGACTTTTTTCAACTTATAAAGTTTTTCTTTAATGTCACCGATTGTAAGTCCTTGTTTTTCCATCTTATAATTATCAAGTTCAACTACAATTGACATATTAATTACGTCAATCTTCATGCTCTTAGAAATACTCTCGATTGTTGTCCCTTCAATTTCTTTTACTATTTCTTCGGCCTTTTCTCTGCTGCCTCTGCTTTCTTCATCGAGATAGATTCTCATAACAGGTGTATCCGGATCTTTTCTTGCATCGACAATTTCAATAATTCTTGGAAGACCAAGAGTAACATTAATATCGGCAACACCAGCATAGTGGAAAGTGTTTAGGGTCATTTGTGTTCCAGGCTCTCCAAGACTTTGAGCTGCTACCGTTCCAACTGCTTCCCCTGGATCAACAAGAGAATGCTCATAAGCTTTGGTACTGTCTTCAATAATAGAGCTAACTTCGTCTTCACTTAAGGAATATTTTTCATTTGCCATGTAAAGTTTGTCTTTGAGTTTGTCAACTATGAATTGAGTTAGATTTTCTCTTTGATTTTCAAGCTGAGCGTCAATAAAAGATGTATCTACCATATTATCCCCTCACTCCTTCCTCATAGTCACTGTCTTGTGAATTATCCAATCGATATCAACTGCCTCTCCATATGAGCTCCTTGAAGGGTCAACACCGTCTTCCCCATACTCGAATTGAATAATATTATTACTGTTATCTCTAACACTTCTATCTTTTTCAACTTTTAGATCCTGTAAAGCATTAATCAATCTTCTTTGCATATATCCAGATTGAGCTGTTCTGACCGCAGTATCTACTAATCCTTCTCTTCCACCCATTGAATGGAAGAAGAATTCAGTTGGACTGAGACCTTTTCTATAACTTGAACTAACAAATCCTCTTGCTTTTGCAGAACGATCGCCAGGCTTGAAATGAGGTAAACTTCTCTCTTGGTATCCTCTATGGAGTCTTTTTCCCCTGACGGTCATCTGCCCTAAACAAGCAGCCATCTGTGTCAAATCAAGCATGTTTCCTTTTGCTCCAGTCTTTGCCATTATAACAGCGTGTCTCTTCATACCAAGATATTTTTCTGCTGCAGCGCCGGCATTGTCTCTTGCTTTTGCAAGTTCTGCCATAATTCTGTTTTCAAGAGTATCTTCAAGTGTCTGTCCAGGCTGTTTTTCTAGTTCCCCTCTGTTGTAAGCTTCAATGTTCTCAAGAACTTTATTGTGTGCATTTTCTAAGATCTCATCAATTCTTTCAAGACCTTCTTCAGGTATATCTACATCGTCGATACCTGTTGTAAGCCCAACTTTCATTATTATAGATATGATTAATTTTGTAACGGAATCAAGGAATTCTCTTCCTTCGTCACTTCCATAATCCTTAACTATTTTGTCTAAAAGTTTACAACTAGACCTAGCCTTAAATGCTGCTCCGTCTATAACTCCTTTCAGAAGTTTTCCTTCTTTAATGACAACATAATTATCATATTTACAGTTTTCAAACTCACATTTCTCACATTTTCTGCAAGCTTTTGATCTGAATTCAAGACTCAAATCTTTTGGAAGTAAGACTTCAAATAGTTCTTTGCCAGTCCATACTTTTCTTTCGTTGAAAGCATCAACTTCTACTTTATTTTGTAAAAGACCTGACTCATAGAAACTCTCCTGCACTTCTTCTGCGGGAAATTCTGACCCGTCTCTTGTCATAAGATATGCGCCTGAAATGTAGTCTTGCATACCCCCGATGACAGGTTCTCCATATCTTGGAGAAATAATGTTTTCTTGAACCTTCATTATTATTCCAGCTTCGCTTCTTGCCTCTTCAGTTTGAGGTAGATGTAAGTTCATCTCATCTCCATCAAAGTCAGCGTTATATGGTGGACAAACACATAGATTAAGTCTAAATGTCTTATATGGCATTACTCTGACCTCATGGGCCATTATAGAAAGCCTGTGTAGAGAAGGCTGCCTATTGAATAATACTATATCTCCGTCCCTAAGTTGTCTTTCAACTGTGAATCCAACGTCAAGTTCTTCAGCGACATCATCTTTTGTAGTGTCGGTGATTTTTTTTCTTCTTCCGTCAGATCTAATTATGTAATTAGCACCAGGATTTTTATTTGGACCATTTCTAACTATCTTTTTCATTTCTTCAAGATTATTAGCAGTAACTCTTTCAGGGACTGTAAGCTCACATGCGACAAACTCTGGAACCCCAACTTCATTTATACTAATATATGGATCAGGTGAAACGACAGTTCTTGCAGAAAAGTCTACTCTCTTTCCAGAAAGATTTGATCTGAATCTGCCCTCTTTTCCAGAAAGCCTTTGAGAAATAGTTTTCAAGATTCTGCCTGATCTGTGTCTTGCAGGTGGAATTCCCGAAGTACTGTTATTAAAGTAAGTTGTTACATGGTATTGTAAAAGTTCCCATAAGTCTTCAACTATAAGTTGAGGAGCACCGGCATCAATATTCTCCCTTAATCTCTGATTGATTCTTATTATATCTACAAGTTTATGTGTTAAATCATCTTCACTTCTAACACTTGATTCAAGAGTAATTGAAGGTCTAACGGTAACTGGTGGTACTGGTAATACAGTTAATACCATCCATTCCGGTTTTGAAACATCTTTATTTACCCCGATTAAGTCATAATCTTCTACAGGTATTTTTTCTAAACGCTCTCTTACGTCAATGGGGGTTAGTTTGTTTCTTTCTTCGTCCCATTCTTCGTAAAATGTATATGGTTTTTCGAACTTGATATTTCTCTTATCGCTTCCACACCAAGGACATACGCTCTTTGCCGCCTTATCCATACCTTCTTTTATCACTGTTTCCTTGCTTTTCAATCTGTCAGATGTTTGTTCTAGTTGTTCCCGGTAATGTTGTCTTTGGGCATCGTCAAGTTTTAATTTACCGCAGTCTCTGCATACTGATTTTAGTATTTTATGTACATCTTTAGCGTGACCAACGTGGATTACTGGTCTTGCAAGTTCTATGTGGCCAAAATGTCCAGAGCAGTCCCCAAACTTCTGCCCACAAGTTTTACATTTTAGACCAGGATCAATTACTCCAAGTCTCTGATCCATAAGACCTTTTTCTATTGGATAACCGTCATCATCATATGTATCTGCAGTAATAACTCTAAGTACAGACATTTTTCTTACATCATCAGGGGATAAAACACCAAACTGTATTTTATCTATAACTTTTGGTACTTTAAACATGATAATCACGCCCTATCCTTAAGTCTTAATTTTGGATCTAAACACATAGATTTTAATTCCTCTAATAGAAGCTTGAAAGCGTAAGACATTTCAACTGGGTATATATCAGTTTCTTCCTCACAGATTGGGCAGTATTCTCTATTTCTAAGTTTATCATAAACTGCCAATGAACCGCATTTTCCACATACCAGTACATCTGCTTTATCTGAAGCATCAAGTAATCTTTCTTTAAGAAGTAAGCTTGTACCATGCCCGACTAGACAGTCTCTTTCCATTTCTCCGAATCTAAGACCTCCTTCTCTAGCCTTACCTTCAGTTGGCTGTCTTGTGAGCATCTGTCTTGGACCACGAGATCTTGCGTGAATTTTGTCGGCTACCATGTGGTGTAATTTTTGGTAGTAGCATACTCCTACGAATATATCTGCCTCAATTACTTCTCCTGTGATACCGTTATATAATCTCTCCCTTCCTGTATTCTTAAATCCAAATTCTTGAAGCACTGATCGGATATCTTCCTCTTTCTCTCCAGAGAATAATGTAGCGTCCACTGTTTTTGCTTTTAATGAACCAGCTTTACCGCCTATCATTTCCAAAATCTGGCCCACAGTTTTTCTGGAAGGAATAGCATGTGGATTAATAATAAGGTCAGGCGTTATTCCATACTCTGTGAATGGCATGTCCTTCTGAGGGCATAATAACCCTAATACTCCCTTTTGACCATGCCTAGAAGCAAACTTATCACCAAGCTCAGGGATCCTCTCATCCCTAGCCTTTATCTTAACTAGTTTGTTTCCGTCTTCAGTTTCACTTAATAAAACTAAATCGATGATACCTTTTTCTGAAGGTCTTACACCAATAGAAGTTTCTCTCCTACCTTCTATAGCTGTACCAAATTCATCAAGTTCTTCTAAGAATCTAGGTGGACTTGTTCTTCCAATTAATACATCTCCACCTTTAACTGTTGATTCTGGTCTGATGAATCCATCAATATCAAGATTCTCGTAAGCGTCAGGTCCTCTGTATCCACTAACAGATTCGTCAGGTAGTTCAAATTTATCCTGCTGACCACCTGGGTATCTCCTCTCATCAGAATCATAAGTTCTAAAGAAAGTAGTTCTTCCAAGGCCTCTGTCAACTGAACCTTTGTTAATGATAAGAGCATCTTCTATGTTGTACCCCAAATAAGATAGTACAGCAACGACAAAGTTTTGACCTGCAGGTCTGTTATTGAATCCAACAGCATCCATAACTTTGGTCTTTACTATAGGCATCTGTGGATAGTACATTAAGTGCCCTCTTGTTTCAACTTTAAGTTTGAAGTTAGATTGAGAAAATCCTAGACTCTGTTTACCCATTCCTGCACCATATGAGTTCCTTGGTGCTGCGTTATGCTCAGCAAATGGAACTATTGAAGCACATACCCCTAATATGGATGGCGGATATATTTCAAGATGAGTATGATCTGGAGTCAAATCTTCTTCGTATAATGCAATTAAGGTGTTCTCTTCCTCTTCAGCATCTAAGTATTCAATAATACCTTCTGATATTAAATCAGACCAACTTTTGTCTCTTCTCTCGATTGCTTTCACATGATCTTCAGTCAAGAGAGCTTTACCGTTTTCAACTATTATTAATGGTCTTCTAACTCTACCAGGATCACAATTTATGTGAATTTCATTTGTCATACTGTAGAATACAATGTTTACCTCATTTTCTATCTTACCCTTTCTTCTGTCTTTTCTTACAGTTTCAGTAAACGTCTTTCCATCCCTGACAAATCCAATCAAGTTACCATTTAGATAGATATAGGTCATTGCTTTAAGACCTGCTGCATCTGTAATCTGCTCCAATCCTAAAGAGAATAGATAATTTTGGACATCCAATTCGTTAGAACCAATTGAAATGTAGGACATTAAAGCCATGTTTTTAACAAGACCACAGTTTGGACCTTCAGGCGTTTCACTTGGACATATTCTTCCCCAGTGAGTTGGGTGAAGATCTCTTGCTTCAAAGTGAGGCTGTGTCCTTGAAAGTGGTGAAAGAACTCTTCTCAAATGAGAGAATCTTGACATAAAGTTTGTGTCATCCATTAGCTGGCTTATACCCATTCTGCCGCCAGGCCAAGTTCCAGTTGCCATTGCATATCTGACTCTCTCTGTCAAAACATCTGCTCTGACTGATTTCTTTACGAAGTCCCCTTCGTTTCCTTCTTCAAATCTTCCTCTAGCGTATGTTCTTTCAAGTTGGTATTTAATATCCCTTGTAAGTTGTACGAATGATAATCTAAATAAATTCTCTAAAAGATCCCCGGCCAATTTTAATCTCTTATTTGCATAATGGTCTTTGTCGTCCGACTCTCTCTTTCCAAGTGATAGTTCAATTACCCTATTGGCCATTATACCAAGATAATAGGCTTTTCTTAATCTGTCTGCCTCTTCTGTACCTATATGGGGCAAAAGGTATTTGTCAAGTGCCATTTCTGCTCTCTTGATTCTGTACTCTTTCTGCTGACCCATTGCCAATCTCTTACCGAGGTAGTCCATTGCAAGTTCCTTATCTGTTATATCCATTGACTCTTCTAGATTATCCAAAAGCTCTTTTTGAACATCTTTTTCAGAGGATACCGCATTCACGATGTCAATATCCTTCCCAATACCCAATGATTTCATTAAAGTAACAAACGGCATTTTACCTGGAAGTGATGGGAATGAAACTCTCAAAAGTCCATCCTTTTTTCTTTCAACAGTAACTAAAGCTCTAAATCCACTTCTTGTTGAGAAAACTTTTGCTATGGCAACTTGAAGTCTTTCATCAATCTCAACTAAGATTCTGTTTGGTGCTAAATCCTCTATAGCAACTACTACTCTTTCGGCACCATTAATTATGAAATAACCACCTGGGTCTCTTGGATCTTCTCCTTTAGTAATCAATTCTTCTTTTCCTAATCCATAAAGACTGCAGGCTTTTGACTTTAACATAATTGGAAGTTTACCAATCTCGACTTCTACTGGCTCTCTTTCCTTTTCTTCTATTACAGGTATAAACTCAAGATAAAGAGGAACGACATAGGAAAGACTTCTGAGCCTTGCTTCTTGGGGGAAAAAATCTCTCTTCGAACCATCTGCTTCTTTATATACTGGTTCTCCAGCCCTTATTTTACCAAACTTAACATAAAATCCTTCAATATCAGTTTCAATTTTAGCTTGTTCGTTGATGACTTCTTGAAGTCTTTTTTCGACAAAATCGTTAAAAGAATCAAGATGCTGTCTTACGAAACCTTTTTCATTAAAAAATGATTCAATGACTGTCCATCTATCCAACTAATATACCCCCTATTCTTCCCCCGAATCATCTTCAACTATTTCATCGAGTACTTCCTCTTCTAATGTTTCCTTTACATCTTCACCAATAACATACCTATAGAAAACACTTTTTCCTGCTGGCGAGTAACCCCTTACAATTTTAATTATGTTCCCTGGCTTTGCACCAATGATTTTTACAACTGGATCTGATTCAAGTATTAAGGGAAGTTTATCATATGTAACGTTATATTTTTGTAGAAGCTCATTTGATTCTTCTTCAGTTAGAATAGTATGTTGAGGAACAAACTCATTATCCAATATATTAATCTTTTTTTTCGTCATGTTTTATCCCTCTCCTTGGGTGTGACGGGCTCGAGGGGATTTGAACCCCCGACTCCCGGCTTAAAAGGCCGGTGCTCTAACCAGACTGAGCTACGAGCCCGTGTAAAAGGAGTTTTTTTTGCAAAAAGCCTCTTCAGGGTGCAGATTTCAGATTTTTGAATTGAAAATGGAGTGCTATTTAAGCTTTTCGGTGATGTCCTGAAGACACTTACAAGAATTTTATCACCTTATTTCATATCATACATTAACGGCGAGCTTGGCCTTGTTATTAGGATTATAGCGCCCGAGTCGGGATTTGAACCCGAGTCACAAGAGTGACAGTCTTGGATGATGGGCCGGGCTACACCACTCGGGCATAATAATGCTATTCCATCAACACGAAATCCATATTTAAGCCTTTCCGTGTTATACTTACAGAAACTCTTTTAAAATATCAAAAATTATATTCTTAAAGTGATTATATGAATCCAAAGATATTAACACACTTTAAGAATCTTACAAAAGAAAGAAACAGCAGAGGTTTCTCATTAGGCGAATTTAAGGAAGCGAAGATCCCTACGAGTCAAGCAAACTCATTAGGCGTAATATTAGATACTAAAAGAGATACAGTCTATGAAAAAAATGTAGCCCTCCTAAAAGATATATTAAAGAAAAATAAGGAAGCTAAGGAGCAGAGAAAGACTGAAGCAAAGAAGCCAAAAGAAGCTAAAGAACAAGCTAAGCCAGAGAAAACAGAGAAGAAAAAGGAAGCCAAAAAAACTGTTGCTAAAAAAGAAACTAAAGTAGAAAAGAAAAAAGAAGTAAAAACAACTAAGCCAAAAGAAGCTAAAGAACAAGCTAAGCCAACAAAGAAAAAAGCTGCACCAAAAAAGACAAAAAAGGAATAAATTATTTTTAATATTTTTTTATTGAATTAAACTAAATAACAAATAGAGGACAAAATTATAGCCCTCTTATTTTTTTAATCGTATTCTCTCCAAGTGAAGTTACACTTTGTGCATCTGTAAAATTTTGTCGCTGGTTCATCTCCGCTTCTTGTTTGGAGCATCCACCAATAAGCTTCCCTATTATGGCATTTTTTACATTCTTCTTTAACTTTTGGCATTGCCATATTATTATCTTCAATTATAACTACTTCATCTTCAGATTGTTTTTTTTCAGAAAGCTCAAATCGACTTTTTTCGTCTATCTCTTTTTCGTATCCACATCTACAAGCGTAACACGACTTACCGTCCTTTTTATTAACGCGCAAAAGAGTTCCGCAATCAGGACAAAAATCCATTATATGTTCACCAGAAAGAAGGGATACCTATAACTTATAAAAGTTTCTAATTAGCATGTCTTTTGTTCTTTTATCAAATTAATCAGTACAAAAGAGACTAAAGATATAGCAAGTGAAAAGTAAAGGGGATAATTCATCCCAAATATCTGCCAGAGCAATCCTGCAAGAAAAGAAGCCGGAAAAGCCATAAGCCCAGTAATCAGCTGAAAAGATCCTAATGAAGTTGCTCTATAGTCGATTGGACATATTTCAGATGCCAATGTTTTTTGTGAAACTTCGATAGCTGCCTTGTATAATCCATAAATGCAAAATATGAAAGCAACTCCTAATAAATTTCTTGTAATAATAAAACTGGCGCATACAAGTGCAAAAGATAGATAAGAGATCATCAACACTTTTTTTCTCCCAATTCTATCTGCCATCTTTCCAAATGGATATGAAAAAATTGTGCTTGAGACTGTGAAAATCAAGTAGAAAATAGGAACAGTATATATTGAAAATCCAATATCTTTGGCATATAGCAAAAAGAAGGAGTAGCTGAAAGCTCCTAATGAAAATAGTCCATTTACAAATACAAACAATCGAAAGTTTTTATCAAAAAGATTTATTGAAAAAGCTCTTTTCTGGACTTCAAATTTTTTTTCTTTTATAAAATGATAGATTATAAAAGCTGAGAAAAAGGATGGAATCGATGCCAAAAGAATTAGATTCCTAAATCCAAGATATTTTAATAATAAAATTGATAAAGTAATTCCAACAATTGCACCAAAGTTGTCCATTGCTCGGAGAAATCCAAAGTTTGCACCTCTGTTCTCTTTTGAGGATAGTTCTGCAATCATTGCGTCTCTTGGTGCACCTCTAATTTTACCTGCCCGGTCCAGGGCTTTGAATGGAATAAGATATGTCCATATTGGGGAAAAGGCATATCCTAATCTAGCAACTCCGGATGAGATGTATCCTGTCCAAACAAATATTTTTCTTCTTCTAAATTTGTCCGATAGGAAACCTGAAAATGCACTAGAAATTGAAACTAAAGCGTCCCCTATACCATCAATAAGCCCTAAGACTACCACATCAGCACCCAAGAAAACAGTTACAAATAGAGGCCATATTGGGTAAATCATGTCAGAGCCCAAATCATTTAAGAAAGAAGCTAATGAGAAAACTTGTAGCTCTTTTTTATTTTCTTTTTCGTTTTTCATTATATCTCCTCTACAACTTCTTTATATAGTTCAATTATTTTCATTTTAATTTCTAGAAATTCTTTTATGCCTTTTTTTGTTGCTTTGTAGTATACTCTTTTTCTTCCAGAAGAGCTATCTTCATTTCTTGATAAAAGTCCGTTTTTTTCCATTTGATGGAGTAGAGGATAAAGGGTACCAGGACTTACATTATACCCATGGCGAGATAGTTCTCTAATTATATCAATTCCGTATATAGATTCATTTATGGAATGATACAAAATATGTACTCTCATAAATCCATAAAAAACATTATTTATCATATCTAAATTAGATATCTAAAATCGATATATAAATTTATCGTTTTATTTCTTTATAGAGTTAATTAAAAATAATAAAAGAAAAAATAAATTTTTAATTTATGGTATAATAAGGTCTCTTTCTCCAGCAGGGACGAACTCCCTCATGGCACCTCTTCCGAACTCCTTTGTAATGTTTGCGAAGTCGAAAGGTAGTGACCTGTCTGCGAATGCGACCTTTATGTGTGGTGAAACAGCCCATGCGTCTCCTCTTGCGGAGTGAGCTGCTGCAACTATACCAGTGTAAGCACTCTGGTGTCCTACGTTCATTGCGTAGCTTGGGTAGTTTCCTCCCCTTAGCTCGAATGGTAAACCTTCATCGGATCTGTATGAGAAGGTGTTTGATGCACCAATCTGATCCTGAAGATCGTATCCGTAGAATCCGAATCTTCCCATCTGCTCCTTGTGTATGTTACATGCAAGGTACCATGCTGAAAGACCAGCTTGAGCGTTACCTGTTGCCATGGATACACTTGTACCGGCTGCTGCAGAGATACATGTAGCTCTCTGTGATCCACCGAAGTGTGTTTCCATAACTGCTGGGTAAAGTTCATACTGTTCTAAACAGTACATGGATACGTCTGTTCCGATATCGTTTATGAGTTTTACGCTTGGTTTCTGTTTTGCAAGGTCTCCGTACTTATCCTTTACGTGT